>Ga0105046_10017250_pt1 | contig 11055 bp, 10 predicted proteins | sample MAT03_FD_78385 | JGI IMG/M metagenome (GOLD analysis project Ga0105046, IMG submission 78385) | Freshwater microbial communities from Lake Fryxell liftoff mats and glacier meltwater in Antarctica - MAT-03 (megahit assembly) | ecosystem: Environmental > Aquatic > Freshwater > Ice > Liftoff...
ATTTTCTGCAAACCTTCGACCTCTCCGAGGTCAGGAAAACATTGAAATGCTACATTTCTACAAACCTCTGACCGCTCCGAGGTCGTATGGCAAAAAGCATTTCAAGGCGGCTGTATAGTTACGGTTCTGCTTTTTTCAATAAACTTTTTTTTATTGGTTTGCAGGGGGTAGATGTCCAAAGTCTAAACTAAATTAAACCCTCGCGCCAAGGCAGCGGATACGGTGGATCAGGCAAGACAGCGACTAAATGGACAGACACTACTTAGCCTGACGGCTATGGTAAAAACACCAAGTGCCTCGGCAAACGAAGGAAGATGGACAGCGCGTTTCAGGTGCATATCGTTGATGGTCAAACATTTGAAGAGATGGCTATTGCCCTGAACCTTTTCATCTGCTCCGGATTGCCAAACACAACGATGTGCGTGTCGGGCTGAAGCGCGGTGTGAGGCGAGGGATTGAGGGCGTATTGGCCGTCGGGCTGGCGGATGGCGACGATGGGGATGCCGCAATCGGTTGCCAGCCGGCTCTCCTCGATGGTGCGGCCCTGATATTTGGGCAACAGGCTGCGCACGGGCAGTTCCTCGAACACCACGTTGGCTGGCCCCATGTTGCTGATGAGGTTGAAAAACTCCACCAAGTCGGGCTTATTGACCAGCGTCGCCATGTAAAAGCCACCGATCCGCTCCGGCATCACCACATGATCCGCACCGGCACGGCGCAGTTTGGGCTCGTCGGCCTGCTGGCTGGAGCGGCAGATGATGCGCAGGTTCGGGTTGAATTGGCGGGCGGTGATGACGATGAAAATATTATCCGAATCATCGGGCAGCGTGATGACCAAACTGGCCGCTCGCTCAATGCCAGCCTCTTGTAGGATCGAGTCATCGGTGGCATCGCCTTCCACGTAGAGGAAGCGGGTCGTGTCTGACAAGAGTTTGAGTTTGTCACTGCTCTGCTCAATCACCACAAAATCAATGTTTTGTTTCGCCAGTTCTTGTGTCACTTCGGTGGCGTGACGGCCAAAGCCGCACACGATGGTGTGGCCTTTCAGTACCCGAATTTTGTCCAGCATGGTGTACTCAGTGATAAGTTTGGAGAATCCGCCTTCGGCAAACACGTGGGCGATGGTTGAGATGGCATAGGTGAACAGACCCAAATTCGATACGATCAGGAGAGAGGTGAACAGGCGGCCTGCTCTGCTGAGCGGCACGACCTCTTCGTAGCCGACCGAGGCGAGCGTGATGATGGTCATGTAGTAAGCATCGAACAGGCTGGCCCCCTCAATGAGGACATAGCCAGCCGTACCGATAGCAGTCATCAGCACCAAAAAAAGGACCGCCGTGCGCAAGCGTTTCACCGTCAATGCGATGCGCTCAAAGCGATGCCTGTGATCGTCCTGCACTTTGGGCAGGAAGAACAGGTAAGCAAAGAGCCGAAAAAATGTGTTGAGGTGCATGATGCAAAAGTAGCACTCCTACTGCTGCGAGCAAAATCGGCTGCTCCAAACGCACCCGCTGCCCTGCTGGCAGCAAGTGTTCGACAACCACAAAAGCCAAATGCATATACGCTCATGATGATCAAAATTACCTCGCCATTTCAGCATTTATTAGACTGCGCTGAAAACTTTCATGTGGCCAATAAAAAATTGCCGTACATTTACAAATGCAGCATATTTGCGCAGTATCCATCATTTCATTCATCGAATATCAAAATCAAACATTTTGGCAAGAAGAAAATTTTTACCCAGTGCACCATACCTGGCCATTTGGGCAATAGCCTTACTCATCGGCTGTTTAGGCATACTCGCGCATTACGTCAGTATAAATGAATTGTCGCGGTATAATTTTCAAATGGTGATGATCGGCTTTCTCCTATTGGTCGTCGGCACAACCTATCGAAAAGTGTAGGCTTCCCAAGCCCAAAGAACGCTAGCGCTAGCGGAAACCGGCCTGCCAACACAGAAGCAATGTGCCCAGCCCACAGGAGGCGGCACCGTTTGCGCTATAAGGAACGCGGCACCAATAACTTAGTCATTTGATGCCACCCTTTGTTCCATCATACGGCCGCTATTTTTCTTTAAATAGCCCCACTATTAGCAGAAAAATAGTGTTGTCTGATGAAAAAATGGTTGACCTAAAATGACTAAGTTATTGGTGCCGCGTTCCTTAGGAACAATTTCGCCGCCGATACAACCCATCCTTCCAGAACCACACCATGTGCTGCAAAGTAAAACATGGTCGAAAATGCCCCTGCTGTACACGCTTCTCCTCCTTTGCCCCGCCATTACCTTGTCTGCGCAAGGAGGCATTTTTTATAAGAGCAATCCCGTTCCTACCCATTATTTCATCGCGCCCACCGGCTTCGCATTGAAGGACGGAGACCAGGTTTTTCAAAATAACCTGGTGGCATTCAACCACGTCAGCATGGGCCGCAGGAACAACAAAGTGCTGGGTTATGGTTTTGTCCCCAGTTTCTTGGTGACGGGCAAGTTGGATTATGTGCCGATTTGGGTCAGTGCCCGAAAGTCATTTTCGCTTGCACCCGGTTTTCCCAGAATTACGGTGGGGGGTGTGGGTATTGACCTGCCCAAAGCAGCCGAAGGGGATGCGTTTGCCCTGTACGCTTCCTCCACATTTGGCAGCAAGGACAGAAACCTGACGGCTGGCGTACTCTGGCTGCAAGGTTCTGCAAAAAATACCAGCGTGTCCTTGCCTTGGGCAATCACCTTGCACGGCATGGTACGCGCCGGGATGCATACCTGGCTCATCACCGAGAACTACATTTTGCAAACGCCCGGCCAGCCATCCTACATCTCCATCAATGGCTTTCGGATGCTCAAAGGGAAGGTTGCTTTCGATGCGGGCATTGCCTTTGGCGGCTTGTCGCTGGACAACAGGAAAAACAGCAGCCGTAGATTTTTCGCGTTGCCGATGGTTGGCATGAAAATCCCGTTCAAAGGGAAAACCAGTAAAATGATTGACTTGATGCAAGGAGAACAGGGCAATTGACTGGAAAATCCCGGCGGGGCCGGGCATTTAAACTTTCCCCGGGTTTTGAACGCTCGCAAAATCCGTATGCTTACTTTTGCACTAAATAACGACCGATTCGATGCGTGTAACTTGGCAAAAAGCAGTGTGGGGAGCCGTATTTTTATCTTTGGCTTACTCCTTTTATCATCCCGTCCCACCCCTTCCGGCAATTGCTCTGGAAGAACCTGTCCCCGTGTACCCGAAAGACTATTTTATGAACCCGGTGGATGATGAACTTCGCCTGGCAGGAACCTTCTGTGAACTGCGGCCAGGACATTTCCATTCCGGTATTGACATCAAAAGCAAGACGGGCGGGATCGGGCAACCTGTCTTCGCTGCCGCCGACGGGTTTATTGACAAAATCAAGGTACAGGCAAACGGTTATGGCAATGTGCTGTATGTCAGGCATCCCAACGGTTACACCACGCTGTATGGGCACCTGGATCGCTTTGCGCCTGAAATTCAAAAATATGTACTTGAAAACCAATACAACCGGGAGCAGTTTGAAATTGAACTGTCGCCTGCCGACAGCCAATTCAGGGTCAGAAAGGGAGATGAAATCGGAAAGATGGGCAATAGCGGCAGTTCACAAGGGCCGCATTTGCATTTTGAGATCCGCAATACGGCCACAGGAAAAGCCCTGAACCCATTGCTGTTCGGTCTTCCTGTTGTGGACAAAACTCCTCCGGAGATCCGCGATATGAAAGTGTATTTCCTGAACGATCAACGGGAAGTGATGGGCAGCAAAGCCTTTCCAGTCTTTCGCCAAAAAAACGGGACCTTCGGACTGAACGGCGATACTGTTTATATTGGCGGATGGCGGGTAGGATTCGGAGTGAAATCATTTGATATGATGAACAACGCCCAGAATGACAACGGAATTTACTCCGTACAACTGTATTCCGACGAGCACCTCGCATACGAATGGCGGGGCGATGACCTCGAATTTGAAGAGACGCGCTACCTGAATGCGCACATTGACTACGCTGCCAGACAACGCTTCGGTGCCTGGTTCCATCGCTGTTTCGTGCTGCCCGGCAACCGTCTTTCTCAATATGCACGTACGCAGTCAATGGGCGCCATCACCTTATTCAAAGAAAAGCCGGTAAAGATTACCCTCAAAGTCAGTGATGCGGCTGCGAATACCAATACTTTGATATTCTGGGTCTTACGGGACGAATCCGCCATGGAGACCTTTCTGAGCGAGCCCTATCAAATGGAATTGCCATACAACGCAGACAGTCGGCTAGACCTTGAAAATTTTTCGATGCAAATTCCCAAAGGTGCGCTGTATGAAACATTGAAATTTCAATATGGGTCCATCCCCGACGATAGCAAGGGGGTTTATTCGGCGGTGCACCATGTTCACGACAATAAAACTCCTGTGCAGCGAAATTTTGAACTGAGTATCCTGCCAGAGCGGCTGCCTGCCGAACTGCGCGCCAAAGCGGTGATTGTCAATTGTGGTGAAGGCAGGCCCGACAATTGTGGAGGAACCTGGCGGGGTGATTTCCTGACGACCCGGGTCCGCGAGTTTGGCAACTATTGCATCATGGCCGATACAGAGCCTCCGACCATCAAGCCGGTTATTTTTGACCAGGATATGCGCCGTAAAAAAATGATCTCCTTCCGTATATACGACAATTTTGCAGTAAGCGGTGAGGCACAAGGATTGTCCTATCGCGGTACGATAGACGGCCAGTGGGTATTGTTTGAATATGACAAAAAACGATCTCGTCTGGCGTACACTTTCGACGGACGCATTGGATCGGGCACCCACGTACTCAAGTTAGTTGTGAAAGATGATAAGGCAAATGAAGCGGTATTCGAGCGGAAATTTGTGCGCTGATCCAAAATCAGCACTATATCTTCTCTGTGAGCAGGGCGGAAGGATTGACAAAACGTTAAACCGCAACTATCTGAAAATAACCATTGTTGAGGTGGCGTACTGTTTCCGCAAATAAAAACATCCTCAATGACGCTCCGCCCATTCCGGGTCATCTTTATCGCCTTCCTGCTTTTCGGACACGCACCCGGCGTGTCAGCCCAATCTACCGATTTGCGGCAGGACAAGGCCTTTTTTCAAAAGAAAAAGACGGAATTCGACAAGTGGCTCAAGCAGAATAAACTGGACAAAATTTTTCGGACAGACAGCGTCGGTGCAACTGCTCAAAAAGTTACCCTTTATCTCCGTCCCGCTTACCAGGGAGCACATGTATGCGACTCCATCCAGAGCGCCTGGAACAAGCTGGAACAAGCCAACCGGAAAGTGAATGGGCAATACTTCCACGAACGGTTGCTGCATAAATGGGCTTTCCTGGCAGAATTGCACCAAGATCAGGCGGAAGTGATTGTACGCTGCCATAAACCCGCCCACTTTCAAGCCAAAATTAGCGCCCGCAATGGCAAGATCCCGGTCGAGATGATTACCCCGCGTTCCGGCATGGTGGTGAATGTGAGCACACCTGCCACCCTGCAAGGAGTGAACAACGGGGATAACACCGCGCTGATCCTGGGCAAAAAACTCTCCGTCGTGTGCAATACCGCACGTCAGTTTCTCATTAAATTCTACAAACCCAAAGGAACGCCTATTCTCTGGAAAGCCAGGGTGGACACTTCTTACTCAACTTACGACGAATTTATCATCGAAGCGAGTCATCTGAACCACGAAATCTGCCCCGATGGTTATTTTGAATACCACCGGATTTATGTAAGAGGTTTGCAGAAAGGAGATGATGTGGAAATTTCCTGGGAGTTTCAGGGGAAATATGGTTCTGGCATACTTTTTCCCCCACGCAAGAACGATTATACCGATATGGAACAGGATTACAAAAACAACCTCGATGAATACCAAAAACGTCTTTTTAAACAATTAACGGATTACCTTCGCCGATGACAACCGCACCTTCAAGGACTATGGCCGCGCCCATGGCAAATACAAACGCAAGTACCACGACACCATCCAAATCGGAACCGTCGCCCTCCCCTACCCTGTCGCCTCGCACCCGCATCGCCCGGTTGATCCTGATTTATCATTTCGCACTGATTGCAGTATCTTCTGTGTATTATATTCTCAACGGCTTTACGTTTGCAGAATTTACATCGTTGATCGGGGTACTTGGCCCTGTGACTGCGCTCTATGCAGGTGCCGTCTTCCGGTTCATAGGACGCAGCATCACCGAGCCGAATCTCAACACGCAAAGTGGTTACCCGGTCAGCAGTCTGGTGAAATGGCTCGTCAACGGGCACTTTATTGTTGTCCTGGCCTTGATCTCGCTCAAAGCCTTCACGCCCAATATCTTGAATTTCAGGGATATGACTATGTTTTTGACCTTTGTGGAGTCAGCGATCGGCGTTTATATGGGCAATATCATTCTGGCGTTGTTTGAAGGGAAAACCACGAACGGCTCTTGACCTTATCGGGCTCGCCAGAGTTCCAGGCTCATATCGTCCAGGAATAATTTCTGGCCTGGCCCGTTCCAGATATAGGCTTTGACATTGCCTCCGGGCTGGTAATCGGGTGGGACTTGCAGGAAGAAGGCAGCTTCACCCCATTCACCTGCTTTGCCGCCATACCAGAGCGTATGCTCGTGATTGGCGATTTTAGAGGTGACCGTGACGGTCCCGTATCCATAGCGCTGACCGGTAGGCCCGTTGATTTCCATGGTTAAACGTGCCAGGTGATCAAAGCGGCGTTCCCTTTCTTCCGGCCGCATAAATGCCTTGACGGAAAGCCGTAGCCAATCGCCGGGCTGGATACTCAACGCATCGGTTGGGACTCCCGTAGTCATACAAAACTCTCCGGTGCACCTGCATCCATACGGCGCACTCACCCATCGTTGCCGGGTATGGGCCTCTTCCAGAGAATCTTTTATTTCGTTGACAAACAAGGTTTTAATTTTAGCGATGTCTGCCGTATCCGGTTGCTGCTTGCCGGTTTCAAATGCGATATACGCCGGGCGTGTCAGTTTTGTTTTTCCAAACACTTCTTTGAAATAAGCCGCGTTGGCCCGCTCCGACCACAGGATGCCATTGGCTTCCTGCCAGGTCTGGAACAGGTTGACAACAACGAATAAAAACAGCAGAATGGACATCAGCCAACGTGACCAGCTTCGATGCCACGCCGCCGCAATCAGAGCAGCCAGGGGAAATGCCAGCAACGGATAAAGATCCACCATAGGTCGCGAACCAAAACCATTGATGTATTGCCAGCACCACCAGGAATAAATAATGTAGGCGTGCAGTGGTAAAAGCACCATCAACGGCCAAAACGCCGCTGCTGCAAATCGGCGCAGCCAAAAAATTCCCAGCAGGCTCAATGCCATGACGGGCGTGTAGATCAGCCAGCCATTCTGGTAGTTGAACAATCCGTTCAGTATTTGCGGATTCGCCCAGTCAAAATGTTCTCCCTGATAACTATTGAATATCCATTGGCCGCTCATGGACTTCATATAGGCCAACTGCGGTGACAAAATGATTGAGAAGACAATGATTGCCAGGATGATCTGTGATTTTCGCTGCCACCAAAAATGGACCAATGAACGGGGTTTCAAACTGCCCAGTCCCCACAACGGCGGTATCAAAACCGCCAACACCTCCGGCATCCTGCAAATGGCAATTAGTCCTGCTGCAACGCCTATCCAAATGGCTGGATGGAGCAGTACTTGATTTTTTGTTTCCCTGGATTCATACCAACGTTGGGTCGCCCAGATCAGCAAGGCAAATCCGAAAAACAGGTACGGATGCGCCATACCAACCGAGAATGTGCTGAAAAAAAACAGGTTGGTGGCAAATGCGATCGTCCCTACTGTCCATCGTACAACAGTCTCGGAGAAATACCGTCGCAGCGTTTTTTCCAGAAAAAACAATCCTAGCAGGGCATAAAACAAGGTAGAAAGCCCCGCCAGTAAGAGATAGGGCCGACTAAATCCATCGGCAGGAAATTGCCTGGTAATCAGACACCAGGCATGCGCTAAAGCAAAAAACGGGCTTTGCAGCAACGCGACGCCAACAGGATATTTGTTCACCGTCTTGCCCGTAGGAGACGGGCGAAGGCCATATTTGTCAGCCCGGGGATCGGGATCGGAGGGATTGTAGGTCCGCCATGCAGCGATGGACACTGAATAGTCGCCTCCATCCTGATAGATCAAGGTGGCAGGTAAATGAAGGTAGTAGCCCCAAGCATCGCTGCGGTAAAACACAGATTTCCACTGACCAAAGTAGAAAAACGCGAGCGCATAGCACAGCGCAATGACGGGGAGGAGCGACTTTCGGAACATGAGAGTGGTCCGTTAGTCTTTTTGCTCCCTCCGTTTCAGTTCATCCCGAATTTTTGCCGCCGTTTCATAATCTTCAGATTCGAGCACTTCCTGCAAGCGGCGTTGAAGCGTATCAGCAGGATATGTTTCAAGGGCATCGTTGTCCATAAATGCCGGAGCAGGAGTCGTCTCCTGGCGACCACCTTCCGCTTCATCCATAACCACCCCGGCAGCCTCCAGAATAAAGTCATACGTAAAAATGGGGCATTCGAAGCGCACCGCCATCGCGATGGCATCGGATGTACGGGAGTCTATTTCGTAGAGTTCGCCATTTTTTGAACAGACTAGGCGGGCATAAAAAATACCGTCCAGCAGGTTGTTGATCACTACTTCTTTGAGATCTACCCCGAAGGTGTCGAGTGTGCTTTTGAATAAATCATGGGTCAGGGGACGGTTGGGCACCATACGTTCCATAGCCACTGCAATGGCCTGAGCCTCAAAACTCCCGATTACGATCGGCAGGCGACGTTGGCCCCTTCTTTCTCCCAGAACGACAGCATAATTGTGCGACTGGGTCATGCTGTGAGAAAGCGCCACTATATCAAGTTCGATACGTCTCATTAAATGTAGGTTATTGGTTGATGGGTGTCGGTGATGGGTTAAAATATGCAAGAGCCCATGGATAGGAAGCCATTGCCCTGCAAATATTCACTTTTTAATTTCGGGTTGCAAAAGTAGAAAACCACGAAAGTCGTTTTTATAAAAATCAGGATCAATTCCCTGCTTTAAACTTTTTGAACGCCTCATTGAGTTGTGGGACTACTTCAAACAAATCACCCACTACGCCATAGTCGGCTGCTTTGAAGAAAGGTGCTTCAGGATCCTTATTGATCACCACGATCACCTTGGAGTTGTTCACCCCGGCCAGGTGTTGAATGGCGCCACTAATACCGATGGCGATGTACAGATTAGGGCGGATGGCGATGCCGGTCTGCCCTACGTGTTCGTGGTGGGGGCGCCAATGTGTATCTGCTACAGGGCGGGAACAAGCCGTGGTCGCTCCCAGTGTCGCTGCCAGGTTCTCCACGATCCCCCAGTTTTCGGGGCCTTTCATACCGCGCCCGGCGGAGACTACAATCTCGGCTTCCGGAAGCGGCACGGTTCCTTCCTGGGTTTTTACTTCTTTCACTCGGATCCGGCTATTGGCAACTTCTACTGCTACAGTTTCTACGGCAACCACACCGCCAGTAACTTCGGGCTTTACCGCATTGCCCATGAGCGACAGCACTTTCACTGCGCCTCCGACCTCATATTCAGCAATGGCTTTGCCCGAAAAAACAGATTTTTTTACGCTCAATGCCCCATCTTTCACGGTAGGCAAACCATTTACGCCTGAGACCAGTCCGGCATGGAGACGTACAGAGAGTCGCCCTGCTATCGCTTTGCCAGTCGAGGTGTGGCTGAGGATAATGACGGTTGCGTCATTTTCTTTGGCCACCTGAGCGATGGCTGCCGAGTAAGTTTGGCTGTCAAAATTGTCGAAGGTTGCATTCGACGTATTGAGTACACGGCTGGCGCCATAACGACCCAGTTCATCGGCGCCGTTGACAGCGCCCAGGGTCAGAGCGACACAGGAAGTACCCATTAAGTCGGCGACTTTTTTGCCGTAAGTGACGGCTTCCAAAGCCGCTTTTTTTAAATGCCCGCGCTGGGATTCTGCAAAAACAAGAACCATATCTGGAATGATGAATGTTGAAGGATAAATGATGAATAAAAGGGGAGAAGTTAAAGGTTTGGCGTAGTTGTATGGTGGGAAAGAACCATAGTCAACCATTCAATCAAATCACTTTCGCTTCTTCGTGCAAGAGCCGAACAAGTTCATCCATTTGATCGGGCTGAATCAATTTGACACCCGCTTTGGCAGGTGGCAAGGTAAAGGCCACGGTTTTCACCGTATTTTCATAACCAACGGGTTGTACTTCTTTGAGCGGTTTGGTCCGGGCAGACATGATACCGCGCATATTCGGAATCCGCTGTTCAGCCATCCCTTTGGCGGCACTGACCACAAAGGGCAAATCAAGTTCCAGCACCTCTACCCCACCCTCAATGTCGCGCTCAAGCGTGGCGGTGTTGCCATTGAGATCAAGTTTGGAGGCGTAGGAAACATAAGGCAGGTCAAGGTGCTCTGCCACCATCGCGCCGACTTCGGAACCATTGTGGTCAATGGTTTCCTTGCCGAAAAAGATGATGTCAAAATTTTCGGCTTTGGCATATTCGGCAATTTGTTTTGCCACAAAACCGGCACTGGGTGGCTCTGCATTGATGCGAACCGCTTCATCGGCACCGATCGCAAGGGCTTTGCGAATGGTCGTTTCGTTGGCTGCCGGACCGACATTGAGGGCGGTAACGGAGCCGCCCAGGGCTTCGCGAAGTTCGCAAGCACGGACAAGGGCGTACCACTCGTCATAGGGGTTCATGATGAACTGTACACCGGCTGCGTTGAACTGAGTCCCATCGGCATTGAAGGAGATCTTCGCGGTGGTGTCTGGTGTCTGACTGATGCAAACCAATAATTTCATATTTGACTTTTGACTCTTGAATATTTTTTAGATATCGATTTTACAGTGAATAAGCGTTGGTTTAGAGCCTAAGGAACGCGGCACCAATAACTTAGTCATTTGATGCCACCCTTTGTTCCATCATACGGCCGCTATTTTTCTTTAAATAGCCCCACTATTCGCAGAAAAATAGTGCTGTCTGATGAAAAAATG
>Ga0105046_10017252_pt1 | contig 11055 bp, 7 predicted proteins | sample MAT03_FD_78385 | JGI IMG/M metagenome (GOLD analysis project Ga0105046, IMG submission 78385) | Freshwater microbial communities from Lake Fryxell liftoff mats and glacier meltwater in Antarctica - MAT-03 (megahit assembly) | ecosystem: Environmental > Aquatic > Freshwater > Ice > Liftoff...
CCGACGAACCCGTGTTGCGGAGGGCCCACGCGGTCGACCGCGTCAAGCAGGTTGCAGACCGGCCCGTTCTTGTCGGTCAACATGTGGCAGCTCTGGCACGACTGCTCGTCGGGGCCGCCGTCGCGAAAATCGCTCGCGGCCCACTCCGGGTAGGTTGTATCGAGCGGGAAGTCGTGCTCCGTCACGGCACCACGCGCGTCGCGCAGCTTGCGACCGGGGAGGGTGACCTGGTGGCATTGTCCGCAGAACGACGAGTCGCTGAGCGCCGTGTCCTGCACGGTTTCGTGGCCGGGCGAGGAGCTGCACTCCGGGTTGTCGGGTTCGTCGGCGCACGACACGTAGGGGCCGCGCTTGCGCTGGTCCTCGTCGTAGAAGAGGCGGGCGTCGGCGAGCAGGTACGGCGTCTCGGCGTCGGGCGCGGTGGTCGCGCGATGGCACGCCTCGCAAGAGATGCCCTGGACGTCGATGTCGTCCACCAGTGAGGTGGCGCCGGTCGGATCGGCGGTCGCATTTCCGCGCACGTAGGCGAGTGGCGAGTGGCAACGCAGACAGAACGTGCCAGAGCCCGGAGCGTCCTGATTGGCGACCGCGAGCGCCGCATGGAACGCGGGGTCGCGCATCGAGTTCGCCATCATCGTCCCCGCCCAGGTGTCGCCCGGCATGTACGGCTCGATGCCGGTGCCGGTGTAGTGACAGTTCCGGCAGAGGTCGGAGTTGACGAAGTTGTCTTCCACTTCGCCCGGCTGGGTCCCCAGCTCTTGTCCCGGAGGCAAGCTCGGTCCCCCGGCCTGTGCGTCGCCCGCGAACAGCCCGGCGCTCGTCGCGGCCAATGCGACGGCGAGGCTCGGAAGCAGGGCGTGACGAAGTGAGGAAGGTAGCGGCGTGCGCATCGCCCAAACCTACACGAGCGGGGCCTTCGCGGCTCGTCTCGGCAATGCTGTGGCTGGGCGAGCGAGCCCAAACGCAGCGTCAACCCTCGTTGCGCCGCGCGAGTTCCTCGCGAAGCCGCGAGATCTCGGCCTCAGCCTCCTCGCGCCTGAGCGTCTGCTCCTCGCGCTTGCGCGTCTTCTCGTCAGCGCGCTGCTGCACCTCGTCGAGCATGTTCTCGAGGCGCACGATGAGCTCGCCACTCTCGAGCAAGAGCGCCGTCCCGGCGTAGAACCGGAGCCGCTCCTTCTCTACCTGCACGTCGAGCCCGAGCACGTGCGAGGCGTAGAGGCCCGCTTGCCCCAGTCGAGCCCCAGTCGAGCCCCTTGCCCTCGCGACTCACGAACCAGCTGTCCCGCTCTCGGTCCTCGACGCCGAGGACGGCCATCAGATCGGGCGCGAAGCGAGGCTCAGCCGGGTAGTAGGTGGGCAGCTCGGCCCTGAGATAGATCCGTCGCGGTCTCCGCCGCCATCGACGTGTCCGGCTTCTCCTCTGTCACCTACGTGACGTCGTCTCAGCCCTTGCCGCTGGTGTAGCTGGTGTTCTCGAGGAGGATGACATTGGTCGTCGAGCGGGTCTCGCCGATGCTCGTCACGTAGACCGCCGGCGCGTCCTGTACCGGGCAGACCTTCTCGCAGGCGCCGCAGCCGATGCACAGTGACGGGTCGATGTGTGGGCGCTGCACGTGGACCATCTCCATCAGCGGCTCTTTGCCGTTTTCCTGAGCGTGCGGGGAGCGCTTGGGGACGTCGACCTCCTCGATCCAGATGGCCTTGGGCGAGGTCGGGCAGAACTCCTCGCAGACGATGCATGGCGTCGACATCGCCCATGGCAGGCAGCGGCCGAAATCGTAGAACGCGGTGCCGATCGAGATCGGCTTCTGTCCGATGCCCTGCTTCTGCTTCTCGGTGATCTTCTGGATGGCGCCGGTCGGGCAGACCTGCCCGCACAGCACGCAGGAGTGCTCGCAGTAGCCGATGCGGGGGATGAGGATCGGCGTCCACAGGCCCTCGATGCCCGCCTCGAACCAAGCGGGGTGCAAGGCGTTGTTGGGGCAGACCTTCATGCATTCGGCGCAGCGGATGCAGCGCTCGAGGAACTCACGCTCTTCCACCGAGCCGGGCGGGCGGATGACGCGCTTGTCGTAGTTGGCGTCGATGACGTCGGCGATGCGTGACGCCGGGATGGCGATGGCGCCGGCGGCCGCCGTGACGAGGGTCGTGCGACGCACGAGATCCGGCTCGCGCGTGGTGCTCACGCGCTTGGGCAGGAAGCGGAACTTGATCACGTCCTCCGGGCAGGCCGACTCGCAGTTGAGGCACATGTGGCACTCGTCCTGCCGGTGCTTCACGCCGCCTTGCGGGCTGTCGGCGCCCTGGCAATGCACCAGGCACAGGTTGCAATCGGTGCATTTGGCGTGGTCCTTCTCCATCCCGAAGAGGGCGAAGCGTGAGAACACGCCGAGGAACGCGCCGAGCGGGCACAGGACCCGGCACCAGAAGCGCGGGACGAACCGATTGAGGAAGAGGATCGCCGCGAGCAGGACGACGATGAGCCAGGTCTGGTGAAAATAGAACTGCTTGGGCTGCCACACCGCCTGCGCGAAGAAGTCCTGCGTGACGTCGCTCGCCGACTGCAGCGGCCTTATGTTCGATGCCGCCGCGCCCTGGCCGGCCACGCCCGCGACGTATTGCGCCGCAGGAATGACGCCGAGACCGATGGCGCGCACCGCGACGCAGATCGGATCGAAGAGCCCGCCGATCGCGCTGCCGGTGGCGGCCGCCGCCAGAAAGCCGACCATGAGGTAGTACTTCACGCGCTGGCGGCGCTCGTGGGTCTTGTTCGACTCCACGCGCTTGGTCCCCTTGCCGTACCGCGAAGGAAAGAGCCATGCGGTGAAGTGGTGGAGCGTGCCGAAGGGGCAGATCCATCCGCAGAAGACCCGCCCGAACACGAGGGTCAGCGCGAGCACGGCGATCGACCAGGCGAGGCCGCGGTAGATCGTGTGGGTCGACAGCAGGGTCATCGCCGCCACGAACGGGTCGGCGAGGAGAAAGCCCTCGACCGCGTAGGGCAGGCGCACGCTGGACTCCGACGAAGCGAACGACCCGCGGAAGGTCGTCTCGAAGAGCAGCCAGGTAAACAGGGCGAAGAAGAAGGTCTGCGCGAAGCGGCGGACCCAGACGAGGGTCACGATGCTCTTTCGTGCGGGCAGCCCGGAGCCTGAGCGGGGGCGACCGATGCCGAGTCGCTTCTTGCCCGCGGCGAGCGCGCGAGCGAGCCTCGACGTCGACGTAAATACGGCTTTTTTTGTCGAGCTCAACTTCCGCTCCGGGATCATGCGTCGGCGACGCGCAGGCTCTTCCAGTTGCGCGTGCCGAGGCCGCGCGACTCGCCCATGGCGAGATATGGCATGTCCTCGGGCTTGCGCCCGATGAGGCCGCAGCCCCAAGCGTCGGCCGCCACCTGATCGATCGACGCGCAGACGATGTGCACGTCGCGCGCGTCGGCGATGTTGCCGCCCTGCGGACCGTTGCGCATCAGGACGCGCGTCGCGTCGATGATGGTCAGCGTCGGGCGCATGAAGGTCGCGAGATCGGCGATCGACACGTCGATGTTCTGGTGCAATCGGTTGCGGCGGCCGCCGAGCGCGCCGTACCAGTTCTTCATCGCGCCCGTGTACTTCGACAGGTTGTGGTGCTTGGCGACCGGCACGTTGATGACCTTGTCGGCCTCGACGAGCGCCTTGTAGACCGGCCACTCGTGCAGCACCTCGCCGCCGAGGCGCATCCCGCGGAAGCGGTGCTCGCTAGGAAGGACGACGTCGGCGCCCACGTCGTAAGCAGCCTTCCAGATGCCGCTCCGCTGGAAGCATCGACCCGGCTCGTTGCACGACGCGTCGGTCACCACGACGGTCTTGGCGCCGGCGTCGTAAGCGAGACGCACGACCTCGGCGACCACCAGCGGGTTGGTGTTGGCGGCGTGCGCCGGCGTGCGATCCCAGCCGATGTTGGGCTTGACCACCACGATGTCTCCATTGGAGATGAAGCGCTTCATCCCGCCCATCGCGGTGATCGCACGCAGCACGAGCGACGCCGGATCGGGTGCGGCAGCGGGAAGAGGCGCTTTCGGATCGAGCTCGAGGCCCGGCGCGCCGCGCGCGATCGCCATCTGCGGCAGGTCCGCCGGCGGATAGGTCTCGCGATAGTCGCGCGTCTGCGGCGCGCTGCCACCGCGCGCCAGATCCATCCCGCCGCGGTCGTAGGCCAGCTTGCCGATCGCGCCCGCCGAGCCGAGAACCAGCCCGACCTTCGCGAGGCGAGTGATCGCTTCGCGTCGAGAGAGCGGGGAGGTTTGCGGCGGTGACAACATCGAGCCTCGACCCTAGCGCCGCGCGAGGTGGGCCTCAACCCGCGGGGGGACGGACGGACGGACGTGACGTGGTGGGGCGCTCGAACCCCTCGGGCTGCAGCTCGGTGTTCAGCCGCTCTGGGTAGACAGGAGCCATCCCGCGAGGACGCCACAGCTTACGAGCAGCGCAAGGACGAGCCATCGCGCGGAGCCGGCTGGTCGTCCCTGCACGAGCGATGGGCTGACGCTCGACGTCGGCGACACGCGCGCGCCGTTCCTATCCATCGTCACGCTGGATTCCGCTCGATCGAGAGGCATCATCACGGTGGGCTCCGAGCGCGACGGGTCGTCCCGCTCGTCGCGTCGCGCGATGCTGCGCGGCGAGGGCGTCTCGATGAGCGGCGTCGCAGCGGGCGTGCGCTGGACGTGCGCTCCGAGCAGCACCGTCGGGGCGGCGGGGGGCATCTCGACCGTACGCGCCGTCTGGGGCGTTTGGCTCGCCGATCCTTGGGCGGCGAGCTGCGGCGGCATCGGGATCGTACCGGCGCGCCGCGGTGCGCTCGTCGCAGCGATCAGCGCGGCCGTCGCCGATTGCGCCTTGCTCCGCTTGCTCTCGCCCACCGCGCCGAGCGCCTGACCGATTCGCGAAGGCGCAAGCGAGCTCGTCTCCGCCTCGGCGTGGACCGACATGACTTGGCCGTTGGCCGAGGCCTGTGTCAACTGCTGCGGCATCAGCGCGGTGCGTGCGCTCGGCGAGAGGATCGTTGGGCCCGAGTAAAGAAGCGGCATCGCTGCCGTCGGCATGTTCAGGTCATCGTCTGCCTCGACGATGCGATCGGTCGTCGGCTCGATCGACGCGGGGATCGACCACTCGTTGGTCACCGCCGAGTGAGACACTGGCTGGCGCGTGGCGGTCGTCGTCTCCGAGCTGGGCGGTGTGGGGTCGGTGGGCTCGTCGGAAGCGTGCGCACGGCGCAGCGCCGCGAGCATCTCCGCCGCGCTGCTCCAGCGCGCAGTTCGCTCGAAGGCGAGCGCGCGATCGATCACGCCGGCGAGCGCCGGGGCGATGTGTTGCGACACGCTCCGTATCGGGCGCGCCGGCTTGCTGGCCACCGCCATCAGCAGCTCGGGGAGGCTCCCCGCCTCGTGGATCGGCTTGCCAGTCAGCATCCGGAACGCCGTCGCACCCATCGCGTAGACGTCGGCGCGCTCGTCGACCTCGTCCCATTTCCCGAGCGCCTGCTCTGGAGGCATGCACGCCGGCGTGCCGAGCATCGAGCCGGCTGCCGTGGCGCTGTCGTCGGTGCTTGTCGTATCACGCAGGCGTGCGATCCCGAAGTCGAGCAGCTTCAGCTCGCCCGCCGTGGTGAGGAAGATGTTGTCGGCCTTGAGATCGCGGTGGACGACGCCTGCCGCGTGCGCCGCGACCACGATGTCGAGGAGACGCTCCAGATGACGCACCACCTCGGCCTCCGATAGCTTCTCGCCGGCGCTCTGCCACGCCTCTTTCAGCGTCTGGCCTTCGAGCAGACCCATCACGAGGTAGGTGCGGTCGCCATCGGTGCCGGCGTCGTCGACGTGCACCACGCCGGGATGATCGATGCGGTTGACGACCACGCCCTCGCGAAGGAAGCGGCGGCACACGTCCTCATCGCCCGACAGATCGTCGTGGAGGACCTTCACCGCGACCGACCGGTTGTCGCGCAGGTCGGTACCCGCGAAGACGGTCGCCACGCCGCCGCTGCCGATCTTCCGATCGAGGCGCCAGCGCGACGCGAGCGTCACCCCTATGCGGCCGTCTCTGCCGAATCTCACGCGGGCGTCCCGCTGCTCGTCTGGCGGGGACGGTGGGCGAGCCAGGGGTGGCGTCGCGCGATGAAGTCGAGGTCGATCTGGTTCAAGAAGGAGGAGAAGGTGAAATGGGTCAGCAGATCGTCCCAGCGACGTAGCCAACCGGGGAGAAAGGCGGGGGGCGCCAGCAGACCGTCGTCGGCGAGGGAAACGAGGGCATCGACCTCGTCGAGGGCGAGCCGGCCAGACACCAGGACCGACGCCACGCGTCGGCCCCCCGGGCCCACCGACAGTCTGAGAAAGTTGTAGACCTCCATGAGCCCGCCCAGATACGCGGCATCCTTCGTAAAGGGTGCACCGCCCTCGCACTTTCCCCCACGACAGATCCTGGCAGCGTCCAGGTAGGCTGCTCTTGGCTCCACACCGGCGTCCAGCAGGTACCTGTGAAGCTCGATGAAGTTGGCGCCGTCCTCCGCCATCCCCACGAGCTTCACACGGTCGGCGAGTCGCTTCAGGCGACCGATGGTGAGGGCCTGGGCGTGCAGCTCGGAGAAGACGGCCAGACCTTCCTGGGTGCGGGTCGATAGCGGACCGCCGCTGTCGAGGAAGTCGAGGTGGGGCTGGAGGTCGCCGTTCTGCGCGGTGAAGATGTGGGTCTCGACCTCGTGGAGGTAGAGCGATCGCGCTTCTTCCCTGGTGAAGGTCGCGTCGGCGCGGATGCGTAGCCGCTTCTTGCCGGCGATGGCCTTGGCGCCGAGATCCTCGTCGAGAACGATGGAAAGCTCGGGGGCCCGCTTGCGGCGCTCGAGGCGCTCGGTCAACGAAGCGGCGAGGGCAGCGGCATCCAGGACGTCGGCCGGCTCATCGTCGTCGTCTGCCGGATCGACCTGGAGGCGGCTCGCGACGTGCTCAGCGAAGGCCAGGTTGGTGGTGTCGCCGTCGAGCCAGCTGGTGCGTGCGCTGCCGTAGATCTCGCGCGAGAGCGTGAAGAAGGTCGACGTACCCGCTGCGAGCACCAACTCCTCGCCCAAACGATGGCTCCGGGTCCGCGCCCGCAAGAGCCGGACGAGGGCATCGTCGCCGACCAGCTCGCGATCGAACTCTGCGAGGGCGGCGAGTCGCGTCATCGAGGCGTCGCGATCGATCCGGTAGACGGGCTCGGGCAGTACCTCGCCGCCTGAAGCGAAGAACGCGCGCTCGAGGCTGCGCGGCCAGCCGATGGTCTCGAGAAGGTTGGGCGCACCGCGGAACGCGGCCCGTGCCCGTTCGAGGAGCTTGAGGGTGGAGGGGCTCGGGGTTTCTGCCACGACGCGTCCACCTTATCCCTTCGGGCCCGAAAGTCGCCCGCATCGCCCGCATCGCCCGCATCGCCCGCATCGCCCGCATCGCCCGCATCGCCCGCATCGCCCGCATCGTGCAAGCGTCGGCCCGCCTCGCCCCTGCGCGTCCGCCGGGGGCGCGTGGGGTCGCTCCGGGCCGCGTCAGGGTTCTTGTGGCGATGGCGCCGGTGCATCGTCCCAAGGGTCTGCGGTGCCTTTCGCGGGAGGCGAGCCCGAGGCAGGGGGCGATGGTGGCGCAGGCTCCGTCGGCGCGTCGCCAACACCCGGATTCGTGGGATCCAATGGAGTGGGCGAACGCTTCTGCAGCAGGCAGGCCGCGCGATCGCTGAGGCAACGATCGTTGGTGCGCTGCAGCGCCTCGAGCTCCTGCGCGCGCTGATCGGCGAGGATCTCGAGCTCGGCGCGCTCCTGCGCCATCGCGTCGCGTTCGCTTTCCAGCTGGGTCTCGGTGCGCTGGTGCGACGTCTCGCATGCATTGATCCGGGTCGTGAAGTCGGCGTCGAGCAGCTCGAGCGCCTTCTTGTGCTTCTGTTCGATGCCGAACGTCTTGTCGGCGATGGCCGCCTCACACGACTGCCCCTCCGACTCGGCGAGCACCGCGAGCCGCTGCTGGTGGTCCAGCTTGTCCTGCTCGCGATCGCTCACGCACGACACCAGCTGCCCGCGCGCCACGCCATAGGACGCGGTGCACACGCGCAGATCGCCGAAGCGCTCCTCGCCTTCGGCCTTGGCTTCGTCGAGGGCTGACGCGAGGCGGATGGTCTCGCGTTTGCCCCACACGATGGCGCCCAGCACGCCGACCCCGAAGATGCTGGCGATGGCGCCCATGCGCATCCACGACAGCTGCCGTCGCTGCCGCTCACGCGCCCGCTCTTCCTCTCGCTCCGCCTCTCGCTCCGGCTCGAGGAGCACGTCGAGATCGGCGGCCATCTGCTTCATCGACGGCCGATCGGCAGGGTCGAGGGCCATCCAGCGCTTGAGGTTCGACTCCAGATCGCGACGGGGCGGCCCTTCGATCTCGGGGATGGCCAGCGTGTCGAGCGGATCCTCGGCGCGCCTCTGGTGACACGCGGCGATCTCGTCGCGATCCGTAGCGTCCCAGCCGGGGAAGTACTCGGCGCCGACCAGCGCGAGGAGCACGGTTGCGCCGAGGCAGTAGCAGTCCATCCGATCGGTCAGCGGGATCGCTCCGGGCACGCCGGTGAAGGCGAGGAGCTGCTCGGGCGCGGCAAAGAGCGCGGTGCCGGCGACGAACATCGCGTCCTTCTCCACCGCGACACCGAGGTCGAGGAGGATGGGGTGCAGCCGCCCGGCGAAGCGTGCGAGAAAGAGGTTCTCCGGCTTGATGTCCTGGTGGCGCAAGCCCGCGGCGTGAAGCGCCTCGAGCCCGCGCGCGACGGGTACGAAGATGTCGTGGGCTTCGCGAAAGCCCAGCGATCCGCGTTCCAGCCGCGCTTCGAGCGTCTCGCCCTCGTAGACCGGCATGGTGAGCCATACGTAGTCGCTCGTCGCGCCGTGGTCCTTGAGCTGCACCACGTTGGGGTGGCCGACCGTCGCGAGCATCACGAGCTCACGCTCGACGTTGCGACCCGCGAAATGCGATCGTGGAAGGATCTTCAGCGCGACCTGATGCTCCGGCACGTCGAGCCGCTCGGCCACGTAGACCCGACCGAAGTTGCCGATCCCCAGAACCCGCACCAGACGATACGTGCCGTCGATCACGTCGCCGACTCCGGGAAGCGTGACCGGCGCGAGCGAGTCCCAGCCGCCGCGATCGCTGTCGTCCGATTCGCCCGTGCGTGCGGGATCCACCACGGTCGCCGCGAAGGCGCGCGTCACCGTGGCGCGGATGTCTCTGTAGGAGGTCAAAGGACGCGGCGAATGCAATACCGGCAGGAGTAGAGCCCCATTCCCGGGGTCGGGAGGTCGGGGCGTCGACGGGGGGACGATAGTCGACCTGGACCTCGACCTGGACCTCGACCTCGAACCTATCGACAGCGCCCAAGCGAGGCTGGACCGAGCGGCGAACCCTGCACCTCGGCGGCGGTGCCTCGTGACTCGAGGGGCGGAGGCTGAGGAGCCAATCGTGCACATCGACGTGGAGGAGAAGGCTCGCTCGCCGCTCATCAGCGGCCGCCAGACGATGTTCGCGACGCCCGGCGCGGTCGCTGAGCTCCCGCTGGCTCGCGCGATGCGGTCGCGCCTCGTCGCGGCACCAGGGGACGCCTACGCGCAGGCGATGAAGCGCGCCTGGGGCGGCGCACGCGCGGTCCGGCACGGCGATCTGGCAGCGCGCCGCGCTCGCGTTCGCGCTGCCTGACGAGCACGATCTGAACGTTCCCGTCGTCGAGGCGCTGCTCGCGCTCGCCCCAGCCGAAGGGGGGCCGAAGGGGCGAGTCGACCGTGCGGGCGGAGTGGCTGCGCTGGCTCCTCACGGTGCCGCTTTCCGCCCGAGCTGGCCCTGCGCGTCCTCGATGCGCTCGACGCGAACCTATCCTCGGCGACCGGGCGCGACGACACGCCGATCTTCACTTGGCTCGCGCTCGCCGAGCGCGAGGGCGGTCTCGAGGCGCTGCACGACCGGCCGAACCTCCCCGCTTCTGCGATCGCTACGCCTGCGGCGCTGCGATGAAGCCGCGCGCCGCTTCGAGCAGGGCCTCGCGCGTGTTGTGCTCCGGGTCGTCGGTAACGAGCTCTAGAAGCTTCTCCAGCGTCTGACCGATGATGCGCCCGGGGGCGACGCCGAGCTCCTTCATCAAGTCGCTGCCGTTGATCGCGAGAGCCCGCGTGGTGAGGGCGGCCCCGGCCTCGAGCTGGGCCTTGGCGCGCACTTCGAGCTCGTCGAGCGACGACAGCTCGCTTCTCACGTCGCGTCCCTTGCCGAGCGCATCGGCGCGGCCGAGATCGTAGAGGTCGCCTGTGAGGTCCGGCCCGACCCGGCGGATCCAGCGGCGCACCGTGGCGTCGGTCCAGTCCTCGGCGTAGCAGACGAGGTGATGGCGCACGAGGCGCACGACCCGCGCGCGATCCTCGTTGGAGACTTTGAGCCGCTGCAGGATCGGATCGGCCATGTCTGCGCCGATCTTCTCGTGGTTGTAGAACGTCCAGTCGTGGGTCTTGTCGCCCATCTTGCGCGATCGCGGCTTGCCGACGTCGTGCAGGAGTGCAGCCACGCGGAGGATGGGCTTGGGCGCGCAGGCGTCGAGGCAGGCCATCACGTGTCCCCACACATCGAACGCGTGGTGCTTGTTCTGCTCGCAGCCCACCGACTCGACGAGCTCGGGGCAGGTGATGGCGAGTAGGCCAGCGTCGAGCATCAGCTGGAAGGCCTCGCTCGGTCGGGGCGCCAACATCGCCTTCCACCACTCGTCGCGCACCCGCTCCGGGCTGACCTTGCGGTAGACGTCGAGCGATCGCGGATCGCCCATCGCCGCGCGTGTCCCGCTCTCCACCTCGCAGCCGAGGGTCGCTGCAAAGCGCGCTGCGCGCAGCACGCGCAGCCCGTCTTCGCCGAAGCGCTCGCGCGGATCGCCTACCGCGCGGATGAGGCGCGCTGCCAGATCGCGCTGCCCCTCGAACGGATCGATCACATGGCCGTCGACCGGATCGAGGGCGATGGCGTTGATGGTGAAATCGCGCCGGGCC
>Ga0105046_10017254_pt1 | contig 11054 bp, 11 predicted proteins | sample MAT03_FD_78385 | JGI IMG/M metagenome (GOLD analysis project Ga0105046, IMG submission 78385) | Freshwater microbial communities from Lake Fryxell liftoff mats and glacier meltwater in Antarctica - MAT-03 (megahit assembly) | ecosystem: Environmental > Aquatic > Freshwater > Ice > Liftoff...
AACGACAATTACATTTGCCCACTAATGAGGCCGACCGACTAAACTAACCAGCAAAAAAGGCTGGAGGGGTAGATGGTCTGCACAGATGCACAAGTGAGGCTGATGATGAAAGAAAGAGAAGTGGGGAAAAGTCAGGAACAAGCGGCGGTTAAGGCCAATGTCAAGAGCCGCAAGACGGTAGGAAAATATGAGAAGCTAGGCAAGCTGCCGAGCGAATTGAAAGCGCCGCGGCAATGGCGCACGCGGCGAGACCCGTTTGGGGCGGATTGGCCAGTCGTGGAAGGGATGTTGGCGACGAATCCCGAGTTAGAAGCGAAGACCTTGTTTGAATGGTTATGTGAGCAACGACCTGGGCAGTATGAAGCGAGTCAAGTGCGCACCTTGCAGCGCCGGGTGGCGGGGTGGCGTGCGTTGAATATAAATAAGGTGGCGAGCTTGGCCCAGATACGAAGCGCTGGCGAGTTGATGCAAACCGATGGGACATGGTTGAACGAGTTGGAGGTGACGATTGGGGGTGAAGCCTTCAAGCATATACTGATCCACTGTGTGTTGCCCTACTCAAATTGGGAATGGGGGTATATCGCCCAGAGTGAGTCGGTGCTAGCGGTGCGCGAGGCCATCCAACGCAGTCTGCACAAATTGGGCTATGCGCCGACCTATCATCAGACCGACAATTCTACTGCGGCAACGTATCATCTGAATGGCAAAACCGAAGTCGGTGGAGAAGAACGGACATATCATCCGCTGTATCTGGAGTTGTTGTGCTATTATGGCATGCAGCCACGGCGGACGCATGTGAGTTCCCCTAATGAAAACGGCGATGTGGAGTCATCGAACGGCGGCCTCAAGCGCGCCTTGCGCCAACAACTGCTGTTACGCGGCAGTCGTGACTTTGCTGCGGTGGCCGTGTATGAACAGTTTGTCTATGCGGTGATGGAGCAACGCAATCGAGGCCGCCAGGGGCGCGTGCAGGAAGAAGTGGCGGTGATGAAACGCATCACGCAGGCGGTGTTGGCCAGTTATCGCGAACGTCGCCTCAAAGTGAGCGCCGGCAGTTTGATTGTGATCCAAACCAATCTCTACTCGGTGCCCACATCCCTTATCGGGCAGACAGTAACGGTACGGCAGTATGAGTGGCAGTTGGAAGTCTACTACCAACAACAATTGATCCAAACCATGCCGCGCTTGCGAGGACGCAGTCAACACCACATTAACTATCGCCATTTGGTGACCAGTTTGCTACGCAAACCTGGCGGCTTTCGTCACTATCGCTACCAGCCCGCGCTTTTTCCCGGGTGCCCCCTGGGCGCCGTGTTTCGCCAGTGTTGGGAGCAATTGACGATCTGGTATGGCGAACATAAGGCCGATTTGAGTTACTTGCGCATCTTGGGTCTGGCGGCACAGGAAATGGAATGTGAAGTGGCGACCGCGCTGACATTGTTGTTGGAACAAGCAAGGCGCTTTGATGATGGCGATGTCGCCCCGTTGGTCCAAATCAAGACACTGCCGCCACCTCCAGTGTTGACACCGAGTACGGTCGACCTGCGCCGCTATGATGCTTTGTTGCAAGGCGGTGTAGCATGACTACCACCATCGAAGCTATCCAGCAGCAATGCAAAGTATTACACCTCACCAGCATGGCGCAAATCGTCAGCCAAGCCTTTAGCCTGGCCGAACACCAAGCGTGGTCGTCGGAGCGCTTGCTGCTCTATCTGTTGGAACAAGAAGTCAGTGAACGGCAACAACGGCGGATTGCACGCTTATTGCACGAAGCGCAGTTGCCAACGGGCAAGACCTTAGCCACCTTTGACCAAAACAGGCTGCCGCTGCGCGTACGCCGCCAGTTGCCCTGGTTACTCCAAGGGGAAGTCGTGCGCGAAGCCGAGAACATCCTGATTTTTGGTTTGCCTGGCACGGGCAAGACGCACCTGGCCGCTGCGCTGGCTTATGAATGGATCCAGCGTGATGTGAGTGTCTGGTTTACCTCCACTTTTAAACTCGTTGACCGCTTGCTGCGCGCCAAACGCGATTTACAACTCGATGGCGAACTCAAGCGTTTGGACCGTTTTCAGGTGGTTGTGCTCGATGACATCGGCTATGTCCAACAATCCAGAGAAGAAATGGAGGTCCTCTTTACCTTTCTGGCTGAACGCTATGAACGACGGAGTGTGGTGATTACCTCGAATCTGGTCTTTTCGCAGTGGGAGCAAATCTTCAAAGACCCGCTGACCACCGCCGCAGCCATTGACCGCGTTGTCCATCACAGTCGGATTCTTGAGTTTGGCCCTGAGATGAGCAGCATGCGGGCCGAGACTGCGCTGCTGCGGCAGCAAGCAGAGGGACGCCGCCAGGAAGAACCATTCACCGCAGCGACCGGGCACCCCTTGGGCACCCTACAGGAGGCATAAATGGCTTACATAGGAACGCCAGTCGTACGCCACCACTGCTTACAATTGCCCAATGACACGGCTCACATCGAACTCGATACCCCGGCCTGGTTTCTCTGGTTGCAAACGGCCACGCGCTTCAGCTATGCTTTGGGTCGACCCACGTATTACAACTTGACTTTCCGCCACGAAAAACGACGACACGGTTTGTACTGGTATGCCTACTTGAAAGTAGACTCTAAGTTACACAACGCCTATGCGGGCCGTTCGCCTGATTTGACCGTTCTACGCATGGTGCAGTTAGCCCAAAAACTGCTCGACACCGTCAAGGCGAAAGGAGAGCCATGACTGAATAAAAACGTCCACTTCAACAGCTGGCCGATTGTTAATTTTTGTATACTTGTGAAGGGCATAAATGATATTGTGACCAGAGAGAAAATGGTATAAATCGTTATCATCTATTGCCTTGCTCAGTATAGCTATGTCCATGTGCGCTGTGATGAAGGAGCCAGCCCTTCGTCACTCCCCTATTTTTGTAAAACATGGGCAAATGTAATTGTCGTTGATGTCCAAGTGTAGTTGTCGTTGACAGGGTACATTGTTTCCTATGGTACGGGTGGCAACACGGAGCAGTATTCGACAAGCTTTGAGTACCGTGACGCCAAAGGTGTTATTACCTATGCCATCAATCATCTTGATCCCAAAACTACATACTCATTCAAAGTCCAGGCAGCCAATGGGTGTGTAACTGGTGATTGGAGCAATACGTTGGTAGTTGGCAGCCTCAAAGGTGGGAGACAATCTTTTTACCGTAGTGGTCTTACCCAGATGTATCTGAAAACCAAAGCTTCGATTGCAAAGATTACGAGCCCAAAACTAACGACTAAAGCCCCGGTAGCTCCAGCAAAGAAAATAGAGGCTGTCCAGCCTACCGTCGCGCCCACGGCAGTACAGCCACCATCTTCCCCAGCAAGTAAACAGTCACAAACTCCAGCACCTCAGCAACAAGAGAAAAAGCGTTCTTGGTTAGATTGGTTATGGCCTTTTTAGCCTAGAGGCAAAGTAGAGAGAAATAGTAAGCATATCCCCTATTCTATCAAGTTCAAAACTATGACCGACACTAAGCTGGTGGTTTTTGAAGTGGTATATAATTGAGGAGATGGAGACAGATCGGCGCCCAAGTGGCGATTTTCTAGCAGACCCAACCTTCCCCACTGATCTTGTGCCAATATATGCTCTGACTGAGCAACAGTATCAGATGATTATCAATAACCTGTCGAATTTGATAGTTGAAGTCATCAAACAATTACATGAGGCAGACAATATAAACTTGGCGGCAGTGATTGCCTCTTATGCTCGTGAGATATTGTTGGACTATGACGAGGATGTAGCCGAGCATATTCAATTTTTGCTCGGTCGAGATTAAATTGTAAGCCTATTACATATAAATGATTCTACCCTCTTGCTGCCTTAGCAAAAGATCCATTCCCAAATTATTAGCATTATTTACAAGAAAAAATGTTAGACTTTCGTTATAACTTGCAGTTATTAACCAAAATCTCTTGATCTTTCTGGTAATAAGTGATATTGTTTAGAACAATAGTTCGATAGAAGCTTGCGAATAAGACTGTGAGGAAATTAATTTGTTTTGGCTGGCCGCTGTGTTGTATCAGAATTATACCATCTTTGAGAGCAGCGCAATTGGGTGCTGACTTTTTTTTATCAAGTCAACACATCTATCTAAACCCGAGGTATACATGGCTGAGGTACAAAAGTATTTCGACGATTTTAATGAAAAAATCAAGCTCGGAAGATTTTCGGAAAATGCTGTTCTGCGTGAGAAGCGAGATATTATTCTCACTAAACTAAAACGTCGCCTGAAGGAAATTTTTAAAGAGAAAGACGAAACACCACCTTCTTTCGAACCATTTGACCAGGGTAGCTATGCGATCGGCACAGGCACCCAACCAGTAGATTGTGACTTCGATATCGATGAGGGCTTGGCATTTGATATTAACAAAAATGATTATCCCAATCCTGTGGTTGTTAAGAAGTGGGTCTACGACGCGTTATATGATCATACCGATCACGTAGATGTCAAACAACCCTGCGTCACCGTTCAATATCATATTGATGAAGAACCGGTTTACCATGTCGATCTGCCAGTCTATGCGTATGATGGTTCGGGCAGTAGCAAAATGTTTCTTGCGCGTGGAAAATTAAACTCGACGCCTGAAAATAGAATCTGGCAGGAGTCTGATCCTCAAGGTTTGTGCGACCTAATCAATAAACGATTCGATGGTGATGACGCAAGCCAGTTTAGACGCACCATCCGTTATCTGAAGCGATGGCGGGATATTCAATTCCCATCAAGGGGTAATGCTGCGCCAGTTGGAATAGGAATCACAGTCGCAGCTTACTGTTGGTTTCAACCGCAGAAAAAACTTGTCGATGTATTCCAAGCAAAATATAAATACAATGACTTGGTGGCACTACGCATGCTTGTTCAACAGATGCTTTGGCAATTCACATCGCAGTACCATGATAATGAGTGGGCAGAGCGCTTAAGTGTAACTGTACCTGCGGCACCATACGATAATCCGTTTACGCGAATGACTAATCTCCAGATGACAAACTTTAAGCAAAAACTTGAAGCCTTACGCGACGCACTGGAATTTGCCGAGAATGAAACTGACCCTGTAAAAGCATGTGAGAAACTTCAAAAACAATTTGGAGATGACTTCCTTGTGCCGGAAAAAGCCAACACAGCACAGCAGCGAGCGCCAGCTATTTTAATGTCGAGCGAGTCTGCATAATCATATGTCTGGTGCTTTTTTGGTATCCATCGATGTAGACTCCATATTGACCGCCTTGGAGCAAAGTCGACTAATTGAAGACGTGACTATGGCGGACGGTCTACTCCCAGCCATAAAATGCCGGAATGTTATTGTGACCTTCGATGGGTTGGCAGAGATTGAAGGGCATCCAATCCGCATTCAGATCGGATTGGATGCCTTTTTCCCGCTTAGTCTCCCTATTATTTGTTTAGCCAAACCAGAGAAACTGGGGTTCCCTCCCCATATAGAAACAGACGGCAATATTTGCTATGCAGAAAAAGAAGGGCTCTTACTTAATCAGAACAACCCATCGGGCATTGTTGAACAGGCGTTACATAAAGCTATTGAAACTGTAAAAAAAGGGCTGAAACAAGAGAACAAGGTTGATTATGTAGATGAATTTGAGCTTTACTGGGGAAGATTAGCCAATGCCCAAATCTTTATCTCGTTTATCAGTCCCGACAATCAACTACGAAAGATAACAATTCTCAAAAAACAAGTTGAAACAAATATTTTTTACTTTGCTTGTGATGACGTTCGTACAGTTCAATCGTTTTACAATCTGTCCAATCCACCATCTGAAACTCACTACAGTGGTTTATACATTCCGCTTAAAGCAGGTACGATAGTTGTTCCACCGCGCCCAGGTACATTCTGGAAGTTAGAAGATATTCAAAAATTAGCTACAGATAATCTTTCTAAGCGATTAAATAAGCTACTAAAACAATTTACTCGCAAATGGAAACGTGAAGAAATTGTTATTTTTGGACTGCCGAGGGCAAGCGGTGGCACGACGTTATTCGGCGTATTATGTGCGGGCATTGAAAATAATCACCCATTAAGGAGCGGCTCAACTGTTCAATCAATTTCACCTTTGATTGCTGAACGACGAGACCTTAACTACTTGCTTCCGAGAGGTGGTGTTGCTTCTGATTTTCAATATGCTCACGTCCTACTCATAGGATGTGGTGCTATTGGCGGTTTTTTAGCCGCAGATTTAGTCAGGGCTGGAATACTCAACCTGACTCTGCTCGATCCTGATAAACTCAGCATTGAAAATACCTTTCGGCATATTCTTGGTAGAGAGTACGTAGACAAATTTAAGGTTGAGGCTCTCAAGGAAGAAATCGGACGAAAATACCCATATACCAAAATCATAACAATTTCAGAAGCAATAGAGTCTGTATTATCCAAAAATTCAATTAATTTCGATCAATTCGCACTTATCATTGTTGCTACAGGTAATCCTACAGTCAACCTTTACTTAAACAGTCTCATTCATAGCAGCAAAGCAGCTATCCCAACAATTTACGTATGGTTAGAGCCCTATGGTATTGGAGGGCATGTACTACTGGCGCAGAATAACAAACAAGGTTGTTTGGAATGCCTGTATACTACACCTATTGATGATGATTCTGAGAGTTACCTCTATAATCGAGCATCATTTGCGGCCAGTGGGCAATCGTTCGCTAGATCGCTTTCAGGATGCGGTGGCTCATTTACACCTTATGGTGCACTTCATGCAGTAAAGACGGCAAATCTTGCTTGCGAGATAGCTATAGATGTATTAGCTGGAAACGCCGAGGGGAATCCATTAATATCATGGAAAGGTGGTAGCAAAGCATTTTTGGAAGCTGGCTTCAAACTTTCAAGCCGTTACAATATGCCTGAAACAGAACTATATCAACATCGCTTTGATTATCAAAATGCACACTGCAAAGTATGTGGACACAAATAATATGATTGATGGCGGCGATGAGTTAATCTATGTGAATTTAGGCGGAGATAAATTAAAACTGGTTAGTGCTGTCGTACAAACGATGCTTAATTTTAGACAAGATACTGTGTCGAAACCAGAGAACGGCGGAATTTTGTTAGGGCGGTTTATTTTGGAGTCAGATGACATTATTGTAGATCGTATTACCACCACGATGAAAAGAGACAGAAGTAGTAGATTTCGCTTTCTCCGTTCCATCTTTGGTCATCAACAAATAGCTGATGCTGATTGGCAAAAAAGCGGTGGAACAACCAATTACCTTGGGGAGTGGCACACGCACCCTGAACCCTACCCTTTGCCTTCCTCCGTTGATCTAAACAACTGGCGAAAACTTTTGAAAAAATCTAAATACGACTCTGATTATTTATTCTTTGTCATTGTAGGTTTGCTAAAAATTGCAGTCTGGCAGGGGTTCAAGCAAACACTAAAGATAGATAAGTTAACACAAGTATCAACAGAAGGTCGGTTACAGGGATGAAAAGAATACTCTCAATCGATGGTGGTGGTATCAAAGGGATGTTTCCAGCCTCATTTTTAGCGACTATAGAAGATTCTATCGGGGATCGAGTAGCAAATTATTTCGATTTGATTGTGGGAACTTCAACCGGTGGGATCATCGCTTTGGGCTTAGGTCTGGGATTCTCTGCACAGGAAGTGGCTACATTTTATGAGGATTTGGGCGCCAAAGTCTTTTCAGGTAATGTAATTCTAAGAGGCATTCGACAATTGATTTTTGCTAAGTATGAACACGCTCAGATTAAAAACGCACTTCAAGCTCAATTCGGCAGTAGAAAGCTTGGAGAAAGCACAAACCGGCTCGTCATTCCTGCTTTAAATTTAGAGACAGGCGAAGTGCATATTTTCAAAACTGCCCATCACCCAAGGTTTGAACGGGATTATAAAGAACGTGCAGTAGATGTTGCACTTGCGACAGCATCAGCTCCCACCTATTTCCCTGCCCATCTTTTACCAAGTGGAACACCTTTAGTAGATGGTGGATTATATGCAAATAATCCTGTTGGGTTAGCGGCGGTCGAAGCAATCGCAGTTTTGGAATGGCCCAGAGAATCTTTACAGATTTTAAGTATCGGCTGCACAACAACGCCAATAAGCATTAATTTAGCACGCCGAAGCGGTTTAGGTTATTTTTACTGGGGACCGCGAGTGGCGGAAGTATTTATGACTGCTCAGTCATCAGTTTCTTATGGTATGGCAAAACTATTAGTAGGCCCAGCCAATCTGATACGAATTAACCCAACTATGGAGAATGGGCGATTTTCGCTGGATAGTACAAAACAAACTCGTTCTCTAAAAGGGCTTGGTAGTACAGAAGCACGAAAGTTATATCCGGATCTCAAAGAAAGATTCTTTAGTACGCCAGCAGACCAGTTTATTCCCTATAAAAATTTCAAGGTGAATTTTAAGTAATATATTTGCCAATAGCTCTCTGCGCTCAGCTACAAATATCTACTAATGCAGTTCATAATCTTCATTTGGATTAATACTAATACGTTTTAACTCGATTGTGCCCTTTGTCGCTCGCATAGTAAAGTAACTACCATTCAGTTGAGTGGGTTTTGCTTCCAAATTCACAGTCAGAATTGACGTGCCTTTATACTCATCATACTTTGGGTTTCGAGGGGTGTTGTGATATACGTAATAAATCCTGTGATTACCGGATTCAATTGTTGGATAAGCAACAAGTGTATGAGATTTTGAAGTGGTACTGCATAGATCGATACTTATCGACCATAAATTCTGCCTAATTCTAACTTTAGCATTGAGTTTTTCTTCTTGTGATTTGTTTTGAAACTTTATATGACCCTCCCATATACCGTTTAAATCTGGAAAGACTTCGGTTGACAGGAGAGGAACCATTTTCCAGAGCCAGCGCCATAAATATACAGAAATAAGCAATATGGCAATATCCAAAATGAATATGGAAGTGCTGAGAAATTTTTTCACTTCAAGGGTAGAGTTCGTAGGATCGAACCAATAAACTGCATATACGAGCACGAAGGTATTTATAGTCACAATAGCTGTCAGTAGTCTGCGTACAGGCAAAAGGTGTAGCATGGCTTATTACATCTCATTAGATGGTGATGACATTGGAAATAAAATTGCGAGAGGTTATCTTGAGAATGATGAATCTAAGTTGTCCCAGATCATTCAAGAATTAAACTCTATTTTAACTCAAATACACAATTATCTAAATTCAGCTGGGTTTGAAATGATTTTTTTTGCAGCAGATGGAATAGCCTGTAAAGGAAAATATTTAGAGTTTGAGAATTTTGCACATTTTCTTAAGAATATTGGAAGACCTACATACACGTTTTCGGCTGGTATCGGCTCCGATTTGCAAAGCTCTTTTTTTGCCCTTAAATACGCTAAATCTGTGGGGAAAGATACCATTGCCCTCTGTGAAAAAGGAAATTTGTTTAAACTAATTGGATCAGATGCTTAAATATCAACTTTCCTACACTTACTGCTCATAAAAGGACGATACAGTTACAGGCGGTTTTCTCCCTACATAATTAACTTTAGTTTCCGGTAATAAATCGGGCGAAAAAGGCGAAGTTGAAGAGAGGCAGATTTTCTATCAGCCAGAATTCAAGATTGAAAAGTAACCAAAAGCGACGAGAGCTAAGGGTAAGCAGCCGCTTTCGTGCGACGATGAGCGTTAATGCCTTTGGGCAAATGGTCTGAAGCCGAATTCTTTTTTCGGAGTTCAGGATGTAACTCGTCAAGGGTTGGAAAAATCGCCTTGGCGAGCAGGCGGCGGAGTCGTCCTGGTGTACTTTGGGGTGTACGATCCCAAAAGCCAGTAGGAAGCGGGGGCTGAGTCGCCGCCACATAAGTCAGAATGTTGCCAGCCAAGAGTCCGAGTTCAGGGAGTCGATGAGAAGACGCATCGGTCGAGACAAATTGACGATGCAGTCCGATCATCTGCTTCGCGGCCAAGGGCGGATGCTCAACCGGCCAACGGTCGCGATAAACTAGGTAAACGGTTTCTGCTCGGAGTGCGATATCGGTTGCCAGGAGCAGCGGTTTGAGATAATCAGGGTCATAGAAAACATGAATCGAAACGGTTGGATTGGCTTGCTGAACCTGAGTCGATACCGTGACTAAGTTATGCCAGGACGCATAGCGGATGGTGCGTCCTTGATAGACAAAGGTTCCGGTTACGTCACAAGGGGTTGCCGCAATCGTCTTCTCAAGCCGAGTACGCGCTAAAGGGCGGACAAGTTCCCCGTACTTAGGGCGAGCCCCTTTGCCTTTGTAGTTAGGTAACTGATTGCGGCGTGCTGTGCAATTGCTGGCCATGCGCACCACAAAGCGTTTGAGCTTTGCTTCCACTAATTCCGCTACTTCAAATCCGGCATCCATCACGGTGATTTCGTCGGGAAGGCTCGCTTTTGACACGGTATCCAATCGCTGGGTTTGAAATTTCGGCTCGCTGCTTTCTGTTTCACAACGCACGATGCGCTGCAACAGCGGTACTCGCTTTCCCTTGATTTCACCCGCCGTGATCAGTACACCAAAGATGATGGCTGGGAGTGCTCTTTGCGCCGTTGCGTTGTAGAGTTTGTTCACTTGCCCTTTCAATTTCGGTCGCCAGAAACCGGTTATGTCTAAACTATTGACTTTGTATCCTTCATATTTTCGTGCTCGCCATTCATTGTCTGCGGCGACTTTGATGTGCCAGGCACTGAGCAGCGCTGCGCTTGTCCATGAACCGTATCGCAGCGCTGACCAGCCACGCCTGATCTCTTCGTCGGCGAACGCGCTCGCTGACAATGCGCCATGCACCGCTCCTCGACTTTGCAAAAAGGAACCGTTTACCATCGCCCATAACAGACGAAACAAGCTTAGGTTGGTTCCTATCGCTGTATCTTGGACAACAAATTCAAGTGCCGTTATGATTCTTTCTATAGCGGTTAGCATCGTTCACTCCTAGGTAGGTATTTTGATCGGTACCTCACCATTGTGAACGACTAACCGCTTTTTGTCATTTCTTGACTTTTTTGACTCGATTTTTACCGGAAACTAAAG
>Ga0105046_10017255_pt1 | contig 11054 bp, 11 predicted proteins | sample MAT03_FD_78385 | JGI IMG/M metagenome (GOLD analysis project Ga0105046, IMG submission 78385) | Freshwater microbial communities from Lake Fryxell liftoff mats and glacier meltwater in Antarctica - MAT-03 (megahit assembly) | ecosystem: Environmental > Aquatic > Freshwater > Ice > Liftoff...
ACAGGCCGCCGGAATCGAGGATGGCGCGCACGCTGTCGGGCAGCGGCGGAATCGGCCACGTCTGACCGGCGGCGCGAACGACGTTCGCCTCGTTGTCGATTTCGATGGTATCGCCGGTCTGCAACAGGTCAGCCAAGCCGGGGATGACGATGGGATGAATCCCTTGATTGATGCAATTGCGGAAATAGAGGCCGCCGAATGACCCGGCGATGATGGCTGGGACTCCGCACAGTTTAATCGAGGTCACGGCTTGCTCACGCGATGAGCCGCACCCCCAATTGCGCCCCGCGACAATCACATCGCCGGGGCGGACGGTTGAGGCAAAACCCGGGTCTAAATCTTCTAGCGCCTTTGAGCGAATCTCGTCCTGATTCCGCAAGGTATAGGTGTACTTGCCGGGGAAAATCACATCGGTGTTGATGTTGTCGCCGTAGCGCCAAACGCGGTGGGTTGTCATTTAGACAATCTCCTGTGGGCTGGCTAAACATCCCGCCACGGCGGAGGCCGCGACAACCGCGGCGTTGGCGAGATAAACCGGCGCGTCGGGAGTCCCCATCCGCCCCTTGAAGTTGCGGCTGCCAGTGCTGACCGTGACCTCGCCAGAGGCCGGGACGCCCATGTGATTGCCCATGCACGGGCCGCAGCCGGGGGTTGAAATGGCCGCGCCCGCGTTAATCAAATCGGCTAACACGCCCGATTCGAGCGCCTGCTTTAAGACCTGCGCGCTGGCGGGGATGACGATTAAGCGGGCGCGCAAGGTTTTACCGCGCACCACGTCCGCCGCCGCCTTGAGGTCAGAATATCTGCCGCCGGTGCATGTGCCGATGAACGCCTGTTGAATGGCCGTCCCGGCCACTTGTGACAGCGGGGCGATGTTGTCCGGCAGATGGGGTAGCGCGACCAACGGCTCTAGCGTGCTGACATCAATCGTCACGTCGTCGGTATAGTGCGCGCCCGCGTCGGGGTAAATCGGGGTGAAATCGCGAGTCGTGCGCGCTCGGATATAGTCCAGCACGACTTCATCCGGCGGCATATACGCGCTCATCGCGCCGAATTCGCTCATCATATTGGGGAGTACCGGGCGGTCATCCAGCGGGATTTGTGAGAGCGCGTCACCGGCGAATTCTACAGCGCGATACCCCCCGCCTTCGACGGTGAGCCTTCCCAATAAGGCTAAGGCGATGTCTTTGGCCGTCACGCCCGCTGGGATTGTGCCGGTCAGAGTCACGCGCATGGATTCTGGCACGCGCAACCAGAGCGACCCGGTTGCCCACAGCGCGGCGACTTCTGTCCTCCCGACGCCCATCCCGAACGCGCCCAGCCAGCCGAAATGGGTGGTGTGGCTGTCCGCGCCAAACACGACTTCACCGGGGGCGACCAAGCCTTCCTCGCTCAAAACTTGGTGACAGATGCCGCGCCCGACCTCGAATAAACGCAATGTATGTTTGGCGGCAAACAGGCGGATGTCGGCGTGATTTTGGGCGTGCAGCGTGGTCGGCGCGGGGACGGCGTGGTCAAAGGTGATGGCGACTCGCTCTGGGTGGGCGATGCCCGGCGCGCCGATTTGCTCAAACGTCCGCAAGATGGCGGCGCTGTTGTCGTGGCTGAAGGTCAGATTGGGCGTGATGTCCAGCACATCCCCAGCATGGGTTTTAGATAAACCGGCGGCGCGGGCGAGGGCTTTTTCGGCGAAGGTTTGCGACATCAGCGCACCCCTTCACGCGCCATCAGCAGCGCGTCGATGTCGGGCATCGACATCGGGGCGGAGTCGGCGCGTTCCTTAATCACCCGCGTCACGTCTTGAATCACCTCGTCAGTCAGGTCTAAGCCTAACTTTTGGGCGCGACCCCGCACGGCGTTCCATCCGGTCAGGCGGTGGCCGATGGAGACTTCACGAGTGAGACCAAAATCTTCCGGGCGGATGGCCTCATACGTGCTGGGATCGGCCAACACTGCCTTCGCGTGAATCCCGGCCTTGTGAATGAAGGCGCTGGCGCCGGTGATGACATTGTTGAACGGGATCGGCAAGTCGCATAGTTCCGAGATGAGCGCGTCCAGCACCGGCAAGGTCGGCAGGTCGTACTTGCGGACGTACTCGCGATTCAGCGTGTACAAGCGTGCCACCAAGCCACCCAACGACGTGATGCCGTTACGCTCCCCAATGCCTAAGATGGTCGTGTCGATGTGGGTCGCGCCCGCTTCGAGGGCCGCGCAAGCGTTGGCGATAGCGCACCCGCTGTCGTTATGACCGTGAAATTCGATGTCGAGGTGGGTCAGTCGGACGAGTTGAGTCACCATGTACGAGACCTGATTGGGCGTCGCCACCCCAACCGTATCAGCCACGCCGAGTCGATTGACCAGACCGCTGTCGGCCACCGCTAAATACACGCGCAGCAAATCGGCTTCACGGCTGCGAAAGGTGTCCTCGGTGCTGAAGCGCAGAATCACGTCCGGGCTTTGCTCGCGGATGAACTCGCAGACCTCTAGCGCCGTGTCGATAATTTGGCGGATGTTCTTGCCGTGGCTGTGCTGCATGAGTTGGGGCGACGTGCCGATGACGACATCAATGCCGTGGACGCCGGTCTCTAGCGCCTGAATCGCGTCCTCGCGCTTACAGCGGATGTGGGTCAAAATGCGGGCGCGGGTGTTCATCCTGACCACGGTGCGGATGTCGGCGGCGCTCTGCGGGGAAGCGCAGGGCGAGGTCATCTCGATCATCTCGACGCCAAAGGTGTCGAGCGCCTCGACGATACGGCGCTTGTCGTCGGTGTTGAAGGTGGCGGTGCTGAATTGTTCGCCTTCGCGTAGCGTGCTTTCGATGACGGCAAAGTGATTTAAGGGCATGGGACTCTCCTAGTAGGGGCGTGCTGGTGCGCCCGCGTTAGCTTAATGATTCGATAACGGTGGTCAGCACCCGAATCGAGCGCAGATATTCGGTGAGGTCAATGTGTTCGTGCGGCGTGTGGTCAAGGCTGCTGTCGCCCGCGCCATAGGCCAAAATCGGGCAATGCCATGTCGGCCCGGCGATGTTCATGTCGCTCGTGCCGGTCTTATAGACGAAGGCGGGCGTCCCACCTTCTGACCGGATGGCGGCGCGGAACAGGCGGCTTAGGGTCGTGTCACGCGGCGCGGCGTAGGTGGGGGTGTGGGAATAGAACTGTAAAATAGCCCTCACCCCTAGCCCCTCTCCCTCAGGTAGAGGGGTATTTACCCCAATTTCAACACTACTCGCATGAGCCGAAGCCATAGAATCTAGCTTGATAGTAAGATCACTCACTGCGATTTTCGAATTTAACTCCCCCTCGCCATGAGGGAGAGGGGGTTGGGGGGTGAGGGCTAATCTAATTTCCGCTTCCAACCCTTCCGGCAATACATCCGGTGGCAGACGAAAACCCATCGTCATGCGCGCCCAGCCATGGACGCCATCGTCGCCGGTGTTGACCGCGTGCAGCGTGACCAACAGTTGCTCAAATGTTTTGGCGCGCCCCTCATTGAGTCGGGCGGCGTAGCTTTGCACCCCTACCCACGCCCCGAACGCGAGTTCAGCGGGTGAGGCAGTCGGATTGGCGCTGTGGGCGAGTCCTGTACGGACTTCCCAATCACAGATGAGTCGTCCCTTATAGCCCAGCGTCAGCCTATCCCAACGGCTCGGCTCACCGATAACGCACATCTCAGGCGCGTACTGCGTGACGGCATAGTGTGCGCCTGCGCTGGTGGGACATTCTTCCTCAACCGCGCCGATGACGACCACCCGCCAGCCGTTCGGGATGCGCGCCGCTGAGGTCGCTGCCGCGAACGCGCACAACGAGCCTTTGGCGTCCACCGTCCCACGCCCGTGCAAGATGTCCCCGTCACGACGGACGGTCAGCATCCCGCCGAAGGTGTCGATGTGGCCGAGCATGACCAGCGTCTTGTCGCCTGTACCGGCGATTCCTACCGCGTTACCGGCGGCGTCGATGTGTGAGGTCAGGCCGTGGGCGCTCATCCAATCGACCAAGGCGCGCACGGCGGCGGCTTCTTGGTATGAGGGGGATGGGGTGGAAACCAGCGTCGTAATCAATTCGATGGCATCGACAACGATTCTGCCGGCGGATTCGGATGGGATTATCGCGTCGTCAGCGGACGCCCCGTTGGGCGTCCCTACCTTATGTGTTGAGGACATCGCGCACCGCCTCGACCACGCGCCGCAGTTCGCCCTCGGTGATGATGAGGGGCGGCAAGAAGCGTAAGACCGTCTTTCCGGCGGGCAGCGCTAAAATCCCCCGCGCTTGCAAGGCCTGTAATACCGGCGTCACCCGCCCACGCAATTCCAGCCCGACCATCAGCCCTTGACCGCGCACTTCGCGCACAGCGGGCAAATTCAGGGCGCGTAATTCGCCCATGAACCACGCTCCCAAGCGTTCCGCCCGCGCCGGAGCGTCCATCTCACGCAAGGCAGTTAAAGAGGCAATCGCCGCCGCGCAACTGAGCGGGTTGCCGCCGAATGTGCTGCCGTGAGTGGCGGCGGGAATCGTCCCCAATTCAGCACGCCACGCCGCCGCACCCATCGGGACGCCGCCCGCGATCCCCTTGCCGAGCGTCACGATGTCCGGCACCATGCCGCTGTGTTCAAAGGCGAACCAGCGTCCGCAGCGCCCCAAGCCGGCCTGAATCTCGTCACAGATGAGCAAGACGCCCCGCGCCGTACACAACTCGCGCACGCCGCGCAGATAATCGGGGTCGATCAGGTGGACGCCGCCTTCGCCTTGCGCCGCTTCAATCATGAAGGCGGCCACGTCTTCGGTCAGTGCGGCCTCGGCTGCCGCGAGGTCGTTGTAGGCGATGTGCGTGACCGGCGGCATCCAACCCTCAAACGGCCCGCGATAGTCTTTGTTGAAGGTCGCGCCCAACGCGCCGAGCGTCCGCCCGTGGAAACCGCGCATGGCTGCGACGATGCGCGTCCGATGAGTCAGCAAACGGGCGACCTTCAGGGCGGCTTCGTTGGCTTCCGCGCCGGAGTTGCACAGGAAGAAGCGCCAAACCTCACCCCCTAGCCCCTCTATGGGGAGAGGGGGGATTGGCTCGACATTAAGCCCCTCGCCACCTGTGGGAGAGGGGTTGGGGGTGAGGGGGGACAATAATCCCTGCAAAATCCCATACAGTTCCGCCCTGCGGTCATTGTAAAACGCCTCCGCACAGGTGATGAGGGTGGCCGCTTGCGCGCTGATGGCTTGGACGACGGCGGGGTGTGCGTGACCGAGTAACGCGACCCCTTGCCCGCTGGTACAGTCCAGATACGGGTTGCCGTCGGCATCCCAGACCGTGCTGCCCGCCCCGCGCACAATCGCCAGCGGACGCTTGCTGTACGCGCCGGACGTGTGGCGATTTTCGATGTCATAAATTGTGTCGTTGGCTATCGTCATCACTGAACAAATTCCGTTCCTGCGCCAGACAAGGCCGCGCTGACCGCGCCTGCCGTCCGTCCGTCTCCGATAATCACGCGGCGGACTCCGCCGTTGAGGGCTTCTTGTGCGCCGATAACCTTCCGCTTCATCCGTCCGGCGGCGGAGTCTAACGCCCGCGACAGGTCGGTCAGCGTCACCCGTGAGATGAGCGTGGCCGCGTCGGACGGGTCACGGTACAAGCCGCGAACATTCGACAAAATGACCAGTTCCGCCGCGCTCAGAGCTGAGGCAATCGCGGCGGCGGCGCGGTCTCCGTCAATGTTGAGGAGTCCGTCTGGGCTGGTGGCTAAGGGCGGGATAACTGGCACGACGCCGGATGCCAATAGGTGGCGCAATGGACTAGCATCCGCGTCGGTTATCTGACCGGTGTAATCGTCGCGGATGATTTGTACGCGCCCGTTGACCACCGCCCGCACTGCGTTCTTGCGGTCAGCCGTCACCACTGGGGCGACGGGCTGGGCGGTGATTCCGTGTTCGGCCAACGCGCTCACCCACGCCGCGCCGACTAATTCCGCCGCTTCGACGAACAGGTCACGGGTTTGCGGGTCGGTGTAGCGGCTACTGTGGCCGCTGGGGCTGGTCAAGGTGTGGACTTCGACACCCCGCGCCGCGCACAACGAGTCCATCGCGGCGCTGACGCCGTGGACGATTACGACGGGGCGCGTGCGAGCCAGCTGTGCGACATCACGGGCGCAAGCGGCCATATCCAAGCCCGCGCCGCCGCCAAACTTCACCACCAAAATGTTATCGGACATCAGATTTCCTTCAGATTCAAGCGCACACATGGGTGCGCCCGCGATTACGGATACACCGCAGGGCTTCTCAGCCCCGCGATTTCGTCAAAGCCAAGCATCAGGTTCAGGGATTGAATCGCGCTGCCCGCCGCGCCCTTGCCTAAATTATCCAGCGAGGCCACCACGACCAGATGAGTCGCGTCGTCGGCGTCTAATTCCCAGCCGATGTCGCAGAAATTCGTCCCCGCGACGAGGCGCGGTTCGGGTAGACGATGAACGCCGGTCTTGCTGTTGACGATGCGAATGAACGGCTCATCGCGGTACGCCCCGCGATACGCGCCCCAGATGTCTTTATCGGCAACAGGGCGAGCCAGATCTACATGGGCGGTCAGATGCACCCCGCGCACCATCTCAATCGCGGTCACGGCGAATCGGATAGGCAAGTCGCCCAACATCTGACGGACTTCAGCGTGATGCCGGTGGCCTGTCGGCTTGTAGGCGCGCACCGCCCCGCTGCGAATTGGGTGATGTGACCCGACGTTCACATCCGCGCCGCCTTCCGATGACCCGACTTTGAGTTCGGCGTTGACCCGTGTCAGCAGTCCGGCGCGTACCAGCGGCCAGAGCGCTAAGTTCACGGTGGTGGCGTTGCAGCCGACCCCGCTGGCGTAACACGCGCCGCGCAACGCCTCGCGGTTGAGTTCTGGCAGACCGTAGACGAAGCGCTCAACCCATGCCGGTGCGGGGTGCGCGCCGCCATACGCTTGGGCATATAGGTCGAGGTCACGCAACCGAAAATCTGCGCTGAGGTCGACGATGACCGGCGCAAGCGCCGAAAAACGGTCTATCTCACGCGCTGTCACGCCGTGCGGTAAGCACAAAAATAGCGCGTCGCACGGCTCAAGCGCGTCGGGGTGGATGAAGCGCAAATCGGTGAAGCCGCGCAGGTGGGGATGGACGCTATAAACGAACGCGCCCGCCCCGTCACGACTGGTGGCTTGTGTGACTTGTACGCCCGGATGATGGGTGAGCAACCGCAGCAATTCGCCGCCGGTATAGCCACTCGCCCCGACAATACCGATTGACCGCATTACCGCACCGCCTGTAAGCGCGCCCCCTCTCCAATGTGGAGAGGGGGTTGGGGGGTGAGGGGATTTGCGCCGACGCTCATCACATAAGAAACGACAGCGCCCGCGATGTTGATTCCTGTCGGGGCGCTGCTGTTGCGAAATTCCATGGTGTGATTGACCTCGTTGACCGACAAGCCGCGTTCGGACTCAAACACGTCCAGCGCGAGGACGCCGCCGCCTACGGCTTGGGCGGCGCGGACGCACAGGTCATTGAGTTCGGGCGTGACCGGGCAATTGCTGGCGACGCCGCCCTTAGCCGTGTTGGTGATCCAATGCGGGGAGGTGCGGTAGATGGCGCAAATCGTGCGATCCCCAATCACGAAAGCCCGGATGTCGCGCCCGCCGGTCTTTTCGACAAATTCTTGCGCGTAGACCGTATGCTGAGTCCAATCGCCGAGCGTGAAGCGATGTTCTAAGACCGATTCGGCGGCATCTCTGTCGTTGACTCGCGCCAAAAGTCTGCCCCATGAGCCGGTCACGGGCTTGAGGACGGCCGGGTAGCCCATCTGCTCAATGACCTGTACGCTGGATTCTTCGGTGAAGGCGGCCATCGCACGCGGCTGGGCGATTCCGGCTCGCGCTAAGGCGAGTGTGGTCAACAGCTTGTCACCGCAAGTCGTGGCGGTCTGGTAAGTGTTGATCGTGCGGACGCCCCAAGCGTTCAAAATCGCTAAGGCATACGTCCCGCGTGAGGTGCTGACACACCGTTCCAAGATGACATCATAGGCTGCCCACGGCAGGCCGGACGGCGAAAGTTGTTCTGGGCCAGCGGTCAGGTCAAAGGCGAGGTCACGGTCAAGGATGACATCGGGGGCGATTCCGCAGGCGGCAAATTCGGCCAGCAGTAGCTTTTCTTCAGGGCGAACGTGCGTGATGAGTAGTCCGACGCGCATCATTTTTTACTCGCCCCAATCTTCTTCGACTTCGGGCGCGAGGTCGAGTGTGAACGGGCTGAGGGTGAGGACTTCTAGCTCTGTGCCGCAGTCCGGGCAGGTGATGAGTTCGTGCGCGACGACGCCGGTGGGCATCGGTACAGCGGCATCGCAGGTCGGGCAGGTCGGGGTCATGTCACGTTCCTTGAGGTTTACAGTTAGAAGGTTAGACGTTGGCAGTTCTGGCTAGGGAGTGCAGGCGATTATTCGATGATTTTTGACTTCAAACCTCAAACTGCCCACTGTAGGCTTAAACAAAAAACCGCCGCCCAGTTCACAGTCTGGGCGGCGGTTTGGGCTACACGCTTCTCTTCACGAGGCGCAGCACAACGCTCCAGACGGGGGGGCTGGTTTTTTCGCGCCTTTGGCTTTGGTCTGGAAGATGCTGCTGGTCATGGTGTTTCCTTAGAAGGTAGAAGTTGGCTGGGAAAACAAAAAAAGCCCGCACAGTGTGCGGGCTTTTCGGTTTAGCTTTTGTCGTCGTCGTTCACATCAACGCAAAAAGCCCGCACAGTTAAGGTGTGGGAAGTTTTTTGCTCGATTTTTTGCTGATGAACGACATGCAAAACATGGGACTTTTTTCCAGTTGTGTTGCGCCAATATGGATAGCATAACGCCCGATTGCCAGCTTTACAAGGCAACTCATCAAATACTCATGTTTTGGGCTGATGAGAAAAGCAAGGTTTTTGTAGGGGCGCGGCTTGCCCGCCCGCGCTGTAGGGATAGCATACATGTTGTTCGCCGAGTTTTGACGGTATAATCTCTATAAACAATTAGGAGAATTTATCTCATGATGACAGCAGTCGAATATTGGGTTGAGGCCGACGAAAACGGCAAAATCGAAATTGGCCTACCGAAAAATTTCCCTAAAGATGGGAAAATCCGCGTTCTGGTCATGAGTGAGGCCGAGGTAGAGCGCTCGGTTTCTCTCTTGGTTGATGAAGGGCTTGCCGAGATTTCGGATGAAGAACTTGCCGAATTGAAGAAACCCGGTAAGCCATTGACTGGTGCTGAGATTGTGGAAATCCTTGAACAAGATAAGACACCTTCAGCTTGGGACAACGCCCCAGACGGTGTAACTTGGGTGGCACAGCAGCGCGAAGCACGGCGCAAGTGAATTTGGGGTGAGCGCGGTTAGGGCAGATTGACAAACTCGTGTTCAAGCGGGGTCAGCGTAGGTTCGGAGGGCGGGGACTTCTCGCGCCATCACGGATAACATTCGCGCCGCCAATCGTTCGCTCGGATGGAAAAAACCCATCAACTCCTCTTAATCTCCAAACATGATTCCCGGATCGGGGGATGCGGCTATCGCGGCCTCAAGCCGGTCAGGGTCGGCATAGGCGCGCAAGGCCGGGACTTCTCGCGCCATGACCGCGAACATACGCGCCGCCAACCTCGCACTCGGATGGACAAAATCGCTCATCTCCTCCCCGCCCACCCCTAATTCGCGCACATCACTGAAATCAAATAAGGGTAATTTGTGGCGCAGAAAAAGGGTTCTGAGCCGTGAGCGCGATGCCTCAATATAGCCATGAACCCGGCTACCGCGCATGAAGTCGTACATCTCTGGCATATAGGGCGGCAAAAACCCGACCACCGTTATCCCTAACTCATCGGCTCTCGTCAACACGCGGTCTAATTCATCGAAATTTGAGAAGATGACTGTATTACCGGCTTGAGTCGGTGGAAACAGCCGATAAGACTGGGCGGGGCGCTCTCGGCTATTTTTGGCGAGATAGGCGGGGTTGGACTGCATACTGCCGTCCCAACGGTAGCCGATACCGGTGGTTTGCGCGTCCAAGCCCAAGGCCGTCCCTCTGCCGATGGGGTCGCGGCGGGCGAACAGGTCATCCATACGTGCGTCGCCCCGCGCAAGCGCTTGAATCACCCGTTGTGTCGACTCTAAAACCCACGCAGGGTTATCTTCAATGGGCGCGAACACGCCCGTGTCGCGATGGGCAATGGATAAGGCGGCGTTGAACCAGAATAAATCGACGCCGATGACCAGCACATCTGGCGCGCTGACGGGCGTCAGCGAGTCGATTAGGGTCGCCACACCGTCCATATAAATCCCCGGCATCCCAGCGTTATAGAATTCGAGGGGATCGTCCAAAAGTTCTGATTGGAAAATTAATACCCTCGACGAGCCGAGCATCAGGACGCCGGGCGGAGGTCGCAGACTCAGCGCAGCCGATTTATAAGCAAAACTCTCTTGCGGGATCATGTGCTTGCGCCGATAAATCACCCCGTGGTCAGAGGCTTGCAGCGTTAGCACCATCCGATAGGGCATGGCCTCACCGCTGTAAATCGCTAACCCAAGCACCGCGCCAAACAGCCCCGCGAACGGCAGAGCGAAAATAATCAGGCGGATGAATAATCGGCGTGCAGAGGTCATGGGCGGTAGACCGCCTTCTGTTTAGTTTAAATCAAAACTGGAAGTAGATAAATTCTTGCGCGGTGAGGCCGTAAGCCAGCGACAGCATAATCCCAAAACCGAGCGCGTAATAGGCCGCCCAGCGGAAAACCGTGCGCGTGTGCAGGATGTGATTGTGCGCCCGGCGGGCGTTATCCACAAAGTCCCACGCCATTAACAGGCCGATGATGCCGATGGACAGCCAAAACTCGGTTTGCGGGACGAACAACGCGCCGGCAAACGGTGCGAACACATCATTTGCCGCGCTGAAGTTGAACATATTCCCCAGCACGTAAAACGCATCTTGGACGGTGTTGGCGCGGAAGAATACCCACGCCAAGCACACGATCACCATCGTCAGCGCCCAACGCAACGGGGCGGGGATGAGCGCGGGTTTATCC
>Ga0105046_10017258_pt1 | contig 11053 bp, 11 predicted proteins | sample MAT03_FD_78385 | JGI IMG/M metagenome (GOLD analysis project Ga0105046, IMG submission 78385) | Freshwater microbial communities from Lake Fryxell liftoff mats and glacier meltwater in Antarctica - MAT-03 (megahit assembly) | ecosystem: Environmental > Aquatic > Freshwater > Ice > Liftoff...
GAGGCACCGATCGTCCGGGTGTGATCGCATCACTTGTATCGCGTGAATCTTTTGCGGCAGTGCTCGTTGACGCAATCGGTAAGGGGACAATTGCAAAGTCCGAGCTCTCTGCATTCGATGCTCGCCAGATTCGATCATTCGGAAACGAGGATCTCAATCGACGACTTGCAGAGGCATGGGGTGAGACTCGAGAGTCACCTCAAGACCGCATCGACGCCATGAAGAACTTAAAAGAAACGCTGAGCAGCCCAAGCGAGAAAGCGATCGACCTTAGCCAGGGACGATTGGTTTACGCCGAACTTTGTGGTAAGTGCCATCGAATGTATGGCGAAGGGCAAGTGATCGGTCCTGATCTGACAGGCTCCAATCGAAACAATCTTGACTACCTTGTCGAAAACGTGATCGATCCTAGCGCCGTCGTATCGAAAGACTATCGCGTTAGCGTCGTGATGTTGGAAGATGGACGTGTGCTCAATGGAGTCGTGGTATCGGAAAACGACCAAATACTGTTGTTGCAATCTCAGACAGAACGAATTTCGATCCCGAAAGATTCGATCGAAGCGATCAAACAAACAAGTCAATCGCCGATGCCCGATGGCCAACTCAACCCTTTGACCACTGAGCAAATCCGGAATCTGTTCGCTTACCTGCAACATCCAAGCCAGGTACCGCTGCCGTAAACCCCGGGGCCGAGGTAGCCGGATAGAATGCGTTTGCTTTTGATTAAAACGGTACTTGGCGGCTCAGACCGGGAGCGCCGCAGGACCTCGCTTTTTATAATGGAATGAACGTGGAACTCCGTCGCCGAAATCGGATTGCCGGCTGGACCGCACTAGGTGCGATAGCGATCTTGGGTGCAATGGGCACTGCAAAACTGGTTCGGTCGTCGCCGGACGATCGGGTAGTGACCACCGGCTTGGTTCGCTATTTCACGCGGTCAACGGAAACCGTCACGCTGACCCACTTGGGAAGCGTCATGAAGGTCCGCGATCCGGTTTATTTAAAGAACCTCGACGGGTCGGTCACTCAAGCCGGTTATGTCGTTCGAGTCAGCGGCTCACCAGACCAGCCAAAAACGGTTATCCGCTGGTACGAAAACGCGGTACCGGCGCTGGAATGCGAAATGCTCGCTCATCAGAACAAGGGGCGGCTTGAAGATCTTATTGAGATGATGTTTCCGCCAGAAAAACGGCAGCGGATCGAAGCGCTGATCACCAGCGCCATGCAGCAACACGGCCAGCAACTTTCGGCAAGGCTAGTACCGATCTTTGAACAGTCGATGAGAAACTCGCTTCCGGCAATCGAAGCTGGATTTCGTGATAGCGTCGCACGTCACCGCGCCGAATTGGATTCACTCGCGGTCCGATGGCAGACTGAGATCGTCGAAGGACGATTGGTGCCGCTTGCCAAAAACGAAATCGTCCCGATCGTTCGTCGCAACGGCGAACCTGTTGCTCAAGTGATCGGACGGGAACTGTGGGACCGCGCATCTATCTGGAGTTTTACGTGGCGAGCGATTTATGACAAAACGCCGCTGCCCCAAAAAGACCTTACGAAGCAAGAATGGGACCGGTTTGTTGAAGAGGAAGCGATTCCAGTCTTCGAAAAACATGCTAACGATATTGCACTTGCGATTCAGAACACGATGGTCGAAGTATCGCAGAACGAAAATATACGAGCGGAGTTTGCGTCTGCTGCCGACGCGATCGCTAAAGATCCTGAGGCACGAAAGCTGGTCCAGCAGATCCTTCGTGAAACAATTGTCGAGAACATGGCGCTGCGAAAGGTCTGGGACGATGTCTGGACCAGCGACGAGGCCAAGGCTGCGATCGCCGACGCGGGCCGAGCGCTGGAGCCAACGGTTCGAAAGATCGGTGATGAGTTGATGGGATCGCGTGAGAACGGAATCGATCCAGGTTTCGCAAAGCTGCTCAGAAACCAAGTACTTCAGAAAGATCAACGCTGGATCATGGCGACGCAATCGTTCCGTTAACCGAGGCACTTCTTTGCCGCATGAATTCAGCGTATTCAGACACCGTAATTTCTCCGTTGGCATCGCTATCAGCCCGAGACGGATCTAACAACATCTTGTTCCACTCGTTGGCGTCTAATCTCTCATTTTGATTGGAATCGTATCGTGAGAACACCTTCTTCACGTAAGCTGCAAATCTCGGATCGACGTCAACATTCAGTTTCATGGCCGACGCTTCGCGTTTCGCATCGATCTGTTCTCGCGCCAGGACCTCGTCGAGCGTTATGAACGCGAAGTTTGCAGCTTCGTTGTTGTCGCTCTTCGCCGCTCGCAGCAAAAATCCCTTCAGTTCCTTTGACGGTGCCGAGTAAGCGGCAAGTGCACAATAGATCATCTTCGGATCTTCAGCCTTAAGCTTTTCCTCCAGCAGTGCGGGCAACAATTCCTTGTGGCGTTTCAAGACTTCAACAATTGTGTACACCGGGGAAAACATGCCTTTGTAGTCATCTAAAGAATGGATGCTAGGATTCGACCGGAGGGAGTCAAGGAAACCGATTTCTTCATCGCCAAGCAGATCAAATAGAAGTGTAATTTTTTCAGCTTTGTCGATTTGAACGAACTCGAAAAGTGAAACGGCCGCTGTTCGCCGAAGCATCGTCTTCGCAGGATCGGGGTCCTGGATAAGCACGGCATCGCGAAAGAAAGCGTCGAATCGAGGATCGGTGTACTGGTGTCTATGGACAGATGCTAATGCGCGATGATGGATCGGCGATCTAATGTCAATCGCGGCGGCGCAGATGAGGTCTTGAAATTCATCGCGAATCTTGTCGTTTGGGGCGTCCGCGACGATTGGGGATTTCTCTTCGGCACGTATTACCGTCCCAAAGCATGGAAGGACCGCACCCAGAATCATCGCTAAACATGCTTGACGAGTCATCGTGTTCTCGGATCTTCGTGTTCTAGGACCATAGAAATGGGCGATTGGAGATGGGCTGCAATGTATCGCTGCCGAGTGCTGAACGCAAAGAAAACATTTGAAATTCAGATCACGATTCGGTGAGAATCGTTGAATCTATCGCCAACGCCGCATTTCGTTATTATCTTGGGATGACATCACCTGCTTCTCTAATTCTTGATCACTTGAGTGTTTCTGCGGGCTCTCGCGAGTTGCTTCGGGATGTTTCGCTGACGATTCCGGCTGGCGATCTGACCGTCATCATCGGTGGCAGCGGGGCCGGAAAATCGGTGTTGCTGCGATTGATCGCCGGGCTCGTTTCCGATGGATCCTCAACGATCAACACGAGCGGGGAATTGCGTATCTCGGAAGCCCAACCGGACGAACCTCATCGCGTCGGGATCGTATTCCAGAACTTCGCATTGTTTGATGAATGGAATGCGCTGGACAATGTCCAGTTTGCAATCGATCATCGGCGCGACATGGCGACAAAACCTTCGAGAACGGCGCTCCAGTGGCTCGAAGAACTCCGCGTCGATCCCTTTTCACGACCAGCGCGAATGAGCGGTGGCCAGAAACAACGGCTCGCGATCGCGAGAACGTTGGCGGCCGAGCCCAACATTGTGCTCTACGACGAACCGACCAGCGGACTTGATCACTCGACGGGGCTCGAGGTCGCGACATTGATTGCTGAAACGCACAAGAAGCATCGTCAAACCAGCATCGTTGTCACCCATGACTACGATACGTTGCTGGGGATTGCAGATCATTGCCTGTTGCTTGATTCCGCTGCGACAACTTTGCGACTGATTCCGAAAAATGAATGGGAAAAAATTGCAGAACAGTTGAGACCCGTTATTGTCGGAACGAGCGAGTCGAATTCGTCTCCGAATGTGACGCTTGCCAACAAAACATTCTTGCTTCTTGATCGTGCGGTCTCTGGGTTGGGAAGTGTGATTGTCGGGTTGATCGACCTGATAGGATTGCCAATCGATATCGCTCGTTCGTCCTTCTCGTTGCGATGGGCGATACGTTTTTTTCTTCATACGATGCGATTGATCAGCGGGCCATCGTCGTGGGGATACCTCGCGATGGCAGGCGCGATCATCGGCTTCACGTCTACCTATTTCACGTTTCGGTTCTTGCCGTTTCAGCTTTACTCAAAGCCACTGTTGATTGAAGACCTTCTCGGTTCGATCGGATTTGCGCTGTATCGTATTTTGGTTCCAGTCCTCGCGACGATCCTTGTCGCGGCTCGGTGCGGAGCCGCGATCGCGGCGGATGTTGGCGTGAAGCGTTATGGTTCACAAGTCGATGCGTTACAGACGCTTGGCGTACGACCGCCGGTTTATCTGCTGGCACCAACGGTGCTGGCGTTTTTGGTCGCAACTCCTTTCTTGCAATGGATCGCTTTCAGCATCTCGCGATTTGTAAGCCTGATCTGCTTCGTCGCCACGCACCCGGAGTCCGGACCTTACTTTTGGCAACAACATTTTTATCGCAACCTTGACGACGGTAACGATTGGCTCTTCGGCGGAGCAGGCTGGGTGCTGACCAAAGCACTACTTTGCGGTATCGGCATTGCCGCGATTAGTTATTATCAAGGGATGCGACCGAAGGAATCCGCTGGCGAAGTTAGCCAGTCGATCACCTCGACTGTGTTGTGGGCGACGCTCTACGTTCTTGTCGTCCATTTCGTGATCGCCCTCATCGAATTTTAACTCGTCTTGAAATCGGCAACCCAGAATCGGACTACGAGATGGACACCAAAGAAAAGAAGCGTTTCGAAGTGATCAAGAAAAAGCTTGAGCAATTAAGGCCCCGCCTGGCGGGCGCGAAACAGCAGTCAGACGATCCTTCCGAAGTGACTGATTTGCAAAAGGAAATCGCGACGCTCGAAGCCGAAATGGCAAAGCTAAAGAGCTAATTTACATCCCCCCGACAGTCCCCCATTTTAGTACTTTGTATTCACAATTTGGGGTAGCATTGACGATTTATTTTTGCGACAATCTGACGCAGCGGTCCCCCAGGACTACTTGGAAAGCGGCGTAGCTGCAAACCGCAGTAGGGGCACCCTTGGGGGCCGCTTTGTTTGGTTTGGCTTCTTAGGCCGCTGCCCTTGCAAAAGTCGCTATTAACGGTGACACTCTTCGCACTTACTGAAATCGAGCGTGACCCGAAACGAAGCGTTTTCGTTTTATTGTGGATCGCGCAGGCGTCAATCAGCGACGCTGCCAACTCGTTTGCCAATCCATGGATTGGACAAAGCAGGATAATTGAATGGGACGTTATACAGGACCGAAGGCCCGCGTTAATCGCCGACTTGGCGCGATGCTGTATGAAACCGCAGGTGCATTGCGAGCGGCAGATCGCCGACCAGCACCTCCGGGAATGCACAATCGAGCTAGTCGTCGACCGAGCAACTATGGTGCAGCGCTCGCGGAAAAGCAAAAGATCAAGCATTACTATGGTCTTGGTGAACGACAGTTGCGTCGATACTTCGATGCCGTCGTACACAAAAAGGGAAACACCGGTCAAACGTTGCTGCTGACCTGCGAACGACGTCTTGACAACGTTGTTCGCCGTGTTGGTTTCACAAAGACCCGACCTCAGGCTCGCCAGGGCATCGCCCACGGTCACTTCTACGTCAATGGTGCGAAGGTTTCTAAGCCGAATTACATTCTTCGTGCCGGTGACGTGATCGAAGTTCGAGCAAAGGAAAGCCTCAAGAATTTGTATCGTGGTGTGATCGCCAACGCCTCGCCGGACGTACTGGATTGGGTGTCTTTTGACAGCGAAAACCTCAAAGCCACCGTGCTCGGTCTACCAGGTGCAAGCGACATCAGTCTGCCAGTCGATGCAAACAGCGTTGTTGAATTCCTTAGCCGCTGATGGATCGTTCTTGCTTCCGATTACACCATGTTTGGATTGTTAAATGCATTGTCAGTTAGTTGTCCTCGGTGGTGGTCCGGGTGGTTACGCGGCGGCATTTCTTGCCGCCGATGAAGGCTTGGAAGTTACGATCGTCGAAGCCGAGTCTCGACTGGGCGGTACCTGTCTGCTGCGCGGATGCATCCCGAGCAAAGCGTTGCTTCATGTTGCGAAGGTGATCGGCGAAGTCGATGAACTTCGCCACGAATGGGGCGTGACTTACAACGATCGACCGACGATCGACGTCGAAAAGGTCCGAGCTCGCAAAGACCAAGTGATTACCAACCTCACCGGTGGCTTGGCAAGTCTTGCCAAGCGTCGGGGTGTAAAAGTCATTCGCGCAAAAGGCTCGTTTACAAGTAGTACTTCGTTGCTACTTGAACCGGTCGGTGGACAGTCCAACGGTGAAAGCAACATTCCCGAAGGCGGTACCCTCACGTTTGATCACTGCATCGTTGCCACAGGAAGCGTCCCGGCGATGCCACCCGCGTTCGACATTGGTACCGACCGCGTGATGGACAGCACTGGCGCCTTGGCGATGAAAGATATCCCGAACACGCTGCTCGTGATCGGCGGCGGTTACATCGGTTTGGAACTGGGCAGTGTCTACGCACAGCTAGGCTCCAAGGTCACGGTGGTGGAGTTGTCCGAAGGGCTCTTGCCAGGTGCGGACCGCGATCTCGTAAAGCCGCTTGCCAAACGGTTGGAGAAGCTGCTAGACGGACGGATCTACCTCAATACAAAAGTCGGCTCGGTCGCTGAAGTTGGCGATCAAGTTGAAGTCACCTTTGAAGGCCCAGGCAAATTTGGACACGAGCGATTCGATCGTGTCTTGGTCTCTGTCGGTCGACGTCCCGTTACTCGCGGGCTAGGTTTGGAGAATACGCAGGTCAAAGTTAGCGATCGAGGCTTCATTGTCATCGATCACCAACAGCGAACTTCTGACCCGCATATTTTGGCGATCGGCGATGTCGCAGGCGATCCAATGCTTGCACACAAGGCTTCGCATGAAGGCCGCATCGCCGCCGAAGTCCTTGCCGGAAAGCCATCGGTCTTCGACAAGGCCGCGATTCCCGCAGTTGTTTTCACCGATCCTGAGATCGCGTGGGCAGGACTGACGCAAGACGAAGCCAAGAGAACCGGGCGTGTGGTTGATGTCGAAGTTTACCCATGGGCAGCGAGCGGTCGCGCCCAGGCGCTAGGAATTACCGATGGCCTCACCAAGTGGCTTGTTGATCCGGAAACGCACCGTGTTCTCGGTTGTGGAATCGTCGGCTCCGGTGCGGGTGAATTGATCGCCGAAGCGGTCCTCGCGATTGAAATGGGTTGCGAAGTTCATGACATCACGGAAACGGTCCATCCGCATCCGACGTTAAGCGAAACCTTAATGAACGCTGGCGAAGTACATTACGGAACGGCGACGGAAATCTACAAGCCGAAGAAACGCGCTCCGGTCGAAGCGTAAACAAGTCAGTGTTCAGCTGAACCTTGGAAAGCTTAACGTATTAAAGCGTTGCTAATGCTTTCGACAACGATCGTTGACTTGATGGAGTTTGCAATGAAGCATTGGTCGTGGGCCGATTCATGCAACGCGGCAATGGTTTCGTCGTTGGGTAAACGATCTGGAGCCCAGGTGATTTGTGGTCGAAGAGTGATTTGACTTACCCACGGAATACCGCGAAAGCTCTTGGTCATTACACCCACGGCTTGGTCTTCGTATCGTTGAATCTCCCAACCTTGCTTTGAAGCGAGCCAAAGGAAGGTCAGCATATGGCAACTCGATGCGGAAGCAACAAGTGCCTCCTCGGGATCGATTGCCTTCTCAGTCGACCAGGGTGCGGGAACAACATGAGGCGACGGAGACGCGTTGATGGAGAGCCCTCCATCGAACTTCCAAACATGTTCTCGCGAGTACTTGCCATGTCGGAAGTCGGGACCTTGGTTTTCCCAAACGATCGTCGATGCATATTCAGCTTGCTCGGATGGCGCCGTTGCAGTTCGGTTAGCGAGAATCGCAAGTCGCTTTTCCTGGATAAACGGCAGATGGTGCTGAACATGGCGAACACTTCGAACGACTAGGTCACGCAGAGTGCAAAGTCCTGCTTCGGAGTGAACCGCAGTTCGCTTCCACGCATCGCCTGGTTGCCTTCTTAAAATTTGAGCTGTTCTTCGCCGAAGGATGGACATGAGCTCGAGTTCTTCGTCCAAATCGTGTTCTTGAAATTGGAGACGTTCGGGGTAGGGACGTTCGTCGACTCCCATCAGAAGCGGGTGCTCAAGTGCAATCGTTCTTTCGATACGATCGGTGAAGTAGATATCCGTGTCTGCCAAATGACAAACGACTTCCAAGCAACTCCACTTCCCTTCAACAGATCGCAGTTTCAATTCCTTTGATGATAAATCCCCACAGGCATCTCGGACCCAGTCCGGGGATTGCACAAACAGATCGATCAGCGACGCATTGTCTAGCGACGCTTCCGCAAAATGCATCTTTTTGATGTAGTCCTCCGAATAACTCATGACTGGTCCCAATGGAAATTAATGAAAAGCGGTTTTGCCGAGTTGAATGATGAATATCAATCAGCATCACCTAAAAATTATTTTAGCATCACTCGCGATCACGCTGGCAACCTACTCGGGCCAATGGTCATTCGCGGTACAACCGCAACCATGTCAGGGCATCCCTAAGTTCGCACATTTGTACACATCGCTATGTGCCCGGCTACTAAACCGATCCTGGTAAAAAACGCGGAAGCCATCGCGATGAAAATATCGATTGGCTCAAAAACCTTCATGTTGGTTAAAGTTCGTTCTTAATCGCGAATGCGATTATGCCTCAACGCTTTTCAGTGCAAGACGATTTGCAAACCGGGTGACGAAATTGCGAATAATACACTACATCGGTATGTGCTTTGCAAGGTCTGCATACCAGGTAAGACTTCCTCTAAATTGAAATTTCAGGTGTAATATGTTGACTTGGTCCTTGACGTTTTTGGTAATTGCGTTGATCGCGGGTGTTTTGGGTTTCGGCGTCGTCGCTGGAACAGCAGCCTCGATCGCGCAGATATTGTTCGTTGTGTTTCTGGTGCTGTTCGTTATCGGTCTTTTGATGGGTCGTCGTGGACCCGTAGCATAACAATCGGACACTCATCGAGCATTTGTCCGCCGTTGTCGTTGTCGGTTTACAACGCGTTTTGCCGCTAATCGAGTCAAGTCAAATGGAGTTACTGAATGAAGGTTTTAAGTAGCGAACAGCGGGAACGTTTTGCAGATGCAATTGCGCGTGTCGGGCACGATGAGGAATTGCTAGTGATGCTATCCCGGATGGTTGCCGAAGACGGCCCGGTTTTATTGTCGAGTCTGCGAGACAAAGTCGCTGCGGCTGATTTGACTGCTGTGGTTGAGGCAGGGCATTCACTAAAGGGGATGCTCAGTACCTACGAAACCGGTTCACCGGTTGCGGAATTGCAATTGATCATTGACGCCGCTCGCTCGGGTGACGATGAGGTCGCGAAGCGGATTATGGAAAAACAATATCCATTGCTCGTCCGGTTTATCACCGAATTGCAACAGCTAGCTGGGTGTGCCGCTCAAGAACCGGCAGTGATTTAGTTGACCGACCGCAACGAAACCCCGCTTTCCATAATGATACCGTAAGTGTTAATTCGATCTCTAAGCTTGCCACGTGTGATGCCGAGAATTTCTGCCGCTTGACTTTGGTTCCCGCCCGTAGCGTGCAACACAGTTAAAATTACATAGCGTTCCATATACTCCGTCGCTGCGGAATACACATTCGTCGATTTTTCATTTAACAAACGTTCCACCAAGGCTGGCAACTCCTTCCCTGCCTGCGCGTCCTCCATTGCGTTATTTAACGTTCCACTACTGCCGGTTGCCTTTACCGGATGTATTTCCTTTGGCAATGTATCCGCGAAAATAACAGACATCGAAGCATCAAGAACACATCGCCGAATAACGGCTCGCAATTGGCGGACATTTCCAGGCCAATCGTAGGAAGTTAACAGTGCGACCGTCTCGGGTGCTAAACCGTCCAACTCGGGCTTGTTAAGCTCAACTTTTGCTTGACGCAAGAAATGTTGAATCAGCAGTATGATGTCATCCTTTCGTTCGCGTAGTGGTGGTAAGTGAATCGTCACGCCGTTGATTCGATAGAGCAGGTCCTCACGGTATTCGCCATCTTTCACCATTTGTTCGAGCGGTCTGTTGGTCGCGGTGATCACTCGCACATTCGTCTTCAATTCATTGTTGCCACCGACGCGCTCGAAACGTTGGTCTTGCAGAACACGAAGTACTTTGGCTTGAACCATCGGAGCCATGTCTCCGATCTCATCTAGAAACAATGTTCCGCCATTGCACTGTTCAAACTTGCCGATGCGCCGCGACTCTGCACCTGTGAATGCGCCTTTTTCATGGCCGAACAATTCGCTTTCCAAAAGGTTGTCTGGCAACGCCGCACAGTTGACGGCTAAGAACGGACCGTCGCTGCGGTGACTATGTTGAAAGATCGCGCGCGCAACCAACTCCTTTCCCGTGCCGCTCTCGCCGCGAATCAAGATCGGGACATCTTGCTTGCTAACGCGGCCGATGTCTTTAAACACGGCCAACATGGCGTCGCTCCTCCCGATGAACAAATCACTCGACTTCGCCGCGTCACCCTGATCGGCTGAGAGTGCGACGGGAACCGAAACGCGTTGCCGTTGCTCGATGGCTCTTTCGACCAAGTCACGAAGCGGATCGACTGCCAGCGGCTTGGCAAGATAATCGAATGCACCAAGCTGCATTGCCTCGATGGCTGTGCTGCTCGCGGCTTCAATCGTCATGAAGATCACCGGTAGCTTGCTGTCGATCTCCCGAATCTCACAATACGCAGCCAAACCACTGCGGTCGGGCAACTGGATATCAAGTAGTACGGCGTCGAACCGCTCGTTCCGAACCGCAGCAATCCCGGCCCCAGCGGTTGTTACCGTCCTCACGTCAGCGATCGGCGATAGGGTCCGTTCGGCGAGCAACAGGATAGAGCGATCATCATCGATAACGAGTACAGATGGCATTGAACAGTCAAAGTCGAGGTGAAGTAGCGCAGCAAGCTGTCATCGTAGCGGAAAAAGTGCGTTGGCTGAATCCTGCTGCACGATAGTTTGCGAAGCCGGTTTACGTGGACCTGATTTAACACA
>Ga0105046_10017261_pt1 | contig 11051 bp, 7 predicted proteins | sample MAT03_FD_78385 | JGI IMG/M metagenome (GOLD analysis project Ga0105046, IMG submission 78385) | Freshwater microbial communities from Lake Fryxell liftoff mats and glacier meltwater in Antarctica - MAT-03 (megahit assembly) | ecosystem: Environmental > Aquatic > Freshwater > Ice > Liftoff...
GATGGATCCACAAGGCGATTGGCACTTGGCCCCAGCCTACGACATGACCTTCGCTTACGACCCACAGAACTTGTGGTTGAAGCAACACCAGATGAGCATCAACGGCAAGCGGCTGGACATTACCCGCGACGATCTACTAGTGGTGGCGAAGGAGATGAACATCAAAAAGGCGGAGGCGATCATTGATGAAGTGGTGGCGGGTGTGAAGACGTGGAAGAAACACGCGAAGAAGGCGGAGATGGACCCGAAGCAGGTAGCGGCGATCGCGAGCTTGCATTTGGTGAAGTTGTGAGGGCGGTGCAATGCGGTAGGCCCATTGATCACGGGCAAACCGAGCAGATCCAAGATCTACACAGAATTGCGTCGGTGCTTTGTATGCAAAAGGTCGACAAACCCCATTCAAACCGTACAGAACACCTCATTCAAGAGCCCGACGGCCGATGCAAAAGACGACCGCTCCGCATACGCGTGCTGATTCACCATACTTCGAAAAAGACGGAAACCACACACGGTTGCCGTCCGCAAAAACAGGCCGGGAGCACAGCGATCCCGATCCATACTACCAGCCCGCAAGTGTGTCCACCACGGCTATTCTGGCGCTGTTCCTGTTCGCGGGTCCGCTCGAAACGATAAGCGCCCAAGAGACGGATACGCTCTCCTACGCTCGATCGAAGACCCTGTCCCCGGAAGACCTGAAGAAGAAGCGCGAAGGGACCTTTTTGACCGGGATACCGGATTTCTCCTCCGACCCGGTGACCGGTTTCGGGTTCGGTGTGCGCAGCAACATCTATTGGAACGGTGAGCGGACAAATCCCTTGTTCCCCCATACGCCGTACCTCGCCAAGCTGAAGATGAATGCGGCGTACTATACCTCGAACGCACGCGAATTGGTGTTGTCGCTGGATGTCCCCTATTACAAGGCCTCGCGCTGGCGCATCAAGTTGGATTTCAAGGCCCAGCAGAACCCGACCAACCTGTACTTCGGGCTGACCGAGGCAACACTTGGTCCACTGCGGCTGCCCTCAACGCCAGAAGGTGGCGAGACGTACAGCACCTACACCGCGTACGACGAGGCCCGGAAGACCTTGCGTCCAGGAGGACCTGGAGAGGCGGATATCGTGACGGATGCTTTGTCCAATCGCTTCCGGGAAACGGAATACATGCTGAACCTGAAAGCCGACTATGCCGTGGGCAATGGCAAATGGCGCGTGATGGGCGGGTACGAGATCCAGCACCTCAGCTACAAGACCTTCGAAGGCGAAGATGCGGAAGCGCTCGATCCGTTCACTGGAGCCGAGACCACCGCCCCGAACGGGTTCTCGCTGTTGCGCAGGGATTTCGAGCAGAACAAGATCTCCGGATTGAGCGGCGGATGGGTGTCCATCGTGCAAACAGCCTTGATCTTTGATACGCGTGACTTCGAACCGGACCCGACGAAAGGATACTACTTCGAGATCGCCAACGAATACTCCAGTAAGTACATCGGATCGGAATTCGAGTTCGACAAACTGTTGGTACAAGGACGGATCTATAAGAAACTGCCCATCGGGCCTCGGACGGTTCTCGCGGCCCGTTCAGCGATCGGCACCATCTTCGGGAACAACGCACCCTTCTTCGAGTTCCAGGATCAATGGAGCCCTGATGGCAGCATCAATGCGTTGGGTGGCAAGCAATCCTTGCGCGGGTACAGGGCGAACCGGTTCCTAGCGCGTACAGTGTGGTTCACCAACGTCGAGTTGCGGATCAAGTTCGCGGAGGCGGTGCTTGGAAAGCAGCGCTTCGGCTTCAGCGTTGCCCCGTTCGTGGATGCCGGCACCGTGCGGGATCGCTGGCAGAACATGGACTTCAGCGATATGAAAATCTCTTACGGCGGTGGTTTGAGGATCGCTTGGAACCAATCGACGATCCTTTCGCTCGACTATGGCCGCTCGAACGAGGACGGGTTGATCTACTTCGGGATAGGGCAAGCCTTTTGAGGACTTTGATCGGCCGCATTCACTCGCACGTTCACGGATCATGAGTAACATTGTGGCGGGTTCGTAAACAACGGAAGAAAGCCAACGCAGCGGGCGTGGTCAAGGACCAAATGAATGCTGGACGCAAGATGCAACTGACAAAACCCTGAGATGTCCAAACACAAAATTGACCTCCACGAGATCTTCAACAAAGGCGAACAGCTCGATCGGGCACTGGACGAGGCGATGGAACACTGTGTGGACCGTCGCATTCCGATCTTGGAGATCATTCCCGGCAAGGGAAGCGGGCAGCTGAAGAAGAAAGTGATCCGCTACTTACAACAGTCGCATGTGAAGAAGCTTTATCACCGGATCGACAAGGACAGCGACAACTTCGGGCGGTTGTTCGTGCGGTTCAAGCATTAGCGATCGCAAACCGGACATCTGTAGTGATCGAACAAAGGATGAACCATTCGGTAATCCTTACCTTCATCCGATAATCCTATCTTTCCTAACACATGAAATTCCCTCAATTCTTTGTCCTGTCCATCGTCCTCGGCGCATCAATGTTAATGGCAGGCTGCTCCACTGCGGATGAAAAGGCTGATGGAACAAGCTCCCCTCTTCCCGTGGTTCCAATGGACCCCGGTTCGACCGCGCCAGACCAAGCGATGGCGCCTCCCCAAGCGGCTGATCCTTCCGCAGTGGTCACCGATCCAAATCCAGCACATGGTGAGCCGGGGCATCGTTGCGAGATCCCTGAAGGCGCTTCGCTGTCCGCATCACCAGCCCCTGGGGCTGGCGGACCTATGATCACTACGGACCCCGGTATTTCGGCCATGCCGATGCAGCCAACTATTATAGCGCCAGGAGCCGGAACTGTAACTGCGCCCGGAATGAACCCACCACATGGTGAACCGGGTCACGATTGCGCCGTGGCTGTTGGAAGTCCGCTTCCGAAATAGGGTTCTGCCACGGCTTCAATACATGAGCCGGATGCACCTGTTACTGAAATAGAGATCAGTCAGGTGCACCGTACCGAGGACTGTTGTTCAACCGATCCTCTGGGCGAACCACAGATGGTGTTTGGTTCCCTTGTCGCGATGCGCATAGACCTTCTCCTCCTGCACCTTGAAACCGGCCATGCCCAAACGTCTTGTGAACGGGGCATCTGGATGCGTGGACCAAACAGCGAGCACCCCGTTGGGGCGAAGCACATCGTAGGCGGATCTTAGTCCACGGTGCGAATAGAGGCGGTTGTTGCGCGCTTGGGTCAGGCCTTCCGGACCGTTGTCAGTGTCCAATAGGATCGCATCGAATTTCCCTTTTCCACTGCGGATCAATTCCAGCACATCGCCTTGATGGACAATGGTGCGAGGGTCGTTCAATGGGTTACCGGACCGCTCGCCCATGGGACCTTGGTTCCATTTGATGACCTCCGGGACCAACTCCGCCACGATCACCTTGCCCTTATCTCCTACCAGCCTCAAAACGGTGGCTAGGGTGAAACCCATTCCGAGTCCTCCGATCACGACGTGGGCTTCTTGTGGATCCTTAATGCGCTTCAAGGCCAATTCAGCCAAGGCATCTTCGGAACCGTGATGCGCTGTGGTCATCAGTTCTCCCATAATGCCTACCACTTCGATCGTGTAGTCATTGTCCCGCTGGTAGAACAACAATTCCCCACCATTGTCCGGGATCTGGGCCCGGTCCAACAGTTTATTGATGCGCATCTTCATGGCGCAAGTTCATCAGAAAACATGGATCAGCATGAAAGTCCCCAACCCACTAGGTGGATCACTTGTTCGCAACCTGCGGTTCCGGCCTCAATAGTTCCGTGAGCCCGCATTGATCGTCGTTGCGCACCACCAACAGGCAAGGCTTTCCACCCACGATGATCGGGGCCAGATGGCGCACATTTCCACCTATCTTCAAACCACTGGTCGTGGCAGGTTGCAAGACAAGCTCACCACGTCCATTTCCCTTCAAAAAGGAACCGATACTGGCATCGTACCAGCCGAACTGTGTATCGGTGCCGTAGAAGTTTCCGGCCACGATCACATCCAAGGCACCGTCGCCATCGGCATCGGTCAGGTGAACAGCTTGGGCCATGGAAAGCTGCGCTCCGTTCGGCAGGACCTGCGCCACGAAACCTTCGGTCTTCCGGTTCCAAAAAAGCGCATGTCCGAAGGTGTTGGCACGCAGGATGCCGGCCTGTTGCAGTTCTTCCGGTGTGAAGATGTCAGTGATCGTGGCATCGGCATATGTAGCGTATCGCAGGAATCGTTTCTTGAGCATGACCATTTGGTCCAGGAGCCGATCACGCAATTGTACAGGACAGTCCTTGCCGTTGACCACTTCGCAAAGCACGGCATCCATGCTTCCATTGCCATCGAAATCCTTGTAGTACAATGAAATGGGCTCTTCCACGGATGCCTTGAGGCCCGAATTGAGACCGCGGTTCCCGGCCAGGATCTCCGGATACCCATCACCGTCCAGATCACCAATATCAAGGGAACACCACCAGCCCAAGCGATCCTTAAGACCGGATCCCTCGGTAACATTCACGAACCGGCCATTGCGTTTGCTGAACACGGTGATCGGCATCCAGTCGCCGGCCAGCACCAGTTCCGGAGAACCGTCCTTATCGAGATCAGCGGACTTGGCATCGGTGATCATGCCCACATACTTCAGGTCCGTTGACCATTGGTCCGTTGCGTCGACGAAACGTCCTCCATCGTTACGCAACAATTGCTGGGCAGGGCATACGGGATACTTTCCCGGCACGGAACGCGAACCAACGTATAGGTCCAGATCCCCATCGCTATCGAAGTCGAATGCCGTAGCACAAGCGTTGCTGTTCCTGGCTTCCGGCAGTGCATCCTTTGCACGCGCGAAATGTCCGACTCCATCATTCAAGTAAAGTCTGTCCACATAAGACGCGTCGCTGGCAGGCCGTTCATTTCCACCGCTACCCACGAAAAGATCGAGGTCACCATCCAAGTCCACATCCAAGAACAATGCGCTGACGTCCTCGAAGATCCGATCCTCAACAAAAGCCGGAATAAGTACTTCCGTGAAGGAAGCAGAAGGCTTTTGCAGAAACAATTTGGCAGTTGCGTTCATCGCCCCGCCCAAATAAATGTCATCGGTCCCATTGCCATCCACATCGCCGATCGCAACTGCTGGGCCGGTCTCGCTCAGCTTATGGTAGAGCAATGGTTCGCGTTTGAAGTCGTCGTAGGCATTCTCGGTATGCTCCATTTCCACGGGCAGCGCCGATGACCTATCGGCAAACACACGACCCTCTATGGTTTCCATTGGCGCTTTCGGCAGCTTGGCACCTTGGTGGACATCCTGTTTGGTGTTGATCATTAGTCCTTGCGCCACTTGGAAGCTTCCGTCAGGCCAAGTGATCTCCACCTCCTCAACTCTAACTGTCTTGCCCAATCCAAAATGCACGGTCATATCGGAGCTGGAAAGGAAGCCGCGCACTGCACGCACTTGCTCCATTTGCTGTGTGCCATCATCCAAACGCAGGACCACTTGGGCTCCAATGGCTGTGTGTCCTTTCTCCGGGTACAACCGAAGATCAAGGAAATTGTTCCCCAACTGCTCGGCGCCATTGTTGCGCAGTATGAAGGCTGCATCATTGATATTATTGGTCACGATATCGAGGTATCCATCGTTGTCCAGGTCCACACTGGCGGAACCATTGGAGAATGCAGGAGGGCCGCTGTTCCAATCGACGGAACGATCCGTGAAAGTGAGGTCGCCCTCATTACGGAACAGGAATGATGCGACCTTGACGCTCGGGATGGACTTCAACCATTCGACAAGTGTCAAACGACCAGCGTTCAGCTCTTGCTGTAGTTTGCTCATTTCATATCGTTGGTAATCACCGTTGGTCACATCGCGCATATATCCGTTGGAGATCCAGACATCCTTCCAACCATCATTGTCCAGATCGGCCAACAGGGGGCTCCAACTCCAATCTGTAAATGCCATTCCGGAGAGGAAGCAGATATCGCTGAAAGAGCCGCCGCCATTGTTAAGTTGCAGGGTATTGGCCGAGAATTGGGCACCGAGCCCCACGGTAAGCATCTTGTTGAACTTGTCCAGGTTGCTTGCCATACCAAGGGAATGGTAACGGTGGTGTTCCCTTGCCGTCATATCCACGGTCATTAGATCGGGCAAGCCATCGTTATTGATATCTGCGAGATCCGAACCCATGGAAGAAAACGATGCATGCGGGAAATACGCATCATGTTCAGCGGTGTATGTTCCATCACCTTGGGCGATGAACAGCTCGTCCGGCTTCACATAGTCATTGCACACCAGGATATCGGGCAACTGATCCCCATTGAAGTCGGAGATCACTGCACTGAGCCCGAACGACTCATTGCGGATCCCAGCGGCGCTGGAGACATCCTTGAACAGACCGCCATCATTGCGATAGAGTCGATCGGTAACGTGGCTCAGGTCCTCGTGCAGCACGACCTCCAGCTTTCCAGAGGGCACCTGCTTCACGCGGATATTATTCGCCTCCATCATGTTCCCCGGATGGTTCACGAGATACATGTCCAGATCCCCATCCAGGTCCATATCGAAGAAATGGGCTTGCGTGGAATAACTGGGATCATCCAGACCAAGGGACCTCGATCGCTCGGTAAATGTCAGGTCGCCATTGTTGATGTACACCAAGTTCCGCCGCTGTTCGGGATCAGCCACCGCATCACGGCAAACATGGATATCCAACAGTCCGTCACCGTTGATATCAGCCATGGCCACTCCCGTTCGATGCCCACGGGCCTTGTCGATCCCGGCCTTTGCCGAGATGTCCTCGAACTTGAACCCACCTTGGTTCAAGTAGAGACGGTCACTTCCGGTATTCGATACGAAATACAGATCGACCAGTCCGTCGTTATTGATATCACCGGCAGCAACACCACCTCCATTGAAGAGGTACTCGTACCGAAGAATGTTCCATTCCTCCTTTTCCTCCAGCACGTTCACGAAACCGATACCCGTGGTCGTGCTGTCCAATAAGGTGAACAGTGGACGTTCGGGCGGTTCCGCATCCTTCTCATTATTCACGGAAGGAGCACCACAGGATCCGATCACCAGCAGCCCAGCGAGCCGGACCCACTGGATCATCACCACGCCCATGATGCCGCTCTTCCTTCCCATGATCACTTCCCATTGATCCGATCCAGGACCACTTGACCCACGGCCTTGCCTTGTAAGTTGCCTTCTTTTATACTGGGCATGTAATGGATCCCACCATAGAACCGACTGAGGCTCACTTCCCAAGCGGCATCCTGAAAATTCTTGAACCGACGGACGCCTTGGCCGAACAGCACTTCGGTGGAATCGACGAACGGACGGTCCTCGCCGAAGATGCCGCTCATTACCGTGGCGGCAGCAGCGGAGGTAACACTATGCCCGCTCGGGAACTCGGGGAAAGGAGGGGTCTGGATCACGGTGCTCCAATCCGGTTGAACATATTCCTGGATGTACGTGATGGGCCTGACTAGATCGGTCCTGAACTTTTCGTGCCAACACGAGATCCCGCCATCGTACATCGCGATCGCCGCCAACGCGAAGGCTTTGGAGGTAGTGAACAGGTCCGCCTGTTCGGCACGGCTCACGGCACTGATGATATTCAACCAATGGCCGGGCGGAGAGATCCGGTGTTCCATGGTGACCAAGTGCCCACGGTGCGAAGAGATATTCGGATTGTCATCCCAGTACAACGCAATGGTCCGGGTACTATCCTCGAGTTGTTTCGAAGCATCGTAGACCTCCATGACCATTTTGTGGAACACGGATCCCGTATCGGTGGAATACGTTGGCAGCGCAGGCACCTCATAGAACGCTGCACTGGGTATCATCATAGGCCGCATTTCCTTCCAATGGGATTCCAGCGCTCCGCCATAGTCGGGTGATGTTTCGACCCAATGACCAGGCTCCGTACTGCTGGTAAAGCGGTCCAACGAACGAGTACGTACATACCCGTCCTGAGCCATCCATGGTTTCATGTGGGCCGCCACGGCACCAGCCGATTTCCGGGATGCTTCGATCCGTTCCTTGGAAAGTCCGCGATCCAGCGCCTCCTGCACGAACCTTTCGGAAAGCGTGTCCATGGCAGCTTCAGTGAACACGAGCGACCGGCCCACCACACAATATGAAAGCAGCGCGGCAAGTTCCGGATCTGCATTCGTCTCGGCTGCTGGCAGGGGACCGGGCCAATCCTTCAATTGACTTGCAAGATCGGGCAGACTATCCGGGTAGAACTGGCGCAGGGTCATGTAGTGTGCGATATGCGGATACATGTATACACGCGATGCGACGGGTGGACTGAATACATCCTCCATCACCACTTCCAGCAAATGCCGATCCGCACGGCGCAGATCCTCCGCTGCGTGCGTGTTCTCCATTGTCGATGGGTCCACAGCGCAAGCGGTGAGGAACGCGGAGAACACGAGCACGAGCACGATGGTATTCAGGTCGTACCAATGTGCTCCGGGCAAGACCACTTCGACCCTCTCAGAACGTGATTGGCACATCCCGGATCGAAAAACACTAGCTGACCTCTTCAGTACCATGCCCATTGGGGGAGTGTGGGATAGTTGTTGTTCATGGATCTGCAATATACATGGATCCGATAGAAGACGCGTCGGAAGGCAGTTCACCTGAACCCATTGGCATTTTTCCGACACCGGCATGAATAGCACTGACCGGCGTAGTTCCAGTTGGAACAACTGCCGATCCGTCGGGAAAATGAGCATGGCGCGGGACTTGCCAAGGGTGCCGTCCAATGGTACAAAGCCCCTCACTCAGTGCGCGCAAGGCGCAGCCATCGATCAAATCCCGATCGAATGAAAATGCCGATCCGGTCGACAAGGGGGGCAAGGGGAACGGCATGTCATGGAAACGCGCATTCTGGCAGTTCATCTGGCCGCGACGTAAGCACGTTGCCATCGGTTTGGGGCTTATCGTGATCAGTCGCCTAGCAAGTTTGGTACTGCCCGGTGCCTCGAAATACCTGATCGATGACGTGATCGTGAAGAAGGACGTGCAGTTGCTGTGGTGGCTCTTGGGTGCAGTGGTGCTGGCGATCGTTGTGCAGAGCATCACTTCTTTTCTGCTCACGAGGATCCTCAGCGTGGAGGCGCAACACATGATCAGTCAATTGCGCACGCAAGTACAACGGAAGATCCTTTCGCTTCCGATCGGCTTCTTCGACAGTACCAAAAGCGGGGTTCTGGTAAGCCGGATCATGACGGATGTTGAAGGCGTGCGCAACTTGGTGGGCACAGGCCTGGTGCAATTGGTCGGTGGTACGATCACCGCAGTGATCTCCATGGTCCTATTGATCCGGATAAGCCCGTTGATGACCGTTTACACCTTGGTACCGGTAGGCATTTTCGCATTTGTGGCCATGAAGGCCTTCAGCCGGATCCGGCCCATTTTCCGGGAACGCGGAGTGATCAACGCGGAAGTGACCGGCCGTTTGACCGAGACGCTGAACGGCGTGCGCGTGATCAAGGGATTCAATGCCGAGGAACAGGAGAACCGCAGTTTTGAACAAGGTGTTGACCGCTTGTTCCAGAACGTGAAGAAGAGCTTGACCGCCACTGCACTGATCACCAGCAGCAGTGCGTTGTTGCTGGGTTTGGCGAGTGCAGGCATCATGGGCATCGGAGGTTGGCTGATCATTGAAGATCGTTTGACCATCGGCGAATTCCTGGCCTTCACTTTGTACCTCGGCTTCATGATCGCCCCGATCGTGCAGATGAGCAATATCGGCAGCCAATTGACGGAAGCCTTCGCTGGTCTGGACCGCACGGAAGAGATCATGAACATGGATCCCGAAGACCTGCGGGAGGACCGTCCGGTTTTGTTGAAGGCGGTGAAGGGCGATATCGCATTCAAGGATGTCCACTTTTCCTATGATACCGGCAACGAGGTATTGCATGGCATTTCCTTCGAGGCCAAGGCAGGGAGTGTGATCGCTTTGGTGGGTAGTTCCGGAAGCGGAAAGACCACGATCGCCAGTTTGGCCGCGAGTTTCCTACAACCAGCAAAGGGCTCTGTCACGATCGATGGGCAGGACCTGAGCAAGGTGGCCCTTTCCAGCTATAGGCAGCACTTGGGTGTAGTATTGCAAGATGACTTCCTGTTTGAAGGAACGATCAGGGAGAACATCCTTTTCCCCCGACCCAACGCGACACCGGAGCAATTGAAGAAAGCCGTGGATGCCGCGTATGTAAGTGAATTCTCGGACCGGATGGAATTGGGCTTGGACACGGTGATCGGAGAGCGCGGGGTGAAATTGAGCGGAGGACAACGCCAACGGGTCGCTATTGCACGTGCCATGTTGGCCGACCCGAAGATCCTGATACTGGACGAGGCCACCAGCAACCTGGACACCGAGAGCGAAGCATTGATCCAGAAGAGCTTGAACGCCTTGGTGAAGGACCGCACGACATTCGTTATTGCGCACAGGCTGAGTACCATCAGACAAGCCACGGAGATCTTGGTGATCGAACAAGGCAGGATCGCCGAACGCGGCACACATGCGGAGCTGATCGCCAAGGAAGGGCGCTACTACGAGCTTTACACGTATCAGGCGAGGATCTAGATAGAGTCCGTCAACGATCCCAATGGACGCTCCCCGCGTCGAGCCCGGGGTGACAAACGCTGAAAGAAAGGATAAACGCGGATCTGAGCATGTCCAACTATCTGCGACCATCAGCTCGATCAGCGTCATCTGCGTTCTATCATTCCCCGAAGTCCTCGTTCCACAGCTCCATTTCGCATGTAGGATCATTTCGAGTGAAGAGGTCGAAGCCAAAACATACGGATCTCGACACGGCCACGTTGAGCTACGGAAACCACCAATCCCATGCTTCGCACCACCTTGCTCACCCTCCTCTTCCCCTTCCTATACTTCTCCTTGAATGCACAGGATCATGACCAGAGCCTAGCTCCACATTTCATAGTGCGCGATAGCCTCGGTGCACCGATCGAAGGGGTCGACCTTCCCTTGGTCTCCACACGTGCGGAAGTGCGCATCATCGGTACCATCGC
>Ga0105046_10017263_pt1 | contig 11051 bp, 10 predicted proteins | sample MAT03_FD_78385 | JGI IMG/M metagenome (GOLD analysis project Ga0105046, IMG submission 78385) | Freshwater microbial communities from Lake Fryxell liftoff mats and glacier meltwater in Antarctica - MAT-03 (megahit assembly) | ecosystem: Environmental > Aquatic > Freshwater > Ice > Liftoff...
AGGCTCCAATGGCCTGGATTTAACGAGAATGTGAAGCATTTTGTTAGCGGTTCGGCGCGAGCCGCCCGGTGTTTTACGTGGTTTATGAACTGGCACCGGACGGCTCGCGCCGCACCGCTACCTAAGTCCACGCCATTGGAGTCTTTGCTCGCCGAGACTGCCTTTCAAAAGCCCAATGGACGCAGGAGTTCATCTCTCAAAAAATCCATCTCTAAACTGAAGGTGGCTTCCAACCTATACGTTTTCGTTCAAAAACGCGCTAATTTGCCGATGCAAAATCGGTTTTAAGCAGGTTTGCACTCATAGATTCTGCGGAAGCGCCTAAGTTTGAGGGTTTTGCGAAACAGTGTCGAACAATTGTCCCAATTGTTTGCTCAAGCAATTGGGACAATTGCTCTACACTTAACCTGAAACCTAATCTGACGAATCTAATTTGGACGGAGCAACAGGCTCCCTTCACCTCGTCGGTTCATTGGCCACTTTGCGTCGGCGTGTGCAGGCCTACCCTGAACGAACGCCGGGCCCGCAGGCTTACGCCTAACCGACTTGCGTGGAATCTACACGTCAACATTGTTCAAGCGATCGACGAGCACATTTAACGCGGCTTCGTCTTCTTCCGAAGTCTTTACGCTTCTAGATAGCGACCGTGCCAATGGCTGGTCCGCAACGAACACTCATGACTTCGGTTGCTTTCGTTGATCAATCGCTTCGAATTCATCGTACATCGCAAACCAGAGATCACGAACGTTTGTCACCTCATCTCTACGCGTCGCCAAACGATTCTCCAGCTTCGACCACAACTTTGTGCGAATCGGATCGGCAACGTTCGCCAGTTTTTCTGCGGCCAACTGTCTCGTCATCTCGGGATCCCACTGCGTTCGGTGGCAAACGGGCACGGACCATAAAGAACGATGCGATGTGAGAAGTAAAGCAGTGGACGAATCACGCAAGACACGAGAGATCAGGCATCGACGATCCCACCAAGCGAGTTGTTCAAATCCATCCACAACAAGACAGTGGCTTTCCGACTCACTGCTTTGGCCAGTCCAAATCTCACGCCAACAGCTTCGTGTTGCGGTGGAAAGTGTTGTCCAAGAAACGCGGCCAAAGCATTCCCGTAGCTGTGGTTCTAGTGTGCGAAGTAGCGTCGTCTTTCCGGTTCCATGCGGTCCGATCACGGATGCGAGCCGGCGATTTTTTAGCGTCGCCAACAAACGTTCCCAGAAAGTCACTTGCTGGTTCCGATCGTTACTCGTTTCTTGGTGAAACCGGTAGGCGTTATTTTCAGGCCGAATCGAACGACTGGAAAACGGGTTCACGAATAAACCGACGGCTCAGCGTCGTTGAATCCACCGACCAAATAGAAAGGTTGCTGGGTCACACATTCGCGTCCGACCGATCGAAACAAGCGGACGCGGACGCACCAGTGAATACGAAGCAAAGTTCCTGCGTAGCTGACTGGGCTATGCGGAAGCACACACTCGATCGGATGCTGTGCGTTCAGATCCAAATCTTGAAGCTGCATATCATTCCATCTTACAAAGTGATGGACATGAAGATCTTCGTCCCCTTTACCTTCGGTGAACCAAAGAACCGAGGCCTCTACACCAACGACTTCATCGATCGTCGTTTGCCCAACTTGCCAACAGGCACGAAGTGGCTGTCCCGCTTCGTATTTGCCGTCCGCATGACAGAGTTCAACTGTCAACGCGGGCGGGGTGTTTGGAAGCGAAGCGGTGGATGTACGAAAACGGGGAAGTTTAGGCAGAACGATGGCCAAGGACGGGCGTCTCCACTAACAGTAATTCTCCAGCAAACAGCATTATTGGCACTACGAAACGAATGCATCGCATCGGCTGGCAAATCAAGTTGTAATTCTTGTTCCCAAGGCCGGTGTGGGTCAATGCTAAGATCGCGATCTGTGCAAAGAATCTTCGATAAAGCGACATGACGGTCGATGCGAACGTCAGTTCCCTGACGAAACATCGTTTCTTCTTCGCAGATCAACTCAACCCGCAAACGCCGCAAACTCAGCCGACCTGCTTGGGCAATGAAAAGGTCGTAGCTTCGGCCCGGATGCAGCGGATGGCTGCTGATCTCAACAATGGTTGCGCCGACTCCCGCAGTCTGCTTTAGTGCGTCAAGGAAATACTTAAACGCCCAGAAGCCGATGCCAGCAAACGGCAACAGCAGAAATCCAAGCACCCAACGCGGCTGGCCGTTAAGAAAACCAGAGACGACGACGGCCAATAGCACGAACCAGGCTGCATTCCAAAGCAGGGCAAGCGCTGCGACTGCGATCGTCCGTCTTGCCATCGAGCCCTCCGATGCAAGTCGGTAAGCCAGGTGAACTCCGGGACTGTCGGTTACCCCACGTCCCTGCGGCACCGAAGGCAATGATTGCAGATCACTCGCTTCGGCAGGCGGAAAATCGATCGACGTGGCACGACGAGCGAAAACCTTACGGCGTTCGTCGCTTGCGCCAACGCTTAGCAATCGATAGAACATCGCGCCGCCGCCGACGGCAATCATCGCCAGCGACAGTACCGTGACAATCCAAAACCCCAAGCCGCTTGATGACGCTTCACCCGTCGCTGCGGCAGCACCGGGAAAGGCGTCGGGCATCGCTTCGGAGATCGAATCGCTTACAAATCGAGACGCGCTGCCAAATCGCAGGAACAGCATCAATGCCAGCGTAAAAATTCCAACCAAGAACAAAGCCGCGAAAAAGACGGACTCGCCCACGACTCCGTAAAGCGTGCCTCCGAGCAGGCGCTTCCCCCGCTTTTTTGTCCAAGGTTTCGGGAATCGCATCGACCGGAATCGCCCTTAAATCGCTGACCGAGCACACTCGTTTGCCGAGTGTCAAATTCTCGTCCAGCGTCAGCTTGATGATACCGTCGAACGCCCTTCGCGATAGAAGCCCAGCGACTCTAGCGACGCGTAAACTTCGTCGAGCGTTTTCTCACCAAAGTTTGAAATCGCAAGCAACTTTTTTGGCGTCGATTGCAACAGGTCCTTCACGGTGAAGATGCCGGTCTCTTCCAGACAATTCGTGGTGCGAACGGACAAGCCCATCTCGGCAATACTGAGGCCCAATCGCTGAGTCCGAAGGCGTGCTTGCTCTTCTGTGTGGCTGAGTGGAATTCGTGTCTTCATCGCTTTTCAATCCCTTTTAAAGATGGTCTTGTACCAATCACTGCAGCCTATCTCTTACACGAAATGCTGCCCTGGCGGAGAAACATAATCCATCGCATCAACGATGGGAACGGGAATCATTCAAATGATTCTTATTTGAAAATGCTATCAATTTTGAAAGCACGATGACGCGAAGAGCCGCAAGGTGGGGCTGGCGTGATTGCCCTTGGCGATTGGGAGTACGTTTAGTATCCCACGCTTATGGGTCATCGTTCAATTCTCTATCTGATCGCGATACTGGCGACATCGTTCGCTGCGGGTTGCGGCACGACGAAGCTGCAGGAGGCGACCGAGCAGTTGGTACTCAGTGCTGCGGTCGATCGCAGCGTTTCGATGATTGATTTTCGGCCGCTTGCGGGTCAGCGAGTCTTTTTGGACACGTCATATATGCAGAACGTAAAGTCGCCTACGTTCGTAAACGCGAACTATGTGACCAGTGCATTGCGCCAACAGGTGATGGCGGCGGGTTGTTTTTTGCAAGAGCAAAAAGAAGAAGCGGACATCATCATTGAGCCACGAATTGGGACGCTCGGGGCCGATGACCATCGCGTTACCTATGGCATCCCTGAAAATAATGGTCTGTCGACGGCGGCGAGCTTGATTGCGCAAACACCGACGCCATCGATACCCGAGATCGCGGTTGCCCGTCGCGATGCGCGAGAGGGCGCGGCAAAGATCGCAGTATTTGCCTATGATCGCGAGACTCGAACGCCGCTTTGGCAATCTGGCATATCGCAGTCGATCGCGACATCACGAAACACTTGGGTCATGGGAGTCGGCCCGTTCCAAGGAGGATCGATTCGGGAAGGGACCCATTTGGCGAAAGGAAATAGTCGGTCCGGACGAACGCGTCCGGGAGCATCTCCATCACAACCTTACGATCGACCCATTGTCGAACATTCGGCCGAAGTACGCTACGATCAGGGCTGGCCGTTGATCGGAAAATCCTCAGCCCACGGGGCTGTCGTGGGAAGCGGTTTGCCGTTGCCCAAGAGACTCCCGTCCGTCAAGGTTGCCGCCGATAACTCGTTGCCCCGAGTGGCAGAGGATTCAGAGACAACGGACGAGAGTGATGAACCCGATGCGTCGATCGCAGAAGAATCGGGGATGCTGGAAGACACCACACTGCAACGATAGATGAACGCGACCGTCGATTACGAACTTCTTGATTTCGGAAACGGTCGCAAGCTTGAGTCGCTTTGCGGCTACGTTGTCGACCGTCCGTCTCCGGCAGCGGCTTCGATGCCGATCATGCTTCCACGCCTTTGGTCAAAGGTTGATGCGTGCTTTGACGAAGCGCGACGGCGATGGACGTTTCATGCGCCTTGGCCAGCGGACCTTACAGTGCGTGGAGAAGGTTTTTTTTTGCCACTGAGAGCGACTCCCTTTGGGCATATCGGTGTGTTCCCTGAGCAACGTCCTCATTGGCGATGGCTTGCCCAGAGGGTTCATGAACTCAACTCGTCCGTGAAGGCACTTAACCTGTTTGCGCACACGGGCGGCAGTACGCTTGCGATGGCGTCCGCGGGTGCTCATGTCGTGCATGTCGACGCAGCGAAACCGAACGTCGTGGCCGCTCGCGAAGCCGCTCAGGCCTGCGGCATGAACGAATCGCCGATTCGTTACATCGTTGACGATGCCTTGAAATTCGCTGCGAGAGAGGTTCGCCGCGAACAAGTGTACAATCTTTGCGTCTTGGACCCGCCAGCCTATGGGCATTCACCGGAGGGAAAAGCCTGGCGAATCGAGCGAGATCTTTGGCCGCTGCTGGACTTCGTTCTTGGTCTTTATCGTCCGGGTCCGGGAGCCATTTTGTTCACCGGTCATACCTATGGAATCGAAAATCAGTCGATCGGAGACTATTTAAAGCGAAGTCACCGGTTGCGATTTGCGAAGGACCGTATGCGATTCGAGTTTGGTCGATCACAATTGAATGACCGATCAGGGCGTCGCCTGGACGCGGGCAATTTTGTCCGAGCTTTCTGGACTTGATCGGTGCGGGAAAAGGTGTCCGGTACCATTTGCCAGGAACTGGCCCTTCGGGTGCTTCGCAGAAATGGTACCGGACACTTTTTTCCTTTCAGTTCTCATTGATTAGACTTTCACTATGGCTGATTCAACTGGCAATGCATCGCGACTGGTTGACTACATTGCGACGCTGGGTCGCTGCGTCGTCGCCTTTTCGGGCGGCGTCGACAGCGCCGTCGTCGCCGCCGCCGCGATGCGTTCCGATCAACAGAGCCGTCTCGGTAGCGATCACGAAATACAGTTTGGATCGATTGCCGTCACTGCCGATAGTCCCAGTGTTTCTCGCGAGCAGTTGGAAACCGCGTGCCGCGTCGCCAAGGAGCTGGGGATCCATCACGAGATCGTGATGACTTCGGAGATCGAAAGAGCAGATTATCGGGCTAATGATCGCAGGCGATGCTTCTTTTGCAAACAGACTCTTTATTCACGACTTGCCGATTTCGCTTCCGAGAACGGTGTCTTTACGATCCTTTCAGGTACCAACGCGGATGATCTAGGCGATTATCGTCCTGGCATTGAAGCAGGTCGCAGCGCCGGTGTCGTTGCACCTCTGGCAGATTTGGGAATCACTAAGCAATCCGTTCGCGAGATCGCACATTTATGGAATCTTTCGGTCGCCGATCGCCCTGCGCAGCCTTGCCTGTCCAGTCGCCTTGCGTACGGAGTCGCCGTGACTCGCGAACGATTGACCAAAATCGAGTTAGCGGAATCGTTCATGAGAAATCGTGGCTATTCCCCTTTGAGAGTACGACTGCTCGCCGGAGACGAGGGCCGAATCGAAGTCTCTCTCGACTCCATCGAACATTTGAAAGCGAGCCATGAATGGGAATCAGTGACACGGTATCTTCTTTCGATTGGATTTCAGGCGGTCAGCGTCGACCCGCAGGGGTTCCGAAGCGGTTCGATGAATACACTGGTTCAGATTCGGTCAATGACGGACGCTGGCGTTTCAGCGTAGAATGTTGACGCGTCATCCCGTGAGAAGTCAGAGACCGAATCTATGAAATCGCTCGATGAGACAAGTTACAACAACGGCGAAGACCCGTTGGAATCAGTCGATTCATCGTCATCTTCGAACTTGATCGGGACAAAGCTCGACGACTATCAAATCATGCGTCGCCTTGGGCGTGGTGGAATGGCCGATGTTTACGTCGCCATGCACCAAACGCTCGAACGCCAGGTGGCTTTAAAAGTTCTGAGGAGACAGCTTGCCAGCGATGCGAGTTATGTCGAACGTTTCCGAAGAGAAGCCCGTGCCGCCGCCAAGTTGAATCATCCGAACATCGTTCACGTTTACGAGGTAGGTCGGTCTCAAGAGTATCACTACATCGCCCAGGAATTGATCGATGGAGGAAATCTTAAAGACGAAGTCGAACGAAGCGGACCACTGACACCTGACGCAGCCGTCGAAGTTCTTCGCGCGGTTTCGTCAGCCCTCGTTGCGGCTCACCAAGCAGGGATTACCCATCGCGACATCAAGCCGGAAAACATCCTTCGGTCACAGCGAGGCGAGATCAAAGTGGCTGACTTTGGGCTGGCACGAGTCGGTACCGGGAACGATTTGACTCAGGTCGGCCTCACGATGGGGACGCCTCGGTACATGAGTCCTGAGCAGGTCCAAGGCAAGACCGCGGATTCTCGTAGCGATCTCTATTCGCTCGGATGCACGATGTACTTTCTGCTTTCCGGGCGACCGCCGTTCGAAGCCGATGATGCCCTTGCGATTGCCGTCCAGCACATGCACGAAACGGCGGCGCCATTAGCAAAAACGCGAGGCCGAAACGATATGCCGGATTGGTTGATCGCCATCATTTCGCGATTGATGTCGAAGGCCCCCACGGACCGGTTTGGTAGCGCAAGCCAAATCCTTTCGGCCATCGAACAGTCCAGTTCAGCCGCCTATTTGGGGTCTTCCATTGGCGGCACCACGGAAGCAACGATTCTGCTCCAACGCGCGATGCAGATCGAAGCATCACGACGGCAACGCCAACGGCTGCAGTATCTCGCCGCTTCAGTGATCTTAATCGGCGCAGTGGTTGCAGGTGGCTGGGTCGCTTCAAAAAGAAAACCGGCATCGATCCAGCGGTTACTTGCTCCCGATCTAGTGCCCAAGAAGTCAACCATTGAGGAACAATATCTCGCGGCGGCAAGTCGCGATGACATCGTTGCTTGGCGTTCGGTAAGCGAGTACTTTCCGCCGACGGGTGACGCGAAGTCGAAGAATGCAGCCTACGCCACGAAGGCAGAGCTCCAGTTAGCGAGATTGCTGATTCGGATGGATCGCATCGACGAAGCACGAACGAGTTTGATTCGGCTCATCGAAGATCCGTCGGTTGATCGGCTTTATCAAATCGTTGCACTGGCTGAGTTGGTCGAACTTCCCGGTAACATTGCGAAAAACCAGGAATATCAGGCTCAGCTTCGGCAGTCTTACAAAGCACTCATCGCCAGCAGGCCCGACGCTGCAAGAGCGTTGCAGTTCATCATCGACGCAGACGCTTTCGTAAAGCTCGAGTCCTCTTGAAAACTCCATTGTCTCAAAATTTAGCCCTCTCTTTTTCATCAAACCCCAGTTAGGTAACACCATGTCCAAATTAAAGTCTCCTGCAAACACATTCTTACTTGCCGTTCCGATGATTATGATTGCGGCCGCGGTATTTTCTTTTGGGAATGCCGTCGGGCAACAAGAAACACCAGAGCCAAAATTGCTAAGACATGTCGTCATGCTTCAATTCAAAGGGACCAGTAGCGACGCCGACGTGCAAAGCGTTGTCGATGCGTTTCGCGAACTGCCAAGCAAGGTCAAACAGATTGCGGACTTTGAGTATGGAACCGAGAACAGCCCGGAAGGCCTTGCGGACGGGCTGACTCACATTTTTTTGGTGACGTTCAATAGCGAAGCGGATCGCGCAGCTTATCTGCCGCATCCTGCACATCTAGCCTTCGTCGAAGTGCTCAAGCCGCACCTCGAAAAAGTAACCGTGGTCGATTACTGGGCATCAAAGTAAACATCGAGCATTAAATTGGTGTCCGGAACCGGAATGTGCTAACATTAGAGGCCGCCTGGACTCCCACCCGAGATCACTCTCAATGCGTTTTTGGATCCTATTCACCGTCTTTCCACTCGTTTGTATCGCTAACGATTTTTTGCGGGCCGAATCAGTCGGCTCCGCAATGGATCAAGTGACTCACTTTGAACAACACGTTCGACCGCTTCTGGCATCCAAATGCGTCAAGTGTCATGGCGATCAGAAACAGGAAGGCGGGTTACGACTGGATTCGCTTGAAGCGATGCTAAAAGGCGGCGACAGTGGAACGGCTTTGGTGCCGGGCAAATTGTCGGAGAGTCTCGTTGTCGACGCGGTGAAGTACGAGTCGCTCGAAATGCCGCCTTCCGGAAAGCTTTCGGACAAAGAGATCGGGCACATTACAAACTGGGTTGCCAGTGGTGCTATTTGGCCGGAGCACAGCGGTATCATTCGTGACTCTGCGTCGACGATTTCCAAAGAGGACCGGCAGTGGTGGGCGTTTCAGCCGCTTCGCATGCCCGAGGTTCCGCAAGTCGATCGTGAAGACTGGTCGAAGAACGAGATCGACCGGTTCATTTTCCATCGCCTCGATGCACAGGGGATGACGCCAGCGCCGCAAGCAACCAAGGAACAACTTGTCAGAAGAGTCTATTACGATCTTCTTGGGATGCCGCCCACGCCGACGGAGACGGAAGCATTCGTCAACGACGAATCTACTCAAGCGTGGGAACGACTTGTCGAGTCGCTGCTTTCCGATTCGCGATATGGTGAACACTGGGGCCGATATTGGTTGGACCTGGTTCGATACGCCGAATCAGACGGATGGAACAAAGACTCCTACCGTCCTCATATTTTCCAATATCGCGATTATGTTGTGCGTTCGTTTAACGACGACAAGCCTTATCCAAAGTTTGTACAAGAGCAACTGGCCGGCGATGAGGCTCCTGATCGAGACCCTGAAGCGATAGTGGCAACTGGCTATCTGAGGCTGGGTATCTATGAGTACAACCAACGTGATTCCAAAGGGCTTTGGAATGATGTCATGAACGAAATCACCGATGTAACAGCGGACGTGTTCATCGGCATGGGAATGGCTTGCGCGCGTTGCCATGATCACAAGTTCGATCCGATTCTCCAGAAGGATTACTTCAAATTACGCGCCTTTTTCGAGCCGCTTATTTGGCGTGACGACGTTGTCTTTGCCAGCACTCGCCAGCAGCAGGAGTACGACTTGAAGCTGGAGCAATGGAAGGCGGCTAGCGTTAATCTGCAAAAACAAATCGATGAACTCGAGCGACCATACCTCGATAAAAAATGGAAGCAGACGGTTGACAAGTTTCCGCTCGACATCCAAGCATGTTTTTACAAGCCCGTTGATCAGCGAAATAGCTGGGAACATCAAATGTCCTACCTCATCGAACGTCAGTTTGTCGAAGAAGGCGAGGATCCACGGACCAAGATGAAGAAAGAAGACAACGCAAAGTATGAAGAGCTTAAGAAGCAACTCGCGCAATTCGATTCTCTGAAGCCAGAACCGCTTGCTCCCCTGATGACAGCCGCAGACTTTCCGGGCGACATTGCGCCGACGCAGATTCCGGACGTGACAGATGAACAACCAATTGCACCTGGGTTCCTCACGGTTCTTAGCGACTCGGCGATAGATACTGGAACCGTTCCGTCGGCTTCTTCGACGCTCACCTCCGGACGACGTACGGCGCTGGCGGAATGGATTGGGAAATCTGACAATCCATTGACGACCCGCGTGATTGTGAACCGCATTTGGCAGCAGCATTTCGGCCAAGGGATCGTGCCGACGGCAAGCGATTTCGGACATCTCGGTCTTCCACCGACCCACCCTGAATTGCTTGATTGGCTGACGATTAAGTTTGTTGAAGAAGGTTGGAGCTTTAAAAAGCTGCATAAACAAATTTTGATGTCTGCCGCTTGGCAACAATCTTCGTTTCATCCGCAAGCGACAGTCCAACAGCAAAAAGACCCTGCGGAAAATCTGATTTGGCGTTTCCGGGTCAAGCGACTCAATGCAGAACAGATTCGTGATTCAGCGATGGCGATAAGCGGAGAGCTTGAGCAGCAACTTGGCGGCCCAAGCGTCGATGGCGATAAGCCGCGACGATCGGTCTACGTCAAATTTCAACGCAACAATCCCGATACGTTCTTGCAATTGTTTGATGTGGCAAATGGATTAGTCAGTTTTTCGGAACGAAACAAGACAACCACGCCGGTTCAATCGCTGATGATGTTCAACGGCAAATGGGTGCTGGATCGCGCCGAGAAGATTGCCCAGCGACTTTCCCAAGAAGCGGCCGGCCAAGATCCCGAGCAGGTTCTTTCAACCGCGTTTCGACTGACGTGGGGACGGCCGCCGAGCCCTGATGAGATGAGCCAAGCCCTGAGGTTTGTCGGGGAACCGATGAGACAGGATGCGTTAGTCGACTTCTGTCACGCCCTGTTGAATTCGAACGAGTTTTTATACTTGGATTGATGATGAATTCCTTACAACCTAACCTGCACTTCAATCCGCCTCATCATGGAACCATCCGTTCTCGCCGTGAGTTTCTGAACACCGCGGGCGTTGGATTCGGTGCGATTGCCTTACAAGCGATGCTGCAGGACGAAGTAAAGGCAGCGACTGCTCATCGTCAAGTCACCCACTTCGCCCCCAAAGCCAAGCAGGTAATCTGGTGCTTTCTTGAAGGCGGTCCTAGTCATCTCGACCTTGTCGATCCCAAGCCGCTGTTAAACAAGCTGGCCGGCCAACCACTTCCTGCTGGATTC
>Ga0105046_10017265_pt1 | contig 11050 bp, 6 predicted proteins | sample MAT03_FD_78385 | JGI IMG/M metagenome (GOLD analysis project Ga0105046, IMG submission 78385) | Freshwater microbial communities from Lake Fryxell liftoff mats and glacier meltwater in Antarctica - MAT-03 (megahit assembly) | ecosystem: Environmental > Aquatic > Freshwater > Ice > Liftoff...
GCGCGCACTCACCTGTTACTTAGTGTTTGAAAGCTGGCAGCATCTCCTTGCTTTCATGCTGGAACACTCTGCCTCGGCTAAACCCATGAATTCGTCGTAATTTTCCAAATTTATAATTGCTGATAATCTGGCTGCGATTCGCGAAGCGATCCATTCTGGAATCGCACCTGCTGCATCGCTTGCTGAAGGGCGATCGCTTTGTTGCCGTGCTCCAGATAGTGCTTGTAAAAAGCAACCATCAGTTCCATCGTGGCGCTATCGCTTACACTCCACTGACTAACGAGGAGCGATCGCGCCCCCGCTACCAAAAAGGCGCGACTCAGCCCTAACATGCCTTCTCCAGTAATCCGTCCCAGTCCGGTTTGGCAGGCGCTCAACACTACCAGATCTGCCGGAAGCGAGGCAGATTGAATTACTTCTCGTGCTGTCAGCAATCCATTCTCTTGCTCAGTCGGTGAAAGGGCGACCAGAGACGCTAACGGATCACTACCAAACGCTAGCCCATGCGTTGCCAGATGGACAATGTTATGACTTAACGCCAGTTGTTTCACAGCCGCTTCGGTGGCTTCAGCTTGAATCAACAGCGATCGCTGCGTTTCGGGAAATAGCTGGGCGATCGCCTCCACCTCTGCTTCGGCACCCGGTAGGGATGACAGCGTGACCTGACTGCCATCCAGTAAGGTTACGGTTGGCATGATGGGATTTCCCACCGCCAAAAGTTTCGCGCTAGCCATGGGGGCATAGTACGGCTCCTGGCGGATCTCTTCCAAAGTTTGAGCCGAGGGCGCATAGACCAGCGACCAGCGATCGCCCATCCAGCTCCCATCCTCAAGTTGCAGTGCCGCAAAAGGAACCAGCCACAACGAGCAATGGGGCTCGATCACAATCATGGAGCCATCGGTTGGCAGGGCATTGGCAACCGGAGCCACAAACTCGGCATACAGGCTTTGCAGCAACATCTCCAGTTTGATCGGGGTAAAATCGACTGGTTTGACCGGATCGAGCGTCATGAATTTACGCAGATCAACCCCACGACTCACCTCATCGACGTGGAGGGTTCGCCGCAGTTGTGTCACCTGCTCTGCGATCGCCGCATCTCCCACTGGAACCACATGCCCCTTGACCGTTCCATCGGGTGTCGCCACAAAAACAGCAGTGCGATCGCTGAGGGAGTAAAACACTAATCGCGTTAGTGGGGGTAAGGCAGGCATCCGCTGTGGTGGTTCATCCGTTTCCTGAAGCGAGTCGATAGGATTGAAGGGACTGGAGTCAATGCCCGCTGCTGCCTGCACTATCATGCTGTTGGGAAAAGGGCTATTGGCAAAAGCTGAATCTGTCCCAACGGTGGGTGGAACATCGATTGCAGTTGATTCTGCTTCAGCCACGGCTTGAGGATCGATCAACTGAGGACGCCAGCGCGATCGCCCCTCCATCAAATCATGCAACGCCTGTCCCCGTGCCCTCTCTGCCACCTCTAATGCAGATTGATAATCCTGTTCACCTGCCTGTGCTAGCTCCAGATGCACCGTCAGCAGTTTCTCAAATACTTCCTGGATATTCTCCAGAAAGGCCACTTTCCCTTCATCAGTGCGGAGATCTTGCTGACGCAAATCAATCCACTGCAAGCTTTGTTCAAACGAGGCGATCGCCCCCTTTCTATCCCCATCCTGAGCCTGACAGCAGCCTAATCCCCAGTAAACAAGCCATAGGGTGTCCTGATCTTGCCCGGTGTTAGCGATCGCCAATGCCTGTTGAAACATTGGTTCCGCCTCAGAGTAACGTTCTTGCTTGAGATAAAGGCTGGCTAAGACGGCATAGGTTTTGCCCATCCCTGATTGATCATTTGCCTGCTGGTAAAGGGCGATCGCCTGTTGATAGAGGTCAATGGCTTGATCAATTTGCTGGCGATCGCGGGCAATACTGGCAAGAAGCGCCAGTGCGCGTCGTTTTTCTAATGGGTCAGGCTGTTGATCAAAAAGCTGGAGGGCTTGCTTTAATTTGGCGGCAGCATCGTCTGTTCTATCTTGACGGCGATCAATTTCGCCGATGTTGGCAAGTACATATGCTTTCAGCAGTGGGCTTCCCTGGATTTCATGACGCTGTAGCGCGTGCTGATAGGCATTCAATGCCGGGTTCACTTGAGGCTGCTGCAAATAGGCATTGCCCACATTCAACCAAAGTTTGACCACCAGAGTCGGATCGGTTTCATCGGTCTCTACTGACTCGGCGACTTGAACGTAATAGAGATCTGGCAGAGGTTCAGGCGTATTGATCGCGTAGCCTTTGGAGACCTGGCTCAGTTGGCGAGTGACCTGTTCTAGATGCAACTCTGCATCGTTTTCCAGCGCTCGCAAGCCGGATTCGTAGGCAATCACGGCATCTTGAATTTTGCCCTGCATCTGCAAGACCTGACCCATGCGATTCAAAAGCGCAGCCATGAGGCGCGATCGCCCCATCTGCTGAGCGATGTTTAGCGCACGGGTGTAAGATTGCAAGGCTCCTTGCGGATTACGGTTTGCCACTGCAACGCTGGCTTGCTGCACCAGTGCTACAACCTCACGGTATTGCCCGCCTCCCTCCTCTTCACCCATCATCGGCATCTTCTCCGTACAGACGCTTTCAACAAGCCCTTATTGCCGCACGACTTCAAACAAATCATGCACGGGTGATGGCGTTTGTTCTCCGTCCGTTTCAGTTTTCACCGTTACCCGATACAGTCCAGACGGTAGGGTATCCATCGCCAAGATCCATTCGTTCTCTTGTTCGACAAAATCGAGACTGAGGAGAGAACCGCCCGAAACGGCTTGAATATCTGCCTTGAGCTTGGCGGCGGCATTGGGTAAGCCAACGAGTCGAGCGCGCATGGCGATCGGTTCGCTGTCCAGATAGAGATCATCCAGGCTGAGGCTGATAGCTGACTGAACTTCCCCTTTAATGGATTCCAAGTCAATAGTGCCGATTCGCAAAACATTTAGTAGGTTATCCAGTACTTGAGGCTGATTCTGCAACGCACCATGCTGTTCGGCAATGAAGAAATTATCGAGATTGCGCGATCGCTCCAGTGGAATTGAAGAAATTTTGGGAACAGTGCCATCCCCATCGCCCAGGTCAGGACGATTTTTCAGCACGGCTGGTAAGTCTTCGCTGGCAGTCAGTTTGCCATCGATCAACGTCGCCGACTGTAACGTGGGTTGGTGGACACCCGAAATCGGCACGACAGTAAAAGACGTACGGTATTGTTCATCCTGGAGATGGCGCTCTACCGCCGCTTCAATCTCTCGATGGAAGGCTAAGGCATCCTGTGCTTTGAGTTTGTCAATGTTGGGTAGATTGTCCAATTCGGCAATGCGGTGATAGTCGCCGTTAACGTTGATGGCTTTGTAGATGGGCAGAAGCTGGTAGATGGACGTGAGCGATCGCATCACCTCTGTCAAATCCAGAAAAAGCTGCTTGTAGCCATTCGCCAGAAAGTTAACCGGCTTGAGTGAACCGCGATAGGGCGTACCAAAGGTGAACAAGGCGCGGCTATCCTGCCAGCCTTCTAGCACTTCCAGATAGTAGCGAGACACCAACCCACCCATGCTGTGTGCCATCAAAATCACTTTGGCATCGGCGGCTCCGCTGGTTTCACGCCAGCATTTGAGCCGTTTATCAATCAGCTTTTTTAGAATTCGCGCATTTGCCCGGTTATCCCGTCGCCAGTCGTAGGGAAACTGATAGAAGTTGGCGGCTCTGTCATCCGGGTCATTGTAAATATCGCCGGGAGTGACATCAAAGTTATCGGTAATTAGCCGCGCAGTTTTGGTATAGCCATCAATCTTCCAAAATCCTGGGATTAGATGGGTATCCTGAATCAGAACCGTAGCGCGAACGCCATCACCCAGACTTTCAGCTTCAGGATCATCTTGAGCTAACTTCAGGTTGTGAATCGCTTCACCAGACTTAGTGAGTATTTGCCAGACTGCTTGCCCGGAAACTGCCCAGAGGTCTTTACCATCCTTCTGCAAAACACTTCCCAGAATGCCGGGAAGAATCACAACCATGTCTTTCATCGGGGCTTTAGTTGCCATACTTGTTCTCCTGGTCAGCTAGGTTTTGCTGCCTTACGTGATTTGAAAAACTCTTGCACTTCCTCTTGCTGCCCAAGCGGAGCACCTGCATCGAGGTAGGTCTGGAAGGCTCGTTCAGCTTCCGTTAATATTTCTTGTTCAACTAAAGCTCGGAGTGCTTTCCCCAGGTAATAATGCGCTGCAATATTGTCTGAACTTTGCTGTGTCGCCAGCCGAAGTTCACTCACTGCACGGGCTGGATCGCGTTTACTTTCATAGAGGACTCGACCCAGCCAGTAATGTGCCTCTGGGTAAGATCGCTGGGGTGTGGATCGCCCCTCAACGGTTGCGTTGTTCTGCCCAGAAACTTGGTCGATAGCTGTTTGTAGTGCAGCAACACTTTTGTCGAACTCGTGGAGCCTGTAGTAAACAATGCCTAGATTAAAAAGCTCTTCAGGTGCTACTCCATTACGCTGTTCGATTAAGCGTCTCAAGATAAGCACGGCATATTGTACAGGCTCATTCTCCAGTTTAACTAGGGAGTTTTTAACATTTGATCGGAGTTTAACGTTACTGAAAATAGGTTCCTCTAAAATATCTGTACCGGAAGTGAAATAAATCTGCTTCTCATCACAAAAGTCTTTCAGTACTTGATAAGTTGGAAGCTCTATCGTCTGACTATTCGATAAAAAGGTAGTTAAATCAGCTGTAAAGCTTGAATTATAGGTTTGTCCCTCTTTCGTAGGTCTGTTTTCATGATATTTGACTGATGGGGAGTAAATAGAAACATCGCCAATACTAAGAATTTTAGATTCATCTTCTCGCTTACGCACAATCGACATTCCCCGCGAAGCGAGGAGAGGAGTCTCACGCCACTGTGTATAACGGCTTCCACCAATAGACCAACTTGAGTCAATAATTGAAACTAGATTAGTTGGACGCTGATTAGCAAGTTGAGCCAGCTCAGTCAAAAGAATATCTGAAGCACCGTTGCGGCTATCGAAAGCTAAAATTGTCAGACAATCTTCAATATTAGCTGAACCCAAGCCCGCAAAATAAAATATGGTTGGGCTGGTTTGTGCGTTTTCAACCAATTCTGTAAACGCTGTTATTATGTTTTGATAGGTTGCATCTTGATTAAGCAGTACTTTAATATTTTTTGGTTGAAATCCTAGTTTTTCAACCAAGACATTCTGAAATTCAAGAATATTGCTAACAATGTCTCCTAATGGTTTAACTGCCTCAATACCTGGATAGTTATCAATTCCAACGAGTACAGCACAGCATTCAGATTTGGCATATTGGTCAATCGCCGAAACTACATCATTCAATAAATTATTTTGTGTCTCTTGAGTAGTTAGCCTTAAGCATCGCTGAAAAGATTGAGAGGCATCTCTATACAACCGGCTATTGAACTGAGCCACACCTAAAGCAAAAATCTTCTCATCTAATTTTTCCTTTGTGTATTCAACAGCAATTTTAAGCGAAGCTAAGGCTTGAGCATCGTTACCCCTCTCTAAAAATGCTAGTCCCAAGCTATAATAAAAGTCAGGAAAAACAGTAGTGAACTGTTTTTCAATTTTTTGTTTCAAAGTTTCCAAAGAGCGATCATCGTAGGCAGAGTAACAGCGACGCTGACTAAAAGTGAAAAGGTCTGGGCACTGCTCCAGATTTGCAAAGAACAGTGGTTTATCGAGATCCCCAAGAAAAAATGGTGTTTGGTTTGGGAACCTTGATTGAACGGCTCCTTGAACTCGTTCAAATAGCTCACGTCGAAAAATATCCTCTGAAGCATTTTGCAGTTCTTGAACTAACGTATACGTAAAAAAACCATGGTTCTTTTGAGTATCTTTTATATCTACTTCATAGGCAAATTGACCAAGTGAACTGCTAAAGAAAAGGCTACAAAGCTTAGTCTGGTCTACTCGCTTAATAAAACCCTCGAAAGCCGGATCTATACAGACATCTATGATCGTATGCTTGTGTGGAGAGGAAATAGAGTCAATTAAATGATAGAATTCGTTACTACTAATGATGTTAAGTCGCTCACCCTCATCATTCAATTTCGTGTCAGCGGCAATCAAATTTTCACCAACTACATGACCACTAAAATAGATAATTACAACATCCCTGGAATTGGTTAGCTCTTGCAAGTCCTGAAACGCATTAATGATGTTTTCATAAGATGCTTCCATATCTGAAAGCATCTTGATCTCAAAGTTATATTTTTCAGTCAATACTTCATTTAAGATTTCAATATCGTTCACACATCCTTTTAGTGGGCTTAGACTTCCTCCATTTGATAATTTCATTGATGGATCACCTGCTCGGTTAGAGTAATTGATGCCGATCAGTAAGGCATAACGTTTTACAGTGTTTGGTTTAGATGAATTTGACGCATCGAGCCACAATATCAACTCCTGCACCGCACTAGCTTTATCACTATCGGGATGTTTGCTCAAAAACGCTTCCAAGTGCTTTCTAGACATCTCAACCTCGCCCTGATTGAGATAGGCAATACCCAGGTAATAGTCTGCCTCTGGCACACCAGCCTTGATGGCTTTGTTAAAAGCCGTAATCGCTTCTTTGGGCAAATTACCAGAGGCAGTTAATGCCAAACCCAGTTGCATATGAGCTTCGGGTAGTTTACCGCCAACCACTGCGGCTTGACGAATCGCTTATCTGAGATGTCGGCTTGCTGATTCAAAACAGTACTTGTCGTCTAGCTTCAGTCCAATTTGATAAAGCTGGCAACCCAACTCATAATGTTCTTGGGCTGAAATTCCAGCAGTAATGGCAACAGGTAGGTTGCGATCGTAACTATTGGTTCCAACACAAGGATGCTGCTTGTTCTCCGTAGCCCGCTGCACGTTCTCGCGGACATACTCAAACAGCTCCCCCACTGTCACGACTCCATTTTTAGGGCTGCGATCGGCGGCTCCCTTCATGCCTTCTAATAAATAGTGGGTAAAGACACCATGCCCATCTCCCCACTTGGCATCCTCAAATGAAACTTCGTTTGCCTCCGCTGATGTCAACAGTGCAACACCACCTCTGGTTTTGCTAACTTCTCGCAAATAGCTATTTACAACTGCTGTGTTATTACCTGCATCTCTGCGTCCAATGCCTCCACCGATCGCCGCACTATGACAGGTATCCGCTAGAATAATCGCCCGCTCTGCCAGTAAGTTCTCACGTAAGGAAAGATCAATCTCACGCATTGGCAGAGCAGTCCCAGAAATATCCTTGGGATCAACATCATGGGTCAACAAATAGACAATTCCAGGGCGATCGATATCGGGCGCACCATGACAGGCAAAGTAAATCAGGACAATATCTTCTTGAGCAGGCTTTTTTAGAAAACTACGAAGCGCCCGTGTAATATTGGCGGTTGTCGCTTCTTCATTCACTAATTTGACGATATGCTCTTTCTCAAACCCACCACCAGAGGGAGTTAGCAAGAGTTCATAGAGCGCTTCTGCATCGCGATCGGCATACTTCAGATTCAAGTTCTCATGCCTATACTTTGAAATGCCAACCACGATCGCCCAGCGATCGACATAGGTTGCATAAGACGTGGGCAGGTTCACCATCTCCGCCTGTCGAGAATTAGGCTGCTGCTCAACAGACTCATTATTGCTGGAAGGCATAAGCTGCTAACGATCCTCATAAATAGGTAGGGGCTATCTGAATCCAGAGTAGCCCCACTCTTCAACTATCTTTTAACCAGAATCTGAATCTGCTGCGTTACCCAATCCTGTTTTGGATCAACGACCGGAGTTGCAGCACGAGTAACGTTAGGTACCTTCTCCAAATCTGCGCCAATCATTTTCATTAGATTATTGAGTGGATTAACCCCTTCAGGTTCTCCCATGCTTCTGGTGGCTTCGCCTTTAATAGCCTCCTCTAGTTCCTCCTCAAGTATGGCTCCCCTCGTATCTGATGGTTCATCCAAGGGTGGGAGCGTTAACCACCGAAAATCAGCCAGTCCCTTCTGAACTGCAAATACTTTCAATGTTTCCTTAGTCTGCTGATAGGCTTCATCGTCTGGAATAGTCATTCTCAGCTGAATTTCTTCCTTAGCCCCCTTGTCAAGGTTGAAGAAGGGTGACTCCAGTCCACCAAGAGGTAGCTGTGATACTGCCCATGTGGGTTCAATATCCAATACAGCGACTTTAAGGGATTGATTGCCCTTATTGGTTAGACGGAGACATATAACCTCTCCATCTTGAATCACTGGATGTTTGGGATCGTCAAATGCTGTGCCATCCTCTTTCAACACCTCAACATTGATCGATTGAGCTAGCTTGGAACCAGAGTTATCCAGACTTTCAACGGCTTGATACTTTGCCAGATGAACTAGCCGATCGACCACTCGCTGCGGAGCCGTTGAATCATCAATTGAAAGCAACGGTCTGAGATTTGGGATAGGTATGCTTTTGCAGAGTTCGTAATTCCCCTCTCGATCAATAGCTACCTGATATAGGGCTGTTTCTCCCTCTTGCTCTTCCACAACCCAACCATTTCCAGCCAGTGCTTGTCGAACTTTGTTAAGAGCTTCTTTCTGACGACCTACTAGGTTTGATGGCAGCTCATTCTCCTTTTCACCCTCGACCTTATCGTCAGTAAACCGAACCCGTTGAATTAAATCAACTGGAGCAGATACCATAATGGCTGGAGCACCAGGCTCCATTTTGCCCTTTACTGCAATTCCACCTTCTTCAGATTTCACAACTGTGGCAGTGGAGTCAGAAGCACCGGGCGGCTTTGAAATCTCCACAATTGCAACTCGCTTTTCTACATCCGTAAAGTCTGTGGTGCCAGGAGGATAAATTGAGAAGCGCGTTCCTTTGCTCAGTCCCTGTGCCTGCCCAGCATTCAATGTGATCTGAGTTTCTGAAATAACTCTGATCACATTGATCGTAAAAGGGGTAGACCATCGCTTACTACCAAAAACGAGGCGATCGCTCTCCCCCAAAATCATCGGGATTTGTTGAGGGAATTTGCTTTGAATTTGGGCATTGACGCGATCGTGCAGCAGCTTGTAAGTCAAAGGTTGACCGCTGGTCGCAACGCTGGTCAGGGTATCAACCATCCAGTAGGTCAAAGCACCGTTACGCTCTGTACCCCCATTCACGGAATATTCGTAGGCATATTCATTGGGACGGCAGGCGGCAAGCAAAACATACTCTCTAGCCTCAGGTAACCCTGCCGCACCAATGGCTCTGTTGCGTGTGACAAGCCAATTTTGTTCCAATTCTTCAGGTTCAGCCACCAGGCTTTTTGATGACCGTTGCGCTGTATCTGTCTGCCCCGCACTTCGGATCTCAGCATCCCCACGGGTAGCTCCGCCAGAATGGCAACTGTCTAGAATCATCGTTACAATCAAGCCTTTATCCGTCATGCGTTTGAGGAGCGTTGTTATCTCCACATCCCGCAGGTAACGACCCTCTTCGGTATCGCCAATATCCATCGGCACAATACCCTCGTCATTCAGCTCCTGCTTAAAGGGATAAATGCTTGTAGCCCGTCCACCATGACCAGAATAGTGAATGTATACCTGATCTCCCGGTTGAGCTGTGGCAGTGATTTCATTGAATGCGCTGATGATATTTTCGTAGGTTGGCTCCTGTTCTTGAGCCGATCTGGCTTCTAGCAGCGCAGTGTCTTCCTTATTGGGGGAGACGAGTCTGCGGATACGCTCTGCCGGAATCTTCAGCGTTTCTGTTCCTGTGAGGAATGTGTAAACTAGATCAATGTCTCGTACGGCTCCTTTGAGGCTCTTATAGAGTTGGTTGGGTTTGTAGTAGTCAATGCCGATGAGAAGGACGTGAATAGTTGGGGGCCGTGCTGTCATGGGTTATTCCATCTTCAGTTACTTATCTGTCTCTAAATCAATGCTGCACCAGCCTACTGACCCACTAATGGCTTGGTCTCAGCAAGGCGGATGCAGCAATTCGAGCGTTGGACGTTGATTTCAAGGCGCTTTTTACATCACTGTGAGTGTCTTCGGTCCAACAATGCCATCGGCAGTCAGTGTCTTCTTCACCTGAAATTCCTTGACGGCTTTATCCGTCCCAGGCCCAAATTCACCGTCAACCCCAACAGCAATTCCTACTTGCTTCAAAGCCTCCTGAAGCCGTTCCACATCAGAACCTTCCATGCGAGGCTGGCTAAGTCTTAACAATCGAGGTTTCTTATCCCACGGAGCAATCTTAAATCCATTGGCAGGAGACTCCTTTAACTTGCTTTCAGTGTTAGAACCGTAGTCACCATCCTCTGCAATTTGAGTACTCGGGTTGTTACTGTTCCACAGACGCTGGAACGCCAGCGTTGCTGTATTACGAACATCAATCAGTTTTCCACTAAAATTTACAGATAAAATTCGACCACTCCCCGTATAGGTAAAATGCGGCTTATCTCCATTACCAAACCATTGCCATCCATACGTTTCTAAATGGGGTCGCCAACCTGCGTGGTCTTCAATGTCGATCGCCAACCCAGCTTGATGATAACTTGCTCCTGGCTTCGCAACCTTCTGAAAATTACATATACCGCTTGTCCACCAGTTATAGAGCAAAAACTGTTGTGCCAAGGTGCGGTAGGTAGAGTTCACTATCATTTTTGTCCCTCGATCGTTAATGGCTTTTTGTAAAGCTTCCACAGCAGGGAGTTGTAGATAGGGGTAGGCTGCGTTGCCCAAGCTCACGTTTAATGTGTCAAAGCTCACGAGCAGATCAGATTTGCTACCTATTGCCTCCTCCAGCAAGACATTCACTTCGTGAATTGACTGCTGAGATAGCGTATTTGCTACCATCGTCCCGCAACCAGGTGCATCTTCGATAGAGCCAGCGAAGCTGCCTCTTGGGGTACTTGCCTGATACCTGTCTAGGTGTTATTTAGCCTTGAGATAAAAGTTTTGCGGTCGAAACATGGGGATGTTTGGGATCTTTGACTCGTTTTGGCTGGGGAGTCTTTTTCTTGCGAGGTTGTTTAAGAAA
>Ga0105046_10017269_pt1 | contig 11049 bp, 12 predicted proteins | sample MAT03_FD_78385 | JGI IMG/M metagenome (GOLD analysis project Ga0105046, IMG submission 78385) | Freshwater microbial communities from Lake Fryxell liftoff mats and glacier meltwater in Antarctica - MAT-03 (megahit assembly) | ecosystem: Environmental > Aquatic > Freshwater > Ice > Liftoff...
TGGCGATCGAACCTGAAGTCAGCATCCGCAATGGCACGTCAGATTTCGGCTCAGCTCAAATCCCTATTATTGCTACGCGTAAGGTTAAAACCCAGGTGTCCTTGCAGAGTGGTTATACGGCGGGTATTGGCGGTCTGATCACCGCAAACAAAACCAATGGTTCCTCTAAAGTTCCAGTCTTGGGCGATATCCCCGGATTGGGTCGTCTGTTCTCCCATAAAAATAAAGACGAGACCACCACGAATCTTTTGATCTTTATCACGGCTCGTACCGTTGGTGCTGATGGATCAGCTCCTGAGGATATGTTCGACCCACGCGCAGTCCAAGCAGCAGGAGTGACCCGTGACGAGCTGCCTGGTCAACGCATCACCAAGGGTGGAGATTTGTATGCTCAACCCGTCCCGTCTGCTTCCGGGAAGTAATTACAGTAGGTTTTTTTAAGTTATTTCTGGCGTGCCTGAGTTTTCAGGCACGCCTTTTTCTTTTGGCCGATCAAATGGAAATGGCGAATGAATCGGTTTCTCGTTTAGGTTAGCCTTTTCTTCTTCCTTTCCTAAATCCTTTCCTGGATTTCCTTTGATGGGCTCAATGAATTCAACCACCAACACGTACTCCGCCATGACAGGTGATTTCACTTCGGTATTCCGTCAGGTCGCTCCGCAAATGGCGGCGCTCGATCATTTCATGTCTGGACAGGTGGCTAAATTCGAACCGGAAATCCAATCCATGGCGAAGTACTGTTTGGAGATCACGGGTAAGCGTCTCCGGCCGACCTTGGTTTTTATCAGCGGCTGGCAGGGCGGTGGGGTGGTGAATGATGATTTAGTTCGGGCCGCCGGGGTGGTGGAAATGGTCCATCTCGCCACCTTGGTCCATGATGATATCATGGATAAAGCGGAGCTTCGACGCAATCGGCGCACGGCATCACGGGAGTTTGGTCCTGATGCTGCCGTATTATTGGGCGATACCCTTTTTAGCCAAGCACTGCATGTTGCCTCAATGTTTCCGACCACGGAAGTTTGCCGTTTGGTTTCGGAATCCACGCGCAAGGTGTGCTCGGGGGAGATCATGCAGACGATGCGCCGCCGTGATATGAGTTTCACGCTGGCTGATTACTACCGAGTAATTGATCTGAAAACCGCCGAATTATTCAGGGTTTCCTGTCGGCTCGGAGCATTGATATCCGGTTATAGTCCCGCTTTTATTGAAGCCGCGAATGATTTTGGCCGGCATCTCGGCATTGCCTATCAGATCTACGACGACTTAGTGGACTTTCTCGGGGAGGAAAAGAAAATCGGCAAAACCCTTGGCACTGATCTCGCCACCGGAAAACTTACGTTACCACTCATGCTGCTGTTGGAAAAGCTGCCAATCCAAGAACGTGATGAGGTCTTGCAGGCATTGCGTGAAGGTCGGCCCATGCCACTTGCCACCAGTATTGAGCGAATGCGTCAGCTTGGGATTGGGGCAGGGGTGGTCCAAGCGATCGACGCAGAGCTCTCCTTGGGCAAGGGGGTCTTGGAGTCACATCGCTGCCAACAACCCGTGGCCTTGATGCTGCAGCTAGGCGATGTGCTCTCGGCCCAAGTTCAAGCTTTGCAAAGTACGGCCATCAGCGCCTAATATTTATTTGCTCCCAGCTCATCTGCTGCTATCATTTTTCTCTCAAGATGAACCTTTCGAAGGTTTTCAACCGGTCAATTATCACCACCCCTGAGCGCCAGCAGGAGGCGGATGCTGATTTTGCCATAGTTCAAAAGGTACAGGGTGGTGATACCGCCGCTTTTGATCATTTGATCCGTAAATATCGTGAACGAATCTTCGGTGTGGTCTATAATCTTACCTCAAATCGCGAAGATACGGCTGATCTTACTCAAGATACTTTTATTAAGGCGTTTCAGGCCATAAATAGATTTAACGGACAAGCCTCGTTCTTTACCTGGCTCTATAAAATCGCGATCTACACTACACTTACTCACTTGAGACGTAATCGTTTGCGAAACTTTTTCAGTCTGGAAAAGTTAAATGAAGAAGATGCCGGCTCAAAAATTCTCGAGCAAGTTGCCGATAAAAATACGGCAGACAGGGATACTTACCTACACGAACTTCAGGAAAAATTGAACGAAGCGATGCAAAAATTGTCTATCAAGCATCGTACCGTGATCAGCTTATTCGAAATTGATGGACTCAGCCACACCGAGATTGCCCAAATTATGGACTGCTCCGAGGGGACCGTGCGTTCCCGCCTCCATTACGCGAAGCAGTTTCTCCAAGGCGAGTTAAGTAAATATCTACGTTAATATCGTGCCCGAAACACCCCATCACTCCCCGTTGACCCTTGAAGATCTGCTTCGTCTCAAGCGTGCAGAACGTCCTTCACCTGAATTTTGGAGCCGTTTCGAAAAAGAGCTTCGTCAAAAGCAACTCGCCGCGCTCATAGAGCGCCGGCCGTGGTGGCAAAGTTTCCCTCAGTACCTTGCCCGACCACGGATGTTCATGCCCATCGGAGCCGCCGCGATCCTCGTGTTCACCTTGGTTTCGGTCAAATATTCTGAGTCTGGCGATGCCGCTGGAGTGGCTTCCAATAATTTAGAACAAGTTGTTTCTCCGGTTCAGGCCGCATCGTCCTTGGTTGCCGCTTCCGATCTAGCTCATGCCGCTGCTATGCTTGCCCCGACGTCCGCCATCCTCTCCGCGCCCGATCATGATGTGGTGGCCGTAGCGGTTGAACCCCTCTCAGAACATCTCCCTGAACATGCGGCCGAACTTACTCCGTGGAGTGCCACACGTCCTGTTCAATCGCCTTCGGCCAAATTATTCGCAACCAACAACACCTTGTCGGAACGGACAGACGCTCGGTTAAACCAAACCTTAACCAGCAAGTCGCTGCCGGTTGCCTACAGTCAGCCCCAACGTTCAGGTGGAGCGGTGGCAGAACTCGCTTCAGTCTCGGCCTTGTCTTCGAAACGCACACGTTTACTGGCCCAATTGAACGAACGCCAATTCTCTCCTGAGCCCCAAGCTCCGGCCATCGTACGTGAACGACTGACCCGTCGTCTCGCCAACACCGATACAACCTACAGTGAACATTTCACTCGAGTTGGGCTGAAGGGCGACCAAGTCTCTTTGCGATTCTAATATTTATTTTCACTTGGTTTTCTTTACGCCCGCCCTTTGGTGGGCTTTTTTATTAATCAGGTACTGCTTGGTTGCTCATAATACCAGCCACTCATGATCATTGGACCTATTTGGTAGGGGCCGTTGCCCTCAACGGCCACGAAAATTTCATCTGTCATGTTATACGGGACCTGAAGGTAGCGGCGATTGCCGGCTCAGCTCTACGAAGATTCGCCTGCGACGCTGGCTCACTCGTCGGCTTTGGCTTTTTTCCCTGCTTTATCCTCGAGCAAATGTCCAATCCGTTCGACCTCTCTGGCGGGTAGCGGGCCACTCCTGTTCAGCCAGAGCAGATAGTCGGTCAGCAAGGTTTTCTCGATTTCGCTGAGGTGCTCGCGATAGCCGGGCATCCCGATAGCTTGGCCATCAGTGAATTTTTTTGCTAGTTTTCCCATCAGCCCGGACTCGATCGCGTGGCCGCGGCCATGCTCGATCCAGTGGAGAATCTCCGCGCGGTCTCCGTTGGCGGTGAGCTGGCGGAATTCTCGTCCGTAGAAACCGGGAATCGTGCTTTTGAACGACGCCGGATTGGCGACACCGCCCTGGCCGAATTCGCCATGACACTGATAACAACCGTGCTGACGTGAGACGCGATCACCCAGCACGAAGAGCTGGTCGGGGGTGAGTTTGCTGATGTCGGCTGCCGCGAGCGACGGGGCTTCCTTCTCAGCATTGCCGTGCCCTTGCGTGAGTCGCAGTCCTTCGGCGAGAACCCAGGCGGCGATGTCATCAATCTCTTCAGGCGAGAGATGTTTTTCGTAAGCGGGCATTTGGATGAGGAACTGCTTGTGTTTCTCGGCATCACGCGCCGGCACGCCGTGCGTGATCCAGTCGATGATAACCTCCGCGCGATCCACGCCGTCTTCCCACATGGTGGGGATGGTTTTCGTCTTCCAGTCGTTCGGGGAAAACTGGCGCCGATTGAAACGCTCCTCCCCCTCACTCCGTCCGTGACAGGCAAAGCAACCGCTCGCCACCGCGAGTTGGGCCCCGCGCGCCACAGGGGAAAGCTCCGGTTGCCTTTCGAAATTATAAAATACGCCGCAGCTAAGACCGAAGACGGCCAACAAACCGAAGAGGACTGGCAGGATTCTGCCGGACGACTTTGCGTGGCGAGACAGTGAAAAGGACACGAAGAAATGCAGGAGCGACAATCCAACCGGTTCAAGACTTTAACCGTACGCTGAACGGCAAAGCCCGGCAGAGGGTCGTACAAATAGCCTGACAAGAAATTCAACTGCGGCGAGGGCGCCGCAGCTCCATTTTCACTCCGAAGGGGAGGCATATGGATGGAGGCGCGTCGCCCCCGGCGCGTCAGTCCATTCTGCGATCGCCAATCAGCACGTCACCGTTGGGAACCGCCAATGAAGGACGGTTGGAATATATGGTACAGAGTCTGTTGACATGGAATCGCGACGTCGTATTCACAGGTCCCACTAGATCCGTGAAGCGACTACGACTCGCGAAATGGATGAACTAGATCGTTCCGAGGTAGGTAGCGCGCTGGTCGCGCTATTCTGCTGGCCAGCAGAACGAGGCAAACTCGCCACCTACAGGTCAATCCCGATCAGGTGCGAGGAACTCAGTCTATTCTGCGAGCCCGCAATAAAAGGTGGAACCCGACCTCCGGGCGGGTTTGTTTGGATCCATGTGGTCACTCACACCTCCTGCCAAAAAAGAAATCTTAGTCTTCCTGGAGGAACAGCGGCAGATGAGTTTAAGTTATCCTGAGGTCGGGCATTCACACGACCGCTCACCGACTGGTTACGCCATCGATCATAATCGCAGGGAACTCGGACGCGGTGAAGCGACTTTTGCGGCCGCGTGCCAGGCCTTGCGTGAGTGGAAAATGTTTCCCGCACCGTGGACCCGCATCACCCCGCCCACCACGCTGCTCGAAAAAGATCAAGTCGTGGCGATGATCGCCCACGTGTACGGACTCTGGTGGCTGAACGCATGCCGCATTGTTTATACGCTCGATGAAATCATCCCGGTGCGACGTTTTGGTTTCGCTTACGGGACGCTGCCCGCGCACGTCGATTGCGGCGAAGAGCGCTTCAGCGTCGAGCTGCACGCGGATGGCCGCGTGTGGTATGATCTCCGGGCGTTTTCCAAACCGCGTTATTGGCCCGTGCGGTTGACGAGACCGCTCGCGCGTGGTTTGCAGCGAAGGTTCGCGGTGGAGTCGATGGCCGCGATGCAGCGTGCCGTGACCGTATCGAGGTAGCGGTCGTTGCCCTCAAGAAGCTGACGGAGAGAGCTGACGGAGAGGGTCTGACGGAGAGGGTCAGGCATAGTTGTTTGCTGTCGTCGCAACGTCTTCAATGAACCATCGGCACAGATCGCGCCAGCAACGCTGTCACGATCTCTGCATCCTCCTCCGCTTGCGCCCCGTCCGGTGGAGAGCAGCCCCACCGGCGCAGGCGCTTGTGGCCCGAAGGATCGGGCCACGGTCCGCCGAGCTATCGCTCGGCTCCGCGTCCGGCGTAGAGTGCCCGGTGGGGTCCCCGCTCCGTCCTTGGGCTCCCGCGATCACCTCAACCGCCGCAGACGGCGGATCGGTGTTGCGCTCCCTGCGCTGCGCTCCGGTCGGCCCTCGGCTCGGAGGGGCCGCATGGCCCCTCGCTCCGCGAAACCGCTGGCTCGCCCCGAAAGGTCAGGACGACCGAGCCCTCGCCGAACAACCACGCGGGCCGCTCCGCGCCAGTCGCGGCGCTCCTTTTGCTCCGCTGAAAACGCCTCCACGGACGCTGCCCACATTTGTTACCGATTTTTTGCGAGTGGCGGGGTGAACACCGTCAAAAGCTGGCGGTTTGAAAACCATCTCGGTATTTCGTAAAAACGCCAAGGGTTTGGGTGACCGCCGGCGTGAACGAGTGAGTCGGGTTGCTGGTAATCAGATCGGCGGCTCGATCTGGTCTTTCATGCGGTAGCTTTTTCCCTCGATGACGACGGTCTGGGCGTGATGCAGCACGCGATCTAAAATCGCACTGGTGATGCCGGCGTCGTGGTTGAAGATCTCGGGCCAGTTCTTGTTTCTTCGACAACATCTCGCACGATTGGATGCTGCGGATGCTGAAGGAGCAAATCGACGACCGTGCGCTGCTCCATCTGGTTGGAAAATGGCTGAAGGCAGGGGTACTAGAAGAAAACAGGCAGGTGGTGCATCCGGCAACGGGTACACCGCAAGGCGGGATTGTTTCGCCCGTCCTGGTTAGCATCTATCTGCACTACGCGTTGGACCTCTGGTTCGAGCACGTCGTTTAAGAAGGAATGCCGGGGCGACGTGTGCATGATCCGCTTCGCGGACGACTTCGTCTGTGCCTTCCAGTATTGGGATGATGCCAAGCGCTTCGAGGGGCAACTCTCCGACGCTTGGGTAAGTTTGGGCTGGCCGTAACACCTGAGAAAACCCGCACGCTGCAATTCAACCGGTATGTGCCGGAACCGAACGAAGCGTTTGAGTTCTTGGATTTTGAGTTCCGTTGGGTGAAAACCCGCACCGGGGGAATGGCGTTGAGGCGACGCACTGCGTCGAAGAGACTCCGGGCCTCTGTGAAGGCGTTCCCCGAGTGGATCAAGAAGTACCGTCACAGTTGCATCACCACGTTGATGCGGGAACTGGCGGCCGAGCTACGAGGGTACTGGAACTACTATGGAGTCAGGGGCAACGCTCGGAGCCTGTCCCGATTTTATGACCAGTGCCAGCGGCTGTTATTCAAATGGTTGAACCGCCGCAGCCAGAAGCGCAGTTACACATGGGAAGGGTTCGCCGCGATGATGCGTAAGTTCTCCATCCCCACGCCCCGCATCGTCGAACTTCCTTACCAGCCAATCCTCTTGTAGAAATGCGTTCGTGTGAAGCGAGCTACACTGAAGAGCCCGGTGCGAGAATACCGCCTGCCGGGATCTGTGAGGGGGCACCCGGGCAACCGGGTGTCCTACCTCGATAAGATTTCCATCTTTCGCGCGATAATTTCTGGTTCAAGCTCCGTGCGTTTCCCCTTTTTTCCTCGTGGCACGGATTGGGGGTAAGATGGCTGAGCGGAACGATGCAGCCCCTGATCGCAAAACGCGTTTTGCTCCGGATGGGAAGAAACATGGCTTGTGTTTTATGTTAGGCCGGCCCTTGTGGCCGCGCCGGATGAGCGGTCCGGCCACAAGGGCCGACCCTACAAAGGAGCTGTTTCCTCGGAATCCAGAGTCGAGAGCTGAGAGCCCGATCCCCAGAACTGGTCTGCGTGATTTTGTGACGGAAAACTGTATTCACTGTTTGGTCTGGCTCTAGTCTCTCGACTCTCAGCTCTGGACTGCATCGATCCCGGCTGAGCCCACGCACTCCTCGTTGCGGGCCCTTCCGTGGCTATGGGGTGCGGCGGGTGCAGACGATCACGTCTTGGTGCTGGTCCCAGGCGGAGGGGCGGTAGGAGAGAATTTGCAGATCGGTTTCGGCGGCGAGGAATGCGCGAAGCCAGCCGGGTTGCGCGATGGAAATTCCGTAGGCGGGGGTGTCGGCATAGGCGGCGTAGCCGAAACCGGTGGTCACTGTGGCGTGCAAGAGTTGCTCCACGGCCAACGGGGGCAGGCCGTAATCTTTGTCGCCGGTTTGCAGGCGTTCGAGTGCCGGCAGGCCGTGCGAGGTGAAGACAAGGACGCCGCGCGACGAGAGGCGCTCGGCGAAGCGGTGGAGATGGTTGCTCCATTCGTCCGTATCGAAATGAGTGAGGAGCGAACCGCACCAAATAATATCATAGGGGCCGGGCAAAACGGCCCAATGCCGGCCATCCACCGTGGCGGGCACGCCGATGGCGCCGAGTTGCTCGACGCAAAAATCCACGCCGGCTTGCTGCGTATCGCAGACGAACAAATTGGCCGCCGGATAGGCGGTTTGCAACCAGCGGGCCACGCGGCCATGGCCGCAGGGCAGATCAAGAATCGCGGTGATCGGGCCGCAACGCGCTGCGGCCACCGCGGCCTGAATTAGAGCCAGGGCTTCGCGGCCGACTTGAAAATATTGAGTGAGATTCAATACATGCATGTCGTCGGTCGCTCCGATGTGGGTGCAGGCGGGCAAGGCATGGACCGCGTGGACTGAATGAGGCGCGTGGGTGGATTCGGCGACGGATGGGGCGACGCGGCTGGCTTTTTCGAAATCCGGATGGCGCGAAATGGTTTTCTTCGGGGGAAGCGCGTTGGGGCGACGGTAGCTCGGCATCGTCTGATAACCGGCCCACGCGGTGCGTAGGGTTTGGACGAGGCCGCGTTGGGGGAGCGCATAGCGACCGGCGGCACGGAACAAGGCCCAGACGGCGCGGGTGAAGTTGAGGCCAGACCCCAGCGGTGGGATTTCAGAAAAATTGCCGTGATTCAGCAGCGTGAAACGGCGGGCGAAGGCGAGGTGTTGCTCGCCGTTGTCGAGCTCGGCGAAAATCTTGAGCAATACCGGTGAAGCGAGGTCGGGTGGCAGGACAACTTCGCCGACAAAGGCGTAATCAGTGTGGCCGGTGAGGGCGGGGAACGCGCCGATGATGTCGGCGCGCGCCAGACCGTGCGGGAGTGTGATGCCGGGCAGCGGATCGATGACGACGGAGAGGCGGGTGATGCGCGCCGTGGTGTGAGTCAACCAGCCGGTCACCGAAATGCGGCCGTAACGTAAGCGGCCGGTATCGCGCGGTTCCTCCAGTGATCCGATGAAGGGAGGATTAGGTTGGGCGTTGAGAGGCTCGGCCACATGCGCCGCGATGAGATCATGGGCGAGTGAGGTCCAGCTTCGCTTCGGAGTGAGCAGGTGGTTTTTGAGCAACAAGGTTGTCAGCAGACGGAGTGATTGGCTCAGGCCCGGGATCGGAGTGAGGACGGGTGCATGGGGAGCAGGGGAAATATTTGTGCGGAAAAATTCCAGCCAGCGGCCGGTTTGATCACGGTATTCCAGTTGGAGCAAGGAGGCGTCTGATTGAGGAGAGAAGAGAAAGGAAAACCCGGAGTCCGGGGCGAAGGGTGTGGCGGTGGAATTTTCCGCGGAAACGGGGTGAGGCATGCCGACGAGACCAAGGATGATGCGGTGGTGCAGGCGGGCCCGCACATCGGTGATGGTTTGATCGGCTGCGGGGGTGATCCAGCCGGCGATCCAGGATTTTTCCGTCGGGAAGCGCCAGTTACTCGGATGAATCTCAATCGCAAATTTCGGACCGGAAAGAGAATTCATAGCCGGGCCAAAGGGAGGGAGGAAGGGGCGAGGCGGAGCGCAGGAAAGGAGAAGGGCAAGCCGGTGAAATTGCGGGGACGTCGGAGCAGGTCAATCCTTGGGTGAAGGAGAGGGCATGGGCGCAAGTGCTGGGGTTTGGGTTAAGGTTCAAGCGAAAGTGTCGATTACGAGAATGCATGATCATGTCTGCCCACCAGCGGTTTCGTTCGGACGCCACTGGACGCGCGTGTAGTCGCGATGGATCGCGCCGCACTTTAATCAATGAAGGATCTCCCATCCCCCACTCAAGCTTGGTCGCGTGACCGGGCAGAAAATCCATTTAATGTTATGAAACCAATCAGCGAGTTACTCGACGTGCTGGCCAAATCACAGCAGCTGGAACCGATGATCGACACCACGGCGCGATTGATCGTGGATTGCCTGAAGCGGGGTGGGAAAGTTTTTTCCTGCGGCAATGGCGGGAGCGCGGCGGATGCCCTGCATTTCGCCCAAGAATTGGTTGGGCGCTACAAAGTAAACCGGCGGGCGTTGCCGGCGATCTGCTTGAACGCGGATGTCACCGCGCTCACGTGTATCGGCAATGATTATGGTTATGATCAGGTTTTTTCGCGGCAGCTTTCGGCGTTTGCCCGGCCGGGCGATGTGGTGGTGGGCTTCAGCACCAGCGGGAATTCGCCGAATGTGCTGGCGACCTTTGCGGTGGCGAAGACGTTGCAGGTGTCGACTATTTTGCTCGGCGGACGCGATGGCGGGCAGGCGCGCGGGCGGTGCGACTACGAGCTGATCATTCCCTCGCAGAACACGGCGCGAATTCAAGAGGTGCACACGCTGGTGATGCACTCGTGGCTGGATTATGTGGATCGGGAATTTGACCCGGCGGCGGAACATCACGTGAGCTGGATGCAGCAAGCTGAGATGGCTCTGGTCTGACGCAAGTGCACCCAAGATGGACCAAGCGCTATTTCTCGATCGGGACGGCACGCTGATCGTGAAGCATGATTATCTGGCTGACGCCGCGAAAGTGGAATTGATGCCCGGGGTACGCGAGGCGTTGCATCGGTTTATCGCGCGTGGCTACCGGCTGTTTTTGTTCACCAATCAGAGCGGGGTGGGCCGGGGGATGTTCAAGCTCGAGGCCGTGCAGCGCTGTAATGAGCGCATGTTGGCCTTGCTGGAGTTGCCGTCCCCAGGATTTACCGAGGTGTGCATCGCCACGGAATCGCCGGATATGCCCACGGTATATCGCAAGCCATCGCCGAGGTTTATCCTCGAGATGATGGCTAAATATTCGCTGGCCGCGACGGAGACGTGGATGGTCGGCGATATGCCCTGCGATGTGCAGACGGGGCTGAATGCCGGAGTGAAAACAGCGTGGATCCAAAATGGAACGGTGACGATGGTGCCGGATGGCGTCTGGCACGGGCGCGATTTTGCGGAATTTGAGACGAGATGCTTGGCGGCGAAACCAAACCTCGCGCCACTGCCAAATTTGCAGGCGGCCAGAGTTGCGGTGTAAGTGCGCTGGCGGCGTGAATGAGGCGGCGGCGTGAATGGGGTTTGAGATGTAGGTTGCGAGCTGGCCTCGTTCTGCTGGCCAGCAGAGTTGCGCGGCGAGCGCGCTACCTACGTCGGAATGTAGCGCGGCGAGCGCGCTACCTACGACGGAA
>Ga0105046_10017271_pt1 | contig 11049 bp, 11 predicted proteins | sample MAT03_FD_78385 | JGI IMG/M metagenome (GOLD analysis project Ga0105046, IMG submission 78385) | Freshwater microbial communities from Lake Fryxell liftoff mats and glacier meltwater in Antarctica - MAT-03 (megahit assembly) | ecosystem: Environmental > Aquatic > Freshwater > Ice > Liftoff...
CAGGACCTCGACGCCATTGCGCGTGACGGGTCGCATCGAATCGCTCTCGCTCACCACGCCCTCGCAGAATGGTGCTCGCGCGCCGGGAGTGTGGCTGGCCCGAATGCGTCGAATCCGCCGAGCTCCATCGCGCCGCGGTGACCGAGGACATGTTGGTCCAGGCAGGGAGCCACGTATTGAGTCACGAGCGCCTTCAGGCTCGGGGACGCGGAAGCGACGAGCAGCTGGCACACGATGCTCATCGTGCGAGCGTCGACCAGGCCCAGCTCGTCGAATGCCCCCGGGTCGCCGGGCGACGCGTCGCCCAGCAGCAGGACGCGAAGCTCGAGGCCGAGACCCATCGCCAGCTCCTCCCGCTCGTCTGCTGGAAGCAATGCCCGGATCGCTCCCACAACGATGAAGACGGCGAGGCGAATCTCCGCCCCGCGGCGATGAGTGAGGGCACGAATGTCGTCGATCATTTCCTCCATGTCGGCGTGACTGAGCAGTCGCCGTGCCACCCCAGAATTGCGGTATGCCCGCATCGTAAAGACGCCGCCTGTTGTCGATCGGCGCCACCGCCATGGCGCACCGACATGGGGCTGACGGCGGGGCGTCAGGTTGACGCCACGATTTGCGGCCGACCGTGCATAGGCGGCTCGCGCCGAGACATCACGTGCGGCCCGGCCCTTGCTCGATGGGTCGCCATGTTCATTGCAGACGCCCACCCGTCGCCCTCGTTCGAGATCGAGGGCACGGATCAAGAGTCACCGTTCGACTTGGTGCCCGAGCCGTATCGAGTCGCCGATCGCTGTCGCTCCTTGCTGCTCGAGTTGATGTGCGGCTCGCGAACCCTGGACCGCCGCGCGCTGGTGTCGTGGTTGACGCGCTACCACGAGCTGGCGATCTGGGTGGACGGCTCGCCGCGACCCGCCGACGCGCTACGCCGGCGGTCACCCATCGATCGCGCACACATCCAGCAATGGCTGCACGAGGCTATCGCGAACGTGACCACCGCCCTCGAGGTGGCGCGCGATCCGTGGAAGGGGCCGAGCTTCGTCCTCGACGCCACGCTCGATGAGTCCATCGTCCCTTTTTGCGACGCCAGCGGGCGCCGCGGATGGCGCCCCGCCACCCACGCCCATCGAACACTCGGCGACAAGGCGTTGGCCCTGCTCGCGGTCGACTGCGCGATGCGCCCGAGCGACTACCAAGGCCCCATCCGGCAATGTGTCGTGTGCGCGCGCGTCTGGTTCGAAGGCGAGCCGACGCCGCTCGAGTCCATTGACGCCTGCTGCCGCATTCCTCTCCCGCACGTCGCCAACGCCGCCACGTGGCGGCGTCGGGCGCGCGACCTCGTTTCGATCAGTGCGTGACAGCACTCGCCCCCTACCCCTCACGAACAGGAAAATCTGCATGACCGCCCGTAAACATAAGCTCGAATCCACTCCCGACACCGATCGTGACGACGGGGATCGCGAGAGCGAGACGCGAATCATCACCCGTCACCTGGCGAGCGCGCCGTGGGAACGTCAGCCAACGACGTTCCTCGAGCAGGCGATCGCCGAGGTCGTCCTCGCGGATGGTGCAGTCTGCGTCATCCAAGAGATCGAGCCATCGTTCGAGGGCCGGCTGGAGGGCTCGTTCGAGGTGCTCGAGCTCGGCGTCACCTCCAATGGCCAGCTCATGGATGCCAAGCGCGCACGCTACGCGGCGCTTGTGAAGAACCTTCCGATCCCCAGGCGACTCCGGGAGGCCGACGGAACCTTGCGCTCTTGAGCGGACCTCCAGTCCACATTGCGCTCGCCGAGGTGGATGCTTGCATCCGCCTCGGCGGCTGCCGGCGCGGCTACACGCGCGGTACCTAAAAGGGGCCGGCTCAGCAAGGCCGTGTTGGCTCGCGCCGACCTCAACGTTCGGTGAGGTCGTCCGGGTTGCGCCCTTCGGCCGCGCTGCGCTCCACGAGCCGACGGTAGAGCGTCGCACGCCCGATACCGAGGAGCTTCGCCGCCTTCTGGATCGCCCCGCCAGCGCGCGCCAGCGCCTCGTCGATCGCGAGCCGCTCGAGATCGCGAAGGATCAGCGTCGGAAGACCCGCGACGCCACCATGGGTTGTCGAGCTGCTCGGGCCCGACGCTGGGGCCGGCATACCGCGCCGACGCAGGTGCGGCGGCAGGTCGCCGAACTGCACCTCATTGGTGGCGCACGTCAACATTGCACGGTGCACCGCGTTCTGCAGCTCCCGTACGTTCCCAGGCCAGGCGTGCGCCATCAACGCGTCCATGGCGTCGGCCGACATGCGCTCGATGGGGCGCCCGACGTCGTCTCGTAATCGCTTGAGGAAGTGTCCCACGAGGACCGGTATGTCGTCCTTGCGATCCCGCAGAGGGGGGATCTCGATTGGATAGACCATCAACCGAAAGAAAAGGTCCTCGCGAAACCGACCCGCGCGGGCCTCGGCGAAAAGATCCTTGTGAGTTGCTGCGACCACGCGCACGTCGGTACGGATGTCCTTCGCACCCCCGACGCGTCGGATGGTCTTTTCCTGCAATGCGCGAAGCAGCTTGGCCTGGGTGCTGAGGTGCATGTCGCCTAGCTCGTCGAGGAGCAGCGTGCCCCCCTCGGCGCGCTCGAAGCAGCCGAGGTGGGTGTTGGTCGCGCCGGTGAATGCCCCACGCTCGTGCCCGAAGAGCTCGGACTCCTGGAGCTGGTCGGGGATCGACGCGCAGTTGATCGCGATAAACGGCCCATTTTGCCGGCGCCCTTGCTGGTGAATGGTTCGTGCGACCACCTCTTTGCCGGTCCCGCTCTCCCCGAGAAGGCATACCGGCACGTCGCTCTGGAGAATCTGACCGAGCTGTTCGAGGACCGAACGCATCGCGGCGCTCGAGCCGATGAGCTGGTCGCCGGCGCGACGAACCGCAAGCTCGGCCGACAAGACGTTGGCGCGACGGGAGAGCTCGACCCGCTCCAAGGCGCGTCCCAGTGAATGCAAGAGGCGCTCACGATCGATGGGCTTGCTCAGGTAGTCGTACGCGCCCAGACGCATCGCTTCGACCGCCGCATCCAGCGTGTTGCCAGCCGACATGATGATGACCGGCACGTCCGGGGCCTCGGTCCGGAAGTGACGCAAGACATCGAGGCCGGACATTTCGCCCAGACCCAGGTCCAGGCAGACGGCAGCGAACCCGTCAGCGGGCTCGCTCATCACGCTGCGACCATCCGCGAACTCGGCGACCGTGAACCCTTTGCCCCGCAAACAGGACGCGACGACGCGCCGGATGATCGGTTCGTCGTCCACGACGGCGATGGGGCGCGGCGGCCTCGAGGCGAGCGGTTCGTCGCCCGCGGCTCGACGAACCGTCTCGCCGCCATCATCGTCCATGGGCACCGTCACCAGCGGACCTCGGGGAATGGGGGTCCCGGCCGTGCGAGCAAGTAGCCCTGGAACAGGTCGCAACCGAGCTCGCACAACACGTCGAGCTCCTCCTTGCGTTCGACCCCTTCGGCGATGACCTGGCGCTCGAGCGCGGCGCAAAGACGGATCAAGGAGCCCACGACGTGACGCTTGCGCGAGTCGCGGTCGAGGTCGCGGACGAGCCCCATGTCGACCTTGAGCATGTGAGGGTCGAGCTCGACGATGCTGGTGAGCCCGGCGTAGCCGGCACCGAGATCATCGACGGCGATGCGATAGCCGAGATCTCGCAGCTCCGCGAGACGCGCCGTGCCGTCCTTCACATCGTGGAAGTCGGCGCGTTCGGTGATCTCGAGGACCACGCGGCCGGCAAGATCGGCAATCGGGGAGGTCTCCGCGTAGAGCGTCGGATCGTTGAGATCGTGGGGGTGCACGTTCAGGAACAGCAACGTATCAGCGGGTGCATCTCGAAAGCTCGTCGCCACCAGCTCCCGCACCCGGCGCCCGACCTCGTGGAGGCGATCGAGGTTTTCCGCTGCCTCGAGGACGGCGCCCGGATGCGGTAGCGCCGCCTCACTCGAGCGCATGAGGGCTTCGTAGCCAAAGACGCGCTTCTCCGACCACGACACGATGGGCTGGTAGGCGACGGTAAGGCCCGCCAGCGCGCGATCGAGCGATTCGTGCGCGCGGCGTCGCAAGGACTGCACGCGCGGTCCGCTCTCCGGATGCGCGACGCCGTTGGCGGACTGCTCGAGCGCCGCTCGCACCCGACTCACCAGGTCGTCAGCACGAAAGGGCTTGAGGATGAAGCTCGTGACGCCGCCTTCGTAGGCATCGACCACCCCCTCGGCGGTCGCTGCGCCCGTCATCAAGATGAAGGGCACGACGACGTTCTGGGAGCGCAGCGACTCCAGCAGGGCGGAGCCCCGCATTCCGGGCAGCCCGTCGTCGCACAGGACGAGGTCGGCCCTGTGTATCTGGACGGCCGCTTCCTCGGCACATCTGGCGGTCGAGACGACGAAGCCGGCCTTCGACAGGACGCGCTCGGCCGTCCGCAGCAGGATGGCCTCGTCATCGATCACCAGGACCCGCGCCGGGGAAGCTTGTGCAAGGGGGAGAATCGACATCGCCACGGGGACCTTCCTTCGCGCCCCAGGAACCGCTCGGGGACACCGCCATCGTGCATAGCGCGTGCCGCTCGACTCGACCCGCCTTCTGCCTTGCGTTTGCTCAGGCAGTCAGCCTGGGCCCCGACACCTGGCCGAGCTCTTGCGATGTCGCAGGGACATGAGCACTGAGGCCCCCTCCGTTCTGCAATCCGCTCGATTCGAAGCCGCGGGCGTCGTCTCGGGCGCAATCATCGATTCGCGCTACGAAGTCCTCCGCCCCGTCGCGCGCGGCAAGGCTTGCGAGGTCTTCGAAGTCCGCCATCTTCACACCGGGCGCGCGGTTGCGCTCAAGCTCTTGCGCCACGACCACCCGGACAAGGCCGCGGGCAGCGCGCGCATCGCGCGAGAAGCCAGCGCATTGGGTGCCGTACAACATCCCGCAGTGGTTGGCATTCTGGACTCTGGATGCTGCAGACACGTCGGGCCCTTCGTGGTGCTGGACAAGCTTGACGGCCGGTCGTTGGACGGCTTGCTCGCCGCGCGAGGCTATCTCGAAGTCGCTGCCGTCGTCGCGATGATGCGGACGCTGACTATGGCCCTCGCGGAGGTTCATCGGCAAGGCTTCGTGCATCGGGCCATCCACCCCAGCAACGTTTTTATCGCGTCGAGCCGCGTCTCCGGAGAGACGATCCAGCTTCTGGATTTCGGAAGTGTCGGCGATCTGACATCCCGCAGTGGCAAATCCTTGACGCCGATCGAGGACGTCGATTCGATGAACGACTTCCTGGCTCCCGAGCAGATCGCAGACCCGTATCTCGCCGACCCGCGCGCCGACCTCTACTCTCTGGCCATGGTCGTCGCGGTCGCCCTCGGTGCCGGCCACGAGCAGCTTTTTCAGGCGCGCAACGAACGTCTTCGCGCGCACACCGTCCTGGCCCACAAGAGCGACATTCCAGCCCACGTCATCGATCTTCTGGACGACATGCTCGCGCCTTCCATGGTCGACCGACCGTGGTCCGGGGAGGCCGTCCTCGAGCGGCTCGGGAAAGCCGATCGAGCTTCGGGATCGCCGCTTCTGGCCTACAAATCGGCGGCGCCCGACGAAGATCGACCGACGCTCTGCGAGCCTGCGTCTCGGCGCGCCAAGGTATCCGGCCGCGAGAGCCGCCGTCATCTGCGCGCGCCTTACATCACCCCGGCCCGGATCGTCGGAAACGCCAAACGGGTCGACGGGCGCACCGAGGACATCAGCGCCAGTGGTCTGCTCGTCGTGGTGCGAGGAGAAGTCAGCCTCGAGGGGTCAGTGACCGTTCGATTTGCGCTGCCGACGACGGGGCGCGTCGTCGCGGTCGAAGCCTTGTTGAAATGGCAACGACAACACTCGGGGCTCACCGCGGTCGGTCTCGAGTTCGTGGGGGTCGATCGCAGCACCGCCGACGCGATCGAGACGTACGCGCAGTACGTCGCAGTCGAGCGCTGACCCCTGCCGCTCGCGCGTCCGAGATCGAGACGCTCGCGCCCGCCAGGCAAGATCTCCCGCAAATGCGCCGCACGCCCAGCCGCCCGCTGGCCCGTGCGGCGCTTGCCATTTCCGGGCGTCTTCAGCAGCCGCGTCGAGGCGGCTGCCCCGGTGGGATTCTCAGGTTAGGTGCGTCGTCTCATTCTGGGGCTCGTGGGAGGTGGGGGACGTATCGAGTTGCGACGGTTGGATGCCACGTTGCCATCCTGCCCTGATTTCGCGCCTTGAATCGACCGCCAAGAAGCTGGCACGCTGAGTGCAAACGGTTGACGCAGCGACCAGGTCAGGGGCCGCGAGTCACCCACCGCGTGGGTGCCCGCCACCGGGTTGCGCCAAGCTTGAACGAACGATCGGCGTGCCGATCGCGAGGGATTCGCCATGCAAGACGAGATCATGACCGAGGTGCCCCGCACCACGATGCGGCCGACCAGTCGGGGGAAGATCATCGGCAGAAGCCCGGCTCTGTCGGATCTGGTCGACAGCATCGATCGCGTCGCCCGCACCTCGTGCACGGTTCTCGTCACCGGCGAGAGCGGCACTGGCAAGGAGTTGATCGTCGCCGCCCTCCACGATGCCAGTCGGCGTGCGAGCGCGCCGCTGGTGACACTCAACTGCGGCGCGATTCCCGAGGCCCTCCTCGAGAGCGAGCTGTTCGGGCACGCCAAGGGCGCGTTCACCGGCGCCCACGCGACACGGGCCGGCCGGGTCGCCGCAGCCGAAGGCGGCACGCTGTTCCTCGACGAGGTGGGCGAGCTGCCCCTCGCTCTGCAGGTCAAGCTGCTCCGCTTGCTGCAGCAACGCGAGTACTCGCCGGTCGGAGACTCGCGGACGCTCACCTGCGACATTCGCATCGTCGCTGCCACCAACCGCGATCTGGCGAGCGAAGTGAAAGCGGGCCGGTTTCGTGAGGACCTCTACTACCGGCTCAACGTCGTCCAGCTGCATCTCCCTGCGTTGCGGGAGCGCAGCGAAGACGTCGCGCGCCTCGCGCACCACTTCCTCGAACGCTTCCGCATGGACTTCGGTCGCGAGGAGGTCCTCGGCTTCTCGGACGCGGCGCTTAGCGTGCTTGGAAGCTACGCTTGGCCAGGAAACATTCGCGAGCTCGAGAACGCCGTCGAACGAGCCATCGTGCTGACGCTGGGAACCGAGGTGAGCGTGGACGACCTCCCGCAGTCAGTCCGCAGCGGTGTCGACTCACCGCGGAACGATCTCTCGACTGGCGTGCCTCTCGAGCTGCCGCAGGGCGGGCTCGACCTACGCGCCGCGGTCGAGACCATGGAGTGCAACCTCATCCGCCAGGCCTTGGCGCGCACGAACGGAAACAAGAATCGCGCAGCGCAGCTCCTCGGCCTCAACCGCACGACGCTCGTCGAGATCGTCAAGCGCCGGCGACTCGCCAGCTGATCTCAGGTGCGGCGCGGCTCTTCGCGCCTTTCTGTGATTCCTTCCTCCGCACGGCGTCGTGCCTCGCTCACCGCTTCTGCCAGCGAGACGAGCGCCGCATCGAGCTCCCGCAGGTCGACCTCGAGATGCTCGCAGTCTCCCTCGAGCAGCTGGCGCTCGAGACGGGCCGCGCAGTCCCGAACCCGGACGGCACCCAGGGTGGCAGCCACCCCCCACAATCCATGCACCGTCGCCGCCGCCGTAGCTGGGCCGCGTTGCACGAACGCGCGTGAAATCCGCTCTGCCCCGTCGCGCCACGACTTCGTCATCTGCTGGAGGAGCTCGGTGAGCAGATCGGCCTCACCCACGCTGAGCAGCGCCTCCGCCATATCGACCCCGGCAATGGCGTCGGGAAGCTTGAAGGCACGGTGGTGGCCAGACGATGCCTTTCGCAGCGCGCCGAGGATGGACCGCGGAGGCGTGGGATGTGGTGGCGTCTTGATTTCGGTCATGGCTTCGCGAGTGGGTGAATGTTGTGATGTAGGCCTTGAGCGCCGGATGACAAGTGCCGCCTTTAGCGCCGGAGGCACCCATGACCATCACGCAAAATCGCCCCACGTGGCAGCCTTGGATCCCCTGGCGATGCGGGATCGTCTTCGTCGCGCTGGCCCTCCCCTGCTGCGACACGCCTAGCCTACCACCCGCACGCGTCGCGCTCGTGCCCGCAGTCTCATCGAGCAGCACTCCCGACGACCCCCCGCCGCACGCAGCGAGCTGGCCCCGTGCGTCTCTGTCGGTCGAGGCGCGCTTGACGCGATTCGTCCTCGTGACATCCGGTGAGGACGCCGAGGCGGAGGGCGCACGACAGGATGTCCGGTCGGGTCTTCTGCGCGCCGGCTATTCGCTCGGGGAAGCGAGCGGCGGACTCGATGCGGAGATTCGCGTCGAGCTCGAACCGACGGACCACGACGCGACGAGCGTCGTCGGATCGAGACGCCTTTCCCTTCGGCTGTTCAGACGTGGAGTGGTCGTGGCGTGGCTGGTGATGCCCTTCGATAGCGACAAGGGGCGGGTCGAAGAGGTCCGCGATCTGGTCGACCGGCTCACCACGTCGGTCGCCCTGTCGGAGCTCGTCGAGGCCGTACGCGCCGCCCGCCCTGCCATCGAGACGCAGCTCGCGCGCGGCGCTGGCGCGAGCGACGAGGTGCCTGCCCAAGAAGCGATGGGTCTCAGGAAGACGGCCATGCGCCGGTGCCGTAACGAACGGATCGGCGAATGGTGCGACCGGCTGGCGCGGTACGTCGAATCATCTCCGGATGGCCGGGATGTCGACGCGGCCCGGGCCATCCTCCAGTTGGTCGGCTACCCGACCCCTTGAGCGGCGCGCGCGACGTGCCGTCACCCCGGTGTGTCCACGTCCAGCACCCTCAGCGCTCCGTCGCATGCAGGTCCGTCCGCGTCGTCGAACCAGCTGGCGAGCACCACGCTCGAGCAGCTGTGGTTCGGCGAAGACGACCCCGATGACGCTCGAGATCGAGCGCGCGCGAGCTTCGCGGCACAGATCGCGCTGGTGCGAGGTCTGCGACCGTTTCCCGTCGCGGCAGGTCGGCTGATCGAGCTGCTGGGTGACAGCGACTTCGACGACCGCCTCGTCGTCCGGACGTTGGAATCCGACCCCGCGCTCACTGCGCGCACCTTGACGCTGGCCAACTCGGCGCTGTTCCGCCGGTCGACGCCCTGCACTTCGATCGCCGATGCCCTGCGCCGGCTGGGATCGCGCAACGTCCGCGAGATAGCGATCGGCGTTGCGGCGATGTCCATGTTCGCCGACGCCGGCGGGGTGGGCGTCGCCATTCGCGATCACAGCGTGGGTGTCGCAGCGATCCTCCGAACCCTGAGCGATGCCGTGGTTCCCGCCGAGTCTTCGACACTCTTCCTCACGGGCTTGTTGCACGACGTCGGCAAGCTCTTGTTGGTGCAGACAAGCGAGCTCGACTACGACTCGCCCCGAGCGATCGGGATGGAGCCCCACCTCTTCGAGCGCGAGGCGCTCGGCTTCGATCACGCCGTCCTCGGCTGCTGCGCGTTGCGCATGTGGCGCATCCCCGAGGCGATCGCCGACACCGTCGCATGGCATCATCAACCGAGCCGCGCGCTGCAAATGGGCGGGCTCATCGGTCTGCGGGTGACCCTTTTGCGCATCGCAGATCGGATCGAGGCTCTGCTCGCTTCCGACCAGGAGCTCGACGCCGACGCGTTCCTGGCGCTGGCTCGTGACGGAGACTGCTCCTACGCCGAGTTGTCGGCGGCCGACCTGCGTGGCCTGTGGCCGGCCCTGCGCGACGCGCGTGTCGAGGCCCTCGGCAACGGCTTTCGCTGAGCGCGACGGGGCAGCTCGCCCGGTCGGTACGCCGCGTCGAAACTGCGGGCTCGGCGACGCGACCCGCGAGGCTGGCCACCGGGTGCACGTGCACTCCGGCGGAGTGGACGTGGAGAGCCCGGGCGGACGTCGCCGGGTCGCGAGCGAGGATCTCTTCGAGATGCTCGCGATGTTCGCCGAGCCGCGGACCCTGCGCGAGGTGCTGCAGAGCGTCCCCGTGCACGGAGCGACGGAGTGGGCCGAACGTTCGGGGACGCGGCTCGCCCTGGTGGGCGCTGGCGCGCTCGTGTCGCCGGCCGCAAGCGATCCGCTTCGCCGAGGTTTCGCAGACCCTGCTGAGCATGCTCGCATGCTCGATGACCGCGAGCGCGTCGAGGCGTACGTCGCGGCCCTGCGCGCAGTGGTTCGCCCCGACGACGTGGTCCTCGATCTCGGGACCGGGACGGGCATTCTCGCGGTCGCCGCGGCCAGGGCCGGCGCTCGTCGGGTCTTCGCCATCGAGGAGTCATCCATCGCCGACGTGGCGGAGGACGTCTTTGCGCGCAACGACGTCGGTGGGCGGATCACGCTCGTCCGCGGCCACTCCACCGGCGTGTCGCTGCCCGAGCGCGCGACTGTCCTCGTGACCGAGACATTGGGCACCGACCCTCTGCGCGAGGGCTTGCTGATCTACCTCGAGGACGCGCGACGCCGTCTCCTCGTTCCGGGAGGTCGAATCATCCCGGCCCGGCTGCAGATCATCGCCCAGCTCGTCGACGTCGCCGGGCGAAACGTGGCGAGCCTCGACGAGCGCGCCGTCGAGACGTGGCGAGCCCGCTACGGGATCGATCTCGGCGCACTGCACGAGCGACATCGCGCCGCTTCCGCACGGTGGACGGAGCCTGCAGGCGTGATCGCTCGACTGCCCCGGTGCAGTGCGCCGTTTGTCGTCGAGGATCTCGATCTCCAGGCGGAGACCGCGTCATCGTCACAGATCGAGCAGCAGGTCGAGGTGACCTCCAGCGCGGAGCGCGTCGCCGTGGCGCTCGGTTTCCGGGCGCTCCTCGCACCCAACGTCCACCTGGACGTCGGACCGCAAGGAAGCGCAACGTCGCATTGGGGGGCGCAGATCGAGACGCCGCCCGCGCGGCGGGGCGCCATGGCAGGGCAGCGCATCGGAGTTGGCCATCGTCGCGACCGATCGGGGTGCGCGCTCACCTTGGCGGCTTCGTAGCTCGCAGCGCGGGTTCACGACGATCGGGCGCACTCGCGAAACAGCACG
>Ga0105046_10017272_pt1 | contig 11047 bp, 6 predicted proteins | sample MAT03_FD_78385 | JGI IMG/M metagenome (GOLD analysis project Ga0105046, IMG submission 78385) | Freshwater microbial communities from Lake Fryxell liftoff mats and glacier meltwater in Antarctica - MAT-03 (megahit assembly) | ecosystem: Environmental > Aquatic > Freshwater > Ice > Liftoff...
AGCGGCCAACCCGATCCGCGCCGTGGATGACACCGGCACGGTCGCGGACGGCGGCGCCGGCGGCATCGCGGTGCCCAACGTCCTGGTCAACGACACGCTCAACGGCGTGCCGGCGACCCTGGGTACGGTGATCATCACGCAGCTGGCCACCAGCAACCCCAACGTCACGCTTGACCCGGCTACCGGCCGCGTGATCGTGGCGCCTGGAGTCGCTGCAGGCACCTACACGGTGAACTACCGCATCTGCGAGATCCTCAACCCGTCCAACTGCAGCAATGCCGTGGTGACCGTCACCATCGTCGCCGGCGACATCGCCCCGATCGCCGTGGACGACAACTTCACGGGTGACGAGGGTGCGCCCATCATCGGCAGTGCCGCCGGCAACGACACGCCGGGCAACATCAGCAGCACCTACACCGCCCTGGCCCAGCCGGCCAACGGCACGGTGGTGATGAATCCGGACGGCAGCTTCACCTACACGCCCAACCCGGGCTTCGTGGGCCCCGATACCTTCCCGTACCGGGTCTGTGACGCGGACGGTGACTGCGCCACGGCGATCGTCACCATCAACGTCCGGCCCCTGGCAGGCAAGCTGACGCTGCAGAAGTCGGTGTCCAAGCGCGAGGTCAACGCCGGTTCGCTGGTGTCCTACACGCTCACGGTCACCAACATCGGCCAGCTGCCGGTCGTCGCCGCCGATGTCGTGGACGTGCCGCCCGCCGGCTTCGCGTTCGTGCCCGGCAGCGTCACCGTGGTGGACACCGACAACATGGCGGTCACCACCGGCACCGGCCCGATCACGTTCGCCGGCATCGACGTCCCCGTGGGCGGCACCGCCACCATCCGCTACCTGCTGCGCGCAGGCGCCGGCCTGGTGCCGGGTGAGTACATCAATGAAGCCACCGTCTTCCAGTTCGGCGTCGCCGTCAGCAACGTGGCCTCGGCCGCGGTGGTGACCGGTGCGGGCCTGGATCCGGACCTCGAACAGACCCGCATCTGGGGCAAGGTGTTCGACGACCGCAACGGCGACGGCTGGCAGGACGAGGGCGAGCGCGGCATCCCGGGCGTGCGCCTGGCCACCGTGGAAGGCCTGGTCAGCGAGACCGATGCCCAGGGCCGCTTCCACATCGAGGGCCTGGTGGTGTCCAACCAGATGCGCGGCCAGAACTTCGTGGTCAAGGTTGACGCGAGCACGCTGCCCGAGGGCGTCGAGTTCACCACCGCCAACCCGCTGATGCGCCGCATTACCCCGGCCATCCCGACCCGCTTCGACTTCGGCGTACGCATGCCGGCGCCCCCGAAAGCCAAGGGCGTCGTCGAGCTCGACCTGGGCACGGTGGTGTTCGCGCCGGGCAGCCGCGAGATCGCCCCGGGCTACCGCAAGGTGGTTGAACAGATGGCCGCGCAGGTCCGCGAACACGACAGCGGAGAAGTGAGCATCCAGACCATCTCGGGCGAAGAGGCGCTGGCGTTTGATCGCGCCGTGGCGGTGCGTCGCGAACTGTTGGCGCTGCTCGGCGAAGAGCAGGCGGCGAAGCTGCGCATCGACGTGGTGCAGGCCGACCAGAGCCGCCTGCTGTCGGTGGGCGAGGGCGTCAAGCTGGGCTCCGTGCTGTTCGACACCGACCGCGAGACGATCCGCGCCGGCAACGAGGCGCTGATCGACGCGATTGCCCGAGCGGTGGCCGACCCGGCCTGTGGCTGCACCCTCGTGGTCACCGGCCATGCCGACGTGCGCGGCGACGCCGACTACAACCAGGCCTTGTCCCTGCGTCGTGCGCAAGCCGTGCGCGAGGCGATCGAGGCCCGGCTGACACCAGAGCAACGTGCCCGGCTGCGGGTCGAAACCGAAGGCGCCGCGGCGCCGGGAGCGGGCAAGTGAACGGGAATCGACAAGCCGTGAAGACGCGCATGAAACTGCTGGACTACACCCTGATCGGCCTGCTGGGCGCGCTGCCCGCGGCCGCGTGGGCGCAGGAGGAAGCTGCTGCGCCGGCCGCTGAAGTGGCCTGCGATGACGCCGGCTGCAGCGACGGTGAAGGCGTGGTGCTGCGCATCCGCAGCCGCGGCGAAGCCGAGTCATTGCCGGGCGATGCCAGCCAGCTGCAGACCGACCGTCGGGTTGACGTGGAGCGCCAGCAGGCCGGCAGCACCCAGGTGCGCGGCCGCTTCGCGGTGGACCTGCCCGGCGGCGGCATGCTCTGGGCAACCGAAGATCCCCAGCTTGCCTCGCCCAACCTCAACGTGCAGGCCAGCTCGCTGGTGGAGTTCGCCGACGGCGGCATCGCCAAGCCGGTGCGGTTCATGAGCTACAGCAACTACCCCGGATTCGCGGAGCGCCACGAACTGCTGATCTACCGCGGCACCGACACCGACCTGGTGGCGCCGCTGGCCACGCTGCCGATGCCCGCCACCGCCGTCGGCGAAGTGGAGTGGAGCGGCGAGCTTCCCTCGGAAGTTCGCCTGCGCGAGGGTGACCAGCTGCAGTACGTGCTGCGCGCCATCGCCAGCGACGGCAGCGTGGATGAAACCTATCCCAACAAGCTCACGCTGGTGCGGCCCGAGGACGTCAAGCGCAGCCAGCAGCAGATCGGCGCGCAGGCCGACGCCCGCTTCGCCGGCCTGGACGCCGAGCAGATCGCCCAGCGCCAGCTCACCGAATCGGTGTTCGGCCAGGGCAACCTGCGCCTGCAGAACATCCCGATCTACGGTTCGCGGGTCCGCATCGTCGGCCAGGACATTCCCGAAGGGCAGGCACTGAGCATCGACGGCCGGTCCTACCCGGTGGACCTGGACCGCAAGTTCGCGGCCGAGTTCCTGCTGCCGGTGGGCAAGCACAGCTTCGAGATCGCCGTGGGCAGCGGCAACGAGTCAATCACCCGCACGCTGGACGTGGATGTCACTGGCCGCTACCTGTTCATGGTGGCGCTGGCGGACGTCACGGTGTCCGAGAACGCCATCAGCGGCGCCGTGGCGCCGGTGGGCGTGGACAACCGCTACGACGACGTGGTCACCGAAGGCCGCCTGGCCATGTACCTCAAGGGCAAGGTGAAGGGGCGCTACCTGGTCACCGCGCAGGCCGACACCCGCGAGAATGAGATCAGCCAGCTGTTCGACGGCTTCCTGGATCCCGATGCGCGCGATGTCTTCCGCCGCCTCGACCCGGACCAGTACTACCCGGTGTACGGCGACGACTCCACCACGTATCGCGACGTCGATACCCAGGGCCGCATGTACGTGCGCGTGGACTGGGACAAGAGCCAGGCGCTGTGGGGCAACTTCGCCACCGGGCTCACCGGCACCGAGTACGGCCAGTACGCGCGCAGCCTCTACGGCGGCGCGGTGAACTGGCGCAGCCGCGCCAGCACGCCGCTGGGCGAGGCCCGGCACACCGTGCGCGCGTTCGGCTCGGAAGCGCAGAGTGCGCCGGGCCACAGTGAGTTCCTAGGTACCGGCGGCAGCCTGTACTACCTGCGCCACACCGACGTGCTGCCCGGTTCGGACCAGGTGGTGCTGGAAGTACGCGACCCGCTGACCGGCCGCACCGAGACCCGCGTCAACCTCGTGCGCGACGTCGACTACGAGATCGACGAGCTGCAGGGCCGCCTGCTGCTCACGCGTCCGCTGGCGCAGATCGTTCGCGACAACCTGCCTTCGATCATCCGCGATGCACCGCTGGACGGGTTCGACAACCGCCTGATGGTGGACTACGAGTACATCCCACCCGGCTTCAGCGCCGACCAGACCGCGGTGGGCTTCAATGGCCGCACCTGGCTGGGCGACCACGTGGCCATCGGCGGCACGTACGTGGACGAACAGCGCGCCGGCGACGACTACCGCCTGGCGGCGCTTGACTTGACCCTGCAGGCGGGCCGGGGCACCTACCTGAAGTTCGAGCAGGCCAGCAGCGAGGCCACCAGTGCCCCGGTGTTCTTCTCGGACAACGGCGGCTTGAGCTTCAGCCAGCTCAACCCGGTGGCCGGTGCCCGCCAGGGCGACGCCCGCAGCATCGAGGCGCGCATCAACCTGCTCGAGCGTGGCCTCACGCAGCGCGAGTGGACGCTGGGCGCCTGGTGGCGCGACGTGGACGCCGGTTTCTCGGTGGCGCGCCAGGACGTGGGCCTGCCGATCGAGGAATACGGCGCCGAGTTCGCCGGCCAGGTCACCGACGACCTGCGTTTGACCGGCCGCTACAGCGACGCCAAGCGCGGCAACGACGGCATCGAGCAGGTGCAGTTGATGGCCGAGTGGCGCCTGGGCGAGTTCAATGAGCTCACCGGTGAACTGCGCACCGTCACCGAGACCCGCGCCGGCCTGGCGGCCACCGGCACGCTTGCGGCGGTTCGCTACAGCCACCGCATCGGCGACGCGTTGGATATCTATGGCGTCGGCCAGGTCACCCTGGACGACGACGGCGGCAGCTACGACGGCAACGACGCGTTCACGCTGGGCGGCAAGTACCTTTTCGGCAACCTGTCCACGGTGGGCGCCGAGCTCACCACCGGCGAGCGCGGCGACGCGGCCAGCATCAACGCCGACTACCGCCTGAGCGACCAGCACTCGATCTACGGCAGCTACACCCACTCCACCGACACCACGGCGGGCGACCCGCTCTATGGCGCCGCGCCGACCGGGCTGACGTTCGGCCAGCGCTGGCGCGTGTCCGACCAGGTGAACCTGTTCAACGAAAGCCAGTTCCTCAAGGCGCGCCAGGAAACCGGCATCGCCCACACCTACGGCATGGACTTCTACCCGGGCCTGGGCTGGACGCTGGGCTTCACCCTGCAGAAGGGCGAACTGGAGTCCACGCTGGGCCTGGTGGACCGCCGCGCCGTCAGCATCAGCGCCGGCCGCACCGACCAGGACGTGAACTGGACCAGCAAGCTCGAGTACCGCGAAGACACGGGCATCGAACAGCGCACCCAGTGGGTCAGCACCAACCGGCTGAACTGGCGCGTGAATGAAGACTGGCGCATCGCGGCGCGCTTCAACTACGGCGACACCCAGGACGCCATCGATCCGATCGCGGATGCACGCTTCGTCGAAGGCAGCTTCGGCTTCGCCTACCGTCCGGCGGCGAACGACCGCCTGGCCCTGCTGGGCAAGCTCACCTACCTGTACGACCTGAGCAGCCTGGGCCAGGACACGCTGGCTGACTACGACCAGCGCTCGCAGATCCTGTCCCTGGAGGGCATCTACCGCCTGAATCCGCACTGGGAAGTGGCGGGCAAGGTGGCGCACCGCCAGGGCGAGGCCAGGCTGGCTCGCGCCATGGGGCCGTGGTTCGAGACCACGGCCAACTTCGCCGCGGTGCAGACGCGCTACAACCTGATGGCCAAGTGGGACGCGCTGGCCGAGTACCGCTGGCTGCGCGTGGTGGAGAACGACAGCGACCGCGCCGGTTGGCTGGTGGGCGTGGACCGGCACCTGGGCGAAAACTTCCGCCTGGGCCTGGGCTACAACTTCACCAGCTTCAGCGACAACCTGACGGTGCTCGACTACGACCAGAAGGGCTGGTTCCTGAACGTTACCGGCACGTACTGATGTGACCCGGCGTCGCCAGCCGACGTTGTCCAGCTCAGGTGCGGTGCTTGCCGTCGTGCTGTTGGCGCTCGCGCCAGCGGCACGTGCGCAGGTCCAGCGCACGCTGATCAACCTCAGCTTCGAACAGCCCTCGCTCGGCGCCGCCACCTGCTTCCGCACCATCAGCGAAACGGTCGTGCCGGGCTGGACCACCGACCACCCGGTCATCGCCACCCAGACGATCAACTGCGACAACGTCAATATCCCCGGCGCGCCGGCCACCGGCGCGGCCATGGAGTTCTGGGCCAACAACTTCAACGCCACGCCGGCGCGCAGCGGCGCGCAGCTGGTGGAGCTCAATGCGTCCGCCGTGTCGCGGCTGTCGCAGACGGTGTGCCTGATCAACGGCGAACCGGTGAATTGGGTCTTCAGCCACCGCGGCCGCGGCAGCGCAACGGTGCAGGACGTCATGGAGTACCTGGTGGGCGCGGCGCCGATCGTGCGCGTGGGCACCACCAGCAGCGGCACCGGCGGCGTGCTCGCCACCAGCCAGGGCACCGCGGCATCCGTCGCCGGCCCCAACGGCTGGCGCGACTACTCGGGCAGCTTCACCTACGCCGGCGCCTCGGGATCCACCAACCTGGGCTTCCAGGCCATCTCCACCGGCAGCGGCAGCAACACGGTCGGCAACTTCCTGGACGACATCCAGATCAGCCTGCGGCCTTTCGTCGAGTTCGTGCAGCCCGCCAACACCAAGTCCGAAGCCACGGCCGGCAACAACGCCAACATCCCGCGCATTCGCGTGACGGGTACGGTGCCCGCCGGCGGAATGGTCGTGGCGGTCACCATCACCGGCGGCACTGCGGTGCTGGGCGTGGACTACACCACTCCCGGCAACAGCACCTCGCTGACGGTCAACGTGCCGGCCGGCGTCTACGACGGCCTCACGGCCGCCAGTGAGTTCGCGCTGCCGGTCACGCTGGTGATTGACGCGCTCGCCGAGCCCAACGAAACCATCACCTTCGTCCTGCCGGCGCCGGCCGCGCTGCCGCCGCCCTACCTGCGCTCCAGCACCACCGCTTGCGGCGGCGTTGCGCTGGTGGCCAATACCCTGACCATCACCGACGTGGTGGCCCGGGTGACGCTGGCCAAAACCGTCGCGTCGCGCCCCGTGGCCGGCACCAGCGGTTTCGACATCAGCATCGTGCAGAACGGCGGCACGGTGGCCGTCGCCAGCACCGGCGTAGGCAGCGGCGCGGCCAATACCAGCGCCACCACCGGCCTGCAGCTGGTGACCGCCGGTACCGTGGTTACCCTGTCCGAAGCGCTGCAGGCGGGCAGTACCCAAGCCTTCAACCAGTTCAACGCCACCATCGCCTGCAGCAATGCCACCGCGGGTTCGCCCACCGCGCTGCCGTCGGGCCTGAGCGCGGCGGGCAGCTGGACGCTGACGCCCGCGGCAAACGACCAGGTCACCTGCACCATCGCCAACACCGCGCGCCCTCCGACCGTGGCCGTGACCAAGACGGTGGCGTCCCGCGCCAACGCGGCCGACCAGTTCCGGGTGTCGGTGCTGCAGTTGCCGGGCACGGTGCTGGGCAGCGCCGCCACCGCGGGTGCCGGCACCAGCGCCACCACCGGTGCGGTGACCTTGCCCGACCTGGCCGGGACCTACGGCATCACCGACGCGATGGAACCGGGCAGCGTTTCCGTCATCAACCAGTACACGGCCACCATCAGCTGCAGCAATTCGCGGCCCGGCGCGGTGGCCAGCGTGCCCGTCACCGGCACGGCGCCCAGCTGGGGCATCGCTCCGGCGGCGGGCGACATCGTGGCCTGCACGGTCACCAACACCCGCACGGCGCCGCAGGTGGTGCTGGCCAAGCAGCTGGCGGGCGCACGCCTCAATGCCGCCGACCAGTTCCGCATGGCCATCACCGGCCCGTCGGGCGGCAATGCCACCACTGCCGGCGTGGGCGCCACGGTGACCGGCGGCACCGTGACGGTCGCCAGCGCGACGCCCGATACGGCCTACACGTTGGCCGAAACGATGGCGGCCGGCAGCGTGTCACCGCTGGCCTCGTACTCCGGCTCGATCAGCTGCAGCAACAGCCGGCCCGGCGCGACCACGCCGCTGCCGGCGGGTGCGGGCACCAGTTTCGTGCTCACGCCGTTGGCGGGCGACAACATCAGCTGCACGCTGACCAACACGCCCGGGCAGCCGGTGCTTTCGGTGACCAAGGACAATGGCACCGTCACCTACACGCCCGGCGGCAGCGCGACCTACACCATCGTGGTAGGCAACACGGGCACCGGCACCGCGACGGGAGCCGCCGTTGCCGACACCTTGCCGGCTGGCGTCACCCTGTCCGCGCCCTGGACCTGCGCCGCCAGCGCGGGCTCCACGTGTCCGGGGAGCGGCGGGGTTATCGGCGGCAACACGGTGAGCCTGTCCATCACCGTGCTGGCGGGCGGCACGGCCACCATCACGGTGCCGGTATCGTTCAGCGCCAACCCGGCGAACTACTGAGCCGCGCCGGCCAGGACGAGGAACCTCATCATGGGCAGGCGCGCGTTTCGCATGATCGTCAGCCGGCGGCTTCGAAGCGGTTGGCGGCGACGTTCTTGCGGACCTTCAGCGGGTCCCAGATGCGGCCGTTCATGGCGATGTACACGCCCGGCGGCAGTGACTGCACGGCGCCGACCGCCGTGCCGATGTTGAACTCGGCATCCGAGCCGCGGAAGCCCGCGGGATTGAGCGCGCCGGTCAGCACGATCACCTTGTGCTCCAGGCTCGAGAGCACCCGGGCCGTTTCCACCATGGTGTCGGTACCGTGGGTGACCAGCACGTGCTGCGCGGGCTGCGCCGCGATGGTGGCGCGCAGCAGCTCGCGATCGGCCTCGTTGATGTGCAGGCTGTCCTTTCGGATGATCGGGATCACGCTGAAGCGGAAGGCCACGCCGAGGGCCTGCAGGATGCGGCCGATCTGCGGTTCACCCACCTGGTAGTCCGACTTGTCGTCGAAGTACACCTTGTCGATGGTGCCGCCGGTGGTGACGACCAACAGCTCGTCCATGCGGAGTTCCTTTCTGGCGATGCGGGGCAAGCCCGGATTATATGGCCGGCGGCGCACGCGGCTTGTTGAACCGGCCCCGCATGCCGTCCCAGCTCGCGGCCACCACCAGCACGGCCGAGAGGGCGGCCTGCAGCAGCCCCAGCCACCCTTCGCCCGGCGTGGACCAGGCCGCCATGACGCCGTGGCTGAAATACAGCAGCGCGGCCACCGCACCCCAGAAGCCCGCCCGGCGATGGCGCAGCAGCGCCAGGACCAGGGCGGGGAGGATCGGCAGCGCGAAGAACAGCGCCAGTGCCCACGGGTCCGCCTCCCGCGGGGGCGACAGCCAGCCGTGCCACGCCAACTGCAGCACGGCCAGCGCGACGATGGCCGCCGTGGCGATGCGCGAGGCGGTGCTCACGCGCCCAGCTTCCGGGCCGTGTCGGCGAGCCGGCGGCCAAGCGCGCGGGCCAGCTGCTTCTCGTCTTCGGTGGGCGTGGGATCGTCCTGGCCCCCGGCGACGTGGCTGGCGCCGTACGGCGTGCCCCCGCTTCGCGTCGTGCTCAGCGCGGCCTCGGTGTACGGGATGCCGACCAGCACCATGCCGTGGTGCAGGAGCGGCAGCATCATCGTCAGCAGCGTGGATTCCTGGCCGCCGTGCATCGTCGCGGTGGCCGTGAACACGCAGGCGGGCTTGCCCACCAGCGTGCCCGACGCCCATTCGGCGCCCAGGCCGTCGATGAAGTGCTTCATCGGCGCGGCCATGTTGCCGAACCGGGTGGGGCTGCCCAGCGCGATGCCGGCGCACTCGGCCAGGTCGCGCCTGCTGGCGTAGGGCGCGCCCTCGTCGGGCACCGGCGCGGCGGCGGTCTCGGTGACCGGCGCCACCGGCGGCACGGTGCGCAGCCGGGCCTGCATGCCCGGCACTTCCTCCACGCCGCGGGCGATATGCCGGGCAAGCTGGGCCACGGAACCGCCGCGGCTGTAGTAAAGGATCAGGATTTCACTCATGGCGGGCTCCGGCAATGCCGACAGCCTAGCCGATGCGCCGGCGCACCGGGTCAGCGCGGCGTCATCGCGCCTTGGCGTGAGCCTCAAGCATCTCCAGTACAGGCACCTGTTCAAGCGCCGAAAGCGAGCGGAAGGCCAGCAGCAGCCGCTCCTCGCTTTCACTCTGCGCGATGTAGTCCATGACGATGGCCGGCGGCGCCTGGCCCTTGCCGCCGATCACGCGAGGGCCGCGGCCGGTGGCCAGCCATTCGAAGGATATGCCGGTGGCCAACGCGATGGTGGTGAGATGCGCGACGGTGGGACTGGCGGCGCTGTTGCGCTCCCAATGGGCTACGGCGCTGCGATCCACGCCGAGCCGTTCAGCCAGGCAGGCCTGGGAGAGGTTGGCATCGTTGCGCGCCTGCCTGATGCGTGCCGATAGTTGGAACATGGGGCAATGGGTCCGCTTGCGGGTGTCCACCCAAGCAACGAAAGATGCCTGAAGGCACGGCCAGCCGTCCACGGTCCCGGTCACGGTTCCGGGCCTGCGCCCGGTGGTTTGCTAACATCGGGCCATGGCATTGACCGCGCAGCTTCGCGCCTGGATCGTCCGCATCGACCGCGAGCGGGTGCAGTCGTTCGCGCAGTTCCTGTGGACTCGGTTCCTGGACGACCGCTGCTTCGAGACCGCCGGCGCGCTGGCCTACACCAGCCTGTTCGCGCTGGTGCCGCTGAGCGTGGTGGTGGTCGGGATCCTTTCGGCGTTCCCGCTGTTCGACACCTGGAGCGAGCAGCTTACCGGCTTCATCTTCTCCAACTTCGTGCCCAGCTCGGCGCGGGTGGTGGAGGGCTACCTGCGCGAGTTCGCGGACAGCGCCGAAAAGCTCACGGTCACCGGCATCGGCGCGCTGCTGGTGTCGCTGCTGCTGACGATGTGGAGCATCGAGTCCACCTTCAACCGCGTTTGGCGGGTGCCGACGCCGCGGCCGCGCCTGCTGCGCTTCCTGGTTTACTGGACGCTGCTGACGCTGGGGAGCCTGATGGCGGTCGCCAGCCTGGCGGTCACGTCCTACCTGTTTTCGCTGCCGGTGCTGTCGGGCGTGGAGCGGCTGGACTGGAGCCAGCGCCTGCTGGGCTACCTGCCCAACCTGGTGGAGCTGGCGGTCTTCACGTTTGCGTACTGGCTGATCCCGCACCGCAGCGTGCCGTTCCGGTTCGCGTTGGCCGGCGGCCTGTTCGCCGCCGTGCTGTTCGAACTGGCCAAGCGCGGCTTCGCCGCCTACCTGCTCGGCGTGCCTACCTACGACCAGCTGTATGGCGCGCTGGCCGTGGTGCCGATCTTCCTGATCTGGATCTACCTGAGCTGGGTGGTGGTGCTGCTGGGCGCGTCGTTCTCGGCGTCGCTGTCGTCGTTCCGCTACCAGCCGCGGGCGCTGCAGCTGCCCCCCGGCATGGAGATGTACGGCTACCTGCGCCTG
>Ga0105046_10017273_pt1 | contig 11046 bp, 8 predicted proteins | sample MAT03_FD_78385 | JGI IMG/M metagenome (GOLD analysis project Ga0105046, IMG submission 78385) | Freshwater microbial communities from Lake Fryxell liftoff mats and glacier meltwater in Antarctica - MAT-03 (megahit assembly) | ecosystem: Environmental > Aquatic > Freshwater > Ice > Liftoff...
GAATCCTACCTATACTCGGCGTATCCGTGACGTACCTAGACGTAAAACTAAACTCAATTCGGCTCTTAACTTCCATAAACGCCGTCGAAAACACTGCTTCTAATCCTTAACTTAATGGCAGTGCCCCTATGCCTACCCCGACAATAATTCCAACTGCGACGCCCTTACCCAACACCACCACGACACCAGTCGCGAGCGTAGCGCCAGACGCGGTGGTGCCGGCGTCGTTACAAGTCCAAGCACTACTCACAGCGCTCGATTGTTCCAAAAATAGAGCAGAGTTCCAAGTCGTGGCATTCGCCACTGATGCGGATGGCAACCAACACGATGTGCTGGCGCTGATCAAAGTTCCTGCACTCGAAGCTAAACGGGAACCCAAATTAAAGGTAGGGTCGGAGATTGAAGTCAAGTTCAACAATAATCGAGTCGAGATCAAGGGCCCCGATCCCGAGGCGCTTTTGACCCAGATCCAAACCTACGGTGGCCTCTTGGTTCAGGATGGCCAATTGATCGAGGTCAAACGCAAACCCGCCGCGCAGCAGAAGTTTACATTTGAAGATGACGTCTTGCAGATCGAGGCACCAACCATCGAACTCTATGTGATTGTAACGGATGCCAACGAGTTAACAGGAACGGCAACAGCAGAGGTAGCGTGTGCCGAGGACGAACAGGATGATGGTGATGACAAAGACAAGAAGGATGACTAAAATCAGCTATGTTAAAGGATATTGTTTACCCGCCTAAGCTCAAACGGGCGACAGTTGCTCGGGCGGAGAAAGTGGGTATGCAGGTTCGATTTGAAATAGGCAGTTGATGAGCAACAAGCGGGAGGTGCAAACGCAATGGCGCATATCGTCTTGTCGGAGGTCTCTGTGTCAGAACTAGCGGAAGCCGCTGACGCCAATTTTGTCGTCCACGCCAGTTGGGCAGCCGCGCGGACAGCGGGCATGCAGGTGATCAATGAACGGGAATTTGTGCTGGTCGATTCGGGCCTGCTCTGTGACACGTTTAACCTGATCTGCCGCGCCCGCCTGGCGCGGGATGACGACAGCGCGCGGATCCGCACCGCAATTGATTTTTTCGACCGCGTCGAGCGGTCTTTCTCCTGGTGGGTGGGTCCCGCCGATCAGCCGCCTGACCTGGGGGCGCACCTGATAGAGGCGGGTCTGCTGCCCGCCGAAACCGAACTGGCGATGGCCGCTGATCTGGCCAACTTGCCCACGGTTGACCTGACGCCAGCTGGATTAGTCATTCGCCGCGTCCGTACCGAACAAGCATTACAGGCGTATGCACGCATTCTCGACGATCCGCAGGTGCTCCGTTTTTACACGTTGACTGCGCCTGTGCTGCTCAGTGCGGACACACCCCAGTGGTTCTATGTGGGCTATTTGGACGACCAACCGGTGGCCACGGCCGAATTGACCGTCGCTGGCGGTGTTGTGGGGTTGTATAGCATTGTGACCCTGGAGGCTTATCGCCGGCGTGGCATTGGCACGGCGATGACCGTCCAGCCGTTGCTGGACGCGCGTGAACAAGGTTTTCGTACGGGAGTATTACAGGCGGCGGCGGCGGGCGTAGGCGTATATGCCCGCCTGGGTTTCAAACAATTTGGCCACATTGCTGAATACAAACCACCACAACGGGCAAGCAATGCTTTGTCAGACGTTTAGTTCAGCAGCCGGATATTGCGGCCCTAACGCAAAAACACCCCAGATCGAGGGATCCTGGGGTGCAAGGGGAAACGAAGTAAAAGGTTGCCGAATAAGTTGCCCGCGCCCTGTACAATGATAGGTAAAATCATACGCTACACGGCGGCAGAGATCAATAGGGAAAACCCTACACGTTCATTAGGGATTTCCCTACTAAAAGTGTGTAAATCGGGTATTTTTTGCAAGGCCAAAACCACGGTTGCACACTTTGGCTAGATGAGCCCTTGAATGATTAGGCTAGTTTTTTGTACAAAACCCTCAAGACGCTACGGTCTTGAGGGTTGGTAGTGTAACGCTACATTATTTGGCCACTACTTTAATCTGCTTGGGTTTTACTTCCTCGGCCTTGGGTACGACCAGCGTCAGCAACCCATTTTCATAGCTCGCCTCAATCGCGTCGCTGTTGACTGGCACGTTGAAGGTCAGGCTGCGTTCGAATGCACCATGGAAAAGTTCACGCTTGAGAAATTGCGCATCGGCTTGAGGTGTAGGGAATTGACCCCGAATTGTCAGATTTTCGCCCTCAAAGGTGATCTCGACGGCTTCGGGTTGAACACCGGGCAGATAGGCGGTGATGGTGTAGGCAGCATCGCCCACCCATACATCGACGGGCAAACGTACGGCGGATGCAGTCTGCTGACCGTTGCCCTCGCTCTGGCCATTGTGGCCACCGTTGCGGGCGAAGTCATTACCGGTCCAATTGCGCTCTAGAACACGGTTCATGGCATTGGCCATGTTGGCAAAATCACGCAGCGTCGTGTTATAGGAAGTGGTTCGCATAGGTTGTTAATCCTTTCAAATGTTGATTGGTTATCTTTGATAAAGTTGATTGTTGATTAAACTGTTGATTAAACTGTTGATTAAACTTATGTTACTTACTATAGACGCCTTTTGTTAGTTTGACGCTTGCGCTCTGTTACTTTCAGGTAAGCGATCCATAAGCGAATTGTTAGCGGCTGGTAGTAGCCAAGCTTTAAGTGCGGCCAGATCACACGCATCTCCCAATCCCTTGCCTTGGCTGGATGATCCGCCAATATAATTCGCATAGTTTCTTGATTTCCCCAACTTATGCTATAATTGGGGGATGACAATTCACATTCTTGCCCCGGATGTCGCCGCTAAAATCGCTGCTGGTGAAGTGGTAGAGCGACCGGCCAATGTGGCAAAAGAGTTGATGGAAAATAGCCTGGATGCGGGCGCAACCGAGATCCGGGTCGAGGTACGCGAGGGCGGAATGCGCCTGCTGCGCGTGATCGACAACGGCCACGGCATGCCAGCCGATGAAGCGCCGCTTGCGTTTCATCGCCACGCCACCAGCAAATTGACTAGTGCCGATGACCTCGAACACATTCTCACCTTTGGCTTCCGCGGCGAAGCGCTCTACAGCATTGCCGCCGTCAGCCAGGTGACGCTGACCACGCGCCACAAAAGTGAAGAGTTTGGCGTGCAGATGCGCGTGGAAGGGGGTCAGATCACCAACGAGAGCAAGGCGGGGACACCGGTTGGCACGATTGTTAGCATGGAGCATCTCTTCTACAATGTGCCGGCGCGCCAGAAATTTCTGCGCAAAGCCGCCACCGAAGCGGGCCAGATCAGCAACATCGTCCAGCGTTATGCCCTGGCCTACCCAGAGCGTCGTTTCAGTTATAGTAACGACGGCCGTTTGATCTTCCAGTCGACCGGCAGCGGTGATATGTTCGATGTGTTGGTAAAAATCTATGGCTTGGAAAACGCACGGCAGATGGTGCGGGTAGGCATGCAGGAGACGGGAAGCGGGAGACGGGAAACAGCAAACGGTGATGCCACAGGTGATTTGCACGGCGACGTTGATTTCATGCCAGGTGGAGAGGCGGCTACACACCACACGCCGCGCACTACGCAATACCCGATTCGTGTACAGGGCTATGCCAGTTTGCCCACGCTCACGCGCCCCAATCGCAGCCAGATCGAGCTTTTTGTCAACCGGCGCTATGTCGAGGCGCGCGGCATTACCCAGGCCGTCATTCAGGCCTATCACACCTTGCTGCCGATGGGGCGCTATCCGGTCGCGGTGGTCTTGATCGAGATGGACCCTAGCCAGTTGGATGTTAACGTTCATCCGCAGAAGACTGAGGTGCGCTTTGCCGATGAACGCGCGGTTTTTAGCGCGGTGCAGAAAGCGGTGCGGCGCGCGGTGCAGAATCATGTCCTCGTGCCCGATTTCAATTTGCCGAACGGGACAACGGGCGCGCCGCCAACGTCACCGACCGATAAATTGAATGATAACGCAGGGCGCGACAACAGCACGTGGGCAGATCGGCGCGCCAGCATTATCAACGCCGGCCAGCAGCCGCTGGATATGTATGTACCAAGCCGCCCGACCACCCCAATCGAGTATCGACCACCGGCAGCGCCAAACGCAGCAAACCGGGACAATCAACCAGGTGCGTCACAGTTGGCGTCATCATCTAGTTTAGAACCTGGTTCACCGTCCACAGTGGAAGCACCGCAGGAGCGACCGCGCCATCTGCTTTTGGGCAGCCGCAACCCACAACTGCCGCCGCTGCGCGTGGTCGGCCAGGTGGGCGCCATGTACATCATCGCCGAAGGGCCGGAAGGCGTTTATTTGATCGACCAACACGCCGCCCACGAACGCATTTTGTATGAAAAGTTTATGGCGCAACGCTACGGCACCGACGGCGGTGAGATAGGCCGCCAGCATCTGTTACAGCCGTTAACTTTGCACCTGGGCAGCGAGCTTACCGGCCTGGTCGCGCAACATATCGATGATCTGGCGCGCGTGGGCTTTGATATTGAGCCATTTGGGGGGGACACCTTCTTGGTGCGCGCCGTGCCTAGTGTGCTTTCCGGCCAGGACCCGCTGCGCAATCTGGAAGAGATCGTCAGCTCGATGGCCGACCGGCGCAATCTGGTGGGTGAAACGTTGGAGGCGCGCCTGGTGAAGATGGTCTGTAAACGCGCCTCAATCAAGGCCGGGCAACTGCTGAGTGACCTTGAAATGCAAGAGCTTGTCCACCAATTAGAAGAGTGCCAGTCGCCGCGCACCTGTCCACATGGCCGCCCCACTATGATCCAGCTTTCAGCCGGGGAGTTGGAAAAAGCTTTTGGGCGAGTATAGGGTCGACGAACGACGAATGACGATTTATGCCCTACATTTGGTTCACTGACTTTAGATAAGTTTGTATTTCATCTAAATTCGTGCTACAATACTGACATGCGTTTAACCTACAAGTACCGATTGTTCCCAACGAATCAGCAGCGAACAAGCCTTCAGGAAGTGCTTGAGCTTTGCCGTTGGACCTACAATCAAACACTGGCGATGCGAAAGAACGCCTGGGAACAAGAGCAGCGCCACGTGTCTTACTACGACACGAAGAAGATGCTGCCGATTTGGAAGGTTGAGAAGCCCGAACTTTCGCAGGTTCATTCGCAAGTGTTGCAGAACGTAACCGAACGGGTTGAACTGGCGTATCAGGCGTTCTTCCGCCGTATCAAGGCAGGTGAAGAACCTGGATACCCCCGCTTCAAAGCCTACGGAGTCTATGACTCTTTCACCTTTACCCAATCTGGTTTCGCCATCAACGGTGATCGCTTGAAGCTCTCCAAGATTGGCGACGTTCGGATCAAGTTGCATCGACCGATCTGCGATACGATCAAAACGCTGACGATTCAACGCGATAACGTTGGTAACTTCTACGCCTGTTTCTCCTGCGCGCCCAGTGGGCACCCGGAAACCACACCGCTGGAACCAAGTCATAAAGTGGTCGGTATCGATCTTGGCTTGACCACTTTTGCCTATTTCAGCAACGGTCAGAAGATCGAACGGCAACGTTGGATGAAGCGAGACACTGCCGACATTGCCCGACTGCAACGTAAGAAAGAGAAGTTTGCAAAAGGCAGCGCTGAACGCCGCAAAGTGATCAAAGCTCTTTGTCACGCCTATGATCGAGCGGCCAACCGCCGCCGTAACTTTGCTCACCAGGAATCTCGCAAACTGGTCAACGAATACCAGTTCATCGCCTTTGAAGATTTGGATATTCAGGACATGGTCGCTTCCAGAGGAAGCGCGTCCGCAGGATTTAAGAGCATCACCCGCGGCATAGCGGATGTGGCTTGGGGTCAATTCGTACAGTGTACTACCTACAAAGCTGCAAACGCTGGTAGGGTGGTGGTACGGGTTAACCCCAGAGGCACGACGCAGATGTGTTCGGGTTGCCATGCTGTTGTTCCTAAAGACTTGACTGTTCGTATCCATGATTGTCCTCATTGCGGCTTGGTCTTGAATCGTGATCATAACGCCGCCCTCAATATTCTTGCTCGTGGACTTGCGAGCATCAATCCCGGGTACCCTTTGGGTGCGTCTGAGATTGTAGAAGCCCACCAGCTTTAGCGGTGGGAGAAGTCACTGTGCTATACTCTTACAATTAGCGTTTTTTTGTGGTGACCCTTGCCGTGCTGATGTTTGCGCGTAACGCTTGATGGCAGGGCAACAAATTTATTGATTAACCGAACGTTTTAGACCGTTTTAAAAAGTCTTTTTACCCAGACTGTAGACTGTCAATTTTCGTCTACAGTCTTTCGTCGACTCGCTTAATAAAAATGCTCATCTGAGCCAATAAAAAATATCGAGGAAAAAATGTCGTTAAAAGTCACAACGGAACCCAGAGAAAATCGCCAGGTGGCGCTCACCGTCGAGGTGGATCAGGCGCGTGTCGACCAAGAATTGCGCAAAGCCGCCCGCAAAGTGGCCCAAAATTATAAAATCCCTGGTTTTCGCCCAGGCAAAGCACCTTATTCGATTGTTGTGCAAAACATTGGCCTGCCCAATCTCTATCGCGAGTTTGTCGACGATCTGGCCGAAGAAGTCTACAAAGGCGCCATCGAGCAGGCAGGTGTGCAGCCCTATGCGCAGGCCGCGCTGGAAGATATCCAGTTGGAGCCACTGACCTATACCCTCGTCATTCCGCTAGAACCCGAAGTGCAACTGGGCGAATATCGCACCTTGCGTGTCGAAGAAGAGGCGCTTGAAGTCGATGAGGCCCAAGTTGAGGCGCGGCTGGAAGCCAATCGCGAACAACATGCCGGTTGGACCGAAGTCACGCACCCCAGCGCTTATGGCGACATGCTCAACATCGATGTCAAGAGCGTGCTCGTGACCGAAGATGGGGCAGAAAATGCCGAAGAGACCGTGGTGCTAAATGAAACCGACTGGGATGTAACGCCCGATCAGGAAAACCCGATGGAACCGACGGGTTTTGATGAGGCGCTGCTGGGGATAACCCCGGGCGAGGAAAAAGAGTTTGTCCTGAGTTGGGCGCCCGACAGCCAGAGCGTCTATGCGGGCAAAAGTGCGCGCTTCCATGTCAAGCTAAACAGCATCAAGGCGTATGAAAAGCCCGAGTTGAATGACGCATTTGCGCAACTGGTCGGCCCCGATTTTGCCACACTCGACGACTTGAAGGCTAACATTCGCGAAACCCTGCTCGACCAGGCCAAGGGCCAGGCCGAGAATGCCTATGCCGAGAAAGCCCTGGATGCCGTCTTGGCGGTTAGCACACTAGATTACCCGCCGGTGGTGATCGAAGACCAGATCGACAGCATGGTCGGTGAATTTGATCGCCAGTTGCGCCAATTTGGCATTGACGGCGTGGAAAATTATCTCAAACAAATGGGCCAGGAAATGGCCGATTATCGCGCGCGGCTGCGGCCAGAAGCGACCAAAATGGCCGAACGCAACCTGGTGCTCTCCGAAATTTTGCGCACCGAGACGTTGCAGGTGAGCGACGAAGAGATCGAACAGCGGATTATTACGATGTTCGGTGGCGAAGAAGCGGCGCAATCCGAGGAAGCCCAAAACATGGCGGCCCAATTGCGCGCCGGTTCTGGACGCACGATTCTGGAAAGCCAGATTTTGCGCGAGAAAGCGCTCGACCGGCTGATTGCGATTGTGCGCGGTCAAGAAGTGCCCGAACCAGTGAGCAGCGCAACAACGGCCACCGCGACTGATACGGAAACTAGCCCTGAGCCCAGCGGCGAAGTAATTGCAGAAAACGCTGAACCGGAAAGCACACCTGCCGCGCAAACGGAAGAGGCATAAGGGCAGGATGTAATCTGTATGCTCGAATGCTAATATAACGCAAACATACAAATGAAGCCTGCTTACAGTGGATTTTTGGCCTAGGCTTTATGTTTATTGCATGCAGCGTTTTCCAACCAAATAGGATTGCTTGCGTTACCTATATCAAGTGCAGCGCAGCAAGATAACGGAGAGATAAAATCTAATGATGAACCCAATCAATATGATCCCAATGGTCATCGACAGCTCTGGGCGGGGCGAGCGAGCGTATGACATCTATAGCCTGTTGCTCAAGGAGCGCATTGTTTTCCTGGGCACACCGATCAACGACCAAGTGGCCAACGTGATCGTGGCGCAGTTGCTCTGGCTCAACAGCGAAGATCCCAACCAGCCAATCAGCCTCTACATCAATAGCCCCGGCGGCAGCGTTTATGCCGGGTTGGCCATCTACGATACCATGCAGATGATCACGGCACCGGTGAGCACGCTGGCCGTTGGCGTCACCGCCAGCATGGGCACCGTGTTGCTGGCGGCTGGCGCCAAGGGTCGGCGCTACGCCTTGCCCCATGCCACCATCCACATGCACCCGGCCGCCGGTGGCGCGCAGGGTTACACCGAAGATGTGCGGATCGCCTTCCGCGAGCAAGAGCGCGTGCAGACGCAACTCTTCCAGCTGGTGGGCAAGCACACTGGCCACACCTGGCGCGAGATCGAAGCCCAGTTCGATCGCGATCGCTATATGAACGCCATCGACGCCAAAGAGTACGGCTTGGTCGATGATGTGTTGGGTGATACCAGCAACGTCGTCGTCATCAGCAAAGCCGGCGATATTCACCTGGGCCTGCCGGCTGTGCCCGACCCGGCGACCATTGAACAGAAGAACGGCGAAGCGGCGTAGGGAAGAGTAATTGGAGATTGGGTAATTGGTAAGTACCTTAGACTAATCACCCAATCTCCAATCACCCCTACGCATCAAAAATACCATAAGGAAAAAGCGGACACGGATGGTGAATATTTTACAAACAGCAACCCCGCACTGTTCTTTTTGCGGCAAAGAAAAGGCCGAGGTCAAACGCCTGATCGAGGGCGCCGACGACGTCTATATTTGCGATGAGTGCGTGTTGTTGGGGGCGGAGATCTTGGCCGAAGAAGGGCTGGCCGAGGCGGGCAAACCGGTGAAGAATGCCGCGTTCCCGCCCCAACAGATCCCCAACCCCAAAGCCATTGTCGCCTACCTGGATCAATATGTAATCGGCCAGGAGCGGGCCAAGAAAGTGCTGGCGGTGGCGGTTTACAACCACTACAAGCGCGTTTTTGGCGCGTCGAGTATTCGAGAATCTGCCCGCGAAGTGGTTGACGAAACGACCGTGGGACTGGATCCCGAAGATGTTGAACTGGCCAAGAGCAACGTGCTGCTGATCGGCTCGACCGGCAGCGGCAAAACCTTGCTCGCCCAGACGCTGGCGCGAATGATCAACGTGCCGATTACGATTGCCGATGCCACCACCCTCACCGAAGCTGGCTATGTGGGTGAGGATGTCGAAACGATTTTGGTCGGCCTATTGCAGGCCGCCGAATGGGATGTGGCGCGGGCCGCGCACGGTATTATCTACATCGACGAGATCGATAAGATTGCGCGCAAAAGCGGCGACAATCCCAGTATCACACGCGATGTAAGCGGTGAAGGCGTACAACAGGCGCTGCTCAAGATCATTGAAGGCACGGTCGCCAATGTGCCGACCAATGCCGGGCGCAAACATCCGCAGCAAGAGTTTATCCAACTCGATACGCGCAACATTTTGTTTATCTGCGGTGGCGCGTTTACCCGCCTGGGCGATGTCGTACGGCGGCGCCAGCAACGGCGCGCCGGTTTAGGCTTTATTGTCCACGACGCCGATCCAGCGCAGGCCGTGCCAGCGCAAGCCCAAGACAGCGGCGAAGGCCAGCCGCTGCCGGAAGAGTTGACGGCCCGCCAGCGCGAGCAGAAGATTCGCCGTCTGGAAAAAGAGAGCCGCGACGAAAGTCAACTCCTGCACCAGGTGGTGCCGGACGATTTGCTGGCCTTTGGGCTGATTCCGGAGTTTATTGGCCGCTTGCCGGTTTTTGTCAGCCTGAGCGCGCTCGACCGCAAGGCATTGGTGCGCATCTTGACCGAACCCAAGAATAGCATCGTGCGCCAATTCCAGCGGCTTTTTGCGATGGACAAGGTAACACTGGAATTTGAACCGGATGCGCTAGAAGCCGTCGCCACCGAAGCCTTTCTGCGCCGCACCGGCGCGCGCGGGTTGCGCAGCATTGTCGAAGAGGCGCTGCTCGATGTGATGTACGAAATTCCCGACCGCAGCGACGTGGTGCGCTGTGTTGTCACGGCAGAGGTCTTTACCCAGGGCGCGGCGCCGTCGCTCTACACCAGCCACGGCCAACCGGTCACCGTTGGCCGCGAATACCGCCCCGCCGCCTAACCTGCACCTGTATAACGATTTTTCAAATCGTCAAAAAACGCCAGTGCTTTCAAAGCACTGGCGTTTTTTTGTTTCCCTGCGCTATAATAGCCCTATCCACACCGCGCAACCACATTCAGGAACTCACACCTATGCAAAACCAACCTTACGCCCTCGAAGAACGCTCCTACATCATTCAGTTTCAACACCCGGAGAAAATATTGGCCGGGATGCCGGGGATGAGCGATGCCCTGGTCGCCATGTTGCACAACATCGATCTGGTCACCTATCAGACGATCAAGACGCACTTTGACGACAACGCCCGCAACGCCGCCATGGATCTGCTCAGCGATCCCGCCTTTGCGGCGCGGGTTGACCGGCTCCCTTTTGTAGCGGGTCAAATCATTGTTGGCCTGGGCGACAGCATCACCGATGATTATCAATCCTGGCTGGAGATCCTACGCCATCTGCTCGCCTTGCGCCGGCCGCAAGAAAACCTTACCGTAATCAACGCTGGCATCTCGGGCGACACCACCGCCACCTTGATGAGCCGCTTTTTGGACGTTGTACACGCCAAGCCGGACTGGATCTTCTGCTTTGTGGGCACCAACGACGCCCGCCGGCACGGCGAGTCACCGACCAAAACCTTGCTGAGTTTGAGCGAGACGGCCGCCAACCTGAACATGTTGCGCCACTATGCAGCCAAACAAACGCAGGCCGAATGGGTCTGGCTAACGCCGGCCACCGTGCTCGAAGATTGGATTGGCGTGGACTGGTTTCTGGGGCCGTTGCAATTAGGCTGGCGCAACAGCGATCTGGC
>Ga0105046_10017275_pt1 | contig 11045 bp, 6 predicted proteins | sample MAT03_FD_78385 | JGI IMG/M metagenome (GOLD analysis project Ga0105046, IMG submission 78385) | Freshwater microbial communities from Lake Fryxell liftoff mats and glacier meltwater in Antarctica - MAT-03 (megahit assembly) | ecosystem: Environmental > Aquatic > Freshwater > Ice > Liftoff...
GCCGCGCGATGGCCCAGTTGCTGGGCATGAGCGCCAGCGAGGTCGACGACAAGCTCGAAGGCGCGAGTGGTGTGGTGACGCTGCGCCGCCTGGTGGAAGAGCCGGTGTGGCAGGCCATCAAGGCGAAAAACCTCAAGGGCGTGCAAGTCGTGCGCGAGTACAAGCGCCGCTACCCGGAGGGCGAGTCGTCGGCGCACGTGGTGGGTTTCACCGATGTCGACGGCAAGGGCATCGACGGCATCGAACTGGGCTTCCAGCAGCAGCTGATCGGTCGCAGCGGCGCGCGCACGGTGGTGCGAGATCGCTTGGGGCGCGTGGTCGAGGAAATGGGCGATCAGGCCGACCCGGTGAACGGCAGCGACATTGCCTTGTCCATCGATTCCAAGGTGCAGTTCTTCGCCTACCAGCGCATGCGCGACGCCGTGCGCGAGCACAAGGCCAAGGCGGGCAGCGTGGTGGTGCTCGACACGCTAACGGGTGAAGTGCTGGCCCTGGCCAACTACCCCAGCTACGACCCCATCAACCGCGGCAGCCCCAAAGACGGCCGCATGCGCAACCGCGCCATCACCGATGTGTTCGAGCCTGGCTCGACGATGAAGCCGCTGGTGGTGGCGCTGGCGCTGGAGACCAAGCGCATCAAGCCCGAGCAGGTCATCAACACGGCGCCGGGCAGCCTGGTCATCGGTCCGCTGGTGGTGCGCGACGCACACCCGCACGGCGGGTTGACGGTGCAGGAAGTCATTCAGAAGTCCAGCAACATCGGTTCGGCCCGCATCGCCATGCAGATCCCGGCGCGCGAGTTGTGGGAGCTGTTCAGCGCCATAGGGTATGGCCAGAAGCCGCAGATCGACTTCCCGGGTGCCGTCACGGGTCGTCTGAAGCCGCACAAGAACTGGCGCCCCGTCGAGCAGGCCACCATGGCCTACGGCTACGGGCTTTCCGCATCGTTGTTGCAGATGGCGCGTGCCTACACGCCGCTGGCGCGCGACGGCGACGTCATCCCCGTGACCATGCTCAAGCAGGACCACGTGGCCACCGGCCAGCGAGTGCTCTCGGCCGCCACGGCTGCCGAGGTGCGCAAGATGCTGCAGATGGCCGCCGACGTAGGCGGCACCGCGCCCAAGGCGCAGACCGTGGGCTATTCGGTGGGCGGCAAGAGTGGCACCGCGCACAAGCAAGAAGGCAAGGGCTACGCCACGAACAAGTACCGCTCGTGGTTCGTGGGCATGGCCCCGATCAGTTCGCCCCGCATCATCGTGGCGGTGATGGTGGACGAACCCAGCAATGGCTTCCACTACGGCGGTGACGTGGCCGCACCCGTGTTCAGCGAAGTCGTGCAGCAGACCCTGCGCATGATGAATGTGCCACCCGACCTGGACGTGAAGGCGCAGATCGCCAAGCGCCCCGTCGGCCCTGTGGTCGCCGAGCCCGAAAGCTATTGAGTTGCGGCAGCACCTGGCCACCGCCGCAGAAGCCGCAGCCTGGATGGCTGCGCGCGTGCGAGGCCGTTTGCGCATGGACAGCCGTGCCGTTCAGCCGGGCGACGGTTTCATCGCCTGGCCGGGTTCCGCCACCGACGGCCGCCGCTTCGTGCAGGACGCGCTGGACGCCGGCGCTGCCGCGTGCCTGGTCGAAGCCGACGGCGCTGATGCATTCGACTTCTCTGAAGACCGCGTGGCCGCCGTGCCGGGTTTGAAGGCCGCAACCGGCGACATCGCCGACACCTTCTTCGCCCAGCCCAGCGCGGTGCTCGACGTGGTGGCCGCGACCGGCACCAACGGCAAGACCAGCACCGCCTGGTGGACGGCGCAAGCGCTGACGCGCCTGGGCCGCCGCTGCGGCGTGGTCGGCACCTTGGGCGTGGGCGAGCCGCCGCAGGCGGGCAGCGACGCGCCATCTGCGGCTGCCGGGCAGGTCACTGCGACCGGCCTGACCACGCCCGACCCGGTCACGTTGCATGGTGCCTTCCGCAACTTCGTCGACCTCGGCTTTTCGGCCTGCGCGCTGGAGGCCAGCAGCATCGGCCTGGCCGAGTACCGGATGGCTGCGGCGCGCATCGACGTGGCGCTTTTCACCAACTTCACGCGCGACCACCTCGACTACCACGGCAGCATGCCGCGCTACTGGGCCGCCAAGCGGGCGCTGTTCGACTGGCCCGGGCTGCGCAGCGCCGTGATCAACATCGACGACGAACAGGGTGCCGCCCTGGCGCAGGAACTTGCGCCCGGCAACCTCGACGTGTGGACCGTGTCGCTGCAGCGCCCTGCGCGCCTGCAGGGCAGCGGCCTGCGCTACGCAGCCGACGGTTTGGCCTTCGACATCACCGAAGGCACGGCCACGGCCACGGTGCAGAGCCGCCTGGTTGGCGAGTTCAATGCCAGCAACCTGTTGGTGGTGATGGGCGGCTTGCGCGCCCTTGGCGTGTCTCTGGTCGATGCCGCGCGGGTGGCTCAGGCGCTGACCCCGGTGCCCGGCCGCATGCAAAGGGTCAACGGGCGCGAGGTGGACGTGGTGGTGGACTACGCCCACACACCCGATGCGCTGGCCAAGGTCTTGCAGGCCCTGCGCCCGCTGGCCCATGCGCGCGGTGGACAGTTGTGGTGCGTGTTCGGCTGCGGTGGCAACCGCGACGCCACGAAGCGACCGCTGATGGGTGCCCTCGCCGCGGCCGGTGCCGATCGCCTGGTTGTCACGAGCGACAACCCCCGGCTCGAAGCGCCGGGTGCCATCCTGGCTGACATCGTGGGCGGCATCCCGTCTGGGGAAGCCTTCGAGTGCATCGAAGACCGTCCCACCGCGGTGGATTGGGCCATCGCGCAGGCGGGCGTCGGCGACGTGGTGCTGCTGGCCGGCAAGGGTCACGAGGACTACCAGGACACGGCTGGCGTGAAGCGCGCCTATTCCGACCTGACGCAGGCCCGCAGCGCACTCGACCGCCGCGATGCAGCCCTGCCAGGACAGCGCCCATGAGCGGCACCATGATGACCTTGGCCCAGGCCCACGCCTTCTTGCCGTACAGCCGCTTGATCGGTGATGGCGCGCTGCCTTTCGCCCGCGTGCACAGCGACACCCGCAGCCTGCAAGGCGGTGACCTGTTTGTGGCCTTGCGCGGCGAGCGATTTGACGGTGCCGACTATCTCGCGCAAGCGCGGACGGCCGGTGCCGTCGCAGCCCTCGCTGAACGCGGCCTGACGGCTGAAGCCGGTGGCATGCATGGGCTGCTGGTGCCGGATGCGCTGTTGGCCCTGCAGCAGTTGTCGGCCGCCTGGCGCGCGCAGTTCCAACTGCCGCTGATCGCCGTCACCGGCAGCAACGGCAAGACGACGGTCACGCAGATGACGGCCGCCATCCTGCGTGCCTGGCTGGGTGACGACGAGCGCAGCGCAGCCCTGGCTACTGTTGGCAACTTCAACAACCACATCGGCGTGCCGCTGACCCTGTTGCGTGCACGGGCCAGGCACCGCGCTGCCGTGCTGGAGCTGGGCATGAACCACCCGGGCGAAATCGCCCTGTTGGCCCGCTTGGCGGCACCCACCGTGGCTCTGGTGAACAACGCGCAACGTGAGCACCTGGAGTTCATGAGCAGCGTGCAAGCGGTGGCGCGCGAGAACGGCAGCGTCATCGCAGCCTTGCCCGCCGACGGCGTGGTGATACTGCCCGCCGACGATGCCCACACACCGCTGTGGCGCGAGATGGCCGGCTCGCGCACGGTCTGGACCTTCGGCCTGCAGTCCACGCCGCCGGTCGGCAGCCGCATCGACACCCACATCTGGGCTGACGCCAGTTGGCAGGACGCCACCGGCGACTGGGCGCTGCAGCTCTACACCCCGGTGGGCGGTGCCGACACCACGCTGGCGCTGGCTGGCCGCCACAACGTGGCCAATGCGGCGGCAGCAGCGGCCTGTGCGCTGGCCGCCGGTGCGCCGCTGGCGGCCGTGGCGTTGGGCCTGGCCTCGTTCAAGGCGGTCAGCGGTCGTTCGCAGACGCTGCGTCTGCAAGGCCCCGCCGGGCCTGTCACCGTGGTCGACGACAGCTACAACGCCAACCCCGATTCGGTGCTGGCCGCCATCGCAGTGTTGGCCGGTCTGCCCGGCCCGCGCTGGCTGCTGCTGGGCGACATGGGCGAAGTCGGCAGCGAAGGCCCTCATCTGCACGCCGAGGTGGGTGCCGCGGCGCATGCAGCCGGCATCGATCAATTCTGGGCCGTGGGCGCGCTGTGTGCGCACGCCGGTGCCCATCGTCATTTCGACACCGTGGCGGACGTGCTGCTGGCCTTGCCAGCGGCACAACCGGCCGCCGCAGTGCTGGTCAAGGGTTCAAGGTTTATGAAGATGGAACAAGTGGTGCAGGCCTTGCAACAGGTCTGGCAACCCGATGCCCGAAGCGGGGTTCTGACGGCTGCACAGGCAGTTGCACAGGCAGCGACACCGGCAGGGGCCTCACATGCTGCTTAGCCTGAGCCAGTGGTTGCTGCAGGTCGCACCGGAGCACCTCGGTTTCCTGCGGGTGTTCCAGTACCTCACCTTCCGCGCGGTGCTGGCCGCGATGACTGCGCTGCTCATCGGCTTGGCCTTCGGGCCTTGGGTGATCCGCCGCTTGACCGAGATGAAGATCGGTCAGCCCATCCGCGAATACGGCGTGCAGTCGCATCTGGGCAAGCGCGGCACGCCCACCATGGGCGGCGTGCTGGTGCTGATTGGCATTGGCGTGTCCACCTTGCTGTGGTTCGACTGGACCAACCGCTTCGTGTGGGTGGTGATGCTGGTGACCTTCGGCTTCGGTGCCATCGGCTGGGTCGACGACTACCGCAAGGTCGTCGACAAAGACCCCGAAGGCATGCGCAGCCGCGAGAAGTTTTTCTGGCAAAGCGTGATCGGACTGGTGGCTGCGCTGTACCTGGCCTTCAGCGTCAGCGAGACCAGCAACCTGCGCGTGCTGGAGTTGTTCCTGCGCTGGGTCAGCAGCGGCTTCAGCAATGAACTGCCACCGCGAGCCGACTTGATGGTGCCTTTCTTCAAGACCGTCAGCTATCCGTTGGGTGTCTTCGGCTTCATCTTCCTGAGCTGGTTCGTCATCGTCGGCGCCAGCAATGCCGTGAACTTCACCGACGGCCTGGACGGTCTGGCCATCATGCCGGTGGTGATGGTGGGCAGTGCGCTGGGCATCTTTGCCTACATCACGGGCAACGTGGTGTTCAGCAAGTACCTGCTGTTCCCCTACATCCCCGGCTCGGGCGAACTGCTGGTGTTTTGCGCGGCCATGGCCGGCGCGGGCCTGGCCTTCCTGTGGTTCAACGCCAACCCCGCGCAGGTCTTCATGGGCGACGTCGGCGCGCTGTCGTTGGGCGGGGCTTTGGGCACCATCGCCGTCATCACGCGCCAAGAGATCGTGCTGGGCATCATGGGCGGCATCTTCGTGGCCGAAGCGCTCAGCGTGATGATCCAGGTCAGCTGGTTCAAGTACACCAAGAAGCGCTATGGCGTGGGCCGTCGTGTCTTCCTCATGGCGCCGCTGCACCACCACTTCGAAAAGAAGGGATGGCCTGAACAGCAAGTCGTCGTGCGCTTCTGGATCATCACCATGCTGCTGTGCCTGGTGGGTTTGGCAAGTCTCAAGCTGCGATGAGATTCCTCCGAGACCTCCATGTGCTGGTGCTGGGCCTGGGCGACAGCGGCCTGGCCATGGCGCGCTGGTGCGCGCGGCATGGTGCGGTGGTCACGGTCTGGGATTCGCGTGATTCGCCGCCCGGTGCACAGGCCCTGCATGCGCAATGGCCAGCCGTGGTGATCTTGGGCGGCGCGCTGGGTACCGATCAACTGGCCGGCATGCAACTGGTCTTGAAGAGCCCCGGCTTGGCACCCACCGATGCCCGCATCGTGCCGCTGATCGAGGAAGCGCGCGCCACGGGTATCGCTGTGCTGGGCGAGTTGGATTTGTTCGCGCGGGCGCTGCTCGACCTGAGGACACCCGCGGTGCAAGCCGAGGCTGTTTCTGCGGATGAATCTGCTGAACCGGCTGAGTCTGTTGAATTTACCGAGACAACGGAAGCGATCGACCCGATCGACCCGATCGAACCGATCGAAGCCGCAGTGACCGATGCTGACGCGCTTGCCGATGCGCCCACCCCAGCGCCCACCCCAACGCCCGCCCCTGCCACCGCATCGCTGGAAAGCCGCCCGCTGCCGATTCCGCTGCCGCCCGTGGTGCACGTCGACCCCAGCCTGTATGCGCCGCAGGTCTTGGCCATCACCGGAACCAATGGCAAGACCACCACCACCGCGATGACGGCCCTGCTGGTAGAGCGCACCGGCAAACGCGTGGCGATGGCCGGGAACATCGGCCCGTCGCTGCTCGACACCCTGTCCGACGTGATCGAGCAGCCAATGGACGAACGCCCGCAGGTGTGGGTGCTGGAACTCTCCAGCTTTCAACTTGAAGGGGGGGGCATTGGCGTGCGCGGCTTCGAGCCTGACGCCGCCGTGGTCTTGAACATCACACAAGACCACTTGGACTGGCACGGCAACATGACGGCCTACACGGCGGCCAAGGGACGGGTGTTCGGCAGCCACGGTGCGATGGTCATCAACCGCGACGACCCGCAGACCGAAGCATTTGTGCCGCAGCTGCAGCCGCAGCCGCAGCCCGTGAGAGGCAAGGCCAAGCCCAAGTCTATAGGGCACCCCATGACGCGCTCCATCGTGCGCTTCGGCTTGAACACCCCCCGCGCGCCGGGCGATTTCGGTTTGGTGGAACAAGCGGGTATGGCGTGGCTGGTGCGCGCGATGCCGGCCGATGGCCACTTCAAGCTCAAGCGCGGTGAAGAGGCCGAGATCAGCCTGCAGCGCCTGATGCCGGCCGACGCCTTGCGGGTGCGCGGCCGCCACAACGCCGCCAACGCGCTGGCCGCGTTGAGCCTGGCCACCGCCATCGGCTGCCCTTTGGCACCCATGCTGCACGGTCTGCGCGAATACAGCGGCGAGCCACACCGCGTGCAGCCCATCGGCGTGCTGGACGGTGTGGAGGCCTACGACGACAGCAAAGGCACCAACGTGGGTGCCACCGTGGCGGCGCTGAACGGTTTGGGCCATGAAAAGGCACCCGGCAAACTGGTGGTGATCTTGGGTGGCGACGGCAAGGGGCAAGACTTCAGCCCGCTGGCGCAGCCGCTGCGCCAGCACGCCCGCGCGGTGGCCACCATCGGCCGCGACGCCGCCGCCATCGAGGCCGCCATCGAGGCCGCAATCGGGCCGACGGTGCCAGGCCTGCCCGTGCAGCGCCACGACAGCCTGCAGGCGGCGGTGGCCTGGTGTTTCGCGCAGGCGCGCAGCGGCGACGCCGTGCTGCTCAGCCCGGCCTGTGCCAGCCTGGACATGTTCCGCAACTACGCCCACCGTGCCGAGGTGTTTGCCCAGGCCGTGAAGGCGTTGGCGGACGAGCAGGGCTGCGTGACATGAACGCGACCCCGGACTCCCGCTTCGCCGCACTCAAGGACTGGTGGACCGCCCGGCGCGACAGCGTGGGCGCACTGCCGGTGCGCGACGGTGTCGACATCGGCGCACGTCCGGTGCGTCTGCGGGGTTTCGATCAAACGCTGGTGGGCGTGGTGCTGACGCTGATCTTGTTGGGCGTCGTGATGGTCTATTCGGCCAGCGTGGCGCTGCCTGACAACCCCAAGTTCGCGGCGTACACCAGCGGCCATTTCCTGCGGCGGCATGTCTTCGCGCTGACGATTGCGCTCGTCGTGGCGCTGGCCGCGGTGCAGGTGCCCATCGCGACTTGGGAAAAACACGCGCCGAAACTGTTCGTTGTGGCTCTGGCGTTGCTCGTGCTGGTGCTGATTCCTGGCATTGGCAAGGTGGTGAACTTCTCGCGCCGCTGGATCCCGCTGGGCGTGATGAACTTCCAGCCCAGTGAGCTGGCCAAGCTGGCCATCGCGCTGTACGCCGCGAACTACATGGTGCGCCGCATGGACGCCCGCGAGAACTTCTTCCGCGCTGTCACGCCCATGGTGGTGGCTGTGGCGGTGGTGGGGGTGCTGCTGATGCGCCAGCCCGACATGGGTGCCTTCATCGTCGTGGGCACCATTGCACTGGGCATCTTGTTTCTGGGTGGCGTGAACGCGCGCATGTTCTTCTTGATGAGCCTGGTCATCGTGGCCACCGCGGCGCTGTTCTTGTACTTCGACGACCTGCGCCGCGAACGCATCCTGGCTTATCTGGACCCCTGGAATCCGCTGTACGCGCAAGGCAAGGGTTACCAGTTGACCCACTCGCTGATCGCCATGGGCCGCGGCGAAATCTTCGGCCAAGGGCTGGGGGCCAGCGTCGAGAAGCTGCATTACCTGCCCGAGGCGCACACCGACTTCCTGCTCGCCGTCATCGGCGAAGAACTGGGCTTTCTCGGTGTGGGCGTCGTCATCTGCCTGTACTTCTGGATGACGCGCCGCCTGTTCCACATCGGCCGCCAGGCCATCGCGCTGGACCGCGTGTTTGCCGGCTTGTTGTGCCAGGGCGTCGGCATCTGGATCGGATTCCAGGCTTTCATCAACATGGGCGTCAACACCGGCCTGCTGCCGACCAAGGGACTGACCTTGCCCTTGATGAGTTACGGCGGCAGCGCGATCTTGATGAACCTGATTGCGCTGGCCATCGTGTTGCGGGTGGATATCGAGAACCGGGCCCTCATGCGCGGAGGGCGGACATGAGCCACCTCGTCGTCATGGCTGCTGGCACGGGTGGGCACATCATTCCGGGCTTGGCGGTTGCGCGTGAAATGCAGTCGCGCGGTTGGACGGTGAGCTGGCTGGGCACTTCGCATGGCATGGAAAACAAGCTGGTGCCGCCTCAGTCGGAATCGGGCATCGCCATGGACACCATCCACTTCAGCGGTTTGCGCGGCAAGGGTCTGCTGCACACGCTGACCGGTGGTTTCCGCCTGCTGAAGGCCTTTGCCGATTGCTTCGGCATCTTGCGCCGACGCGGCACCAGTGCCGTGCTGGGCATGGGCGGTTATGTGTGTTTCCCGGGCGGCTTGATGGCCAGCCTGCTGAACAAGCCGCTGGTGTTGGTGAATGCCGACGCCGCACTCTTGATGAGCAACAAGAGCCTGCTGCCCGTGGCCGACCGAGTGGCGTTTGGTTTCGATGGCGCAGCGGCAGCCAAGACCAAACAAGCCGTGGTCACCGGCAACCCGGTGCGCGCCGAAATCGAAGCGCTGCCCGCACCCGCTGTGCGTTATGCCGACCGCAGCGGGCGGCTGCGTTTGCTGGTGGTGGGCGGCAGCCTGGGCGCGCAAGCCTTGAACACAGCGCTGCCGGCCGCGCTGGCGCTGCTGCCCGCAGCACTGCAGCCGCAGGTCGTGCATCAAACCGGCACGGCGCAATGCGACACGGTGCAAGCCGCCTATGCGGCAGCAGGAATCGACGCGCAGGTGCTGCCCTTCATCGACGACATGCCCAGCCAGTTGGCCGCCTGCGACGTGATGGTGTGCCGCGCCGGTGCCATCACCGTCAGCGAGTTGTGCGCCGCCGGCGTGCCAGCCGTGCTGGTGCCCTTGATCGTCAGCACCACCTCGCACCAGCGCGACAACGCGGCGTGGATGGCGGGGCAGGGCGCGGCCGTGCATCTGCCGCAGGCCGAGTTGTCGCCGCGCAAGCTGGCCGACACGCTGACGGCCTTGGATCGCGCGGCGTTGCTGAGCATGGCCGAGAAGGCGCGCAGTCTGGCGCGTCCGCACGCGGCGGCACGGGTGGCTGATGAGATCGAACGTCTGGTGGCTGCAAAATGAAGCACGCCATCCAGCACATCCACTTCGTCGGCATCGGTGGCTCGGGCATGAGCCCCATTGCGGAAATCCTGCACAAACAGGGCTTCCGTGTTTCGGGTTCCGACCAAGCCGAAAGCGCCGCCACGCGCCGCCTGGCCGACCTGGGGGTGAATGTCTACATTGGCCACGCTGCGGCGCACATCGAAGGCGCGCAGGCGGTGGTTACCAGCACGGCGGTGAAGGCCGACAACCTCGAGGTGCAGGCCGCACGCGCGCGCCGCATTCCGCTTGTGGCGCGGGCCGTGCTGCTGGCCGAGTTGATGCGCTTCAAGCGCGGTATCGCCATTGCAGGCACTCACGGCAAGACCACCACCACCTCGCTGGTGGCCAGCGTGCTGGCCGCCGCCGGCCTGGACCCCACCTACGTCATTGGCGGGCAGTTGATGGTGGCCGCGTCAGCGTCGGCGTCAGCGCAAACCGCCGCCGGCCAGCTTGCCGGGGCCGGGGCCGGTGCGGGTCTGGGCGAGAGTGAATACATCGTCGTGGAGGCCGACGAAAGCGACGCCAGCTTTCTGCACCTCAGCCCCGTGATCAGCGTTGTCACCAACATCGACGCCGACCACATGGAGACCTACGGGCACGAGCTGAAGCGCTTGCACGCGGCCTTTGTTGGCTTCATCGACCGCCTGCCCTTCTACGGCCGCGCGGTGCTGTGCAGCGACGACGCCGGTGTGCGCGCCATCCTGCCCCAGGTCAATCGGCCGATTGTCAGCTATGGCCTGGAGCAGGGTGCCGACTTGCGTGCCGTCGACGTGCAGGCCTTACAAGGCGGCGGCATGCAGTTCACCGCACAGCAGGCCGGCCACGCCGACCTCGCCGTGCACCTGAACCTGGCCGGTGAACACAATGTTCGCAACGCACTGGCCGCCATCGCCGTGGCGCGTGAACTGCACCTGCCCGACGCGCCGATCGCACAGGCGCTGGCGCAGTTCGCCGGTGTCGGCCGCCGCTTCGAACGCCATGGCGAGTTGCCGGTGAATCCCGCCAACGGCGGTGGCCACTACACCTTGATCGACGACTACGGCCACCACCCGGCCGAGCTGGCCGCCGTCATCGCGGCCGCACGCGGTGCTTTTGCGGGACGCCGCCTGGTGCTGGCCTTCCAGCCGCACCGCTACAGCCGCACCCGCGACTGCTTTGCCGACTTTGTCGATGTGTTGTCGCGTGCCGACGCGCTGCTGCTGACCGAGGTGTACGCCGCCGGCGAAGCGGCTATCGAC
>Ga0105046_10017276_pt1 | contig 11045 bp, 8 predicted proteins | sample MAT03_FD_78385 | JGI IMG/M metagenome (GOLD analysis project Ga0105046, IMG submission 78385) | Freshwater microbial communities from Lake Fryxell liftoff mats and glacier meltwater in Antarctica - MAT-03 (megahit assembly) | ecosystem: Environmental > Aquatic > Freshwater > Ice > Liftoff...
CGACTATTTGGAGGAGAACGGCTTTCCCGACCGGGCGGAGTTGGTTCGCGTCCACCGCGAGTTGCTCCGCACTTGCACCGCCACGCGGGAAACGAAGGTCCGCAAGCAACTGCACGCCCGCATGATGGAACTGATGCGGGCCGGCGCACAACCCTGCTTGCCGCAGCAGACGCTGACCCTGCCCGGTGGGGTGGAGTTGCGGATGGCGTTCATCCCGCCGGGGTCGTTCTTGATGGGCAGCCCGAAATCGGAACTGCAGCGGAGCGGGAACGAGACGCGTCACCTTGTCACTTTGACGAAGGGCTTCTGGCTGGGTCAATCGCCGGTGACGCAGGCGCAGTGGCGGGCGGTGATGGGCACGGATCCGAGCGAGTTCAAGGGCGACGAGTTGCCGGTGGAGACGGTGACTTGGGATGATGCGCAGGGGTTCTGCACGCGGGTGCGGGAGTTGACGGGATTGGAGGCACGGTTGCCGAGTGAGGCGGAGTGGGAGTACGCGGCGCGGGCGGGCACGACGACGCCGTTTTACTGGGGCGGGGAGTTGAACGGGACGCAGGCGAACTGCTGCGGCATCTCACCCTACGGCATCGAGACAAATGGGCCGTACCGGGAGACGACAACGCCGGTGGGGAGTTACGCGGGGGTGTCGCCGCATGCATGGGGGTTGATGGACGTGATTGGGAATGTGTGGGAGTGGTGCGGGGACTGGTACGAATCGTACCCGGTGGGCGAGGCGGTGGACCCCGTGGGGCCAGAGAGCGGCTCGTACCGAGTGTACCGGGGCGGGAGCTGGTACTTCAGCGCCGGGAGCTGCCGCTCGGCGTACCGGGGCAGGTACACGCCGGGCCTCCGGGTTAGCTACCTGGGCTTTCGACTCGCCGTAGTTCCGTCTGGTCAATAGCCAGCAGGCGGCGGAGCCGCAGTCTTCTCTTTGCGAGCGGAGCGAGCATGGCCCCGGAGCGGAGTGCGGAGCCGGAGCGGAGGTGGCCGGGGTTGAGGGGCGTAGCCCCTCACGAAAAATCGACTTTCGCCTGGGCGTGCGAGTTATGGTGTCGGCAGTCCGATCACCGTCGGGCTGACGCCGCGCCGTTCACCCCGTCAGTACGGCGCGCAACTCGGTCAGCAGCTTCTCTACCTCGGCGGGGGTGCCGACGGTGATCCGTAGGCCGTCGTCGAAGTCGGGGTAAGACATGTATCGCACCAGTACGTTCCGTGCTTTCAATCCCTCGTAAATCGGCTTCAGCGGCCGGTCGGAACGCCGGCACCAAAGGAAGTTCGCCTGGCTGGGCGTCACCGCGAAGCCCAACTCGGTGAGCGCCACCGTCAGCCGGTCGCGCGTGGCGAGAATCTTCGACCGCAACTCGTTGTAATATTCTTGATCTTCAATCGCGGCGGTCGCGGCGGCGAGGCTCAGCGCGTCGCAGTTATACGAATCCTTCACCTTCACCAACTCGCGGACGAGCGCCGGATCGGCAATCGCCATCCCGAAGCGGATGCCGGCCAGCGCGTAATATTTGCTGAACGTCCGCGTGAGGACGAAGTTCGGAATCGTGCCGATCAACTTTAAACCGTTGTCCTCGGCGAACTCGGCGTAGGCCTCGTCCAGCACGAACGGGCCGTCCACCTCGGCGGCCAACTTCGCCACCGCGTCGGGTCTCAGCACCGTTCCGCTCGGCGAGTTCGGGTTCGCCAAGAAGGTCAGGTGCGCGTCGCGGATGGGCCACGGGCGGGGCGGGGTCCAGTCCGGGGCGAACGGCACCGTGCGGAAGGCCGCGCCCTGAATTTCCGCCAAGGATTTGTAGAGGATGTAACTCGGCGTCAGCGAGGCCATCACCCCGCCGTCGGGGACGAACGCCCGCGTCAGGATGGTGAGGATGTCGTCGGAGCCGTTGCCGATGAGGATGCCGTCCGGATCGACGTTCAGCACCCGGCCGGCGGCCTGGCGGAAGGTGTCGCCGAGCGGTTGCGGGTACTTGCGGAGTACGTCCCCGGTGAGGGCCGCGCGCACCGCCTCGAACACCCGCGGCGAGGGCGGGTACGGGTTCTCGTTGGTGTTGAGTTTAACGATGTCCGGCGAGTTCAGTTGCTCGCCGGGCTTATACCCGGACATGGCAGCGATGGGAGGGCGCAGTGGCATGGCGAAGGGTATGGGAAGAAGACTAACCACAGAGGCACAGAGACACAGAGAAGATGAAGACAGAGAGAGAAGAGCAGCGAGTTTGTTCCGGAAACAAAACTCTCTTGTCCTCTCTGTGTCTCTGTGCCTCTGTGGTTAGTCTTCTCTTTCTCGGCCTCACTTCTTCAGCGGGGCGGGGGCCTGCACCTTGTCCGGCTTGGGCTTCGGGCGGGCCTCCGGGCCGGTGTCGGCGGCGCGTTCCTCGACGCTCTTGGCGTGCGCCGTCAGCCCCTCCTTGTTCGCCATGTACACCACCTCGGTGGCGACATCCTTCAGCCCCTTGCGGGTGTACCGCAACACGCTCGTTCGCCGGCGGAAGTCGTTGGCGTTCAGCCCGCTGGCGAACCGCGCGGTGCCGCCGGTCGGCAACACGTGGCTGGGGCCGGCGGCGTAGTCGCCAACCGCCACCGGGGTGAAACTGCCCAGGAAGATCGCCCCGGCGCAGTCGATCTCGTCGGCCACCGAGTCCACGTCCCGAATCTGGATGTGCAGGTGTTCGGGGGCCAGGTCGTTCACGCAGGCGATGGCGTTCGCCTTGTCCTTCGCCAGCACGAACGCGCCGAACCGCTCCAGGCTTTCGCGGGCCAGGTCGGCGCGCGGCAACTTGGCGAGCCGCTTCTCCAACTCGATCTGCACTTCGTCCAACAGCGTCGGTGCCCACGTCACCAGGATGGACACGCCGGGCGAGTGTTCGGCCTGCGCGATCAGGTCCAGGGCGACGTATTTCGGGTGGGCGGAGTCGTCGGCCACCACCACCACTTCACTCGGCCCGGCCAGGCAATCGATGGCCACCTGCCCGAAGACGAACTTCTTCGCCTGCTGAACGTAAGCGTTGCCCGGCCCGACGATCATGTCCACCGCTTTCAGCCCGTCCACCCCGTAGGCCATGGCGGCGACGGCCTGCGCGCCGCCCAACCGGTACACCTCGGAGATACCCAACTCGTGACAGGTGGCCAGCATGTCGGTGTTGCTCGCGCCGGTCGCGGTCGGCGGCATCGAGACGATGATATCTTTCACCCCGGCCACCTGCGCGGGGACGACCGTCATCAGCAGCGTGGACGGGTACGCGGCGGCCCCGCCGGGGCAGTACACCCCGACCCGCCGCAGCGGGCGGTAGCGGAGGTGCAACTCGTGCATCTGCGACGACCGCAGTTCGGCGTCTCGGTGCAGCAACCCGGACTGAAATGACTCGACGTTGTACTTGATCCGGCGGATGATCTCCAAGAACTCCGGCGCGGCGGCGGCGTGGGCGGCGGCCAACTCGCTGGCGTTCACGCGGATGCCGTCCGGCTTCAGTTTCACCTTGTCGAACTGCTCGGTGAACTTGAGGACGGCGGGCAATCCCCGGTCGCGGACATCCAGGCAGACGCGCTCGGCGGCCTTGCCGGGCGAGAGCGATTCGCCGAACACCGCCTGCGTCAATTTCTTGGCGGCGGGGGTGACGATTTCGGAATCCAACCGGAACTGCGACCGTAGCTTGGCGAGTTGGGAGTTGGCGTTGTTCGCGGTGAGGTCGATCCGTCGCAACTTCAGGGCGGCCATGAACTTACCTCGGATCAGCCGCGCGGGAGAGGGCAGCGGCCGGTCTCGTTCGCGGAAGACGCATATATCGCAGTGGTATTACTTTAGGGAAAACCGGTCGATTTTTCCACGGACGACCGCCGGAATGCGGCCGATAAGACCGCGTAAGGACTGGTGAATGCGCGGTTTGCGCGGATTTGACGAAAAGAAGTGGGGTGTTGTGTCACTCCATCACGTCCACGGCCAGGAAGGGGTCAGCGACTTCGCCCAGGTCGCGGCGGATAGTGACCGGGATGACGACCCGCCCCGGTTTCGCGTCCTTCGGGACTCGCAGGGTCACGACCGCCGACCAGTTCGTGTACTTGAACTTGGCGGCGTAGTGGTACTTCGGCATCGGTCGCCAATCGACGTCCGGGTCCGATACCGTGTACGACCAACTTGTGCGGAGGACCACGTCCGCCTTCTCTGGTCGCCCGATGACCCGCACCTCGCAACGGACTTCCGCGCCCGGTTTCGCTTTCAGCAGGATCGGCGACACCTGTATCGTGTGCGGCGACCAATCCAACCGGTGATCGCCGGACACGCACAGCGCGTCGCACGCCTTCGCCCCGGCCTCGCCCCATGCCACCCGCCGGCGGAAGTCCTCCGCGTTGAACACGAACGGCCCACCATGTTCGGCCAGTATCCATTCCGGGTTGAGCTTTAACACCGTCTTCGCGCTCCGCGCGTATAAGGCCGGCGAACTGCGGTTCAGGCCCATCCACCCGCCGGACCCGCTGTACATGGCCTGATGGAAGAAGTTGTCCGCCGTGAACAGGCACCGCTTGCCGTCAATGTCGCATTCCATGGCGGCGGTGAAGTACGATTGCCCCGGGAAGTGGTGGAACTTGAATTGATATTCTTGCCAGGTGCCGGTTTCGCCGTCCTTGAACGTCCGGTCGAAGGCGATGGGCCGCTCGTCCAGGAACGGGGCACGGTAGCGGAACGGCGCTTCCAGCGGCTCCGCCACGGCGTCCAGCGCCCACACCTTGTACGCACCTTTCACCGGCAATGTATACACACCGTCGAAGTGGTCGTAATGCGCGTGCGAGAAGGCGACCAGTTCCACCGGGCCGAGTTTCTCGGCGATCCGCAATTTCTCGATCTGTTCGACGCCACGGGTGCCCCACGGGTCAATCACCATCAGTCCGTTGCTCCGGTTCGACTTCAATACATAGGTATTGCCGGTGATCCACAGCGAGTTGCTCACCTTCGCCCACGGCCGACTGCCGTTGCTCATCGGCTGCTTGTCCGGCACGAGGTAGTCGTACTTCGGCGGGTTTCCCAGGCGGTCGGTGAACCGGGTGAAGCTCTTCAGGAACCCGGCTTCGTCCACCTTCTTCGCGGCCGCTTCCAGCCGCGCCTTGGGGTTCACCGACACGACCGGCCCGCGCGCCGGGAGCAGTTTGGCTGGGTTCCGCGCGGCCAACTTCCGCAGCGAGGCGGCAGTCGGCTTTAGCCCCACGTCCTGCCAGTGGTCCCAATCGGTGGTGAACGGGGTCCACGACTTGCCGTCGCCGGTCATCGCGTCGCCGAGGAAAAGTACGTCATTCACCGCGAACGCGACGTGATCCGGCGAGTGCCCCGGCGTGGCGACGACTTCGATTTTGACGCCTTCAAAGTCGAGGATCTGGCCGTCGGTCAGGTCGCAAGCGACATCCAGTCCGGTCGGGTGGACGAAGTAGCCCGTCCGCGAGTTCCGCAGCGGGATCGACTCCGCCCAGAATTTGGCGACGTTCGCCGGTCGCAGCCACTCGACCGAGGCTTTGGGCGCGGACGTGACGGCCGCGCCGAACCGCGGCACGCCATCGCAGCCGTCGCGGTGGTGGTGCGTGAGCAGCACCCGACGAACCGCCGCCGGCGGTTCCGGCAGCCCGTCCGGGCAGTCGATGAGCAGGCCGTTGTTGCCGACCGCGATCAGGTACGCGGCCGGGGTGGTGTTCGACCGATGGACGACGAACTTGCCGCCGTCGTGGACTTTCCCCCAGGGCGCGGCCGGCGTCGGGGCGTCGGGTCGCGGCCCCCGGCCGGACAGCCAGACGATGCCGACCAGCAGGGCGACGATGAACAGGCCGAGCAGGGCGCGAGGCATAACGGCGGACCCTTACGTCGGCTGGGGGAGCGGGTGTGAGTGAGTTGTCTTGTGTTAAGACTTCCCCCCGTCCCCTGTCAGGGGTAGGTCTATTCGCGGGCGGTCGGGCCGTCGGGGAATGTGTCGTCTTGCGGCAGGTAACCGATCCGCAGTTCGCGCCGCAGCGACCGCTCGCCGGTGTCGGCGGTTTCCAGCCCGGCCAGGATTTTCAGCAGCGTGGACTTGCCCGCCCCGTTCGGGCCGATCAGCCCGATCCGCTCGTCATACCAAGTTGCGTTGATTCCCAACTAAAGCCGGCCTCGGCGAGGCCGGTCGGTCCCGGCCTCGCCGAGGCCGGCTACAGCAACAGGTCAATGCGATCCGGGGGTCACACCTCGTACACGATTTTGCCGTGCTTGGTGGCGCGGCTGATGCGGTCGCTGGCGTACAGCCCGGCCAGCACGAACTCGACGCAACTGGCCCGCATCGCGTCGCTCTCGCCGACGTTCACCTCGAACGCCTTGTCCCACGCCTTCGGGGCGCGCTTGAGCCGCTCGGCGTACTTCGCGCTCGGCAGCATGTCCCCGACTTCGATCTTCACCCCCTTGGCGAACACCTCTGCGATGTCCCCCAGCCCGTGCGCGTCCACGTACTCTTCAAAGACCACCCGCAGGGCGTCCGCGACGACGGCCTCCAGCACCTGCTTCTCGCTCATCTGGTTGGTGCCCATCAGGTCCAGTTCCAGCTTGCCCAGGCTGGACGTGGGCAGGTGCCCCAAGTCACTCACGCGGGGCACCGCCGGCGTCTCGCCCAGCACGATGCTGCGGTGCCGGGCGCTGGCGATCATGGTGCGGTAGTTGGCCAGGCTGAATCGCGCGCTCACCCCGCTGGCGTGATCGACGTACTTCGACTTGCGGGCCGAAACCGTGATCTGCTCGATCAACTCCTTCATGAAGTACGGCACCACCACCGGGAATTCGCCGCCCAGGTCGAGGTCCACCTCCTGCTCGGTGATCTCGATGCCGGCCGCCCGGTCGAACGGGTAGTGCGTCTGGATGAGCGACCCGATGCGGTCCTTCAACTGCGGAATCACCTTGCCGCTGCGGTTGTAGGTGGACGGGTTCGCGCTGAACAGCACCAGCACGTCCAAGTCGAATTGGATCGGATACCCGCGAATTTGCACGTCCCGCTCTTCGAGAATGTTGAACAGGCCGACCTGAATGAGTTCGTCCAACTCCGGGATTTCGTTCATGGCGAAGATGGCCCGATGCATGCGCGGGATGAGGCCGAAGTGCAGTGCCTCCTCGGTGCCCATGCTGGTGCCGACGGCCAACTTCGCCGGGTCGATCTCGCCGATCACGTCCGCGAACTTGGTGCCGGGGGCGAGCCGCTCGGCGTACCGCTCCTTGCGCGGCCACCACGCGATCGGCACTTGATCTTCGGGCTTCTCCGCGAGCAACTTCCGCCCGGCGGCGGTGATGGGCTGGAACGGGTCTTCGTGAACCGGGCTTCCGGGGATGTCCAGGTACGGGATTTCCGGGTCCAGGTAGTTCACCAGACTCCGCATGAGACGGGACTTGGCCTGCCCTTTCTCGCCGAGGAAGAGCATGTCGTGCCCGGCCAGCACGGCGATGTTGATCTCCGGGATGACGGTGTTTTCGTAGCCGAGGATGCCGGGGAACAGGTTCTCTTTCTTCTTCAGGGCGGCGAGGAAGTTGTCGCGGAGTTCGGCCTTCACGGTCTTCGACTGCCAGCCGGACTCGCGGAGTTGCTTCAGGGTGGTCGCGCGGCTCACGGGGGACGCTCCGATTTGGCGGGGGGATACGGCATTGTAGGCGCGGGGTGCCGGCCGCACGCGGGGATCCATCGACGGCGACCGAGTACCCGTCGCGCAACGGCGGTCATTTCCCCTGGGGCCGGACACAACTTGATCGCCCGGTTGCCCGGCACCGCCGCGCGGTTTACACTGCCTTGCGGTGCCCCTTTCCCGTGGAGTCCGTTGTCATGCGCCGCCGAACCTTCCTGAAAACGTCCGCCGTCACCGCCGTCGCCGCCGCGTCCGGGCCGATCATCCTGGGGGCCGAGGACAAAGCCGGGTCGAAGAACCCGGTCCTCGGCGTCGAGGGGCACAAGTACGAGGTGACGACGCACGACTGGGGCACTCTGCCCGGCACGCTGGAATGGCAGACCTCGCACAACGTCACGATCGACAGCCAGGGGCATGTGTACGTCACCCAGCAGGGGTTGAAGGGCCGCAAGGTGATCGACACCATCTATGTGTTCGACGACAAGGGCAAGTTCGTCCGGTCCTTCGGCAAGGAGTTCCACGAGGGCGGGCACGGGGTCGAAGTCCGCAAGGAAGGGTCGGACGAGTTCCTCTACCTGTCCAACACCTGGACGCCCAAGCACAAGCTGATGAAGACGACGCTGAAAGGCGAAGTCATCTGGACCAAGGGGCGGCCGGAGTGCCCGGAGTACGCCGACCCGAAGAAGCCGTTCAACCCGACGAACATCTGCTTCACCCCGGACGGCGGGTTCATCGTCGGCGACGGGTACGGGTCGAACTACCTGCTCAAGTACGACAAGGACGCGAAGCTGGTGAAGGTGTTCGGCGGCACCGGCACGAAACTCGGCCAGATGCGGACGCCGCACGGCAACTGGATCGACGCCCGCGACCCGAAGGCCCCGGTGCTGGTGGTGTGCGACCGGGCCAACGCCCGCCTGCAAACGTTCGACCTGGACGGCAAGCCGCTGTCCGCCACCGAGAGCGGCAAGGTGGTGCTGTTCCCGGCCCACGCCAAGACCCGCGGGGACGTGCTGCTGGTGCCCGACCTTCACGCCCGCGTGTCCTTGTTCGGCAAGGGGAACGAGGTGATCGCGCACCTGGGCGACGACGCCGAGTGGCGGAAGAAGGTGCTGACGCAGGGCATCCGGAGTAAGCCGAAGGAGTGGCCGGCGGGCAAGTTCATCCACCCGCACGACGCCGCGTTCGACAAGGACGGCAACATCATCGTCGTCGAGTGGGTCAGCACCGGCCGCGTCAGCTTCTTGAAGAAGGTCGGCTGAGGCGGCAATGGAGAATGGAAAATGAGCAATGGAGAAGCATTCAGACGGAGTGGCGGTCGGGTTTAAAATCGTTCTGTATTCTGTATTCTGTATTCTGTATTATCCATTCTCCATTGTACATTCATTATGTGGCTCCGCGTCTTCTCCCCCGATACCGCCGAAGTCTCGCCGGCGGACCTCGCCGAACACCTGCTCGCGCACGGGTTCGCCTACGAACCGCACTTCAAGGGCGACACCCACGGGTGGACGACCGGCGAGTTGCGCCCGCCGGTCGGCTCGCCCGTGATGTTGGCCCGATACTTGACGAAAGAGGACGACCTGCGTGACGACCTGAACGCCTACGCCGCCGAGTTGGAGACGCAGACGTACAGCCCGAACCACGGCATGTTAATGGAAAAGGTCATCCAGACGAAGCAGATGGTGACGATCCGCAAGCCCGTGGCGCACGCGGACGAGGCCGCGCTCGACCGCCTGTGCGATGCGGTCGTGTCGTTCCTCGCCCGGCGGTTGGGCGGGGTGTATCAGATCGACTCGCGCGGCTGGTTCACCGCCGACGGCGAGTTGCTGTTGCAGGAGTATTGAGGGGCGCGGTCACCCCGGTCGGAGCCGGACGCGTGAGCGACGGGTATTGAAGACCGTCGCTCACGCGTCCGGCTCCTCCCGCAGGTCCGGGTAGTTGCGGTTTACCCACTTTTGTTCGCTCAACATGCGGCGGAGTGGGATTCCCAGGTCGAGTTTCAAAATGGCCTCGTCGGTCTCGTGCCGGACGACCGTGCCGGTGATGCCGAACACGGCCCCGTCCGCGAACCGAATGTCGCCGGAGACGAACTCGCCCCGCGACAGGGTGACATCGTCCACGACCAGCCGCGCGCCGCCTTCGGACAACTCGGCGACGGGCACCTCCAGCCGCTTCGACTTGAAGACCGGCCGGTCCCGTTCCGGATAGCGAAGGCGATAGAAGTCGCGGCGGTTGCTCGGCGGCGAATCGTCCACGCTCGGTGCCCTCATTCGCGAAGCCTCCCTTGTTGGCCGAACACACCGTGAGGCGGCCCGGTTTTCCCACGTCCCCTCGTTGCGGATTGATCGGCTGCGATGTAACCGGGAGGGGGATTGGTGTTCGGGAGCGCGAGGCCGTTGAACACATGCGGCGCTCCCCGGTGGGAGGGGATGACCGCGCGGCGGAACCGGTGCGTCGCAATATCGGGGGCTGGCGTCCGCGATTTGCCCCGAAATCCGACACATTCGATATCCGGGGCAATTATGAGAAATGGATTCCTTCAGTCGTCCGAAGAACGTAGCCAAGCAAGAAGTGTTAACCCCCCCCCGTTTACACATACATGCGCCCCTCGCGGCGGTAGCGGGGGTGGGCGGCGATGGCCGGGTGGTCGGCGGACGCCACCGCCAGCCGCGCGCCGACGGCGGCGAGGACCGCGTCCAGCGCGTCCCCGCCGGGGTTCCGCATGACCCGCCGGCGGAACAAGTCCGACATCTCCACCTGGTCGGCCAGCGCGGTCAAGATGACGTGCCGGGTCCGCCGCCGCTTCCCCGTCAGCGGCCCGCCGGCCGGCTGCTTGTAGTTTTGGTGCGGCAACCCCAATCGCTTCAGCACCGACGCCGGGCAGCACTCCACCAGCACCCGTTCGGCGGTCGGCAGTTTGCGGTACTGGAACGGCAGCACGCACGTCCCCGGCATTCGGCTGAGTGGGCCGGCCACGTCGCGCATGCCGTAGAAGGTCTGGTAGATGATGCGGTAGTGGTAGCCGTCGAACGGGGCTTTGGCGACCGAATCGGTCGTGCGGCGCAGGTGCATCCGCTCGCCGATCAGCAGCGCCCGGCGGATGCACTCCAGGCCGCATTTGTACGCCTCTTCGCCCCAGTCCGCGAGGAACGCGAATTGGTCCACCCACGCCGTCCCCGGCGGGAAGAGTTCGAGCGGCAACCCGAACGGGCAGTCGAACCCCCACAGCGCCGCGTCCGACGCTTTCACCAGGGCGACGAGGTGGGCGAGGGCCGCGCCGCGCTCGGCAGTACCGCACAACTTTTCGAGGCTGTCCAACTCCGTGAGGACGGGCCGCCCGCGGCGACGGGGCTGGACGCGGGCGACCCAGGTGTTGCGGCCGGCGAGCTTGGCCCCGGAGAAATCGACGCCGTAGACGCTGGAAAAGACGGGAA
>Ga0105046_10017278_pt1 | contig 11043 bp, 9 predicted proteins | sample MAT03_FD_78385 | JGI IMG/M metagenome (GOLD analysis project Ga0105046, IMG submission 78385) | Freshwater microbial communities from Lake Fryxell liftoff mats and glacier meltwater in Antarctica - MAT-03 (megahit assembly) | ecosystem: Environmental > Aquatic > Freshwater > Ice > Liftoff...
GAGCAGCCTGAACTGCAGGCAAAAGCAATCCGACCAAAATCCCGATAATGGCAATAACCACTAACAATTCAACGAGTGTAAAGCCACCGCGGACGGGGCGAATAGACTTCTTCATGACCAAAAGTTTCCTCGAACAGAGACAGGACCAATGTGCCACCCGACGCGGCCAACTCAGGTCGGGATTATCTAGGTTCGTTTCTCAGATCGTGTGAAGAACGGGTCAATAGAGCGTTAAGACCGCGTTAAGAAAGTGTTAATGCGGCAGCAGAATGAAAGATACCTGAGGGTAGACACCAAAAATGCCCTCTCCCGAGAAACGTGCACCTCACCGTACCAATGGCCACAAGAGAGCGCAAAGAACGCGAAAGAAACGGCATCATTCGGTCGAGGTCGCCAATTTTTGCGTTCTCTGTGCTCTTTCGCGGCAATATTTCGAGATGCTGTTCCCGTACGTGGGAGTGGATAAAGACGCCAGAACTACTGCACCTAAAATCCGTTAGAGTCAGCAAATTTCAATTCTCAATTCTCAATTCTCAATTCTCAAATGTCGTATCGAAAGTTGGCTCGTTTAAACATGTTGTCCCAATCGCTCTGCAAGCCTCTTTAGTGTTTCGCTTGCGTCCCCTTCAGCAAGTTTCGCATGGATCAAATGCAATTGAGATTTGTCTGCCCAGGCCGTATTGAGTGCCGCGTCGAACTCGACTTCGTCGGTTACCAAATAGCCACGACCACCACCGTACACTTCGGGGAGTTTTGAGTAGTTCCAAACCGCGATTTCATTATATTTCCAAGTGCCTGCTTGAAGGAACCGTTCGGTTCCGTATCCATGATTGTCTAAGACGATGATGATAGGTGAAAATCCCAAGCGAATAAGCGATGACATTTCTTGACCAGTCATCTGAAACGCTCCGTCGCCAACGATGACCAATACACGGTCATTTGGCTTGGCGACGCAGGCACCTAATGCTGCGGGGACGGAAAATCCCATAGACGTGTAGTACGCAGGGGATAAGAAGTCAGTACGTTCGTGGATAACCAATTCTGATGACGCGAAAAGGGAATCGCCGATGTCGGCAATAACGATAGTTTGCGCATCGATTTGACGATTGATACGAGAAACAATACGACTAATCTCCAGCGTTCGGCCGGGTTCGGGCGTGAAGTAACCTGGAGTCTTTTGGTGAAGGGTTTCCGGGATTTCGCGATGAGTCGGTTGAGGCTTGGCAAGGATTAACCGGTCCAGAAAGTCGGCTAGCGGCACGTTTGGAAAGTTGTGATACGAGATTTGCAATTGCTCGCTGGTCGCGTAGACGCAAGTCTTAATTTCTAGCTTTGCAGTATAGATACCAAGATTGATATCGGTCATAAACGCACCGAGCAACAAGACACAATCGCTATCTTCGACGTACTGGGTCACTTCCTCGCGTCCCATCGCCCCTTCGTAGAGGCCGACGTACAGAGGGTGCGTTTCGTCCACGACACTCTTTCCAAGAATGGTGGCAGCGATCGGGATCTTGGCATTTTCGGCCAATTTCATGAGCTGATCTTGAAGACCGAATCGGTGAATCTCTACGCCTGCGATGATGATGGGTTTCTTGGCTTGATTGATTCGATCCACCGCTTCACGAACCGCCTCGTCTAAAGCGAGCGAATCAAACTCAGTATTCGGTCGACGGAATGCATGCGAGATCGACGGCACGACATCGACCATGTCTCTTGGTAATTCAATGTAGACCGGGCGTTTGAAACGGTAGCAAGCGTCCAGGACTCGATCGATTTCGCTAAACGCAATGATAGGGTCGACCAATTCCGTCGCGGCGATACAAAGCTTTTCGAAGACTTCGCGTTGCGTACTGAAATCACGCACCTTGTGATGGAGCAACGGGTTGTTTATTCGCTCATTCAAACCAGGTGAACCGGTGAGCAGGACCACCGGCGACTTCTCCGCGAAGGCACCCGCAATGCTATTGCAAACCGACAAGCCGCCAACGCAGTAGGTTACGCACAGTGCACCCATACCCCGTATGCGCGCGTAGGCATCCGCTGCAAATCCGGCGCAATCCTCGCGAGTGCAGCCGACTAGATTGATGGGGCTGCTTTCAAGCATGCTGTAAAAATTGAGGATGTAATCGCCAGGGATCCCAAAACAATCTCGGATTCCGTAATCCTGCAGGCGATTGATGAGGTATTGTCCGATCGAGACATCGAGGCTGCTAGGTCTTTGGCTGATGGTGCTTCGGCTTTCTGTTTTCTTGCCGATAGAACTAAGCGCATTGCTCATTTGATTTCCGTTTAGGTGAAAAACACTAGTGGAATTGCAGAGGGTTAGGACATTGTATGCGTCAGGACAATTTTGTGGGTACACCCTCATTACAACCATTGCAATCGATTCGATTTTCAAGAAGGCGGTACTTCTGGTCATCGCTAAATTCTCAATCTGCAAATCGGCAAGCTAAGTTCTTATCAGGTAATTTCCCTTTCCCCAGCGTCGGATGGTTGGTTCGGACGCTCATTCATCGATTTTCCCCAGAAAATGCCGCTCCAAAACCGAAACCCCATTCGTGTTTCTGATCTGTCCGCACCGGTTTACATGCCTCGAGTGACGTCGCATGCGGTTGCCAGGTCGCAGCAAGAACTGCTGATAGAACCAAGCTCGGAAGAAGTCGACTTGCTGAGTCGCTACAACGGCGTTAGCAGCCTTGAACAGGGCTTGGGAGTTGAGCAGTGCTTTGAGCAATTGTTGACGAGTCCTGCTGAGTTCAAGACACCTGAAACCACGAAAGTCTGGGGCATCCATTTTCATGTTGTCGATATGGAACAAACGCTTGACTATCTAGAACAGGTGATACGATGCAGAACGCCAAGCTATGCGGTTACCGCCAATCTAAACTACGCCATGCTGTGCTCGAAGAATCCACGACTGGCTGCATTCACTGAGAACTCAGCACTGACATTGTGCGATGGGATGCCAGTCCTGTGGCGAAGCAAGCTCAATGAAGTAAAGCTACCAGAACGGGTCGCCGGCGCCGATTTGATTTTTCGGCTAACAGAACGCTGTGCCCAAAGGAAGTTTCGAGTTTATTTCTACGGTGCGTCGGAGGGGGTTGCGGAAAAGGCCGGGCTGGCTCTAAAAAAGCTCTTTCCGAACCTCGTTGTCGCGGGAGTGCAGTGCCCTCCATTTCGAGCTTCTGGCCCGGAAGAAATTCGCGGGCAAATCGAAAGAATCAAAAATTCAAAGCCAGACGTGCTCTATGTCGCCCTCGGGCAACCCAAGGGCGAATACTGGATCGAGGACCATCTCGAAGAACTCGGAGTCCCATTGACCATCCAACTCGGCGCTTCCTTTGATTTCGTGGCGGGCAACTCGATACGAGCACCTAGGATCTGGCAAAAACTGGGGCTGGAGTGGTTGCATCGAACAATGAAGGATCCATTGCGACTGGCTCCTCGCTACTTCAACAATATGTTGTACTTGTTGAAAACGGTTCGGAATGAACTGATCGAAAAACTGTCGTAATGCTCGGAACCATCACGCGGAGCGTGATGAGTACGTACTCACCACGCTCCGCGTGATGTCTGGCTCTCCCGATTTTTGAGACTGACGCACCACTGAGCCTGGATTATTCATGGGACTTCAAATATTCGTTGTAAAGCACTGCTGCGGCGGAGTTTGTGAAAAAAAAGTTCACATGCAGACTGCCTTTGGTAACCCGACGAGTAAGCGAGGTACTACGTTGCCGGTTCCTCGCTTACGCGTCGGGTTGTGAATAATCCCGGCTAGTGCTGGTCGCGAACTACGGAGTCTTGGACCAGTCGCGACGCTGGCGACTGCTCGGGATAGCCATTTTCTTTCGATACTTGGTGATCGTACGGCGGGCAACTCCTAGTCCTTGCTTCTTGAGTTCATCGACCAAATCATCGTCGCTCAAGGGATTCGTTTTGTCCTCTTTGCCGATAATCTCTTGCAGCTTGATACGGATCGTTTCGTAAGCGACGTCTTCACCGTCGGCGCTTTGGGTGCCAAACACAAAGAATCGTCGAAGAGGCAAAATACCGCGTGGGGTCTGAATCCATTTGTCGTCGACTGCCCTTGAGACCGTTGTGACGTGCACACCGACTTGGTCAGCAATCTGTTGCATCTTGAGAGGCTCGATCGATTCAGGACCTTCGTCCAGGAATTTCTTTTGGTAGTCGACGATGGCTTGTGATACGCGAGTCAGTGTGCGACGTCGTTGTTGAATCGACTCGATCAGCCACTGAGCGCTACCAATCTTCCGCTTGATAAATTCCTTTTCTTCCTCGCTAGCCTTTGGGTCGCCAAGCCTGCGTCGGTAGTACTCGCTGATTCGCAAAGGAGGCAACGAGTCGTCTACCAATCGCACGGTGTACACCCCCTTTTCGTTCGACTCCACAATCACATCAGGAGTTACGAGCGGAACGTGCACCTCCATAAAAGGCGCGCCGGGCTTTGGATTGAGTTGATGCATCTGCTCCCGAATTTCTTTGATCAACTCGATCGAGTATCCCGTCTTCTTTTGAATCGCAGGCAAACGGTTCTCGGCCAAGTCGTCTAGATGTTGCGAAATCAGCGTACGAATCTCTTCGACCAATCGCATCTCGGGGCGAAGTTGATTGATCAAGCACTCGCGAAGATTGCGGGCACCCACTCCTGCTGGTTCAAGCGACTGTACGATGGCCAGGGCTTTTTCCGCCAATGCTATATCCGATGGCTTATGATCTGGCGGCAGGATATCCGCCAACGAAGTCTTGAGATAACCACCATCGCGAGCGTCCAAACACGAAATGATCCGTTCCGCGATCCGTTCAATGTCGTCATCGATATCCATCTCAGCGAGCTGATGGAGCAAGTAGTCGTTCAGCGATTCGGGGCGTTCTGCCGCGTTTGCCATCAAATCATGAGCCCGGTCGCCATCTTCTTGGATCCGACTGCTCGAACGACGAAAATCATCGAACGTGTCCGGCATGTCGTTATCCATGTTGGCCAGTCGCTCAAAGTCCTCGACATTGGACTGGTTGTCCTTAACGATTAGTTCTTTTTCATCTTCCGTACGGGAGGCTGTTGGGCTCTCATCGTCCGATGGTTCTTCGTCCGGGAGCGTTTCGTCTCGCTCCTCGATCTCCAACATGGGGTTTTCATTCATCTCCTGTTCGATGCGTTCTTGCAGGGCCAAGATTGGCAATTGCAAAATCTCCATCGACTGGATCATCCGAGGAGCCAGTTTTTGGGTTTGAATCTGACGTGCTTCGAGTCCGAACGACAGACGCATAATGGTTGAATCCGTTTACACAATTGATTGAGGCGAACGTGGGCCAATGCAATTTGCGATTGGCTATTTTGTTGACGAGTTGATGAAACAGCAGGCCGCGACTGCCAGCCACCATCTCTACTGTATCACCTGAACTACCGAAAGTGCAGACTTGACTAGTGAATAAATTACGATATTGGAACGTCATTTGCTAGAATTTGGGTTTTCTGCGATTCGAACTACCTTTTGAATGAGACTTAGAGGCAAAACAGGGCAATGATCGAAAGCAACGCACCACCGACGTCTCCCCAAGAACTGACGATTCGAGAATTGCAGGCCAAAGTAGACGGCTGGATAAAGGGGATAGGAGTCCGTTACTTTTCTGAACTGACGAACTTAGCGGTGCTAGTCGAAGAGGTTGGCGAGCTTTCCCGGATAATGGCGAGAACTTATGGTGATCAAAGTTTCAAAAAATCGGATGCTGCCTATAGTTTACAGGACGAGATGGCAGATGTGCTTTTCGTGTTGGTTTGCCTAGCCAATCAGACCGGAGTCGATTTGACGAAAGCCATTCAAGACAACATCGAAAAGAAGACGCTCCGCGATGCGACCCGTCATCGGGACAACCCAAAACTTTATTGAACTAACTTTTCAGCCGCAAGCGGCCTAACCTTTTGGAATAAAACATGAGCTTAACCATTATGCGCAGGATCAAATTCTGTGCCGGACATCGCTTGTTTCAGCATGGTGGAAAGTGCGAACATTTCCATGGCCACAACTATGTGGCAGATTTTTTTGTGACTGGCGAATCGCAGGATTCCGTGGGTCGAGTTATGGACTTTGCGGACCTCAAGGCCAAATGCAAGGGGTGGATTGACGATAACTGGGACCACAGTTTTCTAGTTTGCGATCAGGACGAGAATGCAATCCATGCACTCAGGATGGTCAAGCCGTGCCGTCTATTTATAATGCCCTACAATCCGACCGCGGAGAACATGGCAAGATATCTGCTCGAGGAGGTTTGCCCTGTGCAATTGAAGGGATCTGGCGGAGTAGCCCAAAGAGTTCGCATTTGGGAAACAGATGAGGCGTTTGCTGAAGCGGCAGTAGATGAGCATGACAAGTTGGTTGTTTCCAGCTACGATATGGCTCAAGCCGATTAGCCTTGGTTCCAACAAGTTTTACGACCTAAGTTGCACGACGCCCGGCGTCGTGATTCCAATGACGCGGAGCGTCGCACGAAAAAGTTGCACAACAAATCAAGGAAGCGCTACAAAAATCGTGAAAATGCTCTTTGCGGTGATCCAGCCCAACAAGCTTCAAGCGGTGCGAGAGGCGTTGAACAATGCAGGTGTGCAACGGTTGACGGTCGTGGAGGGGCAAGGTTACGGCCGACAAAAAGGGCACTCCGCAAACTACCGTGGGGTCGAATACCGCGTTAATTTGCTTCGGAAAGTTACCTTGGAGATTTGCGTCAACGACGATTTTCTCGAAAGAGCGATCGATACGATCACATCGATCGCACGAACCGGAACCGAAGGCTGCATCGGCGATGGCAAGATCTTTGTTTTACCAACATTGGAGGCGATCACGATCGATGATGGCCAAAGAGGACCGGGAGCTGTCTAGTGATTCTTTTATTGTCTAGCGACTTGATGTTTCAATCACGGATTAGTTCGACCGCTCGGGCGGCCGGCAAGCCATGTGTCGTGGAACGCTCCGCAACGAAGATGGTCGAACGGGTGAAAGACCCAGATTCTGTAACCCTGGTTTTGATCGACTTAACGTTGCAAACGGTTGACTTAACTCAAGACATTCCATTGCTGCATGAGTCGTTTCCGAATTGCAAGATCATGGCGTATGGGCCGCATGTCGATGTGCAACGACTCACGCTCGCCGAAGAGTCGGGCGCTGATGTGGTCGTCACGCGGGGGCAAATGGATCGGGATCTTGTCGCGATCATCCAAGGGGAATGACCCGATGATAGCAAGTTCCGGAATTGCTGAGCACGCGTCGATTCACATCGCCGTTCGAAATGCGTTCCGCAACGCATCGGACCATCTGCCAAGTCCAGTCAGTTGCATCTTTCTGTTCGTTAGCGGAGACCAACTAAACGACCACGCGGGCGAGATTCGTTCGACTTTGAATGAACTCGCACCGAGAGTTCCCGTCTTTGGCTGTTCTGCGGAAAGCGTAGTGGGACGTGGACGAGAAGTCGAGGGGCAGACCGCAGCGACCGTTTTGCTGATCGGCCAACTATCGCAACCGCCTACGATCTTTCAAATGGAGTGCCTTCAAACACCCGATGGTCCAACCGTCGTTGGATTCACTGACGAGATCATCGAACAAGCTCACCGATGCAATGGAATGCTGGTGGCTGCATGCCCGCTGAGTTTTTCGATCGACATGCTGATTAACGCGATGGAGCCGGAACGAGGGATCGATGTGGTTCCAATTCTGGGTGGCTATTGCAGCAGCCAAAATTGGGGGAGCGGCAGTCTGCTCTTTTGCGACGATCAAGTGCTCAATCGGGGCGCGGTTGGATTGGTGCTGCCCCCGGAGTTGCATTGGCAGACGATCGTCAGTCAAGGGTGCAGACCGATTGGCGAACCGATGGTTATCACGTCGCTCGATGCCAACACGATTCTGGGTTTAGGGGGTAGACCAGCCCTTCCGATGCTTCGAGAAATGTTTAATAAGCTGCCCAATCACGAACGGGACATGGCGATCGATTCGCTGTTGATAGGTCGAGCTATTACCGAGTACAGCGAAACATTTTCGCACGGCGATTTTCTGATTCGCAATGTTCAAGGGGTCGATACTGACTGCGACGGGATAGTAGTAACCGATCGCTTTCAAGTGGGGCAAACCATCCGATTCCATGTTCGCGACGCGCAGGGAGCGGATAATGATCTAACGATTCTATTGAATCGAGTCAGCAAAGGTGGTGTCGAAAACAAAGCAGGCCTGCTCTTTAGTTGCAACGGACGTGGCAGCCGGATGTTTACACAACCCAATCACGATGTCCTCGCAATTGACAGTGCATTTCCGGGGTTACCTCTTGCAGGGATCTTCGCTGCGGGCGAGTTCGCACCGCTAGCAAATCGCAATCTAACTCACGGATTTACAGCGGTGTGCGCTTTTCTAAGAGAATCATTAGACGGCTGTAGCCCCAATACATAACCATCCGCAGGACAAGCCCGAGTATTTGGTGCGAGGGTGTCTTACTCGTCACAATGATCGATCGGATGGTTCTTCTATTTCTTCTCTCAACATGAGCCATTAACTTTTATCATTAGGTGCACTGTGGTATGTTTTTGCAAAAGCTAGTTTATCAAGGACTTTTGGAAACTCTAGATTGGGTCCCCTCCATGAAATCGTTCCATTTTATTATCTCCTTCGGTGTTGCGATTGTCGCATCAACGTTGATCGCGGACGGCCCCGCAGACAATCAAGCCTCCTCGGTTCGCCCAGTTCCACCCCCCGGGATTGCAATCGAGATTGCGATGCGGGGTAGATTGCAACACGAACTCGATACGCTCCAATCGCAGGTTGCTGAACTTCGCAAATCCAAAAGCGCTATCGTTCAGCGTTATCTACCGGACGTCGAGATCTTTTCTAAAGCAGTCAACATTGCATTGATGGAAGACGGGTTCTTTGAGCCTAAGGATGCAGATCGCGCAGCCTTGGTTTTACAGGAAGGGATGAATCGAGCAACAGAACTCAAAGCGGAAAAGACTCCATGGACGGGTCTCGAGGGTGAATCGCGAATGGTCGTACGAGGGTTTCGGTCCAGACTCGATGGGAGTGTCCAGCCGTATGGGATTGTCCGACCGGCTATGGTTGGCACGTCGCATCGTGCGGATGTTTGGTGTCGAGGACGCAGTGAAAAAGGACTTGAGCTCCAATTCATTTCAACTCGCATGACGAACCCAGACCCGATGCCCGTGCCTGGGGTGATTATGATCCATCCGTTTGGTCGATACTGCAACGCGAACAAGCTCGCCGGCGAAGTCGATACATTGGAAGTGCTTGAACATGCATTGAGGGAATACCCAATCGATCCCAAGCGTGTGTCGATACGGGGGTTTTCTATGGGTGGCGCCGCTGCGTGGCATTTGGCCGTCCACTATCCAGACAAATGGTTTGCTGCCAATCCAGGCGCAGGTTTCTCAGAGACTCCTCAATTTCTCAAGATCTTTCAGTCCGAAGAGCTGGCACCCACTTGGTACGAACAAAAGCTCTGGCAGTTGTACGATTGCCCGGTATGGGCTCGCAACCTGCGCATGCTGCCAACGATTGCGTACAGCGGCGAAATCGACAAGCAGAAGCAGGCAGCCGATGTGATGGCAGAAGCCTGCTGGAACTTGCCCAACGGGGAACGTTTTGAGTTGACTCATATCATCGCTCCGAAAACAGCGCATAAAGTCGATCCAGTCGCTCGCATTGAGATTGAGAAACGGCTAGCGACCATCGATCGCATGCGGTCTTTTAAGCCCCCCATGCGAGTCGCGTTCACCACAACAACGCTTAAATACAATAGGGCGCATTGGGTGACAATCAATACTCTAGAAGAACACTGGGCGCCAGCGACTGTGTCGGCCCATCATCGCGATTCGATCATAGAATTGGTGGTAAACAACATAACCGACTTAAGCCTAAGCTTGGACGCGGACCAATTGCCCGATGAACCCGCTTCGCTTGTTGTACTTTTGCGCGACGATAAGCTAACCAGCAACCAGACGTTTACCTTCAGCGAAGTTCCACTGCGTTCAGACCTGTCGTGGTCTATCCGTTTGCGAAAAGCGGGGGACAAGTGGGAGCAAGTTTCCCCGATCGAGCCATCGTCGACGGAACTTCAAAAGAAGCATGATCTTCAGGGACCGATCGACGATGCATTTATGGATGCCTTTCTTTTTGTCAAACCCACAGCTACCGGCAATCATCCCAAAATTGACCAATGGGTCGAGTCAGAGTTCAATCGCGCGGTGCTAGAATGGCATCGACAAATGCGAGGCGATGTAATCGTGAAAACATCGGACCAGCTAAAACCCGAGGACATCGATAATTACAACTTAGTGCTTTGGGGCGATCCGAAAAGTAATCCGACGCTTGCCAAAATTGCAGACAAGCTTCCTATTCAGTGGAACGCGGAAAGAGTTTCCGTGGAGGGCCAGAAGTTCGACTCCAACATCCATGTGCCAGTGCTGATCTATCCGAATCCTTTGAACCCGCAGCGTTATGTGGTTGTCAATAGCGGGTTCACGTATCGGGAACATGACTACCTCAACAATGCGAGCCAAGTGCCAAAGTTACCAGATTGGGCGATTGTCGATGTGACCACGCCACCGAATTCACGATTGCCGGGCAAAGTTGTGGGCGCGGATTTTTTCGATGAAAAATGGAAAGTAAAGCCAGCATCGTTAGCGACCCCGCGTCGCTGAAAACTTGAGCCGCGGGCGCTAGCGGCTTTTCGCCACAATGGACCGCCATTGCAAATGCGGTGGTGCCATTTTTTATCTAACGCGGTTAGCGGCTCAGGACGGCTCAGCCTCGTACGGAAGCGGGAATCGGCGTGCTCTTGGTGAGCGACTCAATGATCTGAGTTGGTTCCACTCCATCGCCAATCGCGCGGTGATTGACGATGATGCGGTGTCGTAGAACCGGGATCGACACCGCCATTAGGTCCTCGAGAATGGGTGCCGTGCGACCTTCTAATAGCGAACGCGCCTTGGCGGCCAAGACTAAGTTCTGACTTCCCCTCGGTCCGGCACCA
>Ga0105046_10017279_pt1 | contig 11043 bp, 7 predicted proteins | sample MAT03_FD_78385 | JGI IMG/M metagenome (GOLD analysis project Ga0105046, IMG submission 78385) | Freshwater microbial communities from Lake Fryxell liftoff mats and glacier meltwater in Antarctica - MAT-03 (megahit assembly) | ecosystem: Environmental > Aquatic > Freshwater > Ice > Liftoff...
AATAGTCGGTTTAGAAATTAGCCGAACCGGGCTTGGGCTGCGGCCATCGCTGCGGCCGGGATCGCCGTTGCGGCTGCGGGCGCAGATGCAGAACGCCCCCCTGATCGTCACGCATCCGCAGCGTGTCCCGTCCGCTTCAGCCCTTGGCCCCTGGCCCGCGCGCATAAACATCCTCGTAGCGGACGATGTCGTCCTCGCCCAGATAGGCGCCGGTCTGCACTTCGATCAGCACCATCGGCACGCGGCCGGGGTTTTCCATCCGGTGCACCGCGCCCAGCGGGATATAGACCGACTGGTTCTCGGTCAGCAGCGTCACCTCGGTGCCCACCGTCACCCGCGCGGTGCCCGACACGACGATCCAGTGTTCCGAGCGGTGGAAATGGCTTTGCAGCGACAGGGCGGCGCCGGGTTTCACCACGATGCGCTTGACCTGGAACCGGTCCGACAGGGCCAGCGTCTCGAAATGGCCCCAGGGGCGGTGATCGTGGGCAAAGGCCTCGGCCTGCTTGGCGCCCTTGGCTTTCAGCGCCTCGACCGCCTTCTTGACGTCCTGCGCCCGCGACCGGTCAGCGATCAGCACCGCATCGTTCATCGCCACGGCGATGATGTTGCGCAAGCCGATCCCCACCAGTTCGACACCGGGGCTGTCCGTGCGCAAGAGCGTGTCGGCACAATCGATCGCGGTGACATCGCCCGCCATCGACAGGCCGCAAGCGTCCTGGCCCATCTCGCGGGCCACGGCATCCCAGCCGCCCAGATCGTTCCAGCCCGCGTCATAGGCGACGACCGACAGGTTCGACGCGCGTTCCATGATCGCGTAATCGACCGAGATCGATTCGGCCGCAGCCCAGGCGGCAGGATCGAGACGCAGAAAGCCCATGTCGGCCTGCGCCTTGGCCACAGCGGCACGGACCGGGATGATCAGTGCGGGCGCCAGCGCTTCGGCGGCAGCGATCATGGTGCGGGCTGCAAACAGGAACAGACCGGCGTTCCACAGGAAATTCCCGGCCGTCAGCATCGCCTGCGCGGTGGCCGCGTCGGGTTTCTCCACGAAACGGGTCAGCGGTACCGGGGCCTCTGTCGCGGCATCGGGCAGTTCAAGCCAGCCATAGGCGGTTTCGGCATGGGTCGGGCGGATGCCAAAGGTCACGATCTGCCCGGCCCTGGCCGCAGGCACGCCACGCAGCACCGCCGCACGAAAGGCCGCAGGATCGGCAATGGCATGGTCGGAAGGCGCCACCAGCAGCAGCGCATCGGGATCGGTGGCTGCGGCCTGCAGTGCTGCCGCCAGCACGGCGGGCGCGGTGTTGCGGGCCGCGGGTTCGATGAGGATCGTCCCGGGCTCGATGCCCGCCTCGAGCAGTTGTTCGGTGACGATGAAGCGGAAATCCGATCCGGTCACGACCAGCGGCCGTGCAAAGTCAGGCCCCGAGAGCCGCATGGCGGAGGTGGCGAACAGGCTATGGGTGCCGGTCAGGGCAACGAACTGTTTGGGAAAGCTCTTGCGCGAAATCGGCCAAAGCCGTGTGCCGGAGCCACCGCAGAGAAGGACGGGCGTGATCATGATGATATTGCAAGTTGTTTCGTGCGCACCTTCGCTGCTTCAGCAGAAGTTGCAACCCTTTCCGCTGTGCGGCCCGGCATCTATCTGCCCGATGTGGTATCCTGGCGGCCTATGGTCGGCCGCGCCAGAAGCGCACGGAACGCTGGGTCGAAGAGCGCGTATTTATACATAACCTTCATTATCGGTTCACAAGATATGTGTTCCATCCCGGATGATCACATAGACACTCGGCGCTCTGCGTTTTTCATGGCAAGATCGGTTCTGAGGGACATTCTGAGCGGGGTGCGGCCATACCGAGCGGAAGGCCGCGCTGGACATGGTGCATCGCCATTCGCCCGGGGGATCGACCCGGTGCCTGACATTCGGGGCTGACAAGGGTCATGACAGCCCGAGTTCGTCGCCGATCTCAGGCAAGCCTGCGTGACGCCGCATGTTGCCCGGAAATCCAGATATTCGACCATCGACGGCCGCAACTGCGTAGTCCACGGCATCCGACCGCTTTTTCCAGCGACATCCGACCAGCTGCTCCATGTGCATCCGGCCGGTCGGCGGTGACGGTCTGAGGCCAGGTCTTGACCGTTGATTGCAGCGCCTGTGGTCAAGGGCGTCGGTGGCGTGGAGGGTTGTCTATGGGAGGGACCCGCGTGCCCGGCGCTGCGCCCATCACAAGGCTGGTGGTGATCCGCATAACTCCATACAGGCCCGCAGCGTGTGACAGGCCGCAACTTCGAGGCCGGACACACGACCGCACCAGATCACATGGCCCAGATGTGCCGAAAGAATCGCTTGCATCCATGGGGCATCCACACACGTCCGGTCTGATCGCTACCTGTTCCAGCGCCGAGGCAGCAGGTCGTCGACCTTTGTGATCTTGCAGTCCGACATGGCGGCGGCTGACGGGATCATCCCTGCGGCCGATATCATCAATGTCATCGGGGGTGCTTGCGCCGGTGCGCGCAACCGCCGGGGCCTGGCCTCGTGCCATTACGAGGCCGCCGATTATCCCCGCCTCGTACAGGCGCTGCAGGCCCGGGTGGGGGCCCCCTACCCCCTGACGATCATCACGTCATTGTACATCATCGGCTGCAGCGCGATGTAGCGCAGCTTCCACGGGTTGTCGCGGACGAACTCGTGCACGGCGCGCGCCACGCCGCAGTGGAACATCGTCGTGGGCGACCAGACGCTATAGTCGTTGAACACCAGCACACCCTGCGGCTTGAGCTTGGGCACCGCCGCGTCGATGTCGCGCTTGACGCCCGCATAGGCATGGTCGGCGTCGATGTAGATCACGTCGAAATAGCCGTCCGGCACCTTGCCCAGATTGGTCGAACTGTCGCCCGTGTGGATCTTGACCGGGCTGCCGCGTTCGGCCAGCGCATCCAGCACCGCCTTGTTGGTCAGGCGCGTCGTTTCGATATCGAACAGATGCAGCCGGTCGGGGCGGCAGCGGGTCAGGATCTCATACGAGAAATCACCGCGGTCGATCCCGATCTCGGCATAGTTGCCCCCCTTTGGCAACAGGTCGAGCAGCGCCAGCCGACTTGGCAGCACCTCGCAGCCTGCCAGCTTGTCGGCGGTCAGACCGGGGGCACCGTTGTGGTACTTCCCCTTCTGGTCGGTGAATTCCTTGAGCGCCTTGGCAAAGGCGCGTCGTTTCACCTCGACCTCTTCATAGGTGATCTTGGGCGTCTTCTTGGGCAGGAGCGACATGGGGCAACCTCAGAGTGCGAGAAAGGAACGGGTGAAGTCTTCGACATCATGGGCCCGCATGTGCAGGGCCAGGGCGGTGCGCTCGGCAGGGCCTGCGGTATCGGCGAAGGCGATGACGGCGTCGATGGCGGCGGTCATGTCCGCCTGCACATAGCGGCCGAACAGGCCGCGCGCGCCGGGCCAGTCATGGACCACCGGATAGGCGCCCGAAGCGATGCCCTCCATCACCGCAGTATGGCAGCCTTCGCTGTCGGAGGACGACAGGATCGTGCCGATGCCGCGATACCATTCCTCCATGTCGGGACCTGCCGGGTCAAAGCGGACGGCACCCGCCAGAAGCGGGTCATCCTGGATGCGGCGGAACACGGCCAGGAACCGGGCCCGGTCCTCCGGGCGGTTGTCCCAGACCCAGCCGATCTGCCAGGGCATCGTGCTGCGCACGGCAAGCGTGAAGCGCGGGTCGCGCCTGCGCAGCGCGGCCAGAAAGTCGATGGCGCGGTCGAAGCGCTTGTGTTCGAACGGGTTGATCCCGACGACGCCGAGCCTGTGGGCCGCGCCCGGCAGCTTGTCGCGGCGCAGCTCGTGCCAGTCGATGTACTGCGGCATGACGTGGATGCGGCCGGGATCGACGCCGAACCGGTCCGCCATCAGGTCGCGGAAATGGTCCGAGACCACGATCAGCGCATCGACGGCCGCCCAGTCGATCCGGGCGGGGAAATCACGGAACGCCTCGAACCGGTGCAGCCGGACAATCAGCCGGGTGCCTGGCCGCTTGTTGCGGCTGTGCCAGACGGCATTCTCGCAGGCCCATTCGCAGAACACGGTCTCGACGCCTGCGGGCACCTGCGGCGGGCTTCCGGGCCGGGTGGTGCTGGCCCAGTCCTGCCGGGTGACGCGGATCGCGCCGTCGCCCTGCACCCGGTCCAGGAACTGGCGCAGGAACTTGTCGTCGTGCGTCGCCAGCAGGATGTGGCGTGGCCGCCCGGACAGGGGGACAGTCCCGCCCGCATGGCCGCGGATCGCCCGGCCCAGCGATCCGGCCAGGCTGGAGGCCGAGAACCGCGCCGCGACCTCGGCGATGCGGACCAGCGCGCGGGCATGGTCCGGCCCGCCCTTGCCGCGCATGATCGCAAAGACCCGCGCCGCGACATCCTCGGTCACGATGTCGATCAGATAGGGGTAGTCGTCACCGAAAAGCGCCCGGTTCAGCGCCGTGTCGTTCAGGATCGGCACCACGCCTGCGGTGCAGAACTCGACGATCTTGGTCGAAATCTCGATCACGTCGTCATAGCGGGCATGGCGCAGGCACCAGGCGAAATCGGCCTCTGCCATGCGGGCCTTGGCCCCGGCATGGGGCAGCCCGCCGGCCAGTTGCACATGCGCCAGCGCGCCGCTGGCCACATCGGCCCGAAAGCGGTCCATCGCGCGGAAGAAATCGGGATGGCGCGCGCGCCAGGTGTCCTTGCCCGCAATCAGCGACAGGCCCGGCCGCAGCCCCTCGGCCGGTTCGTGCGCCATCCGCCGACCAAGCGCGATCAGCCAGTCCAGGCCGTAATGCAGGTCGATCTTGCCCGAATAGCACAGGATCGCGCGGAACGGGTCGCGCCGGGGGGCGGGCGCATCATCGTCATGGAACACGATCGGCGGCACGACATGGACGACATGGGCCGGATAGTCGAAAAGCGCTTCCATCGCCCGCTTGGCCGGTTCGCTCTGCACCACGAAGGGCGTGCGCGCGGCCCGGCCGAGACGCAGCCAGTCGGGGTCGGGTTCGCCCAGATCGGGGATCGCACCGGGAGCATAGCCAAGGATGCGGGGGGCCAGGCCGGGATCGGCCAGCAGCGCCGCCAGATAGCTTTCGCCGCGCACGAAGATGCGGTCGAAACGGCCCTCGGCCGCCTCCCAGTCCCGCAGGGCGCGGGTCAGGATTCGCGGCTCGAGCGTCTCCGACAGCATGCCGGTGACGCGCACCATCTCGGCCGCGTCAACGATGCGCAGCGCGGGCGGCACCTCGGCGGCCAGGATGCGGTCGGTCAACGGGTGGCGCAAAAGCAGGGTGACCTGCAGGTCGGGCAGCAGTGCCATAAGCTTGCAGACGTTCAGAAGCCAGATCGTCGAGCCGTCGATCAGGTTGAAGTTCTGTTCAGCCAGAATCGCGACCTTCATGCCTCGGCCCCTGCCGCAGTCTGGTCGATATCGTCGCGGGCCAGTGCCGCACCATCGGGGCCGATCTCTTCGACGACGCGGGCGATGGTGCGGTAAAGTGGCGCCTGGGAGCGGTGGACCGGCCCGATGACCTGGATGCGCCAGCTGCGGTCCAGCGCGATCCGGCAGGCATCCATGACCTGCCGGGTCAGCCGCATGTCGTCGATCAGCCACAGCCCGTCCCAGTCGTGGCCCCCGGGCGCCGCCGCGATCCCGGCCCAGTCGATCACCAGGCGGCCCGGATCGCCGGTGGCCAGCAGATCAAGCAGATCGGCGCGCGTGGCGCGCGTCACCCGGGCTTCTCCAAGCACTGCCGCCGCGTCGGCGGTGGTGGTCGCGGGCGGCCCGACCCACACCACCCGCCCGGCGCCAAGCAGCCCTTGCAGCCGCACGCCGGGCAGAGCCGTGATGTCGAACCGCCCTGCCGTGCCGGGGCCGGGGCCGGGCGCGGCGGCAGCGGCCGCAAGACCGGCCGCGCCGAAGATCTGGTGGTTGCGGGCCCGCTCGGCCTCGGCCACCGCCTCGAGATGCCGCGAAATCGGCCGGATGCGCTGGCCCCAGTCGAGCGCGGGGTCGAGCGGGGTGATGGTGGCGGGATGGCCCAGCGTCAGCGCCCGGCGCACGGCTGCGGCCAGCGCGGCGATATCGCCTTCGGGAAAGAGGCTGCCCTGGATCTGGGACGCGATCTCGGCCAGGGGCGGCAGGTCGGTCATGAAGACCGGCACGCCATGGGCGGCGGCGGCATAGGGCTTGATCGGCGGAACCAGCGCGGTCACCGGCGTGCGGCGGCGGGGCATGATGAAGGCATCGAGCAAGGGGTAATGCCCTGCGGCCTCGACCTCGGGCAGTTGCGGGCGGAAGATGACATGACCTTCGATGCCAAGATCGCGCGCGCGGGCGGCCAGCCGTGCCTGCGCCGGGCTCGGGTCGCCGCCGATCAACCCCTTGGGCGCGTCAGATCCCAGGATCAGGGCCGCCACGTCCAGCGGCACTCCCTCTGTGCCGCCGCGCCGCAGGCGGGCCGTCAGGTCGATCACGTCCTCGACGCCTTCATAGGCCGACAGCGAGCCGATATAGCCGATCAGCCAGCGCGCTTTGCAGCCCAGCGTGGCGCGGCTGACCGGCTTGATCGCGCCGCCGCGCAGGGACAGGCCGTTCGGCACCAGATGGATGCGCCCCTCGGGCAGGCCGCGGCGCACCAGTTCGTCGCGCATCGCCGACCCCAGCGCAAAGACCGCCCGCGCGCCCTGCGCCACGGCGGTCTCGGCGCGGATCGCCTCGGCCAGGGCCGTCTCTGACAAGCCTGCGCCCAGTTCCCAGAACCCGCGCTGTTCGAAAAAGAAGGCAGCGCCCGTGCGTCCCGCCGCACGGCGGGCGGGTTCGGCATTTTCCCAGTTCGACGCGGCCAGCACGGCGGCGGGCCGGAAGGCATAGAAGGCCTCGGTCAGGACATCGGCGCGGGCCCGCAGTTGCGCGACCGCCTTGGCCCCCGGCAAAGGCGGCAGCGGCAGACAGATGTGGCGGATGCCGTCGATGGTCTGGTCAAGTACCACTCCTGGGCCGGGGCCGAAACCCTCGATGTCCCAGGGCCGTCCTGGGCGGGTCATCACGATGACCTCGTGCCCCGCCGCCGCCAGCGCGCGGGCCACCGCATCCGTGCGCACCGCATACCCGTTCGAGGACCAGGGCCGGGCGTGGCTGACCACATAGGCCACCCGCCGTGGCAGGCGCCACATCGTGCCGGTCTGCTTTGTCACCCCTGCCCCTCCGGCATCTGCGGATGGATCGAGCGTCGCTCCTCCCAGCCTGCCGTCAGATAGTGGACCAGCGGGTTGAGGCCCGCCGCCTTCACGTCCGGATAGAGACGCAGGTAATGCGCCGTGGTGAACCCGGGGCCGGGATCGCGGCCTTCGGCCATCCCGAAACGCAGGAAGTGTTCCGCCGGATCGGCGCCTGCCGCCTGCACATCGGGGTAGCGGCCCAGATACCAGGCGGCATCGAACAGCCCGCACTGCCGGATCGCCCGGATCTGCCATCGGCGTGCGACGGGGGGCACAAGGCGCATCAGCGCGCGGATCGCCCGCCCGGGCCGGTCGGGGCGGCGGAACAGGCGCGGACGGGCACCATCGACCGCAGCGGCCCGCCGTTCGGCCGCCTTGAGCGCCATGAACAGCGCCTCGGACCTGCGCTGCATCTCGATCACCGCAGGGGGGAGTCCATCTGTGAGGGTCGCAGTCTCGAGCTTGGACGGTTCAGGACTTGGCACGCCGTTTCCCGGGTGGTCTATGCTTCATCGAATGCGCTGTTTGCGATGGGTGGATGAGTGGACGGGTTCATGGCCGTGATCGGGCGAGAAGTAAAGGGACTTTCCACGCCGCTGCCTTGCCCGTCCCGGGGTGCGCGGTGATGAACCGTGCTGCGGCTGAAGGGCTGCCTGCGGCGCTGTCGCGTCGGCTGGCGCTGCCACAGCTCTTCGATCCGGTCTGGTACGGGGAGGCCTATCCCGATGCCGCTGCGGCGCGCGGCGGGCCGGGCCTGCACTGGCTGCGCCATGGCCGCCACGAAGGGCGGCGGCCTGCCGCCCTGGCTGCCTCCGCCGCCGAAGCGCGGCTGTGGGCGGGCGAGGCAGCGGCCGCCGCCGATCTGGTCGCGCTGGCCGGGGCCGACGACCGGGGCGAGGCGGTCTGGGCAAGGCTCGCGCTGGCGCGTGGCGCGCTGGCGGGCATGCCAGAGGCCAATACCGGGGGCGGAACCGGGGGCGGGACCGGGGGCAGAACCGGGGGCGATGCGGCGCTGGCCTGGCTTGCGCCGGTCGATCCGGTGGCGGATCTGGTCCGCCTTCTGGGGATGCCCGGGCCGCTGATCCTGTTGGCCGAGGTAGCGCTGGCCACCCGGCCCGGCCCGGCGGGGCGGCAGGCAGCGGCGCGGGCGTTGGCCGTGGCGCGGGCAGCCTTCGGCACCTTTCCGGCGTGGCGCGTGGCGCGCGCCGGGCTGGCGCTGGCCAAGGGCGACCGGGCGGGCTTTCGCCGCCATCTCGCCCCGCTTTATGCGCAGGCGCAACTGGCCGCGCCGGATATCGCGGCCGACATCGCCGCACAGGAGCGACCGCTGTTCGACCGGCTGACCGCAAGGCCCGGACCGGTGCAGGACGGTGGACCGCTTGTCAGCGTGCTCATGCCGGCGCGCGGGGCGGCAGCAACGATTGATACCGCCCTGTCCAGCCTTGCCGCCCAAAGCTGGCTGCAGATCGAGGTTCTGGTCCTGTGCAACGCGGCGGCAGGCAGCGCCGACGGGACCGCTGCCCGCGCCGCTGTCTGGGCCGCACGCGATCCGCGCATCCGGGTCATCGACACCGGCGACGATCCGGGCACCTATCCGGCGCGCAACCGGGGCCTGATGCTGGCCCGGGGCGATTTCATCACCTGTCAGGATGGTGACGACTGGTCGCACCCCGACCGCATCGCGCGGCAGGTGACGGCGCTGCGTGCCGCACCGGATTGGGTAGCGGCCCTGCCCTTCTGGGTCCGGATGGATCCGGCGCTGCGGCCTTCGGGGCTGCGTCCCGATGTGGGGCTGATCCACCCCAGCCTCTCGGGCCTGATGCTGCGGCGCGCCGCACTGGCGCGGGCCGGGTTCTGGGACCGGGTCCGCGTCAGCGCCGATACGGAATATCTGGCCCGGCTGGTCCGGATCTTTGGCGCGGGCGCGGTGGGCCAGGTACTGCCTGGCGTGCCGCTCGCTTTCGGCCGGATCCTGGCCGGATCGCTGACGCAGCAGTCGGCGACCGGGCTCTGGGGCACGGGGGCTGCGGCGCGGACGGCCTATCTGGCCGCGGCACGGACCTGGCACGACAGCGGCGCCGACCTCTGCCTGCCCGCCCGCCCCGCGCGGCGGCCCTTTGCCGTCCCGCCTGCGCTGGCGCTGCCCGATCCGGAACCGCGCCCCGAGCCGCGCCCCGAGCCGCGCCCCGGGGGCACCCGGTGAGCCAACCCGAGCAAGCGGCCCGGCTGGCCCAGGCGCTCTGGCGCAGGCTCTGGCGCAGGCTGGCGCTCTGGCCCGCCCGCCGCCGCTTGCGACGCGATCCGCTGTTCGATCCGGTCTGGTATCTGGCCGCCTATCCCGATCTTGCCGCATCCCCATCCGGATCCCGCAGAGGCGCGGTCGATCCGGCTTGGCACTATCTGGCCCACGGCGCGGCCGAGGGGCGCGATCCCGGCCCGGGGTTCTCGACCTCGGGCTACCGGCTGCAGGGGGGCGCGGCGGATGGCGCCAACCCGCTGCTTGATTTCAGGGCATACGGACGGGCGCAGGGCCTGTCCGCGCTGCCGGTCCTGCCGGGGCGTCTGCAGCCGCCGCCGGGCGCGCCGGTCGTGCTGTTCTGCGCCCATCAGGCACTGGGGCAGCAGTTCGGGGCGGAACGCAGCTTTCTTGTCATGCTCGAGCGCGCGGCCGCCGCCGGGATCGCCCCCGAGGTCGTGGTGCCGCAGATCATCGACCCGCTCTATCTGGAGGCGCTGGCGGCGCGTGCCCTGCGGGTGCGGGTGATCCCCTGGCCCTGGCGGCAGGGCACCAGGCCGCCGCATCCGACCACGGTCGCGGCCCTGGTCGCGGCGATCCGGACAGCCGGCGCGGTCGAGGTGCACCAGAACACGCTTGTGATCGACGCGCCCTTGGCGGCGGCGCGCGCGGCGGGGGTGCCCGTCACGGTACATCTGCGCGAACTGCCCGCCGAGGATCCGGCGCTGAGCGCCCGCCTTGGCCTGACGCCCGAGGCGCTGCGTGCCGCGCTCTGGCGCGAGGCCGACCGTTTCGTCGCCAATTCGCCCCAGACCGCCGCCTGGATCGACCCGGAGGGTCTGATGGCCGACCGCGTCACCATCCTGCCCAACAGCGCCGACCCGGCATTGGCCGCCCTGCCCTTTGCCCCAGCCGATCCGCCGCGTGTGGGCCTGATCGGATCGCTGGTCGCCAAGAAGGGTGTGGCCGACATGGTCGCGTTGGCGCGCGCCTTTGCGGCGATGGGCGGGCGGGCGGATTTCGTGCTGATCGGGCCGGCCACGGCCGATCTGGCCGCGCTCGGCCCGCTGCCGCCGAACCTGCGCCACGCGGGCTATGCGCCCAGTCCGGTGGCCGCGCTGGCGCAGGTCGATGTCGTCGTGTCGCTGTCGCATTTCGCCGAAAGCTTCGGCCGCACCCTGCTCGAGGCGATGACGGCGGGCCGCCCGGTGATCGCCTATGACCGGGGTGCCCCGCCCGGCCTGATCGGCACGGGCGGGGCGGGCCTGGTCGTGCCGCCCGATGATCCCGCAGCGGTGGCTGCGGCCCTCGGGCGGCTCTTGTCCGATCCTGCCGCACTGCAGGCGGCCGCGCAGGCCGCCCGGGCGCGCGCCGCCCTGATCGCGGCGACAGCGGCCGAGGTTCCCGCAGCACGGCTTTATCCGGTCGCCTTGGGCAGACCCGCCCCCGCCGCCCCGGCCGCTGTCTCGCCGCCCGGGGTTGCGCCCGGGGTTGCGCCCGGGGTTGTGCCCGGGGCCGTGGTTGCATTTCCACCTCGGAACGGTATC
>Ga0105046_10017280_pt1 | contig 11043 bp, 10 predicted proteins | sample MAT03_FD_78385 | JGI IMG/M metagenome (GOLD analysis project Ga0105046, IMG submission 78385) | Freshwater microbial communities from Lake Fryxell liftoff mats and glacier meltwater in Antarctica - MAT-03 (megahit assembly) | ecosystem: Environmental > Aquatic > Freshwater > Ice > Liftoff...
TTAATAAGGCGAGCGGCAGTTGAAATCCTACCGTAGCCATCTCGCGGCACGGGCGTCTCGCTCGTCAAAACATGGGCGGGACGCCCATGCCACTTGGTATGTTTGATTCTGCCGCTCGCTTAATTGAATTTCGAAATTGGGAATTGTTTGTCGCGAAGCTATAGCTTATTCAACCTCCAAATCGTGAATTTCAGTACGCTGGCGAAACTAACCCAAGCAAGATACGGGATCGTCAACCATCCAGCGGTCTTATCACTTCGGAAGAACGCTACCGCTGTCGCGAGAATCGCCAGCGATCGACGAGCAATGAGTTGATGGGAATTCAAACAGGCTGATCGCGAAACGACCAGTGGAACTTCAGCAGTCGTTAAGTTAGAAACCACTTTAGACTGCTTAGAGGATTGCTAATCCGATCGTACTAAATTCGCCTTCCTGGCCTTTGAGGCCGTCTCGCCCCGTATTTCGCCAGCAAAGTCGGGGTCAGGATGGGCGTGGGAAGCTTGGTACATTCGAACGGGTGCATTGCCCCATCTGCCTTACAAATTTAATGGTCCCGATTTTGCTTTGATCTTTCGACGCACAAGAATGTGTAACCGCGATTGAAAGATTGATCACGGCTTCCCCCTCTTTGGTACTATCGATCTAGTCGAATTAAGCTTCTATGCGCTACCAGGTTTTGGCGATCGATTACGACGGCACGCTTGCGAAGAACGGCCTTGTCGATATGTCCACAATCGAGGCGTTGCGGCGATTTTTAGCAACCGGGCGACGATTGGTGATGGTGACTGGACGCGAGCTGCGACATCTGCAGGCTATTTTTGAGCACCTTGATTTGTTTGAATGGGTGGTCGCCGAGAATGGCGGCGTACTTTTTCATCCGTCGACGAAAGAAGAAGTATCCTTGGCCGATCCACCGCCTGAGCAATTCGGCGATACATTACGAGCGAACGGATGCACGTCACTCTCAATTGGTCGAGTCGTTGTGGCCACTTGGGAGCCGAACCAGCGAATTGTTCTGGAGACGATACAGCAGCTTGGGTTGGAGTTGCAAGTGATCTTCAATAAGGGCGCGGTGATGGTTCTTCCCGCAGGCGTAAACAAAGCCAGCGGGCTTAGCGCTGCTCTGAAGAAGATGGGAGTTTCTCCGCATAACGCTGTTGGCATTGGCGATGCTGAGAACGACCATGCAATGTTGCAATTGTGCGAGTTTTCGGTTGCTGTTCAGAATGCGATCGTTTCCGTGAAAGAATCGGCTGATTGGACGACGGTCGCCGATCATGGACAGGGGGTTGAGGAGCTGATTGAGAAAATCGCCGCGAATGACTTAGCGGATTGGGAAGTGCGGATTGCGCGTCATCACTTGGATTTCGGTTCCGATGCAGTTGGTCCCGTGTACGTTCCGCCCTATAGTGACAGCGTACTGATTGCAGGCCCCTCTGCCAGTGGCAAATCGACAGTTGCCACCCAGTTCGTTGAGACACTTGCCAAGCAACACTATCAATTTTGCCTCATCGATCCCGAAGGAGACTATGAGAATTTCGATCAAGCGGTTGTCTTGGGTGGACCCAATGGTCACCCGCAGATAGAGGAAGTGATGAGCGTGCTGGACAATCCAGAGACAAGCATCGTGATCTCGATGACGGGGATGGCGATTTCGGATCGTCCACCCTACTTTCTCGAACTGTTCTCGAAGTTGCTTCAGATGCGATCTCGGCTGGGGCGTCCACATTGGTTGGTCCTTGACGAGGCACATCATTTGCTACCGGCGGATTGGTTGCCGCCGACTGGACTTCTACCCGATAATCTGAAGAGTATGGTGTTGATTACAGTGCATCCGAAAATGCTTTCGTCGGCTATCCTTCAACGGATGGATTCGATGATAGCCGTCGGTGCAGACGCGACCGAGAATCTCGACTGTTTTGCGATGGCGGCAAATGATCCGCCTCCAGAATGGGAAGGGCCGGCACTGCAATTGGGACAAGTGCTCTATTGGACTAGAAAGGGAGGACCACCGCGATTGGTTGTGGCCTACCCATGCAAGCAAGAGCGACGGCGTCACCGACGCAAGTATGCTAAAGGTGAGCTAACACCTGAGAAAAGTTTTTATTTTCAAGGGCCAAAAAAGAAGCTTAATCTACGAGCCCAGAACTTGATGCTTTTCTTGCAGCTTGCCGATGGCGTCGACGACGAGACATGGGAATATCATCGTCGGCAGGGAGATTATTCCAAGTGGCTGCGAAGCAGCGTTAAAGACGAAGACCTCGCAGACGATGTCGCTCTAATCGAGTCGATGAAAAAGATCGATCCCGCCGAAGGTCGATCGCAGATTCGAGAGTTAATTGAACGGGACTACACCTTGCCAGCAGATGGACCGTTACCGGTACCCGGTGCTGAATGAATTCTCACTACCAAGAAATAGTTAGCGTTTGAATTTAAGCGTCGGAGTGTGTCTATGAACTATTTGCCCTGGATTGGGTTCGCGGCTTTTGTCATTGCGATGCTAGCCTTGGACCTGGGTGTATTCCAGCGGAAGTCGCACATCGTCACCGTCAAGGAGTCCCTCGCTTGGTTCGGTGTATGGTTCGGACTCGCGATGATATTCAACATTGGCGTCGTTTCCTTTCACGAACGCGGCGCTGTCGCGGGACTAGAGTTCTTTACTGGATATCTAGTTGAAAAATCGTTGAGCATCGACAATATCTTTGTCTTTATCCTGATCTTCAATTTCTTCAACGTTCCACCTGTCTACCAACACAAGGTTCTCTTCTGGGGAATTTTTGGCGCGATTCTATTGCGGGTGGTATTCATTGTCGGCGGCCTAGCGCTATTGGATAGCTTTCACTGGATGATTTACGTCTTCGGCGTTCTGTTGCTGGCGACGGGTTTTGGCATGATTCGCAAGGAAGAAACAACGTATGATCCCGAGAAGAATTGGATCATCCGCAATTTCCGAAAAGTTTTTCGGTCGACAGATCGCGTCGAAGGTAATCGGTTTTTTCTAAGGGTCGACGGAAGGCTTTGTGCCACGCCGTTGTTCATTGTACTGCTCGTGATCGAGTCGTCAGATATCATCTTTGCGGTCGACTCCATTCCCGCCATCTTCGCGATTTCCGACGATGCTTTTATCGTTTTTACTTCCAATATCTTTGCCATGCTCGGGTTGAGGTCTTTGTACTTTGCGGTCTCGGGTGTAATGCAGATGTTTCATTTCCTGCACTATGGATTCGCATCAATCATCATGATTTTAGGGGTTAAGATGTTGCTGAGCGATGTCTACAAAGTGCCGATCGGCATCTCGCTGATGGCCATTGTTTTGATCCTAATGCTCTGCGTGATCCTTTCGCTTCTACGACCGCGAATGGCCGATCTGAAATCCCATTTCGAGCGGACTGAGAAACTCGGTCTTATTCCGTTCCGTCGATTGCTCTTAATTGAAAACATCGTTGACCTCTCCGACTTGAAGGTGCGCGATGTAATGTGCAAACGGACTGACACCAGCGTTATTAAGCTCGATGTACCCTGGTCAGAGACAGTCCAAATGATAAGAGCTACGCGTTTTTCAAGATACCCGATCGTTGAGCCCGACGGAGAAAAGGTGGCTGGGATCTTCCATATTAAGAACTTTCCTTTCGCAGATCCATTGGATGAGATGTCGCCAGATCGCTTGAAGCGACATTCGCGTTCAGGATTGCAGATGAACGAAGATATCCCGCTGGAAGAAGCGTTGGCGCAGTTCCAACGCCACTACGACAGGTTGGCGTTAGTAATTGCGGAAGACGGAAAGTGGTCTGGTATTCTCACGTTCGAGGACGTGTTAGGACAGATCGTTGGGAGCATGGGAGACGAATTCGACTTAGGGCGCAAAGGCCCGCTCTTGTCTTTGGCGGACGCGATGAGTCCTCGCCAAATCACTCTTGATTTACACGCTGATACAATGAAGGAAGCGATTCGTAAGTCCGTCGCAACCATCATGCCAGACGAACTACCCGTTGCTCCTGAATTGATCGCGCGCGTTGTCCTGCAGCGCGAAGAAATCATGGCGTCGTATATGGGGAACGGCCTCGCAATTCCTCATTGTCGCATTGCAGGAATCACGAAGCCGTTGATTGCTTTCGCACGCTCGAACGCGGGAATAGCGATCAAAGACTCTACTGAGAGGGCTGATTTGATTTTCTTATTGTTGACTCCAAGTCGTATGGCTCGCATCGAGCCTCAGTTGCTCGCCAGTATCGAAGGACTTTTTAATAGCGAGTATGTCACCGACCGACTTCGTAAAGCCATGACGCCACAAGAGGTGATTGAGGCGATCCGTGCGGGTCAAGAAGTCGGAACCGATCAACGCGTTCAGGTGGGCAATCCTGTTTTGGTTCAAGAGTGACCAAGCATACTTTCGACCTTGTAGCGAATAACATTCGTCTTACTCCGCGAGACATCAAATCAAAAACCGATGGTTTTTGAACTGCGGACGTCACATGGAGTGTGACGAGCACTATAAAATTTAAGCATCAGTGTGCGCAACTCGTTTCTATCCGTTGAATTTATTTGTACAGAGTTATGCGTCCTACCATCTTGAGACGGTAGGATGCATTCTTGAAAACGACTTAAACTGTTTGCCCCACACGAATGCCTTCGGCAAACTCTTCGATGGCCTTCTTACAAAAGGCTTGAAGGTCCTCTGGACTTCGACTGGTGACAAGCCCTTCGTCGCAAACACATGCTTCATCGACCCACTCTGCACCCGCGTTCTCAAGATCGGTCTTTAAACTTGGCCACGAAGTCAATTTTCTTCCATCCACGACGCCTGCTTCTATAAGGGTCCATGGACCATGGCAAATGGCAGCGACAGGCTTCGCATTCTTAAAAAAGTCTCGAACGAATTGAACACTTGCCTTATCGAGTCGCAATGCGTCGGGGCTAATCACTCCTCCAGGAAGCACTAATCCATCGTAATCGTCTGCAGATGCATCCGCAGACCTTTTATCGACCAGAAAAGAGTCTCCATGCTTGTCATGATGCATGCCCTGTATCCTTCCTGATTTGGGAGAAATCAACGCCACATCTGCGCCCGCTTCTTTTAGCCTTTCCCAAGGCTCGGTCAATTCAATTTGCTCGAATCCATCTGTGGCCAAGAATGCAATTTTCCGACCCGTTAACACTTTTGTCGCCATGTTCGTTGCTCCTGAGAATGAACGACTAAAAATACGTTTCGTCGGTCAGAACCGCAAATGTTGTGCCTATTTTTGTCGATTTTTGCGGCACAAGAGTTGCTGATCGTGGTCTACCTAAACAAACCAGCGCAGTTCCACGAGATTTCTCAGCATCCACAAATTACCGAGCCATCTTTCTGATGAATCCATTTCTCAACAATAGCAATGCCAGTCCTTCGCAAACGCAATCAACCGCGAAGGCGGCTGACTGGAATGAACATGAGCATGTTTGCGAAGAAGTTCAGCGAGAAGCTCGAAGCTTCGTCGACCAAGCTGGAAGCCCGGGCTTAGCAAAATTGGCCATTGAAGTCATTGAGCACGAGAACTCTCAATCAAAAGCGTTTGAAAAGTCAAATGTATCGAGCGACCACAACCAGAGCGCATTTCTTGAATCACTCAAAACTTTCGAGACGACACTTGAAACTCCGATTGTTTCGGGAGAGTTGATGGAATGGTCGGAGACCGCAAAGCATGCCTGTGAAAAGATGGGCGAAATCCTCTGCAATCAACTTCAAGATAAGCATTCGGAACTGTTCGCACGGATATTGAAAGAGGATGACGAAATGGGAAGTCGAGTAGAAAGTTTGCGGGCGATCGATAGAGAACTTTGTCAGGAAGACTGGATCGGTGTCCAAAGAAGCGTAAACCTTATACTGGACAGAGCGGGCGGAGTAGGATCCGACGAATCGAAAGTGACGGAGCAATTGAAAATGGCCGTGGAGCAGGCTTTGGTATTTGTTATTAAGGCAAGGACTCAAGAAACGGCGATTGCAACCTGGTTTATGGAAGCGTTCAACCGAGATCGGGGAGTTGGCGATTGAGCGATGCAGCAGCCGTCGTCAGGCTAGTAGCACGCAAGAATTACCTGCCAGCGGGCGAGTGTCAGACTTAGAGCGTTCGTATGAACTCGCATCACTTTCGATCTTGGAGCAGTCAAGTCATTGAGATTCTTGTTCGGATTGATCACATCGGATTGCGACCCATATCTGGCTCTCCGAGTGATGGTCCGCGAAAGAGTCGCAGTTAGCCCGTTCCCGTCGGATGAGCACTCGGGATACAACTCAGGTCGAGCTAAACGTCTGATGTCCGAGCTAGTCCCCCGGGCTATTAAGATTACCTATCGAAAAAAACACGGAGGACGGCACGGAGATTGCATCTGGCCGTCTCGACGGTTCATTTGATTTACTCAAGACCATTCCCAATGGAATTCTTGATCTTGGGTGGGAAAGCCGTCATTGAAGATCGCCAAATTTGATTGCACGAATTAATTGATGATTACGGAAGAGCTCTATGCTTCGCTACAGCGCACTTATGATTCTCTGCATCCCATTCCTTTTTTTTGCGTTCACAGACTCAGACATTTATGGCCAGTCTACGCTGCCCACGGAGGAAGTAGTCGCCTCTCCGCAGGATGGGACGGACGAGCGTATATCGCTGCTTCTGAAAATCCCGACTTTGATAATTGCGAAATCCGTCAACAGTGATTTTCAACACAAGTCCCCTATTCAACGCGAAATCCTGGGCACTCGATCGTCCGGGGTTGCGGAATGCCATGGTTCTGTCACCTGCGAACTGGTCGAGCGTTCCAAGGGAGCTCAATTGTGCTGTCGTGTTTCTGGAACAATCAGTTCTTATACGTGTGGAACCAATGGCCCAGCTATCATCCAAGCTCACGCCCACACAGATTATACCGCTTACAAGCTTGCGATTTTTGACGGGCACCGATTTACGACGTCTCCTGCAACTGTTCAGTTAAAGACCCAGATAAAAGTGAATGGAATTGGCAGCAGCCTGCCTGGTCTTCGAGGGCGAATCGTTCGACGCGTCGCTACCAAAAGAGCAAATGAGAGTCACGATCAAGCTGTGTCCATTACGGAGAATCTAACCGCGCAAGAATTATGTCAGAAGATCGATTTCGATTTCGATGAACGCATTCGTGTCTTGAATCAGAAGATCGAGCGATACATTTTGGTTCTAAAGCAATTTGGAATCACAGGTGAACGATTTGTCCTGCGAAGTTTCGCAGATTGCGTCGAGGTCGGCTTCCTGACGAAGGATCAGGATGGCGAAGCGACTTTGGGTGTCAGGCGACCGGCACGTGAATCGATCGAATTGTGGGTAAAGCTTGCCCCAGCGAATCTCCTTCAACAAATCACGATGGCTCAACTTTTGAAACTCGTTCCGACGGGTCTGTCTCGCTTTCTAGAGGATCATTCTCGCCTTTCAAAATCGGACGGGAAGATCAATATCGATTTTTATGAAGACTGGATCGTTCTAGATTTGCGGGAGTAGCGATGTTGCGCTAAGCTATTTCTTTGAGACGAGAACAACTTAAAGTCTTTTGATCTCGTGCTCCAACTGATCTAGTGGCATTCTGCCAGCGTCCATTCGAGGGGGTGACAAGACGCCAATTGAACTTCCTGTTGCCAGCGTGCGAAGAGCATTTGTTACTGGCAAGATACGTCGACTGAGATATCACGAAGGAAAAATGGAACGATAGAATACAATTGTCTTCTATTTCAAGTCTGTTCGGTCAGAGCCCGCAACTTTCACGAGCTTGTTGTAAACGCCGAGCAGCAAAAATGGCGCTGCCCATTGCCCAACAAAGAGTGCGTCATTCTTGCGACCGCGAATCTTGAGCGCCATCGCAGCAAGAATCGATGTGCCTGCGGCCCACAAGAATATATCTGCTGGGAGTTTCGCAGTCTGTTGCTCAATGATCTTGGCAAGTACACCCTCAGAGTGCTGCAAAACCTCGGTCCTTGAATCATTTACGAAATTACGCTTCCTGGTATCGGCTATCATTCGTTTATCTTTCAAGTCTAAAGACTTCAACAGGGGATACATCGAAGATCGGTGGTCCTTTACCGATGGTATAGGAGCAAACGCCGTTCCTTCGTAGTTTGGGACATTCTCTCGAACGAATCAACGGACGGGACATTGGTCCCATCCTGCTGTATTTTTAATTATGCTGATCGTAGAAAAACCTGAGATCCCCCGGTAAAAGTCATGGCGGTTGAGCGACCAACATGGACGAAATACAGTCATGAACTCGTTGTGAGTCTCGGTCTCGAAGTACGAAGCAGGGATAGGCTCCGCTAAATCAGTGCATCCTGTCGTTTTTTGGGTCTTGGCACGTCAAATGCATTGTTGACTTTCGTTGCGAAAAGCAGAGTGCTTAACGCGAAAAGAGATAACTTTGTCAGGAGTAATTGAGATGAGTACGAATGAAACCGTTCAAGGCGCATGGAGTGATTTCGCAGGTGCAGTACAGAAGAAGTATTCACAGATTACGAGTGATGATCTGTCCGCTGCCAAATGCAATATTCAGCAATTGGCTGGAGTGATCCAACGCAAGACGGGTCAGGCCCGTGAGGAGATCGAAGCCTATCTTCAGTCCATTTCTTCCAAAGGTTCCAACGCCGTAGGTACTGCGTCGAGGCTGGCAAACGAGTATTTGGATATGGCGGGCGAAGGAATTCGTGAAGGCTACGAGTACGCAGTCGATGCAACTCAAGACTCATATGAAAATGCAAAAAAATCAGTCCGTACACGACCTGCAGAAGCAGTCGTAATTGCATTCGGTGTTGGTATAGCAATGGGTGTCCTTGGTGCTTTGTCGATGTGCCGTCGAAGTTAGACGTCCGAAGCGTATGGCAGGCCGAATTTCTGTCCTGCAAAAAGCATATTCGAGTAAGTCTTTTTCTAGAATGTTGCGATACAAAATTTCAGGAACTAGTTATGAATAGGCAAATAGGGTCTCTCAGCAGCAACCGACATCAGCAGAGAACAAACCAGTCCTTCCCTCAAAAGACTTACGATCAACATGTTACGGGCGAAGATTTCTATGACATGATCAGCGATGTATCCAAATCCATGGCTAACTACTGTGCTAAAAGACCCAAAGCGGCAGCTTTGGCGTTGTTATCGGTTGGCTTCTTCCTCGGCTGGAAGATCAAGCCCTGGTAGTGCATTAAACTCACAGTTTCCTGCTGCCCCGCAAATTGTCCTTATTCGCCAAAAATTTCAGTGGAAACGTATTTACTATGGCTCAGCGTAACAAAAATGAACAATCCCCTGAAGAGCAAGTCTGGTTTGTGACTGGGTGCTCGTCTGGCTTTGGACGGGAGATCGCTAAGCATGTGCTCGAACTGGGATATCGGACAGTTGTTTGTGCACGCGAGCTATCGGACGTTGTGGATCTGGCCAAATTTGAGAATGTGTTAGTGTTGAGGTTAGACGTTACGAACCGTTCTGAAGTCGAAGAAGCGGTACAGTCGGCGGAACAGCATTTCGGTCGAATCGATGTCTTAGTCAACAACGCCGGCGTTGGTTACTTCGGCGCGGTCGAGGAAAGTGACGAGGACGATGTCCGTAGAATGTTCGAGGTCAATTTTTTCGGCTTGTGCCGAATGATTCATGTCGTACTTCCTGGCATGCGGGAAAGAGGAAGCGGAACGATTGTAAACATATCCTCAATTGCAGGACTTCGTTCCTTTCCTTCACTAGGGTACTACAGCGCGACAAAATTTGCGGTCGAGGGAGTATCGGAAGCTCTGTGGCAAGAGGTAGAACCGCTCGGCATCAACGTTATGTTGGTCGAGCCAAGCGGCTTCAGAACCGATTGGGCTGGTCGTTCCGCGAACGAGACGAAGAGACCAATCGACGACTACGCTAATACCGCAGGCCAAGTTATGCAAATGGTGCGGGAGAGTTCAGGTCAGCAACCCGGTGATCCAGAGCGTGCCGCGCGGAGCATAGTCGCTGCTGTGGAGTCGTCCGATATACCGCATCGCTTGCTGCTGGGTAACGATGCATTCAATGGAGCGATCAGCAAAATCGAAGAACTCCGAAAGGACTTCTTAGCTTGCGAACAGGTCGCAAAGAGTGCAGATTTCACAAACGACGAAAAGAAGACTGACACGATCCGAGTTGCTATCCAACATTGAAGAGCAATTTGATACTTAGATCTCAATGTCGAATACGCAGATCGAACGGCAGCCCGCAGTCCTACAACTCGTTACCGAAGGCAGGCTCCATTTCGCAATCAATAGCAAAAAAATTTCATGATGGTAACATTGCGACGCAAGAAACGAAGCGAATGAATGACTTTTTGCATCGCGATTCAAGTTCGGCAAGGAATTCTTGCTTTGGCGGACACGGAGATAGTTAAAGGGAACGAACGCGTTACTCGGTCGAAGTTAACCGTTGACCCCAACGCTAATCAAACTTGGTGGTTAATGACATCTGGGCTTCGGTCGATTCGCGATAAAGCCGTTACTTATCTGCATCAGGACTTGTCGAATGAGACAAACCAAGACAAGCAACTCTTTGAGTTAGCCAATCGCTTCGGGAATACCCTCCGTCGTGTCAGGAAGGAAGATGGTGAGTCACTGTCCATGGGCGGGCTAGCATTCAACACGCATACAATCTTGGGTGGACAACTTCGGGGCGATCCGCAGCCAAAGCTTTTCTATATTTACCCCGAGGGGAACTGGATCGAAGCTAGTCCGGATTCCCCCTACTTCATTGTGGGGCGAACACACTATGCCAAGCCAATTCTAGATCGATTGCTCAACTCCGATACATCTCTTCGTCACGCTGCCTCGCTCGCCTTTTTGGCATTCGATATGACCCGGACAAGTGTTCATGACGTCGATTTCCCGATCGACTTTCTAGTGAACGCTGCGGACCGTCGAGAGACGACACAACATCGCTATTTTCGATCGGACCTCGAAAAAGTATCGTCGTGGTGGAATGACACGCTCTGTCAGGCCCTGAATCACTTTCCATCCGAAAGCTTTGACGAGCTCTTTCTTGACCGACAATGCAAAAA
>Ga0105046_10017284_pt1 | contig 11041 bp, 14 predicted proteins | sample MAT03_FD_78385 | JGI IMG/M metagenome (GOLD analysis project Ga0105046, IMG submission 78385) | Freshwater microbial communities from Lake Fryxell liftoff mats and glacier meltwater in Antarctica - MAT-03 (megahit assembly) | ecosystem: Environmental > Aquatic > Freshwater > Ice > Liftoff...
GCGCGCCTGGCGTGACGACGAACCGACCTGACTCGCACGCCCGCCTGATCGCAAAGTCATCAGTCGCCAGGGGGCGTAGGGTCGGATAAGCAGGGTTCCAACAACCCGCTAATGTCGCCTATCGTCCTCGACGGATAGATTTCTCGCGTGGGCGTGGTGATGGGCGAACCCGCGCGTCGTCGGCCACCCGCACCGCCCCATAATCTCATCGAGGCCGTGGTCGCCTACTTCAGTCCACTCACGGAGTTCCCGCGTCGCCCGGGCGCGCTGGTGGTCCTGGCCTTCGTGCTCATCCACAAGGTCGGCGACGCGCTCGCCAAGCTGACCCTGACGCTGTACGCGCTCCTCTCGGCGATGGCCAGCATCGCCGGGCGATTCCTGACGGGCACCACGGCGGGCGCTCATCGAGGCGATGGGCTACGTGAACTTCTACCTGCTGACGAAGCTCATCGCGCTGCCGGGGGTCGCGCTCTACGCCTAGATGGTCCGGTCCGGACTGGCGGACCAGCGTCCCCATCGCGCACCGGTACGAGAAATACGCATCCGCGAGACGCTCGGCCACCGCCCGGATCAGCCCGTACGAGCAGCGTGAGCATCTGATCGCGCTCGGCGAGGAGCGGCTGCAGCACGTCGCGTCGGGGTGCAGACAACGCCGATTCACGGCGGTCGAGGTCGGCTTGGAGGTCCGTGTAGAACGTGCTCGCCGCTTCGCGCGCCGGCCCGTAGTCACCGCGTCGAGCAAAGATGATCGCCGGCAGCCTTCATGTAGTCTAGCTCTAGCGCCTGTCGGACGCACACCGTGGCGCAGCTGGTGCCTGCAGCCGCGACGCGGCTCGACGTGCAAAAGGCACCTCGTCCGCTGCCTGTTGCTGATTCGATCAGGTGGTGCCGTCGCTTCTCGCCGTGTCGGCGGCCCGGCGCAGTGTTACTGTTACCGGTACCTCATTCGGCCCGTCGCGCCCCGGACCGGGCAGGTGCTGAGGGAACGACATGAGCAAGAGCAGCGTCAATCCGAAGGACGACAAGGTGCCACCTGGGCAGAGGCGTGGGCACAGTTTGGTGCCGGGCAGCGCGGCGCCCCACGCGCGATTCGCCAAGACCAAGCCTGCGGCGCTCCTGCGGCCGACCGGCACCGTTCCGACGCTGACCGCGAAGCAAGCCGCGAACAAGACCGCGAGCAAAACCGCGGACAAGGCCAGGAAGCCCACGAAGAAGGCGGGCATCAATCCGCCAAGGGGATGAGCCACTGATGATCGGTCCATGCCGCAGCGCGGGCAGACGACACGCCCTGCTCGGCGGGTTGTGCCTAGTACTCGTAGCGGTGGGCGGCGCCGGTCGCACGGCCGGGCAGTCGCCGCGTCCGTTCGTCTATGTGGTGGCGATCGACGGCATCGTCGACCTCGGGCTGGCGCCGTTCTTGGCGCGGACGATCCGCGAGGCGAATCAGGCCGGCGCCGCCGCGGTCGTGCTCGACATCAACACCTTCGGCGGCCGCGTCGACGCGGCCGTGGCGATGCGCGACACACTCGTGGACGCCCCGGTGCGGACCATCGCCTTCGTCCACCCACGTGCCATCTCCGCGGGCGCCCTGATCGCCATCGCCACCGACACCATCGTCATGGCCTCCGGCGGCACCATCGGGGCGGCCATGCCGGTCGTGGGCGGCACCGGCCCGCCTCAGGCGGCCGACGAGAAGTCCGTCTCGTACCTGCGCAAGGAGTTCGGCGCCACCGCCGAACGTCGGAAGCGCCCGGCCGTGTTCGCCGAGGCCATGGTGGACGCCGATGTCGAGATCGCCGGAGTGATCGAGAAGGGCAAGCTGCTCACGCTCACGACCACTGAAGCCCTCGAGCACAAGGTGGCCGAGTACACGGCCGACAGCCTGACCGCGGCGCTGGAGGCGGCCGGCCTGCCCGGCGCCGAGGTGCGGCAGGCGTCGCAGACCTGGGCGGAGACGCTGGTCAGGTTCCTGACCAACCCCGTCGTCAGTTCACTGCTGATGACGGTGGGGATGCTCGGCATTCTGGTCGAGATCCGTACGCCGGGGTTCGCGGTGCCCGGCACCATCGGCGTGCTCTTTCTCGGGCTCTTCTTCTGGGGGCAGTGGCTCGTGCAGCTGGCCGGTTGGGAAGAGCTCCTGCTGGTCGTGCTCGGGGTCGTCCTCTTCAGCCTCGAGCTGTTCGTGATCCCCGGCTTCGGCGTCGCCGGCATCGCCGGCATCGTGGCGCTCGTGGCGGGCCTCGGAATGGCGCTGGTCGGCGCCGGCGCCACCGGGGCGGTGATCATCGGCGCGCTCGGCCGAGTGGCCATCTCCATTCTGCTCGCACTCGGGGGAGGACTCGTCCTGCTCCGGTTCCTGCCCCACCTGCCGTTCGGCCGCCGCTTCGTGCTCAACACCGAGATGCGGGCCGGGGCCGGTTATTCATCCGAGCCCACGGCCGATCACCGCGCGCTCGGCCGCACTGGCACCGCCCGCTCGCCGCTTCGCCCGGCCGGCGTGGCCGACGTGGACGGGGCGCGTCTCGACGTCGTGTCCGACGGCAGCTTCATCGACGCCGGTGCGCCGGTCGAGATCATTCGGGTGGAGGGCAACCGGATCGTCGTCCGGGAGCTGCGTCGCACCCTTTCCGAGACGGAGTAGGACGCCATGACAGGAATCGACCCCAGCGCCTTCGGCGCAATCGGCCTGCTGATGACGGCCATTCTGGCCCTCGTCTTCGTGCTCTACTTCGTGCCGGTGCCGCTGTGGATTGCGGCCTGGTCGTCGGGCGCCTATGTAGCGCTCTTCACGCTGATCGGCATGCGGCTGCGGCGCGTGCCCCCGGCGGTCATCGTGAACGCCCGCATCAGCGCGGTGAAAGCGGGACTGGAAGGGGTCTCGATCGACGATCTCGAAGCGCACTACCTGGCCGGCGGCAACGTCGTGCGGGTGGTGAACGCCCTCATCTCGGCCGACAAGGCCAACATCACCATGCCGTTCAAGCGCGCCGCGGCCATCGACCTGGCCGGGCGCGACGTGCTCGAAGCGGTGAAGATGTCGGTGATCCCGAAAGTGATCGAAACCGCGCGCATCGCCGCGGTGGCCAAGGACGGCATCCAGTTGATTGCGGTGTCGCGCGTCACGGTGCGGACCAACCTCGACCGGCTCGTCGGCGGCGCCGGCGAAGAGACGATCATCGCGCGCGTCGGCGAAGGGATGGTGAGCACCATCGGCTCGGCCAACACCCACAAGGACGTGCTCGAGAACCCGGATCACATCTCGAAGAACATCCTGGCGCGCGGCCTCGATGCCGGCACGGCCTACGAGATTCTGTCGATCGACATCGCCGACGTGGACGTGGGCGAGAACATCGGCGCCAAGCTCCAGATCGACCAGGCGAACGCCGACAAGCAGATTGCCCAGGCGAAAGCAGAAGAGCGGCGGGCGATGGCCGTGGCCCACGAGCAGGAGATGCGCGCGCGCGTGGTCGAGGCCGAGGCCGAGGTGCCGCGGGCCATGGCCGAGGCCTTCCGCAACGGCACACTCGGCGTGATGGACTACTACCGGATGCAGAATATCAAGGCCGATTCGTCGATGCGCGAGTCGATTGCCGACCAGGGCGAGGGCGGGACCCCGGGCGGCAAGCCGCCGATCAGGTAGCCGGACGCCCCGTCGCGACGTCCACCGTCCGGAGTAGGCATGTCCATCGAATCGCTACTGATCGTGGCACTTCTGATCGTGTTTCCGCTCCTGGAGCGGCTGAACCGCTACCTGCGCACGCACGCCGTCCAGACGCCCGCCGATCCGGCCAACGCGCGGCCACGCCAACGGCCGCCGGCGCTGCCAGGGCTGCCCACGCCCGAGGGGGCAACGACCCAGCGGTCAACCCTGCCCGAGGGGGCAGCCTCTGCCGAGAGGGCCGCGACTCTCAAGAGTGCCGCCACTCCCGAGAGGGCAACCATCCCCGAACGGGCCGCTGAGGCGTCTGGCGCGCCGGGCCCGGCCGTCCGGCCGGTGACAGTGCCGCCGCCAGTGCAGCTTCCTCCGCCGGAGTTCGTTCCGCCGGCGCTGCCGCCGCGGCATCGGGCCCCCGAGCGGCTCACGGCCAGCGAGCGCGTTCGAGCGGGGCGGACGATTCAGGCCGAACAGGCGGCACTCGCGCCTGCGCGGGGCAGGTCGTCCCGGGCCCGCCACGCCGTCGTGCTGCGCGGCGGGCGGGCCGATCTGCGGCGGGCCGTGGTGCTGATGACGGTGCTGGGTCCGTGCAAAGCGCTCGAGACCGAGGCCGGCCACCAGCGGGCATGACGGAGGGGCACGCTCCACTGAGGAACAGTCGGTGTTTAACGACCGTCCGTCGCTTGCCCCGACCCCGAGCGGCCATGTGCTGTTCACGGCCGGAGTCGCGCCCGGCACCGGGATCGGCAACAGCCTCGGCTCGAAGACGCCAATCGCGATGATCGCCGCGCCCTTCCGGCGTCCGGCGGTGTCGGGCACGGGCGGCCGCGATCTGCCGCTGGCGACCGGCGGCGCGACAGGCCCACGAGCAGTACGCATGGCCGCGATCGCAGGCGACACAGATCGCAAAGACACGATGACAGCGACGGCACGTCTTCTGGCGGAGCGGAATGTCCCCGGGTCGGAGCAGCGGGCTGCTCCAACTGGACGTACCGCCCAAACCGTGGCACAACAGGCAGGACGGCCTCGGCGTGTTGGAGCCCGAGGCCGTCACGAGGGCCCGGAGGTTCAGTCCGGACCCTCACCCTCAGTCTGCTCAGCCTACGCGATCGCTGACCGTCGCACGCAGCGAAGAGGCCGTGGACGGTGCCGCGTCCGTGGACGCACACCACGCGTCCACCGCCGCTTGGAAATCTCGCCCAGAACGCGAGATTCCCACACCGCCCACCGCCGTCATCTTTGTCTCGAACACGACCAGGATCGGAACGGCTCGTCGACCGCGCGTCCAGATTTCTGCGCTTCTACGTGGTTGGCAACAAATACGAAGTAGAACTCCACTGGTCTCGGTCGCCCGGCTGTGAATGGCCGATTTTGAACTGTCGATCAATGGCCGGTTTTGAGATATCCACCGAGGGTCGCCGCGGGGCTCAGGTGCATGTAGCGCTGCGTCGTCGCCAGATCCTTGTGCCCCGCGAGCTCTTGGATCGCCCTCGCCGGCGCACCCCGCATCGCCAGATGCGAACAGAACGTGCGCCGCAGGACATGCACCCCTTCGTGTGTGGGCCCTGCTCGCCGCGCTGCCGCCGCACAAGACACTGCAGCACCTTCTGGGTCAACGGACGCCCATCGCCTCGTTCTCGGACAACACTCGTGGGCCTCTGAGATGCCGATGGTCACGCACAGCGCCGCGCCGAGCCGCCGCGTCATGGGCACGTAGCGCAACCGCCCGCCCTTCGGACTGCTTACCTGCCCCTTCCAGTCGGACCGCTCGACGCAGACCTGGCTCTTCACGAAGTCCAAGTCCTTGCGCTCGAGGGCCATCATCTCGCCGGCCCTCAGCCCCGCTTCCCCGCTGCGCAACAAAGGCAAGCGGCGGGACCACTGCCCCGCCGCTCCAATATCCCTCAAAAATTCGGATCGATTTCGGGTGTGTCCCGAGGACTCCGGTGAACTCGGCGAACCGCAGCAACTGCCGCCGACAAAACGCGTTAGCCCCAGAAGTCGCGCGCCATTAACAAGTTAGGGTCATCTCCAAACTTTCCGGTGTTCGGCGCCGCGTAGATGGGCTGAATCGCCTGCACCGTCGCCGCGGGGCTCAGGTGTGTCACTTCTGTGATCGCTTGCGTTGGGGCTTCGGCTTGGACGGAACGGGAAGACCCGGGACCGGGACGGGGACGGGGACGACAGCCAACCCGTCGATGCCGGTGAAGTCTTTCGGGTTGCAGGTGTACAACGGCAGTCCGTTCGCGAGGGCCGTGGCTGCGATCATCACGTCGTAGGCGCGCGGTCTGACCGAGCGGCCGCCCTTTCGTAGCGCCAGCGCCACGCGGCCGAACGCCCGGGCGGCAGCCACGTCGAGCGGAAGCGGGTCGAAGTCCGCTTCTGCCTGCTGCACGTGCGATTGGCGCGCCGCGCGTTCTTCGTCCGTCTTCGCAAGCAGAGGACCTGCGGACAACTCTGCGAGGGTCACCGTCGTGATGAGCGGCTCCTCAGGAAGGAGGCTCTCATCGTCTATCTGCGTCAGCAGAATCAGCGTGCTCGTGTCGAGCACACCGCGTTCGTGACGTACGCGCGCGCGAGTGGTCACAGTGACGAATCCAGCGCCGCATCGATGTCGGCCCTGAGCCACGCGGCGTCGACGCGCGCCAACCGCCGCCACCGATTCAGAAGTGCAGAGGCGCGGAGCGTCCGCCGGGAGAGCGGCCTGCGCTCGGCGACGGCATGCCCATCGCGAGTCACGGTGAGACACTCCCCCCGCGCGACCCGGTCGAGCACGCGCCCCCCGTCATTGCGCAAATCTCGGACTGTGACTTCGGCCATGCCCTAGTGTCTCACCGGTGAGACGCGGTGGAAGCGGCGGCGACGCGACGCGAAACGCGCCGGTCCCGGGATGTCGTCGCGGGCGTACGCACGTCGGTGGCCAAGCTGCGTCAGTGGCCTGGCGCCTCGGAATCAGGGCGATGAGCCCGTTCGTCAGCCACAAAGGCTCGCCGGCCCGCCATATGAGCGGCAGGTGCCGCACCCGCCCGTCCTTCGGCATCGTGACGTGGCCCTTCTATTCGGGACGCGCCACCGTCATCTGCCGCTTGGCCAGGTCCACATCCACGTCGGACCATGCGAGCGCCATCATCTCGCCCGCACCGCAGGCCCGCTTTTCTACCTAACAGAATCACGAGTTGGGCAAGTGAATCGGACTGCGCCGCCTTCAGCCGCTGCACATCCTCGGTCGTGATTTCGTCCAGGCGCATGAGCCCGAACGCCCTCACGAGGTGCACCCGCATCACCGTCTCTTTCGAGGCGATGCCGCTGGGCTTCAACCGGTTCGCCTTCGCGTATCCGTCGAGGAACCACGCGAACTCGTTCAACGTGGGTATCTGCTTGATCGCTTAGGCTCACCCCTGAGATATGCCGTCGTCGAACACCTGCAAGCGCTCCTCAAGCAAAAATTGGGGCGGTGGCAAGACAAGGCGCTCTGACTTCATGCGGCATAGCGCCCCCGGGGAGCCCACGCGGAAGTGCCCCGTGCCGAGAAAGCGGTCGCCATCCACGTCGCCGAAGCTGGCGTTGGCGCACGTCTCAGCCGTGGTCTCGGGCAGCAGATGACGGTCGTAGTGAAGTCGAGACGCTGAGCCCTGAGGCGCTGCGAGCGGCGGCGAGGTGCGCGTGGCGGTCTGGGCGCCGAGCACGGCACCAGCGCTGATGGCGGCGGCGACACAGGTCGCCCGCACGAGTGACCCACGAACAGGAGGCACGCGGCATTGTGGCGTCAGGCGGAGGTGACAACCCGCCTCGTGTATGGTGGGAAGCGCATGCAGGACGATGACCAGGACGAGCTCGTTGTCGAACTCGATGTCGAGAGCGACCAGGCAGAGGCCGCTCCCATCCGGGTGGAGCCGGACGACCTCGCGCCCGATACGTTGCGCGCCGTGATCGAGTCGTTCGTGCTGCGCGAGGGTACCGACTACGGCCTGCAGGAGACGTCGCTCGACGACAAGGTCGCGCAGGTGCTCACGCAACTCCGCCGCGGCAAGGCGCAGATCGTCTTCGACCCGGCCACCGAGTCCGTGACCATCGTCGTGACGACGGCGCTCGACGGGTCAGTGACTACTTGACCTCGAGGGCGTAGAAGCCCGCCAGCTCCACCTTCACGACGACGTCTTTCGGGCTGTCGTTCTTGAGGTACCAGCCGTGAATGCCGTCCCACGGCGCCGTGAAGACGCCGCTCTGCGGCGTGCCGCCGGTCTTCGCATAGAACATCAGGTCGCCAACGCCGTCGACCTGCCTGGTGTGGCCGTGGAACTCGCTCAGCATCTTGCCCGGCTCGGCGAGGGTGCCGTAGCTGATGTTGTAGACCAGCGTCTCGCCCTGCGTCATCGTCAGCTTGTATTCCAGGCCTTCCCCGGCAGGCACGGCGATGTCGACCGTGTCGGTGCGCCACTTCGCGGGTTGGATGGCGATCACGCCGTCTCGAAGCGGATACTCGCGCCATCCGTCCACGGCCGCGGGGAGAGGCGGTGGGGTTGCTGGTGCTGCGGCTGGAGCCGAGGCGGTGGAAGCGGCGCCCCCGGGAGCTGCACCTTGTTCAGCGCAGGCCACCGTCAGCCCCAGGGCCAAGGCTGACAGGAAGACGGGTATGCGTGTCATATGTGGCGAATCATAGTCCGGTCCGCCGGCACCCTAACGGATCACCGTCGCGCGGCCCGCATGCGATCGCCATCGGGCGAGGCCCGTTCACACCCCGAGCTGCCGGGCCAGATCCTCCATGCTCGTCGCGGCAATGTCGACGGGCACCCGCGGAGCGGATTCCCCTGTGCCAGGTCCATTCTCTCCCGGCCGCGCGACGTGGGCCGTGCGCAGCCCGCTCGCTGCGGCCTGGCGCAGGTCGTCGCTGTGTGCGGCTACCATCATCACCTCGCGCGGCTGCAGGTTCAGCGCCGCCGCCGACAGCAGATACACTGCGGGTTTCGGCTTGAAGTCGCGCGCGATGTCGGCGCCGAGCACGGCGTCCCACGGGATGCCGTTGCGCCGCGCGATGTCGACCATCAGCGCGATGTTGCCGTTGGAGCACGGTGCCAGCAGGAACTTCCGCTTGAGTCGCGCAAAGCCCGGCAGCACGTCAGGCCAGGTGTCGAGGCGATGCCACGCCAGGTTGAGGTCGTCGGCCACCTTCGGGTCGAGCGTCTGCAACCCGAACTGCGGCCGAATCCTATCGAGCATGCGCCGGTGCAGCACGTCGAGCGCCACGTAGGGCTGCCGGCCCGAGCGCACCTCCTCCATGGTCGGCTGATAGAGCGCGCGCCAGGCACCGGCCAACGCTCGCCAGTCGAGGGTGTAGCCGAGCGGCGCCAGGATGCGCTCGGCATCGCGCGCCACGCCGCTGCGCCAGTCGACGCAGGTGCCGAACACGTCGAAGACGAGCGCCTTCACGCCTTCCAGTGAAACGCCCGGCTTCGCTTGCGCCGAGATGTCGGTCGCCTCACCCGGCGACGCGAATACCGCCCGCGCCACCGAGGCGCCGGCCGCGGCCACAGCGGCGGCCCCCTTGAGCACATTCCGACGCGTCAGGTTCGTCATCGTCTCCTCCGGTTGGGGTCTCACCAATCGCCGTGGATTATGCCCCCTCCGGCCCGGTCGCGCCCGGCCGCTCTGGTGTATACGCGTGGCGTCTCGGCCGGAGGCCAAGGCACCTCGGTTCCCCGCCGTCGCGGTGCTGGCCCGTGGGCGGCTGTGGCCGTGTCCATCGTGCGCATCTGCGCGCAGTTGTCGCCGGACGTCTCGGCGCAGGCGCCGCGGGGCGCGATTCACAGCCAGATGTCGATCGTGACTCGCCCATCGCGCCGCCTCAGCTCCGCGGGGGCCTACCGTGGCGCCGACGGCGTCCGGGTCGGAGCTGGCCAACGTGATCGCGTGGCCGACATCCGGCGGGCTCCACTATGGACTTCCCCAACGACGACCCGATCTTCCACAACGTGTTCTCGCTGACGCGCGGAGCCACCTTCGACCTCGGCCGCTACCCCCGCGGCGACACCAAGAGCCGCCGCTTCGACCATCCCTACTTCGCGCGTCTCGACGCGCAAGGTCGCTTCCGGCTGGCAGGATTCCTTCGGCGAAGATGCCGAGTCTTTGTTCAGCGGGTGAAGCGACGGTCGTCGCCGCGAATCCAAAATTCCGTGCTTGTACAAATGTGAGGGTACTGCCATAACGGTGGCGTGCCTGGCAAACGCGCCCCGATCGACGGTCTGACCCGCGAGGCGTTGATCGATGAGGTCACGCGGTTGCGCGAGGCGCTCGCGCGAGGCGAGCGCACCCGCTGCGATGTCGAACGCGCGCGCGATCGCCTGCAACGCCGCCACGACCGCCTGCAGGATCAGCTCGCCGCCGCGCGGCGCGCCGGCGTTCGCCAAGCCGCGCCGTGTGCGAACGCCCGTCGGCAGGGCACGCGCCGCCCGCCTGGGCGTCGTGCCGATCGGACCTCTGGGCGCCGGGCGCACCGACCGCGGCCCCCGCACATCGACGAGCAGTACGAAGCGCCCGTGCCGCCTGCGTGCCCGGACTGTGGCGGCGCGGTGACGGTGACGCACACGGCCACCCAGGTGCAGGAGGAGTTCCCCGTGGTCCGTCCGGTCGTGCGCGCCTGTCGCGTGCACGTCGGCGCGTGTCGCGCGTGCGGGCAGCGCGTGCAGGGGCGCCATCCGCTGCAGACGTCCGACGCGCTCGGCGCCGCCGACACGCAGCTCGGCCCGCAGGCCACGACGCTGGCGGTGTGGTGCCACAAGGGCCTCGGCCTGCCCCTGGGCAAGGTGCAGCGGATGCTCCGCACGCAGTGCGGGCTGCACGTCACGCGCGGCGGCTTGGCGCACCTGTGCGCGCGGGTCGCCCGGCGCGCGACCCCGACCTACGAGGCGTTGTGCGCCGAGGTCCGCCACAGCCCGGTGGTGAGTCCCGATGAAACGGACTGGACGATCGGGCGGGTGCTGCACTGGCTCTGGGTCGCCGCGACGCCGACCACCACGGCGTATCGCATTGCGGCCGGCCGGGGCGTCGACGACGCGGCCGCGCTCCTGGGTGCCGACGTCGCCGGCGTGCTCGCGCGTGACGGCTGGGCGCCGTATCGGCGCTTCACGCGCGCCACGCATCAGACGTATCTCGCGCATCTGCTCCGCCGGTGCCGGCTGCTGCACATCGATCCTCCGCGCTGCGCGTTGCCGCCGCAGATCCAGGCCCTCTTGCAGCGCGCGCTGGCGCTCCGGGACCGGCGTGCCGCCGGCGCCGTGTCGCCGCGCATCTGACGAGGGAGGCGCCGGCCCTGCTGACGTGTCTCGGCGACCCGACCATCGACGCCACGAACTGGCGCGCGGAGCACGCGATCCGCCCGGCGGTCGTCAC
>Ga0105046_10017285_pt1 | contig 11040 bp, 8 predicted proteins | sample MAT03_FD_78385 | JGI IMG/M metagenome (GOLD analysis project Ga0105046, IMG submission 78385) | Freshwater microbial communities from Lake Fryxell liftoff mats and glacier meltwater in Antarctica - MAT-03 (megahit assembly) | ecosystem: Environmental > Aquatic > Freshwater > Ice > Liftoff...
CCCTTCAACGCCTCTCCTCTGCCTTCCAGATGAGTGCAGATTAGTTCTCCCTTTTCCTCCAACCGCTCAGGCCCCTAGGCCAGCGTGTGATACTCGGATTTCATGAGCCAAGCGGGTATGCGAGGCTGCTAATTAGAAGCATGTCGACAGCTCATTCCCTAGTTATGCGATGTTCGGGGTGTGAACCGTTACCGGGCGAAGCCTGTATGAGGACTCAAGACTGCCGCGCGCGTCACAAAACATCGGTGAGCTGGACGGGAGTCCACGCCGAGACTGGGAGACGAAGAAAATCGTGTCGAATCGCGGATCAATGCTTTTCTTCTCTCTCTTCCATTGCTCCCCTCTGTTTCCGCTCTCATTTTGTACCGCACGGGGTCGGTGCTCTCTCCAATATTGAAGAGGAGAATGAACAGAAGCAAGGAAAGACCGCAAAGGGGGAATGAGGAGGTGAACGCAAAGGCGCAAAGGCTCAAATATTGGTGGCAACCTCCTGCTTGGCGTCTGTGCGTCGAATTCCTCATGCGACACACGGCATCTTCTTGGTGAGTCCTGGCTGTTTTGACCCGCCAATACTCGGTCAACAGGCCCCTCATGACTGACGACTCTTTCTCGCAGTTGCGTCCCTCATCAGACTCTGCCACGATGGCGCTGCGAGGATCGATCAACGGTCTTGTCACATGGGAGTGATGTATGTTCTTCGGTGAGGATGTGACGCGGCGGGATTGGCTCGCGGCGGCAGCAATGGGGTTAGCCGGGGCGACACTCGCCTCGGAATCAGAGGCGGTGACGAAGATGACGAAATCGAATCCCGGTCCGTTTCGGGTCTGTTTGAACACGAGTACCATTCGCGGCCAAAAGTTGCCCGTCGACAAACAAATCGAGGTCGCCGCCCAGGCGGGCTTCGAGGGCATCGAGCCCTGGATCGGCGATCTGAGGGCCTTTGTGGAAGGCGGCGGCAAACTTACAGACCTCCGCAAGCAGCTGGACGACTCGAACCTGCACGTCGAGAGCGCCATCGGTTTCGCGAAGTGGATTGTCGACGACGAGTCAGAGCGTAAATCCGGGATCGAAGAACTCAAACGCGATTCAGAAATGATTCATGTGCTGGGAGGAACTCGCATGGCCGCTCCTCCCATCGGAGCGCACGATGCGAACGCAGCTGTCATGGACCTGCGAGTGGTCGCCGAGCGGTATCGGTCCGCACTGGAGGTCGGCATCGCCTTGGGGGTGACCCCCATGGCCGAAGTGTGGGGGTTCTCCAAGAACCTGTCCCGCCTGGCCGAGACCGTCTCCGTGATTGTGGAAGCCGGGCACCCGTCGGCCTGCTTGCTGCCGGACTTCTACCACTTGTATCGCGGCGGCTCGTCGTTTGAGGGCTTGAACCTGCTCTCGAAGAACGCGATCCATGTGTTTCATATCAACGACTATCCCGCTCGCGAGCGGACCTCGCTGGACGATAGTGATCGAGTCTATCCAGGTGACGGCGACTGCCCGATTGTCCAGATTCTGAAAGGCCTGCGAACCAACGGCGTCAGCTGCGCGTTATCGTTGGAGCTGTTCAACAAGGATTTGTGGAAGCAGGATGCGCTCGCGGTCTGCCAGACCGGAGCCGCCAAGGTCCGGGCAATCATCGCGAAGGCGATGGAATAGCGGGAAGCGATCAGCGATCAGCCGTCAGCCGTCAGCCAGAGGGTGGACGCGATACCGAATTCTCCTCGGCTGATAGCTGACAGCTGACAGCTTCTCCCCCCCAAGGACGAACCATGCCTTTTGACCAGCTGAGCGACTTCCTTCAACGGTTGACCCAAGCTGGCGATCTCGTGCGGATCAAGCAGGAAGTTGATCCGCGCCATCAAATCGCGGCCATCACCTGCGAGGCTCGGCGGTCCGACCCGCTCGGTGGCCCCGCAGTGCTGTTCGAGTCGGTTCAGGGGAGCCGCGTCCCGGTCGTGACGAATCTGCTGGGCACAACTCGCCGCATATTGCTCGCTCTGGGTGATGAGACGTTTAAGTCTGCGGAAGAACGCCTCGACGAGTGGCTGACCCCGCGCGCGCCGGTGCCTGCTGGGGAGTCCGTCAATCTGGGGGCCGCGCTGACTCGCATATCGCGACTCGTACCTCGGCAGCAAAAGACCGCTTTCTCGCAGCAGGTTGCCCGGCTCGGTCGTGATATCAATCTGCATGAGCTGCCATTCCCTCGCAGCTTCGACGGCGAGACCGGACCATCCCTCACCTGCGCCCAGCTGTGGTTGACCGCACCGGAGACAAATCAGCGGTGGGTGAGTACACCCGTGTTGGAGGTCGGCGGTCCTCAATCACTGCTTGTGCATTGGCCGCTCACCGATCGCGGCCCAGACATCGTCGATGAGTATCGACAGCAGAACAAGCCGACCCCCGTGGTCGTCTCCCTGGGGGGTGACCCGCTACTGCACTTGGCTGCGCAGCTGCCTGGAATTCCCGATACCGATGCGTGCCAGCTGGCGGGTGTGCTCCGCGGGCAAGCATTGAACTTGGTGCGGGGGCGAACGGTCGAACTCGATGGCCCGGCCGATGCGGAGTTCCTGATCGAGGGGTACATTGATCCGCATGAGATCGACGCCGCACAAGGGACCGTGGCCTCGCCGTCGGGGTTGCTCGTTTCGCGGCAACGTTTGGCCGTCATCCGTGTCACAGCCGTCACACACCGCTCGCAACCGGTCCTGCCCTCGGTCGTGCATGCGTCGGGGAACACCGAAGAGGAGGCTTGGGCGCCGCTACTTTCTCAGTTGTTAATCCCAATTCTCCGTCGGTTGCATCCCGCAGTGCAGTCGTTCCAATTCAGCCGTGATGGACAGGGGCGACGCATCGCATTCGTCGGACTGCGTACGCGATACCCCGGACACGCACGTCAGACGCTGCAAGGTCTGGCCCAGTCTCCGATGCTCGCGGACGTGGTCTTATTGGTGGGTGTGGACGAAGACGTCGCACTGACCGAGTCGCCCACTGTCTGGCGGCAGGTGGCTCACATGTCGGACCCCGCCAGAGACTTTTTGACCGTATCGACCGTGCGAGATGCCTCGCACCGAGCCTGTGACGATCTGTCCCGTGCGGGGACACTCTTGATCGACGCGACACGAAAGCCCGACCCCAGAACCGGCGAATGGATCGAACTGGCAGAACCGAACGCCGAGAGTCGCGAAACTGCCGCCGAGATCTGGAAGCTGATGGCTGATGGCTAATACACCCTTCCGCTGACCATCCGCCACGACCCGCTACTTCACCGCATACAGCAAGCGATCGCACGACGAACAAAACGTCGGCTCTCCGCCGCCAATTTGGACGGCGATTTGAGGCGTCAGACTCACATAACAGTGCGTACACATCCCATTGTCAATCGATGCCATTCCATCCGCACCATACGCATCGACCAAACGCCGATAATGGGCCTTGATCGTCTCGGGGATCGCCTTTTCGGCGTCCTGCACGTGAGTCTTCAGCTCCGCCTCCTGCTTCCGCAGTTCCACGGAATGAGATTCAAACTGAGCTGCGAACACATTGCGTTCCGCCTCAAGCTTGGCGCGCCGCTCGCCAATAGCCGCAATCTCCACTTGAATCTGGTCGACCTTATCCAGGAACTCCAGAATCTCGTCCTGCAAAACACTATTGGACGCCTTGTCAGCTGCTATTTGCCCCTTGAGGATGTCAAACTCGCGGTTGGAGGCCGCTTCATTCTGCTTGCGGTCGAGGTCCTTTAGCTTGGCTTCGCTTGATTTCAAATCGAGGTTCTTCCGGTCTGTCGCCGCGCGAGTCTGCTTGAGTCCCTCTTCCTTGGCCTTCCGGTCTGCATCGAGCTGGGCCAGCTGATTATCGCGAGCCCGGACCTGCCGCGGTCCACGGGTCAACTCATCCTGAACGCTCTTAAAAGCGAGGTGGTGGCGGTGCAAAGCGGACAGATCAACGACGGACGCCATGCAGTGGAACTCCTGAAAACACCAGCCGAAGCCAAATCCGGCGAGCTTGCAACACCAAGCCCCAAAGCGACATAATACGCTTTACTGCTCGCGGGTGTAACTCAGTTGGTAGAGTGACAGCTTCCCAAGCTGTATGTCGAGAGTTCGAATCTCTTCACCCGCTCTTTGTGTGAACAATGGGATGGTCAGTTTCTCCAGATCATTTGTGTGTCTATAGTGCGGGGAAGAGACTCTGGCTCGTCTGAGCCTTGGGAGAGTCACTGCAAAATCGCGAGCTTCGCTGAGATGGAATTCAGCGAAATGCGTCTGGCATTGGGGCGCGCCAGGAAGTTGCGGTCCTCGCCTGTCTTCTTAACCCATTCAGAATGCCGGTTCGTTCGGCAGGGGCGTTGGGGCGCAAATCCCCCGCTGACGCATCGTGCGAGTCAACTGGGTGAAGGCCGAATTCTCAAACCGCTCATTTGTGCAGCGTCGACTGCGAAACCACACCGAGATCTTTTACGAGTCCCGATTCATGAGCGGTCTGCGAATTTTGGCACTGATCGAGGCGGCGATACTTCTAGCAGTGGCACTTTCCCCACTCCAGAGTGATGAGCAGTCTGCCGATCGGGAGCGGCCGTTTGGAATCCCGCAACGAGTTCCCCTCACGACCTCACGCGTCATGGGCAGCCCGGAACCGCCGCTCCCATTTCGAGCGGTGCGAACGCGCCCCGAATTGGAGATCGACTTTCCGGTGCATGTCATCCGCGAGCCGGGCACCCGCCACTTGTTCCTCTCCAGTCAGGCGAAGTCGTTTGGAGAGTCGACCATCAGTCGCGTGATGGAGGTCCCGGGCCAGGCGTCGACCGAGTTGCTGTTCGAGGTGCCCGATGTGGCGTACAGCCTCTGCTGTCATCCTCGCTTTGAAGAGAATGGATTTCTGTTCGTGGGCAGCAATGGACCCCGCAAGGGGGAGACCAAGCACAGCCGCGTCAGTCGCTACACCGTTTCGCGAACGGCCCCCTACCTCGTTGATCCTGAATCGGCGATGACCGTCATCGAGTGGAAATCTGACGGTCACGACGGGGCGGCGATGGCCTTTGGACTCGATGGATATCTGTACGTCACGACCGGGGACGGGACATCGGATTCGGACAAAGACGTGGTCGGACAGCGGCTCGATATGCTGCTGGCCAAGGTCTTGCGGATTGATGTCGACCAGGCCGACGACGGGCAAAACTACTCCGTGCCGCAGGACAATCCTTTTGTCGACATCGAGAACGCTCGACCCGAGACATGGGCCTACGGAGTGCGTGCTCCCTGGCGGGCGCACGTTGACCCGCAGACTGGTCAACTGTGGGTCGCGCAGAACGGACAGGATCTGTTTGAGCAGGTCTACGCCGTGCAGCGGGGAGCGAATTATGGTTGGAGCGTGATGGAGGGGAGTCACCCGTTTTATCTGGAACGTCCGCTGGGACCGACTCCGCACACGAAGCCGACGTTCGAGCATTCCCATGCAGAGGCTCGTTCGCTGACGGGCGGCGTGTCGTACTACGGAGAGAAGTTTCCCGAGCTGCGAGGAGCCTACATCTATGGGGACTATGCAACGGGTAAAATCTGGGCTGGCAAACTGAATGGTGAGGGGCAAGTCGAGTGGCACAAGGAGATCGCTGACACCACGTTAGCGATCACTTCATTCGGCACTGATGCGGATGGCGAGCTGTTGATCACCGACCATCAAGGAGCCGGTCAGGGAGGGTTCTACACGCTGGAGCCGAACCCTGTCGATGCCCCGGCGACGGCGCAGTTTCCACGGCGATTGAGTCAGAGTGGGCTCTTTGATTCGGTCCAGAACCATACGATGGCTGCCGGAGTGATTCCCTATTCGGTGAACTCACCGCTCTGGTCGGACGGTTCACGGAAGTCCCGGTTCATGGCGATTCCCGAGAGCTCTGGCACAGCTGGCCACCCCGCTACGATTGCGTCCCACCCCACCGATGCCTGGAAACTCCCCGATGGGACCGTGCTGGTGAAGTCCTTTGGGCTGAACATGGCGACCGGAGATATGGCCAACGGCACTGACCCACTCACGGAGAATTGGCAGTGGATCGAAACCCGGTTCATGCTGCTGCAGGACAAAGAATGGGTGGGATATTCGTACGCCTGGAACGAGGACCAGACCGATGCCACTCTGGTGGAATCGGCGGGGGACTCGAAGGTGTTCCACGTCCGAGGTGACGATGGAGTCTCCTTTGAACAAACTTGGCGCTACCCCAGCCGCACCGAATGTATGCTCTGTCACAGCCGCGCAGCTGGGTTCGTTCTGGGCCTATCAACACCGCAGATGAATCGCGATCACGATTACGCGGGTGTGGTCGACAACCAGCTACGAGCGTTGTCGCATGCGGGTGTTCTCCATGGCCTCGACAAGGCACCGTCTGAGTGTGAACGCCTGGCGGATCCGTCGGATGCCAGTCAACCGCTGGAGGCTCGGGCGCGGTCTTATCTGCACTCAAACTGTGCCCACTGCCATGTCGAATCTGGTGGGGGCAACGCGCAGATGAACTTGAAGTTCAATACTAAACCCGAGGAGTTCAAGGTGATTGGAGTGAAGCCGGTCCACCAAACGTTCGGCCTCGCTGAGCCTCAACTCGTCTCCCCCGGCCATCCCGAGCGGTCAGTCCTGCTCCACCGGGTCAAGATTCGGGCGCCAGGCCAAATGCCCCAGTTGGCGACATCCCGAGTCGATCAGCAGGCAGTCGATCTGCTCGAAGAGTGGATCAAAGGGATCGCCCAGTAAGCGATGTCGCTCCGCAAATTGCATCTCGCGACAGTGCGGACCTGAGGGGCGATTGTATCGCGTTCACGCCATTCATAGTCCGGTCACCGGCCCTGAAGCGGGGTTCTCCAGCCCCTCATCCGAAGCGTCGGTCGATGAATTTGCCAACGCCTTGGCGAAGTCGGTCGGTGCAGGAGGTGCTGCTGCTTCACTCCATGGAATCCACTGTGCGTCAATCGTCGAGGTCGAGAAGACGGTGCCACGTGGAGGACGTTTTCCTCTCGGCAAGAACCAGACACACAGGCCAGTCAGCAGCACACCGCCGAGCACGAGACCGGCAATCTCCAACGGCTTGGCCGCCACAGGTGGCTTTGGAGCGAGTGCTTTCGCCACGCGAATCCGCCCCATCAGCAGCGGGGTCCCGCGCCGCGTATCGTCGAACGCGGTGTAGGTCATGATCTTGAGAAAATAGCCGACGAAGACCACTTCCGCTTCGATCGCATTGCCGATTGGAAGCTCGGGTGGTTTCTCGATGAAGACAACGGTGTAGGGCAACGACTTCGACTCGTCGGTCCAGCCCATCGCTTCGTAGACCTTGGAGGCTCCGAGTGGATTTTTCGCAGCGTCGACCTCGAACTCCAGCACCCGCCGCACATGCATCCGCAGACGAATCGGCTGGCCGCGGTATTTTTTGGGCTCCTCCCAAATCTGGGTCAGAGCGGGTTCCTGGCGGGCGCGTTTTTCAAAATCCGGGAACGCTTGTGTCCGGCTCCAGCCGAGGAGTTGCCAGTAGGCGATCATCTCTCGCGGGCGCAGGGCGGAGCGATCGGTGATGAGTTCTTCACGCGATTGAAAATCGGCGAATACCTCGGGGTCAAGGTCGTTCGGGCCCGGGACCACGGTTTCCACGAAGGGGGCCTGTGCTCCACCCGCACCGGCGGCGACAGCGGCGACGGCGGCGCTGTCCTCGTTCGCCGAGAGCCAGTTCCAATTCGCTGGCTGACGCAGCGTATCAAACAGGAACCACAAGACCGCCAGTCCAACGAGCATGGAGAGCGCTCGCGAGGCCGGGATCGATGACCCAAAAGGACGCACAGTTCTTCGGCGCATGAGCAGATCCTCGGGTTCCGACAACGGCTGGTCACAAACGATCAAAGCGGGATGACAGAATGATTCGCGAAGCAGCGTACGGGATCGTAGACTGGCCCCCTCGGTCCGGTCGAGATCCCCCGCTCTACATTCGGTCCCGCTGGTGGATTCATGATCGGCCTGAAACCATCACTCATCGACACTCACCCGAAATACCTCTCCTCGGACGTATGTCATGACTGCATCACGGAGCTTCCGGGGTGGTCAACTCCACGAAACCGACTTGCCGCATCTGTGACCCGTCGGGCAACGTCTGGCGGGTGCAGACATCGACGATTTTCATCAACTCTTCGTAGTGCAAGCGGCGGTCCACATGCAACTGGATGCGATCGAACGGGACCGCCTGGATGCTGAACACCGATCGTAAATTCGTGTTCAGCTGCTGGATTGAAGCGGCGGTCAGGCGCCCCGCGACAACGGTTTGCTGCCCCACGTTGATCGCTGCGACCTGCCCCACGTTGTCCGCCGTGACGAACAGGTCGAGCGTCTCGACAAACGCCGGAGCATCAACCCCATCAGTCGGCGGGGCGGAGTCATCGATGGGCACCTGCGTCAATGCCGCCTGGGGGGGCGGCATATGCAGCTGGAAGTGCCCTTCAATCGGTGCTGGACGGAACGTCAAAATGAAGAACGCCAGAAGCTGGAATGCCATATCGAGCATCGCAGCGAGATTCAGCTGGACATCTCCGGGAGTCTTTCGACGTTGGCGACGGCGGCTCATTTAGAGTCCCCCCTGCTTCGTCATCGCGCTCAGTGCGATCTGGCGGTAACCCTGAGCCTGGCAGAGCCGAATAACCCCCAGCACGGTGGCGAAGTCGACGGTCTTGTCCGCGCGGATGATCACCGGGACCGGAAGTTCCCCGTTATCAATCGGTTTACCAAGGGCTTTGAGCTGCAGCTTCAGCATCTTGGCTTCCTGGGGAACGAAGGTCTGCAAATCAACTGCATGCCCGAAAGATTGGACCCCTCCTTTTGCGTCGATGTTCAACATCAACGGTTCCAGGGTTCCGGTATATTCCAATGGCCGAGCCGACCCCAACACGGGCAGTTGCAGAGAGAGATCCATCGACGCGCCTTTAAAGTTAATCACGAGCATAAAGAACGTGATCAACTGGAAGACCATGTCGAGAATCGGCGTCAGATTCGGTTCAACGCCTTCACTAGTTTTCGCGGACATGCACTCGCTCCGAATGGGTGAGAGGCATCAGGATTGCGAGGCGGGAGGTGCGGGTGCGGGCTTGGCACGCGCTGTGGAATGCACTCGCAGCAGAAACTCGTCCGCCATCGTAATTGCTTGCAGGCTCAACGAGGCCACACGATTCTTGAACACCGCATACAGGAAAATAGCGGGGACCGAGAGGGCGACGCCTTCGAACGTAACCAGCAGAGCTTCGGAGATCCCGCCGGCGACTTCACTGGCCTTCATTTGGGACTCGCCCCTGGCGATCACGCTGAAACTGGAGATCATCCCTTTCAGCGTTCCGAGCAAACCGATCAGCGGGCCGAGCGATCCGATGACCGCCAGCATGCTGATCCGCTTTTCCATCTCGACGGTGATCACTTCACCCATGCGGTCGATCGACTCGCGGGCTTCTGCCAGTCCGCTGGAAAGCGATGCCAGACCTGAGGTCACCAGTTGACCCAGCTCACATTGGCTCTCTTTCGCGGCCCGCAGAATCCCCGGGTAATCGCGCCCCGCCAGGAGCTTGTCCATTTCCTCCACGAGCCCCTGGGGCATGACGACTTCTGGTCGCAGATCCTGAAAGAGCCGGACCACGAGAGCGACGAAGTAAAACGACATCAGCAGCAGCACGCCGCCGATCCAGCCCGATGTGTGGATCAACCACATCAGCGTGGATTGCGGAGCAGCAGCCGGCGCAGCCGCGGCGGGAGCCGCTGCCGCAGCGTCCTGGGCGTGAGCCAAACTCGGCAGATCCCCCCAGAGGCAAATCGCAGCAATGACGATGACCCAACCGGACATGCTGGCAGCGAACTGTCGCGCAGAGACAGACATTCGGAAACTCCCGTGACTCCGTGGACACTCTAGCTCCCGACAGACAGCTGTCTGAAGCTCAAGCTTACATTCGCGTGATCGTAGCAAATCTCCTACGTGCGAGACACCCATGCACGTCTGTGGCGACTCCAGAGAGTTGGCAATGTTCTGAATCGGGGATAAATCGCCCATCAGCCCGACCACAGCTCCAAGAGCGTTTGTCAAAGAGATCCGTGGCTTGCGTGGCCGGCGAAGGCGTCGTCACGATCTCTGATCGAACGACAAATGCTCCAGCACTCGCCAGAAATTGATTCCCTTCTTAAAAACATACATGAGTAAGCATAGTGTGTTCGCGATGCATACCTTGTCTTCCGAGAAGACAGATTTCGATGACTTCGATTCTTCATCGCTGCTCGTTGGTCAAATTGGCCTGTTTCGTCACTGGGCTCCTGGCGTGCGGTACTTCTCCTTTGGCTGAGGAGATGCGGACTTGGGCCGACGCGACCCGCAAACACTAAATGGAGGGCAAGTACGCGGGCATGTCGGGGACCACGGTCAAACTGGTCCTCAAGACCGGGAAGAAGCGAGAGATCGAGCTCAAGCAGTTGAGCGCCGCTGACCCAAAAATATGTCGAGTCTCTCGATGCCGATAATCCGTTCAAGCCCTCCGAAGAAGAGGACGATCCTTTCAAGCCGGCAGCAGAAGACCAGGGTGAAGAAGAGACGGCAGACGGCCAGAGGAAAGCCGTCATCGTCGACTGGAACGAGTCCGTGCCTGAGCGGTGATCGAAAGACAATCGGGCTCTGCAACGGCGAGCGGGTCGGCCTGTTCGATATTGCCGAACGCGAGGTCCTGGCCATGGCGGCCACTCCCGGAAAACTGACCTGGCCCGGCATGTCGTTCGGCCCGTCCGGCCAGCGGATGGCCTGCGTCGCACAGAGTCGGATCCTTGTCTGGGATACGACCAACGGAAAGTTACTTTTCCGACTTCGAGACGCCAGGTCTGCACATCTTTGGACCTGCCAGCTTTCCCGATGACAACTTTCTGTTCTGCGGAGGGAAGTTCATCATCGAACTCGAAAACCAGTTGAAGCTTTGGGAATACACCGACGCCGAACAATGGACAACCGTGCGGAATCTGACCCTCGCCGCAGTCGGATCCCACACCGGACCGGGGGCCTGGCTGTCG
>Ga0105046_10017287_pt1 | contig 11039 bp, 9 predicted proteins | sample MAT03_FD_78385 | JGI IMG/M metagenome (GOLD analysis project Ga0105046, IMG submission 78385) | Freshwater microbial communities from Lake Fryxell liftoff mats and glacier meltwater in Antarctica - MAT-03 (megahit assembly) | ecosystem: Environmental > Aquatic > Freshwater > Ice > Liftoff...
ATTCCCGCCTGCGCGGGAATGACGCTGGCATGATAAACACCCAAGCCAGTACTATCGCTACGGAAAGGGTGGATTCCCGCCTGCGCGGGAATGACGCTGGCATGTCCTAAGCTTTATGACTATGGCTATAAGTGGGTAGGCTTAATTAAATATAAGATTCTAAAACCCTGCGCCGCCCGCACAGCGGGCGGCGCAGGGTTTTAGAATTTGGTTTTTATTTAGGTTGAACTACTTAGAACTCTCGTGGGTTCGTTCCTCTGTTCGCCAGTTGGTAGTGGTGGGGTATGAAATCAGCAACACCCGTCACTTAATTAGTTGCGGCATCTCTATCATCATCCTCTTCAGCAGATAGCAGCGCGGGTAATAGAGTCGTGATGGTTTCGCCTTTGTTTAGTGTGAGCAGGCGATCGCCTCCGCCCTGATTGCCTTCTAGGGGAAACGCCTCAGCGGGAATTCGAGCGGTGCGATCGCCGCTAGTTAGCGTTGTTACACTGGTTTCGGCATAGGCTGGCACAATTCCCACTACCGTATCTCCCTTGACGGCAAATTTCATCGCCTGCACCCCTAAATCACCTCGATTTGCGCGGCGCAGCGCTTTTACAGTCATGGTTTTGCCATACCCTTGCTGTGAAATCAGCAAAAACCCATCGTTTGGAGTTAGCGCCACACAGCCCGCTAGCCCCTCCTGCTTACTCAAGCGAATAGCCTGCAACCCCTGCGCGGTGCGGCTTTGGAGCGGAAGCTGGTCATCATTCACCTCAAACCGTAACAGCCGTCCGCCGGATGTCGCCAAGACGAGTTGTTCGCCCACGGCTGCTAGAAGCGCGTATTGCAAATTGTCTTCATCTTTGAGTTTAAGAGCAGTTAGCCCCCGTCCGGTTAGGTTAGCAAATTCTGACAGCGGCACCCGTTTTACTCGCCCTTGGGTCGTCAGCAAAATCAAGTCCAGGCTTTCTAAAAATTCAGGCATCAAAACAAATTGAGCCACGATGATTTCGGGTTCGTTGCCCTGGGCGCTGGGGGGCAGCAGCGTAATCAGTGGCGTGCCCTTTGACTGACGGTGGGTTTGAGGAATATCGTCAACACGCACGGTATAGGCTTTGCCGCTGCGGGTAAGCACCAAAAGTTCTTGAGCGGTCGTTGCGGCCTCGGTTTGCAAGGCAACGTCGTCCCCTTCTAAAAGCGTTTGGGGCGGCTGGCTTTCTTGTTTGGCCTGCTGCCGTTCAAAGGTTTTGGGCGTGTGGCGACGCACATAGCCGCGCTGGGTGAACTCTAACACCACCTCTTCTTCGCGCACGTCTTGAGCGCTTTCTGCCAGGGCTTCGGCTTCTTGGGCTTGCTGGGCAGCCGTTAGCAGCCGGGTGCGACGGGGATCAGCAAACTTTTTCTTGAGGGCGCGTAGATCTTTTTTGATCGCTTTCATCAACTCCCGGCGATTGCCCAGGAGGGTTTGCAGTTCGGCCATGCGGGCGGAAAGCTCACCATATTCTGTCTGCAATTTTTGCCGTTCTAACCCGGTTAGGCGGCGCAGGGGCATCGCCAAAATCGCGTCACACTGGCGATCGCTAAACTCCAGTTCTGATTGAAACTGTCGCTTGGCGGTGGTGCCATCAGACGCGTTGCGTAAAATGTCGATGACTCGATCCAAATTGTCTAAGGCGTTGAGCAAGCCTTCTAACAAGTGAATTTGACTGCCTGCCTTATCGAGTTCATATTCGTATTGACGGGTCAGCGTCGTTTCCCGAAAGCTCAGAAAATATTGCAGCAGATCCCTCAGCGGCATTTGGCGCGGTTGTCCGTCGGCGATCGCCAGAAAAATTGCGCCAAAATTAGTCTGCAATGGCGTCATTTTATAGAGCTTGCTGAGAATTAGCTGAGGATTGGCCTCGCGCTTTAACTCAATCACCACGCGCATCCCGTCGCGATCGCTCTCATCGCGAATATCTTGAATGTTTTCAATCCGTCCCTGATTGACCAGGTCAGCAATCTTCTCAATCCAGCTCGCCTTGTTGACCTGGTATGGCAGTTCTGTAACGATGATCGCCTGTCGCCCCTGCCGCCCTCGACTGGCAGGAATGTCCTCCAGTTGGACAATGCCGCGCATAGGAATGCTGCCCCGCCCAGTGGTGTAAGCGTCGCGAATGCCCTCCGTGCCGATGATTTCGCCCCCTGTAGGAAAATCGGGACCAGGAATGAGGGCAAATAGGTCGTCATCGGGCAAATTGGGGTTATCAATCAGCGCAATGCAGCCATCAATTAGCTCGGTGAGGTTGTGGGGCGGAATGTTCGTTGCCATCCCCACGGCAATGCCCGACGACCCATTCAGCAGCAAAAACGGCAGTTGAGCTGGCAACACCACTGGCTCTTGTTGCGAGCTATCGAAGTTTGGTGTAAAGTTCACCGTCGCTTCACCAATTTCTGACAGCAATCCCTCGTTGCCAATGGCAGAAAGGCGTGTCTCCGTATAGCGCATGGCTGCTGGAGGGTCGTCGTCTACCGAGCCAAAGTTACCGTGTCCACCCAACACTGGATAGCGGCTAGAAAAGTCTTGCACCAGTCGCACCAGCGCCTCGTACACCGACTGATCACCATGGGGGTGGTATTTACCCAACACGTCTCCCACGACGCGAGCGCATTTGCGATAGGGGCGATCGGGCGTTAACCCAAGTTCATGCATGGCGTAGAGAATACGACGGTGAACTGGCTTCAGCCCGTCTCGTGCATCTGGCAACGCGCGCCCGACAATCACACTCATGGCGTATTCCAGGTACGACTGCTGCACTTCGGTATGTAGAGCAGTCGCTACCACTTGCCCAGCAGATAGATTCAACTGTTTAGCCATGAATTTGGTTCCTTTCAGACTGATGAATACGCGCTCTTTGGGTATTCTGTAGGGTAGTAAATTTGATGGAAGTGCATAACCCAAGTATGAATTTATGGTTAAGTGTCGTGCAGAGCAAGCCGCTCAACCATAAATTCATACTTAAAATCAACAAAATCAACAGCATTGAGCTGATCAGCAGCATTGCAGATTGTTAGGTTAGATAGCAACTGACTGAATCATGATCTAAACACCAATCTGACGTAGAGGTTAACGTAAAAACTGAGCGATCTTGTTTTAAATCTGTTATTTCTTTTCCTGAAAGGTATGCTAACTGCACCTTTTAGAAAAAGAAACAACCAGTCTAGAACATCATCGGCATTGCTTAATCCGGCTATGAATTTTAATTTGGGAGGCGCGCCGGACGCGCCTCCCAAATTAAAATTCATAGTTACTACAATCAGCAGCACCGAACCTCGCTACCTGAGCGGAGGGGTGTAGACATGGGACACTCAGGGGTGGAGATAAATTTTACACGAAAGGTTGAATAGATAGCTCGCGGGGGGTAATTCACCCATTTACTTATATTGAAATTACGGTAGTGGTAGTGATGTAAGGGTTTTTTGATGGGCGGGCTTCGTCCGCCCATCAAAAAATTCTTACCAAGTTAGGGCTACCGAAATTACATTTGAAATTACATTGAAATTTACTGTGCCTCTCTGGAATAGTTCACGGTGGAAGTAGGGACGAGGAAAATAGCATGAAAACGGTTCTGATTGTAGAAGATGACCTGATTAACGCTCGGGTCTTTTCAAAGATTTTGACAAAGCGCGGGGGCTTAGCGGTTAAGCATACGGAAAACGTGGACGAAGTGATGCAAATTGCTCAGTCTAGGTCGGTCGATATTATTTTGATGGATGTTTCCCTTTCTCACAGTGTGTATCAGGGAAAGCCAGTAGATGGTATCAAAATCACGCAATTACTCAAGGCCGATCCACAGACGGCAGATTTGCCCGTCATTTTAGTCACGGCTCACGCGATGGAGGGCGATCGCGAGAGTTTCTTGCAGCAGAGCGGTGCAGATGACTACATCTCGAAACCCGTTGTGGATCATCAGCAGTTTGTTGATCAAATTGTGGCGCTCCTAAAATAGACGGGTGAAACCCTGAGTACGCTAATCTTAGTACATAAGTACTGTTTTGCCAGGTCTTTTTAAGCGTTTTGCAACTCCTTTTGCACGATTCTCGTCACAATGCCAATCGTCCTGACCTGTGCGACATAGCGTAGGAAGACGTTAGAGGTTGTTTTAACAGTTGGATTTTTTGAAGTGTGAGCAAAGTCCATGCTTCAAAAAAACATGACACGTTTAGAACTACCTCTGAGCGATTTGGGTGAGTTGTGCTGCGTTATGGGAACGGTGTGAAATTGAAGTGAAACTAAACCATGTTGTAACGTTTCTGGTTGGTTGTATCCAGTTACGGAGTGCTCAACCCTTGTCTTATCCCCTTCAACCGGGCTATTCACAGCCTAAATGTACCCGCTGGGTATCACGTTGGAAGAGGGCGATCGCTCTCTTCCTGGTCGGGTTATCGCTGGTGCTGGTCATGCATCGTCCTTTGGTGGCGATCGCCCAATCCGCCCCTCCGACGGAACTGCGGGGAGTGTGGCTCACCAATATCGATAGCGATGTCCTGTTTTCTCGACAGAATTTGAACAACGCCCTGCGGCGGCTGGCTCGGCTAAACTTCAACACCGTTTATCCCACTGTGTGGAACTGGGGCTATACCCTATACCCTAGTGCTACCGCAGAACAGGCGATCGGGCAGCGGGTAGACCCTCATCCCGGCTTGCGGCAGCGCGACATGCTAGCGCAAGCCATTAAACAGGGACATCGGCTAGGACTCGCGGTGATTCCCTGGTTTGAGTTTGGCTTTATGGCTCCGGCTGATTCAGAACTGGCACGCCGTCATCCTGACTGGCTCACCAATCGCCGCGATGGCACCCAGGTTGTGATGGAAGGGATTTATCCACGCGTGTGGCTCAATCCCTTCCATCCTGAGGTGCAGCAGTTCATCCTAGATTTGGTTGCCGAATTGGTCAGCAATTATGACATCGACGGGCTACAACTGGATGATCACTTTGGCTTGCCTGCCGAACTTGGCTACGACCCTTACACGGTGCGCCTGTATCAGCAAGAGCACCAGGGCAAGCGTCCGCCTGACGATTCAACCAATGCCGAATGGACTCGCTGGCGCGCCGATCGCATTAGTCGCATGATGGTGCAAGTCTTCCAAACAGTTAAAACCCGCAAGCCCAGTTGTTTGATTTCTCTGTCGCCTAACTCTAGAGACTACTCCTATCGTGCCTTTCTACAAGACTGGGTTACATGGGAACGCCAGGGCTACATTGAAGAGCTGATCGTACAAATTTATCGGCGGGATTTGAGCAGCTTTGAAGCAGAGTTAAGCCGTGCTGAAATTGAGATGGTGCGCGATCATATCCCCGTTGCCATTGGTGTTTTGTCGGGGCTAAAAGATTTGCCCGTGACAACAGAACAAATTCGCCAACAAGTCGCCGCTGTCCGCAGACGAGCCTTAGCAGGCGTGTCTTTCTTCTTTTATGAAACGCTCAACAATCGAGACAGCGATCTCAGCACCCTGTTTCCTACCGCTGCTGTGCGCCCAACGTTAGAGTCAGCATCCGACGGTTTTTTGTGAAAAGGCGCAACGCCCCTTTTTGCAAAAACGAGCAGCTACCGTTATAGCTTCAGCCAGTCATCTTAGGACAAGGGGCTTAAGCCCCTTGTTGGGTGACGTGCTAACCTGCGTCCTAACGTTTGTGGCGACGGCTGCAAGTAGATAGGCTTAATTAAATATAAGATCCTAAAACCCTGCGCCGCCCGCACAGCGGGCGGCGCAGGGTTTTAGGATTTGGTTTTTATGTAGGTTGAACTACTTACTGCTCCGGTTGTGGCTGCGGCTGGCGCAGTTGGGAGAGCGTTTCACGAATTCTGGGCAATTGTAGGAACGTCCGCGTTTGGGCGAGGAGGCGATCGCCCCACAGATTTTCAACCAAAAAGTCTAGGTCGCCATAGCGGTTATCTAATCGCAGCGCCGCTTCACCTGTAGTTAGGGCTTCTTCTTGGTCTCCTTGGGCGTGAAGCGCAACCGCCAGCGCAAGCTGTGGTTCAGTCTGGGTGCCATCAATGGCGATCGCCGCGCGCCATTGCTCTACGGCACCGTCTACGTCACCTTGCTCATACAGCACCAGCCCAATATTGTTGATTGCAGGCCAAAATTCGTCACTGATCTCGACCGCTTTTTGGTAGCTGGCGATCGCGTCCCCGTAGCGTTTTTGCATGTAATAGGCATTGCCCAAATCAAACAGGGCACCGGGTTCATCGGGCTTTAGCCGCAGCCCAGTCCGCAGCGCGTCGATTGACTGGTCGTACTGTTTGAGACGAAAGTACGCTGTTCCCAACGCAAACAAAATCGCGGGTTCTTCTCGGTCTAGCGATTGTGCCTTTTGTAGCGGGGCGATCGCGGCTTGATCTTGCCCAACTTGCAGATATAGGCTCCCTAGTAACGCCCACACTTGAGGATTTTCTGGTACCAGTTGAGTCGCTAACTGTGCCCGCACTAGCGCCAGCTCATACTGTTGAAATTGCGCCAACTGTGCCGATTCTTGTGCCAGACTTAGCCCTTGTTCTTCAAGCCGAGCCGGATCGAGCTGGGGCACATGGGGCACCAAAACTTGGGCAAACGTAGGCTGAGCTACACCAAAGATACTAAGAGCGATGGGCAAAACCAGCAGAGAAAAACGCTTAGACACAGGACGATCCAACACAATGGCGAAAGTATCTCTGCTAGCTTAGACGATACCGCACCAGAACGGCAAAAATGCGGCATTGCTTAATCTGGGTATGAATTTTTTGAAAGGGGCACGCCGCGCCCCTTTCAAAAAAACATACATGAAATCAGCAACACCAAAAATTATCTGGTTTTCTATCTGTTGACATCGGCAGCAGGCAACCTACCGGATCGTTCAGGACGAGAATCCCGCCACTCTTGCAGTTGTTGACGTTGTTCATCAGTCAACACGTTTTCACTTTCGGCGCGAGCATTTTCCATAATGTCGCGGATCTGTTCGCGCTGTGTGTCTGTCAGGTTTAGCTCGGCAAAAGGACCACCGGGACCACCGGGACCACCGGGACCACCGGGACCACCGGGACCGCCCCGCTGTTCCCGCATTTCCTCCCGCCTCGCTTGGCGCTGTTCTGGTGTCAAGCTAGCAAATTCTGCACGTCTACTTTCAAATTGTTCGCGGGCAGCGCTGGCTTGCTGACGCTGTTCATCCGTTAGAACTGCTTCTACTTGGTTGCGGGTATCTTCTCGAATAGTTTCGAGCTGTGTGCGTTGTTCATCGGTGAGGGTTAGCCGTTCAAAGGGGCCTCCTCGCCGATCGCCCATAGATCCGCCCATAGATCCGCCCATAGATCCGCCCATAGATCCGCCCATGTGACCACCCATGCGATCGCCAGCAGGAACTCCCACTGACCCAGATTGAGCATTAACTACCAATGGGGCGATGGCGATCGCAGCGGCAAGTCCTGCGATCAGTAGGGATTTGCGATTCAATCTCATATCGTCTCCAAGTAATCTTTTAAGATGTCTTAATCGTAAGCTTTACCCTAGGGCAGTCGTATGAGGCTAAGGTCACCCTCTAACCGTGACGTTTGTCATGGATTGGACTGCCCTGGATTGGGCATACATTAGACAGATAACGTTTTAGAGCTAAAGGTTTTCTGCGTGGCGTGCGGCCACCTTCAGCTTTAAAACCGAGCGTAATCCCCATTTCCTCTCCGTCCATGTCCATACAGCCTAAGAATCATCCCTTTCGGTTTTTGCTCTACTTAGAGTGGGGATTGTTAGCGATCGCCTTGATCAGCGAAATCTTACCCCCTACAGTTCCGCGCCTGCCTAGGCCGCCTCATCACGGCGATCTACTGCTGTTTCCGCTTGTTCCACCATTACCCAACCCTGTGTTGCTTTCGGTGCTGAGCCTAGTTGGATTTGGATTCATGGGCTTGCGACTACCCACCGGGAAATTGAGTCATCGAGTTGCATTTACGATGGCAGAGATTGGCTTGATTTTGTTGGGAACGATGACAAAAACCCCAAACTTGGGCGGGCTGCGTCTGTTCCCATTTCTGTACGTTGTGCTTGTCATTCGCAGTTGTTTGATGTTCCGTTTGCCGGGGCGATTGGTGGTTACAGGCGTATCATTTACGTTGTTTTTATTGATGCTGGTACGTCGTGTTCAAGACCTGGGATTTCCTGTCCCTCTTGTTGTGCGTCAGAGGTTCAGACCGGTTTTGTTTGGATTTGCAACCAATTCAGTCTTGCTGCTGGGTTTAGTGCTGGTGTTTGTGCTGCTGTTGATGAATGCGCTGCTGACCGAACGCGAGAGCCGTGAAAAACTGGCGATCGCCAACACTCAGTTGCGTAACTACGCGCTCAGAATTGAAACCCTAGCTGCATCACAAGAACGTAACCGAATTGCCCGCGACATTCACGACTCGTTGGGGCATTCTTTGACTGCACTCAACATTCAGCTAGAGACGGCGGTAAAACTAGCGCAGTCAGATCCACCGCGATCGCAGCGGTTTTTGCAAGAAGCGAAACGCTTAGGCTCGACAGCGCTCCAAGATGTACGCCAGTCGGTTGCTGCCATGCGGTCTGACCCGTGGCAGCAACGGTCTTTGGAAGAAGCGATCGCTGCCCTTGTCCACACTGTTCAGCGCACTACAGAAATTCAGCCAACGGTACACATCAACCTCGCTACACCCCTGTCTCCCGAAATTAACACTAGCCTCTATCGCATTGTGCAAGAAGCTCTCACTAACATCTGCAAACATGCCCAAGCTACACAGATCGAAATCCACCTACGCTCAACGCTGACCGATTTGCGCCTCTCAATTCAAGACAACGGCAACGGTTTTGATGTTACTCAAAACCAGACAGGGTTTGGGCTTCAGAGTATGCGCGATCGCACGCTGGCATTAGGCGGCACGTTTGAAGTAGCCAGCGCACCCACACAAGGCTGTTGGATAACAGTTCGCATCCCTTTGTAAATTCAGCAGGTTTAGCATTGCAAATTTAGCCAAAAATCACGTATTAAATCTGTGTAAGTAGGCGGGCATAACTAAGTATAAAACCCTAAAAGTCTGCGCCGCCCGCGCAGCGAGCGGCGCAGACTTTTAGAATCTTGTTTTTATTTATAGCTATAGTCATAAAGCTTAGGACATGCCAGCGTCATTCCCGCGCAGGCGGGAATGACGCTGGCACCTATCGAGCAGATGGATTCCCGCCTGCGCGGGAATGACAGGGAGACGTCCTATTGATCATGGCTACCGCTATAAGTTGAACTACTTAGCTACATTCACGCTGAATACAATGACGTGTTCGTTAAGGCAACATCAAAGCGACATCATTAAAATTCACAGGTAGTTCTGCATTCTAATTCTAGAGGTCATATTTGTTGGTGCGCTCTGCGTCCTAACAAATATGACAAAGCATTACTACTAACTTACAGAAAGAGGCATCAGCGTGATTCGAGTACTGATAGTAGATGATCAAAATCTAATTCGCCAGGGCTTAAAAACTTTATTAGAACTAGAGTTAGATTTACAGATTATAGGAGAAGCAGAAAACGGTCAGATCGCTGTGCAACAGAGCGATCGCCTCCATCCTGATGTTGTGCTGATGGATATACGGATGCCTGTGATGGATGGCGTAGCTGCCACCCGCGCCATTATCCAGCGATCGCCCACCGCAAAGGTGCTTATTCTCACCACCTTTGATGACGAAGAGTATGTCACGGCGGCGCTACAACAGGGAGCAATTGGGTATTTACTAAAAGATACTCCCTCCGAAGACTTGGCGATCGCTATCCGGGCTGCCCACAAAGGCTACACCCAAATTAGCCCCGGCATCATGCCAAAACTCATGTCTCGCCTCTCGGCTCCACCCGACACGCCCAGTTCCCCCACAGAATTAGAACACCTCACCCCCCGCGAACGTGAAGTGCTGACTCTGATTGCCCAAGGTGCCAACAACCGCGAAATTGCTAAAACCCTCTACATTTCCGAAGGCACCGTAAAAAATCACGTCACAAATCTACTGAGTCGGCTAGGATTTCGCGATCGCACCCAAGCTGCCATCTTTGCTACTACCTATCTGGGCAACGAGCTAAAAGACCGCCGCGACGGGATTGATCTCTAACTGAGATCTAAAAAAACTCTTCCTCTTGCTACCCCCAGATGCTAATATTTCCTTATGCTGGTGTAGCTCAGTTGGTAGAGCAGCTGATTTGTAATCAGCCGGTCGCAAGTTCGAGTCTTGTCACCAGCTTCTTGATTAATAAGCGTTTTCCTTGCTATATCGAGGTTTCAGGCATCCTCTACTGAGTGATGTTGTTTTTGCGTTGGGGATTTTTAGGGGTGGTTAGGGCTGTTTAGGCTTTAGATTCTGTGTAGCAAGGACGAGCAGCCTGAATAAGACAACCCATGTTGATGCCCTGAATCGTATCTATTGAATTAAGTAGTTCAACCTAAATAAAAACCAAATTTCAAAACCCTGCGCCGCCCGCACAGCGGGCGGCGCAGGGTTTTAGAATCTTATATTTAATTAAGCCCACCTACTTAATCCAGGCAAATGAGGAAGGTTTATAACAAGCTGGTACGCGATCGCATCCCCGACATCATTCAGGCAGCAGGGCAAGAGTGCGCGATCGAGACGATGGAGGAGGAAGAATTCCACCAGGCACTACGGGCAAAACTGGTGGAAGAAGCTCAAGAAGCATCGGCAGCAACTTCTACAGAGTTGGTTGCAGAGTTAGCTGACCTGTGTGAAGTCATGGACTCTTTGATGGTGGCTTACGGCATTGACCGTGAGGCAGTGTTGGCAGAACAGAAACGGAGACAGCTTGAGCGGGGTGGTTTCAGCCGTCGTATCCGATTGTTGTGGAGTAGGGCAGACTAGAAGCAGAACGGTTAGGGATAATTCTCTTGAGTCTGAAGAATCTCGATTTACGCAATCAGTACCGCAGCGACCGCACTGGCAAATAGTTTAATCCTTTGACATGCAATATATTGAAGTTTGAGCGAGTCGAGGGATTACGAGCCGAAGATTGGGAAATTGAAGTGTGAGCGATCGCG
>Ga0105046_10017289_pt1 | contig 11038 bp, 10 predicted proteins | sample MAT03_FD_78385 | JGI IMG/M metagenome (GOLD analysis project Ga0105046, IMG submission 78385) | Freshwater microbial communities from Lake Fryxell liftoff mats and glacier meltwater in Antarctica - MAT-03 (megahit assembly) | ecosystem: Environmental > Aquatic > Freshwater > Ice > Liftoff...
CGGCAGACGTTGGACATGGCATCGGAACTTCATGCATCCGCGGACTTTCCACGCGTAGCGCTTGTGCAGGAAGCCATGCCGGACCTGCGTACGTCGCCGATGCGCGATGCGATCGGGATCGGAGCGATCACGTCGCTCCTGGTGCTTGGCATGCTACTGGTCGCGGTCGCGCTCTGGCATCAGCACGGACATGAGGTCCATGCGTACTTCACCAGTTAGGGACCGATCGGTTCCACTGGATCCACCGCTGCTGACGAAGTCTTCACAGTTGTCGAGAGATCTAGCGAGACCACAAGTCCCAGTGCGGTCCAGAAAGGGAACGCCACCTTGGGATCGTCCAGGAAGTTGTTGAAGAGAGCATGGACGAAGTAGGCCAGCAATGGCAGCAGCGCGCCCAGTAACAGGGACCGTTGCCGAATATCCAGCGCACGGGCGTACGTGCGAAGACCTGTGCGCAGCGTTGCGAGGACCAACGCCACCAGGATGAGAAATGCGAACAGGCCCGATTCGGACAACGCGAGCATGAACTCGGAATGGGCGGTGCCTCCACTGCAGTACAGCAGCTGCGGATTACGGCGGATGTACACCGCGTCCGAGGCGCTCCATACACGCTGCACACGCTTCGGGTCGACAGGACCGGTCACACTGATGTAGGTCAGCTCCTCCTTCCGCTGATAAGGGAGGAAGGTGAACTGGTACATGCCGACACCGTGGCCCAGTAAAGGCTCGTCGCGGAACATCCGATACGCGCACTTCCACCGATTGATCCGCTCCTTGTTGCTGGCATCGGTGGTCACATTGGTCAAGGACAGTACGCTTTCCTTGAGGCCCGCTCCGGTGGCGTTCGAATCGGCGAGCTCCATCCCCTTGCGGCTCACGATCACCGCGACCACCAGGGCAATGCACAGTGCGATCATCCCACCTCCAAGGATCAACTTCCTCAACCCGATCCCACGGTGCAGAAGCGGCAGCAACAGGAGAACAGCCAGTGCGCCCAACCATGCGGCCCGGCAATACGCCAGATAGATGGCCACCACCCCCAGTATGGTGAGCACGAGCATTCCCGCAAGTGACCAACGACCAGCGCCCGTCCGCTGCATCCGCCATGCCGATGCCGCGAACATGATCACCGTGAACACCAGCGCCGCCGCATAGCTGGTGTGGTCCACATAGAACGGGAACGGGGCCAGTCCGGCCGAACCCCTATCGTAGCCTTCGCTCGCCTGGCCCAGCAGTGAATAGAGAATGATCGGCACAAGCGCGAAGCCATACACTAGGAGCAGCCGGGCAAGATCCGGCCGGATCAACGACGAAAGGCATAACGGGAAAAGGAAGAACGCGGCGGCATAGACGCTCCTTACCATCAATGCCTTCATCGAAACCACGGGTTGGTCCGAAGCCAACATGGAAAGGGTCAGTATTGCCAGCCACGCCACAACGAGCAGGACCACCGGATGACGCAACGCCGGGCGGTCGATCGATCGACGGCCTTGCCGCAGGAAGAAGAGCGCGACCAGTGTCAGGAACAAGATCCCGATCAGGGGTTCGGCGGGAAAGATCACCTCAAGGTCGATGCGGCTGAAGTAGATGCGCACGGAGAACGGCAGGGATATGGCGACCGTAATGTAGAGCGGGATCACCAGCCGTTCGAGCGCGGTGTTCAACCGGTCACTGTAGGTAGGGATGGTCATCATGTCTGTCACTTCGCGGTTGCGGCTCGAACTTCGCGTGGATCAGGTTCCATACCACTGGCACATCCAAGGTAAGAGCCAACCGTTCGGTCGCTGCGGACGACCGTGGTGGAGCATGCTCCTGAAGGGCTCTCCCGCCCACAACGACAGGCCCATTGGGCCAGCACCGCCGGAATTCCCGTTCTTCGCGGCCCCGTTGGAAACAACGGACACGCATGAAGAAGATCATCGATAGCCGGAAGCTGTTCGGGGCGACCGCCAAAACGGACCTCAAGGAACTGGGCAGCGCTTACAAGAGCCTGATGAAGGCGAATCACCCGGACAAGTTCCACGACAACGCGGAATTGAAACTGCAGGCCGAGGAGACCAGCAAGCACATCATCGACGCGTACCACTTCTTGGTCAGCATCCATCCGGAAACCCACGCGCAAGCCGCCGAGGAGTACGAACGGGTCACCGGTTCACTGGGCATCGACGAGTTCCACTACAAGTCCCAGACGCTGCACATCACCTTCGTTGACGGCAGTGCCTACGAGTACTACGACGTGCCCAACAACGTGTACAACAAGTTCCTGAACACCGAGCCCCGTTCGCGTTTCGCGCGCCGACACATCTTCCACACCTTCGTGCGACGGCTGGTGAAGAAGCCGACTGTAGCGTGATCCGCCATGCCCTGAGCAACGGCAGCGCGGAACTCCGTAAGGAGCGAACCGCCTGAGGAGTAGAAGGGCTTTGTTACATCGAGCGCCGCGTCACCCGCACGTACGCCAGGCTCAGTTCCACATTGCCGGGTAGCGGATCAACGAGTTCCAGCGTTCCGGCCTTCGTTCCGTTCTCACCCACCTTGTCCCCGGTTACCAGGGCATTGTGGCAGGCGTCGATGTTGATGCGCGGGGCGCTCACCCGGGTGTGTATGCGGAAGGCCGGGTTCCACCAGCCGATGTCGCGCAGGTTCAGCTGGCCGCCGAGGTAGCGGATCACCGGCGCTGTCTGCGGCCCGTTCCAATAGACATTGGTGAGGTCCACGCTGGCCTTCACCGGCATGTTGATGTGGATCGATGCCTTGCGCACCTTGTGCTCCACATGGAAGTTGGCGAGCGTGAAGGACTTCACCACCGGGTTCTTCGCCGGGCGGTTCTCGTCGCCATCCATCGCTGCGGAGAGGAACAGGTCGTGGTCCGCCGCCGCGCCTTCGCTGATGCAGTCGGTCATGCGCACCCCACCACTGTTCAGAACCGTGAACGCCTCCGTGGTCGTCGTGGCGCAGTAGACCCGGCACTGTTCGAGCACAGTGCTGTTGCTCTGGCTGTTCGTCGGCGTGGCACCGGGCCAGTCCCCAGTGCGAACGACGATGCCCTTGCGCCTGGGGTTCGTCACCAATACGTTCTGTACGCGGGCCATCAGGCAGAAGCGTAGGTCGATGGCCACCTCGGTCTGGCCCACCAGGCGACAATTGGAGATCGTGCTGCCCAATGTCGCCTTCAGGTCGATCGCCTTCCGCCCGCCTTCGATCGCAGCGAAATCACGGATCACATAGCGGCTCGCGGTGCGTCGCATCGCCGCCTTCTGGTCGGCGATGGCACAGGTGAACCCGTTGGACTCGGGGCCCAGGACCAGGCGGCTCCCCTTGCCATCGATCACCAGCAGTTGCGCCTCGGGCAGCACGATGTCCGCATTGCACGTGTACACCGCCACAGCGGAGAACGACACATAGGTGGCGTCCTTCGGCAGCTTCGCGAAGAACCCGGCGACATTGTTCGCGGGCACCACGTACTCCGTAGCGCACACTGACCTTGGAACAGCGAGCACTATGAGAAGGACGATAAGTCGGCCGGTGCGTTCCACGCCTGTTGAGATGTGGTCCAAAGTTGAACGATCCAGCGCGCATGGCCGCCAAGGTTGAAAACGAATGATCCCGGCCGTAGCCAGGACCATTCGTTTTCATGAGCCGCTCTGCGCCACCAGCACAGAGGCTCAATCGTAGGCAGGAATTACTTCTTCTCTGGCATTGTGGCGGGCTCGGTCATCGAGGTCGTCTTGCGCTCGGCGCACCACTTCGTCCAGTTTGTGTACTGCTCAGGGGTGAGGACGGCTTTCAGTTCAGCCTCGTGCTTCGCAACGCTGGTGTTCTGTGCGTCCTTTTCCTTCGCCATGCCGTAGTCGGCCTTGCAGGATGCCTGGATCTCCTTCACTTTGGTGACCTGGTCGGCGGAAAGGCCCAGCGTGGTCCAGGTATCCGCACCGGCCATGATGCAGGCATGGCGGTCGCCCTTGGCGGGGTCCTTTGTTGCAGCGGTGGAAGAAGGAGTGGATTGTGCGTTGGCGCTTATGGCGCAGAGGAGGGCAAAGCCCAAGGTCAAAATGGTCGTTTTCATTGTTTCCGGGTTTTTGCGGGTTCACCTCTTCCACACGAAAGGCCGTACCATTCCGGTGGAATTAGCTGCGGATCCAACACTACCGCGCACTTTGTGATCGGGAGCCCTCGTTCGGTGATCCACCCAGTGTGAAAACAATGCCACGCGAGTTGGGTGATCGATGCCCCGTTCCGCCACATTCCCCCCAACGGGATCTTCTCCGGAAGGGACATCAACAATTACTTTGCCCGCATGCTCGTCATCGACAACTCGATCTTCACGATCCTTAACACGCAGAGGTTGGTGCTGCGTGCGCTTTCACCGGACGACGTGGAGGCCGTGTTCGCCTTGCGCTCCGATCCCATCGCCATGCGTTACGTACCGCGCCCGCTGGCCACGTCACTCGATGAAGCCGCAACGCACATCGCGAAGATCCTGGAAGAGCAACGCGCCAACAATTGCCTGCAGTGGGCGATCACGTTGAAGGGTGATCCGCGAATGATCGGCATCATCGGCTTCTGGCGCATACAGAAGGAGCACTACCGTGGCGAACTCGGGTACATGCTCGCGCCATCGTTCTGGGGAGCAGGCCTCATTACCGAAGCGATCGGCCCGGTGGTCGATCACGGATCCAAGGCGATGGGCTTCCACAGCATCGAAGCGATCGTGGACCCGAACAACCCGGCCTCCATGAAGGTGCTGGAGAAGAACGGCTTCGTGCGAGAGGCCTGGTTCAGGCAGAACTTCTTCTGGAACGGCGAGTTCCTGGATTCGGTGGTTTACGGCCTTCTTGCCAGTGATCTGAACGCGGAGCGGAAATGACCAAGCAGACCGGAACCGGAGAGGAAGCGGTGGTGCTCTTCGAAACAGCGGAGGAATGGAACACCTGGCTCTTGAAGAACCACGAGCAGACCATTGGGCTTTGGTTGAGGTTGGGCAAGAAGAACAGCGGGCTGCGCTCGGTCACGTACGCCGAAGCGGTGGAGGTGGCGCTGTGCCACGGATGGATCGATGCGAAGAAGATGCGGTACGATGAGTTGAGTTCGATCCAGCGCTTCACCAAACGCAAGCCCCGCAGCGGATGGAGCAAGATCAACCGGGAGAAGGTGCAGGCCCTGATCTCCAATGGCCTGATGATGCCCGCGGGACTCGCGGCGGTGGAGCAGGCGAAGGCCAATGGCCAATGGGACCGCGCCTACGATGGAGCAAGTACCATCACAGTACCGCCCGATCTGCAGGCGGCGCTCAACAAGAACAAGAAGGCCAAGGCGTTCTTCACCACATTGAAAGGCAGCAACCGTTACGCTATCCTGCACCGCACCCAGACCGCGATGAGGCCGGAGACCCGGGCGAAACGCATTGCTACGTTCGTCGCCATGCTGGAACGTGGTGAAGTCTTCTACCCGTGAACCTGTTGAAGCGGGACGACGGCGTCAGCGAAGGAGGATCCCGCTGTTCTTGGTCGCGCCATCGGCCGACCGGACACGGAAGAAGGTGCTCCCCGGTCGCAGTTCTTCAAAGGCGATCATGTACGAAGCCGTATGGACCCGCTCACCCCCCACCATGCGCCCCTGAGCATCGAACAACTGTACCAGGTCACCACCCGCGGTATGCTGGAACAGGTAGCCCGCAGGCGTCAAGGATACCCCATCGGTTCCATCATAAAGTTCCGCCAGGCCGGTCGGTCCGATATGCTCATACGCCCCAATATCGAAACCAGCGCCCAGAGGTCGCAGGTTGCCATCGAGATCGACGAGCACCACGGAAGCGACCGCGTTCGTGCCGGCATCCACCATTTGCGCAGCGGCGGAGAGCGCATGGAAGTCACCGTTCGTGGCGTTCAGGAAGAGCGCGCTTTGTGCATCGGCCACTTGTGAGTTCGCGTCGTAGCCGAGCGCCTGCCATTCATCCAGGTCCATGATCGTGGCATCGCCATCGGGCGAAAGACTGTTCACCACCAGGTTGTGGTCGCTCACGAAACCGGCGAGGGCATCAGCGGCAACAACGATGCTGCCACGCCAGGGATGCTGGTTGATCAAGATGTTGTTGAGCACCTGGTTGCCCGTGCAACCGTCGGTGATGTTCACGCACCAGCGCGCATCGCTCGCATTGATGATGGTGTTGTTGTACACGCGGTTCCCTGTACTTGGGGCGCCACCATCGATCTGGTAGAGGCTGATGCCGCTCGCATGGTTGTCATAGAGCAGGTTGTTGTAGAAAACCGAGTTGATCACACCATCGCAGTTGATGCCGCTGCCTCCCGCCGTCCCGTTACCGTGGATGATGTTGCCATAGACCTGCGCGTTGCTGATCACGCCGTCGCCACCGAGGCTCACATCGCCGTTCATGTGGATGCCGTTCGCGTTGTTGTCGAAGCAATGGTTGAAGCGGATGATCGCATCGTCCGCGCTGTTGCTGAAGTAGATGCCGTGTTCGTCCTCGCTCCCGCTGCAACTGTTGTGCTCGATCAACACATGCTCCGCGAAGCCCGTGAGTATGCCCCACTTGAAGTTGTTCGCGCAAGTATTGTAGCGGATGGTGACATGGTCGCTCACCACGGTACGGATACCGGTGCGAGGCATGTCGTGTACGGTGAAGCCCTCGATCACCACCCACGCCACATTCTCCACGTTGATGCCGTCCAGGTTGTTGTAAGTGCATGGATCATTGATCGCCACGCTGTTGCCCAACGCGGTGAACACGATGGGATCGGTGGCCGTGCCACTGTGGTCCATCGCGGCGAAACCCGTGTAATTCCCATCGTATACGATCACCGAATCACCGGCCAGCGCCACGTCCGCGGCATACTGGAGCGTGGCCCAGGCCGTGGCGACGGAAAGACCGTTGTTCCCGTTGCTGCCGCCCACGGCGACATGGAACGTGCTGGCCTGGGCGAGCAGCGGGACAACGAAGAAGAGGAGGCTGATGTTCTTCATGCACAAGGTTACGACCGGGGACAACCCAATGTTCGCCCGCTACGCCTGAACCCCTAACTTGCTCTTACGAACGCCTGCCCCGCTTCGACCTGCCCTGCCATGAACTGCCTGCCTCGTTGGATCGCGCCGTACTGTGCCTTGCTTCCGCTCATGGGTGCAGGACAGGATACTGACCATCCTGCCGGGGGGGCTTTCCCTTCGAAGGATGATGTGCTCTCGATCCCGTGGGAACATCCGTTCGAGCTACCCAAGGGCGAACGCCTGCCCACTGCGGTGGACCTTTCCCCGTGGTTCCCACCGGCGGGTGATCAGTACGCGCAGGCCTCATGCAGCGGTTGGGCGCTCGGGTACGGCCTTACCACCTACCAATGGAACCGCCTCCGCGGTCAAGCCTCTGATAGCGTCTTCCTGGGCGACCCCGCGAACGTCTTCAGTCCGGCCTTCGTGTACAACCTGGTGGCCATGAACGAGAAGGCAGCGAACTGTACCGTGGGCGTGCAACTGCCGGATGCGGTGCGGTTGGTTTGCGATACCGGCTGTGCCACCTGGCTGCAATTCCCCTTCGACACCGCCACGTACAACTGCCTGCGGCCGGTACCTGACAGCGCGTTGATCGCCGCACGACGCCACCGCATGTCGCACCCGGTCTCCATCGATAACCGCAACTACACCCAGTGGCGCTACCATTTGAGCAAGGGGGAACCGGTGATCTTCTTCGTGAGCATCGGTCCCTTCTTCGAAGAGGGCTTCCTGACAATGGGCGAAAAACCCTTCATCTGGGACGAACCCTTCCCCACGAACTGGAGTGGGCGGGAAGGACACATCATGGTATGCACCGGTTACGATGCCGACGGCTACCTGCTCGCACTCAATTCCTGGGGACCGCGCTGGGGAGACCATGGTTATGTGCGCATCCCGGACAGCACGATGTATTGGGCGTGCAGCGACGCGTACTTCCTGCAGCCCGGACCTGGCCCCGCGCCACTGCAACCACCGGCCGAGGTGGACGATCGTGCCCTCGGCGACGATGGGCGGACCGACTGCGGCATCGCGAAGGATCAGGTGTTCGCCGTGGACAGCATCGCCTTCCGGCTGGTGGCCGCCAAGGATAGGAAGGCGGAACCCGTGATAGAGATCCTGGACTCGGGCACGCACAAGCGGGTGCGTACCCTTTGCCTGCAGAAGGACCAACCGACCACCCTGCACCACGAAGGCTGCCTCTACACGTTCACCTACACCGGACGGGGATGGCTGAGCAGGCGGCCGCGGATCACTCTGATGAAGAACGATCCCGCACAGCTCCAATGCCTCGAAAGGCGTTTGAACACGATCGACCAGCATTGCGATGGCGTGATCGATGGCCAGTGGTGATCAGGCCTTTTCCACGAAGTACATCTCCATCTCCCCCTTCCCTTTCGCTTGCACTTTTCCGCGAGGGGTGAAGGTGAATACATGCGCAGTTGCGGGTTGACGTGTTACGGGTTGCGGGTTGGGTCCCTTCGCTGCCTCCTTCTCCTCCCTTACCTCCTTCACCTCCCGAACCAGCGCGTACGTCGCCTCACTGATGTTCACGCGGCCCGCCTCGCCGCTGCTCTCCATGCGGCTCGCGATGTTCACAGTATCTCCCCAGATGTCGTAGGCGAACTTCTTCACACCCACGATGCCAGCGATCACGGGTCCGGTGTGTATACCCGCGCGCATCTCGAAATACTGGCGTCCTTCCGCCTGGCGCACTGAAGCATACTGCGCCATGAACTCCTGCATCTCCAGGGCCGCCTGGATCACATCGGCCGGTGAGCCGTTCTCGGGGATCGGCAGGCCCCCTGCCGCCATGTACGCATCGCCGATGGTCTTGATCTTCTCGATGCTGTACTTCTCCATGATGCCGTCAAAGGCCTTGAAGCAATGATCGATCTCCGCGACCAACTGCCCGGCGGTGAGTTTCTCGGAGAGCGAGGTGAAGCCCTTGAAATCGGTGAAGAGGATCGTGGCCTGCTCGAACTCGCGCGCATCGGCATAGCCTTTCGCCTTCAGTTCCGCTGCGACCTCTTCCGGCAGGATGTTCAGCAAGAGGCCCTCGCTGATGTCCTTTTCCTTTTGGATCGCCGCGCGTGAACGGCGCGTGAACCGGAGCCGGTTCCACAGGCCACCAGCCAGCAGCAACACGCCTATGCCGGTGAACATGTAGATGTTGCGCGTGCGCTTTAGTTGCGCCTGTTGCAATCTCGAGGCAAGTTGGTCCACTTCCAGTTCCTTGATCGTGCGCGCCTTCTTCTCGCTCTCGTACTTCTCCTGCACATCGGCGATGGCTTTGACCTTTTCGGTGTTGAGTAATGAATCCTTGAGAACGAGGTGGAGCTGAAGATGGTGGTAAGCGCTGTCCAATTGGCCAAGGCTGAAGAAGCAATCGCTTCGTTGATCTTCAACTTTGATGGCCATGCCCAGATCACGCAATTCCTCGGTCAGCGCGGAAGCAGAATCCAAGTATGCAAGTGCAAGGCTGTATTCATGACGATCGCTTGCGACAGCCGCTAGATTGGAGTATAGGATCATGACGCCATTACGATCGTTGAGAGCCTTTGTCGCAGTCAGGGCATTCCGCTCGTAGGCGAAGGAACTATCGAGGAATGGACCTTTGGGATCCCCCTCGTTCATCATGCCGAACAATGCGCCCAAATTGTGCAAAGCATCAGCTTCATTCTGAAGCACCTTCTCCTTGCGCGCGTTGCGCAGCACATCTCGGAACCCTTCCAGAGCTCCGGAAATGTCTCCAAGATTCGCCATGGCGATCGCCCTGTTCGTGTACAGCCCGTTACGTGCGATCGAATATGACCAGCTATCATTCCAAGCGGCCAAAGCCGCCTCGCTGATCTTGAGTACACGGTCGAAATCGCCAAGGCTCAATGAGGCATTGCCCATGTTCACTGTGATGGACATGAGGACAAGGCTGTCGCAATTCGGCCTGAACGAGGTCATCGCTCGCTGAGCCACGGCCACTGCGGAATCCAACTGGCCCAGGGAGTCGAAGCAGCGGCTCCGCCAAGCTCCAATGCGGGCCATACGGCAGGTATCGCGATGCGCCCGGAATACATCGAGTGCCGAATCCAACAACGGTAGCGTCGCATGGGCATCCGTTATCGGATGGTTCTCGAAAGCCGCGTAAAGGCTATCGGCCCATGCGCGCTGTCGTGTTTGATGGGACAAATCCTGCCCAAGGAGTGGCGCACTTAGGCCAAGCAGCAAGGAAAGGGTCCCCGCCCCTCTCTGGTGCTGAATTCCCTTGAATAAACCCACTCGTTCAGTCGATGCCAACGCCCTTCTTGAAAGTGTAGTGGCTTCCGCCGCTGGTCTTCACCTGCACCGTCCAATTACGCTGGTCGATAGAGTCCAGGGTGATCACCAGGAATTGGGGGGTACCGGAACCACTAGCTTCGAGCATGACGGCTCCCGATAACTGGTCTACAGAAGCCTTCGCCGGGGTACTAACGTTCACCGAAAGTACGACAACCACTTTCTTGCCTCCATTAATGCCGTCTTCACAGGCGTTCACCGCAATGGCATCATCCTGATCGGCCTGGACGGTGTACTTGGTTACTGCGGTCCTGTGATCCTTATAGCCAGGATCGTTGGCTTGGACAAATGCGCTTGTTGCTTTGGACATGTTGGTGGATTCTGGAATTGGGCAATGAAACTATGTTTCTGGCGGATCCGAGCAAAAAAAGTGCATGGTGCATCACGCTCCTGTCGCGGACAGAACAGATGCTCGCCCTTCGCAGGTACGAGGATCCCATCCAGTAAAGCTTGCGATCACTTATGGCCACCACCGCCATTACCCTTCTTGAAAGTGTAGTTACTTCCCCCGCTGGTGTTCACATACACCGTCCAATTGAGGGAGTCCGAACTATTCAACGTCACCGACAGGAACTGCGTTGTGCCCGAGCCGCTGGCGTTGAGTTTCACGTTGCCACCTTCCACGGATGCTGTTGCCCCACCGTTGGCGTTCACCATGAGAACGACCACGACGTTCCGGTTGCTGGTGCCATCCTCGCCGGCGTTC
>Ga0105046_10017290_pt1 | contig 11038 bp, 7 predicted proteins | sample MAT03_FD_78385 | JGI IMG/M metagenome (GOLD analysis project Ga0105046, IMG submission 78385) | Freshwater microbial communities from Lake Fryxell liftoff mats and glacier meltwater in Antarctica - MAT-03 (megahit assembly) | ecosystem: Environmental > Aquatic > Freshwater > Ice > Liftoff...
CGAGCACTTAGCTTGCCATGCTGAATGAGCCGCGAGCGAGGCTCAACAATGTATGGAGCGGGGTATCAGTTGAAGAAGGACGTGGAACCTAATCGGGGTCAGGCTTGGATAGGCAGCGTCTTGAAACGTGCGAGAGCCTGCTCCCATGCGGCTTCGGACGCGGGTTGATATTCAGTGAGAGGAAATGAGGCGCGAACGATCGAACGAACAGCGGCGAGGTCTGGCAGAACTCCGCGTGCGACCAGTTGTAGCAGCACATTGCCGATGGCTGTCGCTTCAACTGGCCCGGCGACCACGCGGCGTTGGGTGGCGTTTGCGGCAAATTGATTGAGCAGTACGCTCTGACTTCCGCCGCCTACAATGTGGAGGGTTCTCGCCGTGCGTCCTGTCAACGCACAAAGCCGGTCAAGATTGACACGATAGAGCAGCGCGAGACTTTCCAAAATGCAGCGGGCGATGGCTCCTGGAGAATTGGGAACCTCTTGGAGTGTCGCTTTGCAATAAGCGGCGATTTTGTCCGGCATATCGCCTGGTGTTAGAAAAGGTGGATGATCTGGATGAATCAAGGTAGTCAACCCGGGAACTGATTCGGCGGCGGCATTCAGGTCGGCGTAGGACCATTCAGCACCCGAGTTTGCCCAGGACCGGCGGCATTCCTGCATGATCCAGAGGCCGGTGATATTTTTCAAAAGTCGAACCGAATGTCCGTAGCCGATTTCGTTGGTGACATTCGCCTTCAGCGCTTCGGCGGTGATAAGTGGTTCGGCGACTTCCAATCCGATGAGCGACCAGGTGCCGGAACTCAGATAAGCCCAATCATCGCCTTCGGCAGGCACTGCGGCCACGGCGGCTCCGGTGTCATGCGAGCAGGTGGCAATGACTTCAAGATCGCTTCCGATTTGGTTGCGCATGGCAGGAGTTAAACCGCCGAGCACCGTGCCGCTTGGCACAATCTCCGGCAAAAGTCTCGTCGGCAGTCCGATCGCAGTTGCGAGTTTGTTAGACCAGGTGCGGGTGCGCGGATTGTAAAGTTGTGAGGTGCTCGCAATCGAGGGTTCGACCGCACAGCGCCCGGAAAGCAGCGCATGAAACCAGTCAGCGATAAACAGAAAACGATCGGCCTTTTCCAACAATGCGCCATGCTGCTCAATATCGGCCGCCAACTGGTAGAGCGTATTGAAATTCATGAACTGAATTCCTGTCTCATCATAAATCGTGACGTCGCCCGGTGAGTGCCGCAGCCTAGCGTAAGGAGCCGCGCTGCGAGGATCGCGGTATTGGTGCGGAGCTGCCAACATGGATTCTCCCAGTCCCATCCAAACATAGTCCACGCCCCAGGCATCGACGCTCACGCTGGAAGCACCAGGAACCGCTGCGCTGGATTTTTTAAGGCCGTTGAGGATCCCTTCGTGGAGGGAGAGAATGTTCCAGCGATATGCACCGTCAAACCAGACAGGGCCATTAGCAAAACGCGCGGTTTCGGCCAGGTTAAGAGTTCCATTTTCCAGTTTGCCGGCGATTACGCGGCCACTTTCTGCGCCCAGGTCGGCTGCCAGTGCGATGTGTTTCATGAAGGTAGGGTGGTGGGGTGCCAGCCGTGCGGGCGCTGCATGGTCGGGGTGGCATCATTAATGAGCGAATGAAACCCTACGAGGTGGATGTCAGCTTTCAAGTTTTTGAATATGCAGGGATTATATGACCGAAGTCAATCATAAGATTTTGTTTGTGACTAAAATAACAGATTAAGTTCTGAGCAACAACGTATCGATCAGCCTTCTTGATCCGTCCAATCACGTGGTGCCCAGCTCTGCCCAACGCGCGTAGAGCTTGGTGACCACGAGTTTTTTGTGGTCCAACTCCTCGGTTTTTGCCACGGCTTCATGGGCGTTGCCGACAAAAAATTGTGAATCCGCGAGCAGTTTTTCCAGTTCAGCCACTTCGGCTTCCGCTTCCAAAATGGTAGCCTCCATGCCATCAAGCTCACGCTGCTCTTTGTAGCCGAGTTTGCGAGGTTTTGTCGGGGCGGGCTGGACCGGAGCCGGAGCGGCTTCCGCCTTCACGGGCGCAGGATCTGCGGCTTGTGGCGCTTTTGCACGCGCGGCCCGTTTTTCTGCGTAATAAGAATAGTTGCCTGGCGAAACCACCGGACCTTCCGGTTCAAACGCCACGACCTGATCGCAGATGCGGTCGAGAAAATAGCGGTCGTGACTCACCACCAGCGATGCTCCCGGAAATCCCGATAGCGCTTCCTCCAAAATCCGGAGACTGGCAAGATCCAGATCATTCGTCGGCTCATCCAAGACCAAAACGTTGCCGCCGCGCTTCAGAATTTTTGCCAGCAACAATCGAGCGCGTTCTCCACCCGACAGCTTTTCAATCCGCTCCCGCACACGATCTTCCGCAAACAGAAATCGCCGCAGATACGCGCGCACACTGATCCGTTGCGTGCCGAAGGTCACCGTCTCCCCGCCCGCGTCGGCTACTTGTTCGAGCACGTTTTTCGTCGGATCCAACTGCTCGCGACTTTGGTCCACGTAGTTGAACACCACTTTTTTTCCAATGGTGACCGTGCCTTCGTCAGGTTCGCGTTCACCAAGGCAAAGCTTGAGTAGCGTGGTTTTTCCGACCCCGTTGGGGCCGACGACACCCGTGCAATTCGCCGCTTTCAGGGAGAGATCGAATTTGCGGAACAGCCATCGCGTTTCACCCCCGTCCGGCACGGAAGCGCCCACGGATTTCAGCTCGACTACCGTGTTTCCCAATTCGGAAGGGGGCGGCAAAATAAAATCCATCTCACGTTCTTCTGGAGGCGTTTCCAAACCGGCGACCTCATAAAAAGAAGCGAGGCGATGACGCGACTTCGAGCGTTGCGCGCGCACACCGGCACGTACGAATTCGAGTTCAGAGCGAATGAAGCGTTGCCTGCGCCGTTCGGTCTGGCTGGCGATCCCGGCGCGAATTGCTTTCGCTTCGAGATAAGCCGTGTAATTGCCGGGATGCGAAAATGCTTTGCCATCGGCGAGCTCGATGATGCGTGTGGCGATCACGTTTAGGAAATAACGATCGTGTGTGACAAAGATAACCGCACCGGCAAAAGCACCGAGGTATCCTTCCAGCCAACGAATAGATTCTGCGTCGAGGTGGTTGGTGGGTTCATCCAACAAAAGCAGGTCCGGCTGCCCCACCAGCGCCCGGCAAAGCGCGACACGGCGTTTCTCGCCGCCTGAGAGCGGTCCAACGATAGTATCGAGCGGCGGCACACGCAGGGCGGTTGCACTGGCTTTGATCCGCGCCTCCAAATTCCAGCCATCGGCGACATCGATCAAATGATGATAATCCTCCAATTCCGCATCCGTGCCTTCGCCGTTTTCAAAACACCGGAGCGCATTCACCAAATCCGACGCGCCACTTTCAATATTGGCCAGCACCGTGGCATCCGGATCGAGCTCAAATTCCTGTGGCAATACCCCGACACGCAAACCGCGGCGACGCGATATTTCGCCGGAGTCCGGCGCATTGGCTCCCGCCAGGATTTTCAAGAGACTCGTCTTTCCTGTTCCGTTGCGTCCAACCAGCGCCACCTTTTCTTTTGGAGCAACGGCTACCGTCACCCCCTCCAGCAATTTTTGCGTGCCGTAAGTCAGGGTGAGCTCGTTTGCAGAGAGTAGGGCAACTTCCATGCGCGCTATAAACCAGCGAATCGCGTCCAACAAAAGCGAAACCGCACACAATCGTGCGCATCTCCGATTCTGCCCATTTAATGGACCAATGTTTCAGTCAAAATCCGCAGTTCGAATCCACGCTTCGTGGCTTGAGCGGAGTTCCAAATTTATTGGGAATTCATCCCGCCGATGATCGAGATCAGTGGCAGGAAGAGGGCGATGACGATGGTTCCGACGACCACGGCGAGGAAGACGATCATGATCGGCTCGAGCAGGGAGGTGATCCCGGCCACGGCATTATCGACTTCATCATCGTAAACCTCCGCAATTTTCAACAACATCTCCGGCAACTGCCCTGTTTCTTCACCGACGTCCACCATGGAGACTACCATGGGCGGAAAGACGCCGCTGGCCTCCATGGGTTGCACGATCGATTCCCCTTCTTTCACGCTATCGTGAATTTTGGAAATCGCCTCGGCGATAATCACGTTACCGGCGGTTTCGCGGGTAATATTCAGCGCTTGAAGAATCGGAACACCGCTGGTGACCAGAGTGCCCAAGGTGCGGCTGAAACGAGAAATGGAACTCTTCCGAATAAGATCACCAAACAAAGGCATACGCAACTTCACGCGGTCCACGAGAGCGCGCCCCTTCGGAGTGCGCACCATGAGTTTAAAGCCCACGACCAGCAAGACGATGCCGATGATGATCCAAACGATGTTGGTTTTAACTATATCACTCGCATTGATGACAAATGTCGTGAGCGCCGGGAGTGGTTTGCCGCCCAACATATCCCGGAAGATTTCCTGAAATTTTGGAACAATGAAAACGAGCAGGAAGGCCAGGATCGCGACGGCAATAAAAAGCACGATGACCGGATAAAACATCGCGGCCACGACCTTGTTTTTGATCTTCTGCGCTTTTTCTTGAAACTCCGCCAGACGCAGGAGGACGATTTCGAGCACGCCGCCCAACTCACCGGCTTTCACCATGTTAATGTAAAGCTTGTTGAAAATCTTGGGATGTTGCGCAAGCGATTCTGAGAAGGTGCTGCCGCCTTGTACGGAATCTGCCAAACGATCAATCGTAGCGCGCAAGACGAGATCTTTTTCCTGTTTCGCAAGCACCGCTAAACCGCGCATGAGCGGCAGACCCGCGTCGATCAGAGTGGCGAGCTGACGGGTGAAAATCATCAGGGTCTTGCTCTTGACCGAGCGTTTGCCGACCAAAGAACCGCCTTTTCCTGCGGCACCAACTGCTTTGCTACCGGCTTTTTTGGCGATTTTACCGCCGGCTTTACCTTCTTCTTCGACGCTCGTCGGAAAATAACCGGACTGGCGTAATTGAGCGACCACCACGTCTTTGGAGTCGGCGTCGAGAACGCCCGTATATTCCTGTCCACGGGCGTCGAGTGCGATGTAGGCGAATTTTGGCATGACCTTTGGGGAGAACTGTTGTTTTGACGAAACTAGAAACCGCGCATCGTGTTGTCGATGGGATTTTGTTTGGAATGTTGATTTTTGACTGAAATGTCACACGACCAGCGGCAGGACCGGGAGTTGTGACTCGGATCAGGTGTATTTGAGCACTTCCTCAAGCGTGCTTTCACCTTCATAAATGCAACGCAATCCATCTTCACGCAGGGTCCGCATGCCGAGCTCAATCGCCTTTTGCTTCATGACGACAGTCGGAGCCCGCTGATTGATCAACTCCCGAATCGGATCAGTGATGTGCAGCAATTCATAGATGCCCTTACGACCTTTGTAACCCGTCTGATTACAAACCTCGCAACCTTTGCCGTAATAAAAATCCTTGTCGCCAATGTCGTGAGCGCCCAATCCCAACTGGGTCAACACACTCTCAGTCGGTTCATAAGGCACCCGGCAATTCGAACAAATTTTGCGAATCAAACGCTGGCCGAGCACGCCTTCCAATGAAGACGAAATCAGGAAGGGCTCAACGCCCATGTCGATAAGACGGGTCACCGCACCCGGCGCATCGTTCGTATGCAGGGTCGTGAAAACCAAGTGACCCGTGAGCGATGCTTGAATCGCAATTTGCGCGGTCTCAAGATCGCGCGTTTCTCCCACCATGATCCGGTCGGGATCCTGACGCAAAAACGCCCGCAGTATCCGGGCAAAGGTCAATCCGATACTCTCGACCACAGGCACTTGAATAATGCCATCGATATCGTATTCCACCGGTTCCTCTGCCGTGAGCAGTTTGGCGTCAATCGTATTGATCTTCCGCAATGCGGAATAAAGCGTCGTGGTTTTTCCCGAACCGGTCGGCCCGGTGACAATGAAAATCCCGTTGGGCTTTTCCAGGGTCGTGATGATATATTGATAAATCTCGTCGGGCATGCCCAGCGTTTCCAGATCGAGACTCACCGCGCTGCGATCCAAGACACGCAGCACCACGCTCTCACCGAATTGAGTCGGCAAGGTGGAGACGCGCAAATCGACCGGACGTCCATTGATCGAACGTTGAATACGACCATCCTGCGGCAGGCGACGTTCGGCGATGTTCAGATTCGCCAGCACCTTGACGCGGGAAATGACCGGCAACGCCAGGTGACGGGGTGGGGGAGCCATCTCGTAGAGCGCACCATCCACGCGATACCGGATTTTAAATTCGGTCTCAAACGGTTCGAAATGAATATCACTCGCGCGATCCTGAATGGCCTGAAACAGGATCAAATCGACAAATTTAATGATCGGTGCCGCGTTGGCTTCCTGTTCGACGGCGTTTAAATCCTCTTCGTCTGATCCGAAACTCAATTCTCCGCCCAGTTGGGAAAGCACTTCCTCCATGCTGGTCGTTTCGCTGCCGTAGTATTTCGCGATCTTTTCCTCCACCTGATGCACCGGAGCGATGACCAACTGAATGTCGCGACCAAGGGCAAAACGCAGATCTTCCAGCGTCTGCGCATTCAATGGATCTCCGAGGGCGACCGCGAGCGCCTGATCGTTGGCTCCCACCGGCAAAGCGCGATGCAAACGGGCCAGCCCTGCAGGAATCAAACGCAGCAAATCCGCTGGGATTTCTGATTGACCCAAATCATAATATTCCGCACCGATCAATTCACCCAAGGCTTGATAGAATTGTTCATTACTGAAAATCCCAAAATTCGAGAAAACATCGGCCACACTGCGACCGCTCGTGCCGATTTCAGTCAAGACTTCCTCTGCCTGACTGGCGTCGATATATTGATTCTGTAGGAAAAGTTCGACGACCTGTTTTGAGTTCATGGCGTTTTTGGGAGATTAACGAGGGGGATTAATCGGCGTCCGACATCGTGACCGTGGCCACTTCATCGCCGGTGGTGACACCAGAGAGCACTTTTCGCACCCCGTCCTCGCGGAGGGTGCGCATGCCGAGTTCACGTGCGCGTTTCCGCAATTGCAGCGTTGAAAGGCGCTCGTTAATCATGTGGCGCACTTCGTCGTTCATCTGAAAGATTTCGAAAATCCCGAGACGGCCTTTGAAGCCGGTGTGACGACAGACATCGCATCCCACTCCGTGCATGGTTTCCGAGCCGGACAATTGGGCGGGATCGAGGCGGAGGGCGCGCATTTCCGATTCCGTGAGCGGGCCGGGCGTTTTGCAATTGACGCAAAGCTTGCGCACGAGCCGCTGAGCCATGATGGCGCGAATGGAACTGGCAACCAGGAAAGGTTTGATACCGATATCCACCAGACGCGCAATGGCACCGGGAGCGTCATTGGTGTGTAGCGTGCTGAATACCAAGTGACCCGTGAGTGAGGCGTTGATCGCGATGGCGGCCGTTTCCATGTCACGAATTTCCCCGATCATAATAATGTTCGGCGCCTGACGCAGCATGGATCGCAGCGCCGCCGGGAAAGTCATGCCGATATCCGCATTGACCTGCACCTGATTGATCCCGTTGAGCTGGTATTCGACAGGGTCTTCGACCGTGATGATTTTACGATCGGATTTATTGACGTAATTTAGACAGGCGTAAAGCGTCGTCGTCTTGCCTGAACCAGTCGGACCGGTGACCAGCAGAATACCATCCGGAAGGGTGATAAGGTTTTCGAAGATCGCTTGGTCATCACTCAGGAAGCCCAGTTCAGGGAGACCCAGCACCAGGCTCGATTTATCGAGAATACGCATGACGATGGATTCGCCATGGTTGGTCGGAATGGTGGAAACACGAAGATCGATGGATTTTTTGCCGAGCTTGACCTGGATACGACCATCCTGCGGGAGGCGTTTTTCGGCGATACTCATTGTGCCGCTCATGATCTTGATGCGGCTGATGATGGCAGCTTGCAGTTTTTTCGGGGGGCTCTGCATTTCCTGCAGCACGCCGTCGATCCGGAAGCGCACCCGGAATTTATTTTCTAAGGGCTCCAAATGAATATCGCTCGCTCGTGCTTTGTAAGCCTCAAGCAGCAGCATCGACACCATCTTGATAATGGGGGCATCGCCGGTCTCACGGGCATCACCACCATCCCCGCCCTCGGTGGCCATATCGCTGCCTTCGATTTCCTGGCCTTCGATGCCGGCGAGCGCATCCTCGGTGGTTCCGTAATATTTGATCAGTGCCTGTTGGATTTGATCAGGGGGAGCGCACACGGTTTCGACCTCTCGTTTCAAGAGAAAGCGCAAACTGTCCAAGGTCTCAAAATCCAGTGGATCACTGATGGCCACGACCAACACATTGTCGCTGATTGCCACAGGCAGGGCTTTGAAGCGTCGCGCGAGTTCCGCAGGCATGGATTCCAACACATGCCCTGGAATGGAGAGCGTCGAAATTTCCATATACTCCATGTTGGAGTGTGCGGCGAGCGCTCGGGTCACGTCCTCTTGAGGGACGGAGCCGTTGCGAATGAGATGCTGGAGAGCGCTTTCTCCCAGCGGAGTTTCAGCCTTTGCGGCCTCCACTTGTTGGCTGGAGAGGTAGGCCGTTTCGACCAGAATTTCTAAAATGTAATCGTCGTTGCTTAGCACGGGGGAGATGCGGTTTTGGGAAACCGCAGCAACCTAAGGACCGTGCGGAATGAAGTCAATGACTCGCCCTGTATTTCTGTGGAAAAGAACTCGCGAGTCGGTAAAGCGTTCAAAAAGGCGACCAAAAAAGCGTCTAATGAATTAGGACCAGTCCTTGCCGCGCTGCTCACGATGCGGCGGCGATTTTTTCAGTGCGCACCTGACGTTCAGCTTCAGCCCAATCGTTTTCCGGGCCGCCCGGAATGCCATTGCGGTGACGCGACTCCGAGATGAGATAAGCGCGAATGGCGATTTCATCGTGGGTGATCGAAATCGCGGAGGGAACCGCGTTTCTGGCCTTGGAAGCACCGGGAGCGCCGGGTTTTGAAACGGAAGGGGGCGTGGTTTTTTTCGAAGCGATTTTGGAAGCCTCCGGGGCACTCGTTTCTTTCTTAGGCGCAGTTTTTTCCGTGAGGGTAACCGCTTTCGGAATGGTGGAATCGGCCTTTTTCGGAGCAGCTGATTTACTTAAAGGAGCTTTTGCCTTGCTGACGATGGCCTTGGCTGTAGTTGAGGATTTAGCGGCCTTGGATGTTTTTGATGGTTTGGCCGCTTTGGCCGACGGGCTTTCGCTCGTTCCGGAAGTGGATTCAGGTAGTTCAGACATGGAATAGACCTTCTTTTAATTTTCGGAAGTTTTGCGATGCCGGGAACCATCGCAATTGACCTTGATTTAAGCGGAGGCGATACCATGTGTCCAGTATGGAAACCATATCCCGCCGCCGTTTGCTGATAAAAATCTGTGGAATCACTAGAGAAGAGGACGCCGAGGCTTGTGTTCAAAATGGCGTTGATCTCCTTGGGGTAAATCTCTACCCGCTCTCGAAGCGGTTCATCAATTTTGAGAAAGCGAAGCGCTGGTTGGGCAAATATGAGAACAGAATGGAGCGCGTCGCGGTCATGGTGCGCCCTGATTTTGATGAAGTGCGCTGGATTTTTGATTCTGGCTTTATTGATTGTGTGCAGTTGCACGGTGATGAATCCCCGGAATTTGTTGCGCAACTTCTTTTGCAAAATATCCCGGTCATCTATGCTTTTCGCCTTGGGAATCCGCAGCAATCCAAGCAACAAATAGAAGAGATTTTTGAGATGACTTGTCGTGCATTTATTGTGGATAAATTTGATGACAAATCATTCGGAGGGACGGGAGATTTAATTGATATGGACTTATTAAAAGAATTCGCTGCCCGGCACAATAGGAGAGGACTAATACTGGCAGGTGGGTTGACGTGTCATAACGTAATAAGCCGTCTCGATGTTGGAGAATTTATTGGGGTCGATGTCGCGGGTGGTGTGGAATCATCACCCGGCATCAAGTCATCAGAATCCATTGGGAAATTCACGGCGATTGTGCATGGTTATAAAGGTTATTCACAAACCCCTTGACTTGTTGACATGAAAGGAACAACATCGCCGCAATTGTGAGTGGCGAGATGTGGTTGCCACGTTATTTGTGGTCCGCAACTTGCTCACGAGCCATTTAATCGTTTTCACCCTTATGCAAAAGATTGCTACCACCCTCGCTTTATCCTTAGTCACTCTACTCCCGTCATGGGGCCTTGCGCAGACGATCGCTGATCCACTCGTCAGTCCTGCGCCTACCCCTGCGACCTTGGAGATGGGTGAGCCTGTCATCGCACCAGCCCCCATTGAGCCGCTTCCGCTTGAGCCTCTCACTCCAACGCTTCCCGACGCAAGCACCCCGGCTCCTCTCGATCCGATTGCGCCAATCATGCCCACAAGCCCAACCCTGCCGTCTCCGAACGTGCCGGATGCAGCCGCCCCGCAACTTTCTCCCACACCTACCGAAGGGATCGCCACCAGCCCATCAACACCAAGGTCTTTCGAATTCCAAAACGAAGATATTGGCACCGTGCTGCGGCTCCTCGCCCGCCAATCCAAAATCAACCTGGTGGTGAGCGATCTGGTTCAAGGTCTCATCACCATGCGCCTGGAAGACGTCACCGCGCTGCAAGCTATCAACGTCATTGTCACCGCCAAAGGCTTGGTGATGGATGTCCTTGATAACGTTTACTACGTTAAAACCGCAGGTGAGAAAGCAGCAGAACCGACGGAGGGCGCTTCTTACACCTTCTCGTTCGCCCGCGCTGAAGCCATCGCGCCTCTTCTCGCAGCACAACTCCAATCGAAATCCGCTGCTCCGCAGGTGGATCCCCGCACGAACACCATTTTTTACCGCGAAGCCAAATCCAATCTGGGGGAGATTGCGAGTTTCCTCTCTCAAGTGGATCGTCCCACCAAGCAGGTCATGATCGAAGCACGCCTGGTGGAAGTCGCAGCGAATCCACGTCAGTCGTTCGGAATTAACTGGTCAGGCGTGGTTGGCAGTTCCACCAACG
>Ga0105046_10017291_pt1 | contig 11037 bp, 10 predicted proteins | sample MAT03_FD_78385 | JGI IMG/M metagenome (GOLD analysis project Ga0105046, IMG submission 78385) | Freshwater microbial communities from Lake Fryxell liftoff mats and glacier meltwater in Antarctica - MAT-03 (megahit assembly) | ecosystem: Environmental > Aquatic > Freshwater > Ice > Liftoff...
CGTCGATCCCACGATCACCCGCTCGACGTGCGATGGTCTCGACCTACGTTCGTCACGAATGGAGCCGAGGATCCGCACTGGACCGCCTTGGCTTTCAACGCGGTGACCGGTAGCGCTGGGTTCTGCCGCGCCTGACCAACAACCCCACCGAGCTCGAGACGCCGGACCTCTCGAGAGTGCAGGCGTGCCCAAAATTGCCGCGCAGGATGTGGCACAACTGCACTTTCGGTGAGCTGTTGATCGCGCGAAGTACGGATCGGGCTGCTTAAGCCGCGAGGGCGCGTGCGCGACCTACTGCTCGTGCACGTCGCCCTCGCGAAGGTCGGCGAGCAGAGCGATCGCTCTCGCAATCTGGGCGGGTCCGGCAACCCGGAAGTTTGCCAGCGTCTGACCTTCGCCACTCTTGAGACCCACGTCCTCAGCGGTCAGGGCCGCGAACGCGTCTTCGTCGGTGACGTCATCCCCCGCATAAAACACAGCGTCGGCGTCGGTGTAGCGGCGGAGGTGCTCAAGAGCCTCGCCTTTGGTGGTCGACCGCACCGAGAACTCAAGCACGTTCTTTCCCTCGCGGATCGTGAGGGCCTCGACCTCCGCGGTGGCCTCGCTGCGGGCAACCAGGTGCGCCACACGGCTGTTGTGTTCGGTGGCGAGCCGGGTGTGTAGGGCGAAACCCGCGGGCTTGGGTTCTATCCAGACCTCATCGACGGCATCCGCCACTTCGCTGAGCACCATGTTGAGCACATCGACCTGCTGGAGTTCCGCGGTGTCGAGCATCAGCTGAACAGTGGGAGAGTCAAGCCGAATCTCGATGCCGTGTGAACCGACCAGCAGGGTGTTGTCGGGAAGGTCGGCAACCATCTCGAGGCTCTTCAGCGCGCGACCGCTGACCAGAGCCACGCGAGTGTTCGGCATCGCGAGCAGGCGAAGCACGGCCTCGCGCGCTTCCGGCAGCGCCCGAGCCTTCTCGGGGTCGTCAACCTCGGGGGCGAGGGTGCCATCAAAGTCGAGGGCAACCAGCAATCGTTTGGTGCGCGCGAGTTCGCGCAGAGCACCAATGAGGGGCTCGGGGAGCTTCGACCACGGTGGGGCGGTGTCGACGTCGACCATCAGTTGCTCCACCGTCGGTCGACGGTCCATTCCAGCTCTTCCGGCAGGGCAATGGGCGCGATGCGGTCGTAGCGGCTGTCCCTGGTCTGCTTGAGGGTGGTGAGAAAGTTACTCGACCACCGCGAAACATCGTTCTCGAGCACGCGTTTGCGCAGCGACCGCATGCGCTGCTGGCGCTCTTTCTCGGGCATCCCTATCGCCTGCAGGATCGCTTCTTTAAGGCCGTCGATATCGTGCGGGTTGATCAGAAGTGCGCGCTTCAGTTCATCTGAGGCACCGGTGAATTCGCTCAATACGAGCACGCCGTTGTCGTCAAATCGGCTCGCGACGTACTCCTTGGCGACGAGGTTCATGCCGTCACGCAGCGCGGTCACCAGCAGCACGTCGGCGGCCAGGTAGAGCGCAACCATTTCATCGCGCGGATACCCGTGGTGGTGATAGCTGATCGCCTGATGGCTGATCGTTCCGAAGTCTCCATTGATGCGGCCGACCGTCAGTTCGATCTCGTCGCGCAGGTTCATGTAGGCCTCGACGCGCTCGCGGCTCGGGCTCGCCACCTGCACCAGGGTGACGTCTTCGACCTTCAGGCGGCCCTCGGCCAGCAGCTCGCCGAAAGCCTTGAGCCGGTGCCCGATGCCCTTGGTGTAGTCGAGGCGGTCGACCCCGAGCATCACCGTGGTGGGGTTGCCGAGCCCCGCTCGGATCTCGCGGGCTCGCTCCTGAATACGAGGCTCCCGTGCGAGCGCTTCGAAACTCGCGGCATCGATCGAGATGGGAAACGCACGGGCGATCACACGCCTGGTCGGCTGGCCTGCGACGGCGACCTCGATTGCCGGGTTCTTAGTGGCGTAGTTGGTGAGGCGACGCACCGCTCGCGAGAAGTTCGCGGCATCCGCGACCCGTTGAAAACCGACCACATCGGCGCCGAGTAGCCCGTCGATCACCTGGCGGCGCCACGGCAGCTGCGAGTAAATACCGTACGGCGGGAAAGGAATGTGGTTGAAGAAGCCGATCGTGAGGTCGGGGCGTGACTCCCGTAGCATCCGCGGCACGAGCTGCAGCTGGTAGTCCTGCACCCACACGACCGCATTCGGGGCGGCGACCGCGGCAGCGGCATCCGCGAACCGCTGATTGACGGCGACGTAACTCTCCCACCAGACGCGGTGGTACCCGGGAGGGGCGATCACGTCGTGGTACAGCGGCCATAGGGTGTCGTTGCTGAAGCCCTCGTAGAAGTTCGCGATGTCGTCGTCACTGAGAGCCACCGGGATGATGTGAATGCCGGCGTTCTCGAACGGTTCGATCTCGAGATCGGCCTGTCCGCCCCACCCCACCCAGGCGCCGTCCGCTTGCCGCATCACAGGCTCAAGCGCCGTGACGAGCCCTCCCGGCGAGGTCGTCCAGCTGGCATTTCCCTCGGCGTCGACAACGCGATCGACGGGCAGACGATTGGAAACGACTACAAAATCGTAAGAGTCCTGCGTGAGGGGCATTGTTCTTCCAAGCTATCAGCCACCGGGTGGGCAGCCCGACCTCACTGCAGCTGTGCGGCCCCAAACGAGACGCCAAATTGCACGCACCATAGGTCGACGCTGCGTACGCCAGTGAGGTCGAATCCCTCGGGAATGTCGTACACCTGATTTCCGACATTGCCCTTAATCGCACCAAGGTCGAGATACTCGGCGGTGCCCGCGGTGTACCACCCGTCAGTACCCTCGACCACGTCTGCGGCGCTCAGCCAGACGTGCACGTCGGGGCCGTTAGAGGTAACGAGGTTCTCGAGGGCGAGAACTCGAGTGCCGTCGGGATTCTCGACGATCGTCGCAGTTCCGGATGTCTCGTGCTCATGGCTGATGAAGGTTCCGGTGGAGAGCGCCACCGGCGCCGTCGGCGGAGCGGTCACCTCGGGCGCTGACGTTGCGCTCGGCGCGACGATCGGAAGTGCGTCATTTACCCGCACATCGACCCACAGCAACCACGGCTTGAAAACTGCCAGCCCCACCACCACGACGGCAACGCCTACGAGTGAGAGGATCGTGATGGCCAACCGCTTTTTCATGCGGCAATTGTACAGCGCGGGTCTGCGCCAGCCGAGGGGTGACCATGCCAATCATCGACAACGCGATCTACCGCGACGGAGTGCGCGAGGCGCATCCGGTAACGCTTGAGCAGACCTACGAGGAGCTGCGCGATCGCGGCGGGTTTGCCTGGATCGGGATGTACCGGCCGACGGAGGAAGAGCTGCGTTCGGTCGCGACCGAGTTCACGCTGCATCCGCTCGCCGTCGAAGACGCGCTCACCGGCCACCAGCGCCCCAAACTAGAGCGGTATGGCGACGTGCTGTTTGTCGTGCTGCGCGCTGGCCGGTATCTCGATGCGCCGGAGGAAGTCGAATTCGGTGAGGTGCACCTCTTTGTCGGCCCCAACTTTGTGATCACGGTGCGCCACGCCGAATCCCCCGACCTGGGTCGCGTGCGCAAGCGACTCGAGCACAACCGCGAGTTGCTAAAGCTCGGCCCGCAGGCGGTGCTCTACGCCGTGTTCGACGAGATCGTCGATGAATACCAACCGGTGGTTGCCGGTCTCGAGAACGACATCGACGAGATCGAAGACCAGATCTTTCGCGGAGACCCTGCGGTCTCTCGTCGGATCTACGAACTCGCCGGGGAAGCCATGGCATTCCAGCGCGCCACCCATCCGCTGGAGGACATGTTGCGAGCTATTGAAGGCGGGTACGAGAAGTACAACGTTGATGTTGAACTACGGCGCAACTTTCGCGACGTGCTCGATCACGTGCTGCAAACCGTCACGCGTGCGGACTCGTTTCGCGCCCTGCTGCAAAACGCCCTCACCGTGCAGTCAACACTCGTGACTCAGGAGCAGAACGAAGAGATGCGAAGAATGTCGCGCACGAGCATCGAACAGGGCGAGCAGGTCAAGAAGATCTCGGGCTGGGCGGCAATTCTCTTCGCCCCGACGCTTATCGGCGCCATTTACGGCATGAACTTTGATTACATGCCTGAGCTTGCCTGGCCACTCGGCTACCCCTTCGCGCTTGGGCTGATGGTTGTCGCGGGCGGCGTTCTGTATTTTGTTTTCAAGAGACGCAACTGGCTGTAGTCGCGGCGTGTTGACCTTCGGGTGGCACGTGATTCCTCCACACTGGTCACGTGCACGAATCAGCCGCAGCACCAGACCAGCAGGCCGTATACGCACTGATGCGTGACCGCCTCAACGAGTTGTTTGGCCCGGGCGGAAGCTTTCGAGTAACTCTCGGCCGCTCCACCGCCGATGAGGCAGTCTTTGCCGACACGGTGGCCGACACGATTGCCTGGGAGGTGGCGAGTTCGCTGAGCGAGCGCTCCCCCGAAGCCGGTCGCCACAAGGTGGCCCGCGACCCGATCGCCGAGCATGAGGCGCTCTGGCGCCACATCGAAGAAGAGCTGCTCATCCGCCGCACCGGCGACGATGCACTCGAGGTTGAGCTGCCGTCACACTCAACCGTGCGTCGCGCCGCCGCCTAGCTCCCGAGGGTGTTGGCGAACCACGTCGCCACGGGCCCACTGTTCTTGCGCACCCCTGCCCGCAGCGACCGGATGCCCGAAAAGTCGTTTTTGAAGACGTCGAGCTCGTAGAGCTGCCCGGCCTGGTCGACGCTCAGTGCTACCGAAACCGGAACCCCATCGGCGTCGGTGAACTGCCGTTCCGCCACCTTCTCGAGCAGCCGCGCGTGTAGTGAGGACTCGGGAAAGCGCAGGCTACCGGGTTGGCTGTCTTCGAGGTCGACCACCTGCGCGTTCGGCAACTGTGCGACCAGGTGTTCGTAGTCGGTTCCGCGCAACATACTTTCGAGAAGCTGGATCTCGATGCGCTTGAGCGGGCGCGGGGCGTCAATAGTCTGCTGTGACTGCATAGCGGGCATCCTTATCGTCAACACGGCACCGATGCCGCACTGACTATTAGAGGGATGCCGCGCCGATTCGTGACGCGGCTTCGGTAGCCGACTACACGGTGCTGGGGATGAGCCCGAGTGCGCTCGCCCGACGGGTGCGGCGCAGCGCGATAAGCGATAGCAGCACACTGCCCACACCGAAGGAGAGCAACGTCAGTGCAGCCGTGACGACGCCGCCAGGGTCACCACCCGCGATGATCCCCTGCATGCCGCTGACCGCATAGGTGAGGGGCAGGAATGGGCTGATCAGCTGGAACGGCGACGACAACAGCTCGAGCGGGTAAACGCCGCCCGTAGACGTGACCTGCACGGCAAGTACGAACAGCGAGACCACGAGCCCCGCACGACCCAGACCAATCGTCAGCAGATAGTGGAACGCGGTGAACGCGAGCGCGGTCAGCAGCGAGAACCCGAGCGTTGCGGGCAGCAGGTTCCATCCCACGCCGAGGGCGCCGTGCAGCAGCGCGACGAGCAGCCCAGCCTGTGCGCCGGTCACGAGCGCGGCGCGTGCAACGGCGGATGCCACGAGCCGACCACTGCGTGCGGTGGAGGTCAGGGCGCGGCGGGTAACCGGGCGCAACACCAGGAACACCGCGAGCGCGCCGATCCAGAGTCCGAGGGGAACAAAGAAGGTCGCAACGGCCTGTCCCACCTCAGACACGGCGTTGTCGGTGGTGACGGTGAGCCCAACGGGATCTGCCGCGATGGCAGCGGCGTCCGCCGCGCTGGCCGCGTCAGCATCCGGAATCTGTGAGGCACCGGTCTTTAGGCCCGTCGCGAGCTCGCCCGCGCCAGACCCGAGCTGGTTGGCGCCGTCGACGAGGGCCGGCCCGCTGTCAGAGAGTTGGGCTGCTCCGGACGCTGCCTGGTTGATGCCATCGTGCAGCTGGGACAGACCGGCCGCGCCCGCGGCGATAGCCGAACCGCTGCTTGCCGCCGCAGCGAGCCCACCCACGAGCTGATCGAACTGCGCCTGCAGTGCGGGGCTCGGAGCCGTCATGGCGGGGGCGAGCGCGCTCAGTCCGCCGGAAACCTGCGAGACACCGGAGGTGTAGCTCGAGATACCGCTGGACAGGTCGCCCAGCGAGGCGGTCTTATTACTGAGCGTCCACAGCCCACCCTCGAGAGAGTTGACGCCGTCGGTGTACTGGGTCAAACCCGATGCCAGCGAGGTGGCCCCGTTCTGCAGAGATGTCGCACCGTCGGCCGCGGCGGTGAGCGAAGTGCCCAGGTCGCCAAGGCTCGCGTAAATGCCGCCAATGTACTGGGCGGTGATGGCATTGCCGAAGGTGTCTGTCATCGTCTGGCCGACGACCTGCGCGACCGACCCCGTGAGATAGCTGTGCGCGTCGTCGGTGTGGATGGAGATGTCGGCCTTCTGCGGCTTGTCGCTCGACAGCGACAGGATCGATGACGAGAAGTTCTTGGGCACCGTCAGCACGGCGTACACCGTGCCCGCCTTGAGCTGGGCCTCGGCATCTTCCTCGTTGGTGATCGTCCAGTCGAAACCGTCCGCACCGGTCAGCTCGGTAACGAGCTGGCGGCCGGCAAAGACCGGCTGCTTGTTACCCTCTGCGTCGGTCGTGTTCTGCAGCACGTCTTGGTTCACGATCGCCACCGGGATGCTGTCTAGCGCGTTGTCGCCCTGCCCGATCGCGCCGACGAAGAGACCCGCGAAGGCGAGCGGCACGAACACCACCGCGGCAATCCCTGTCCAGCGCAACCACTTCTGCTTCGTAGTCATCGCACGAGTCCTTCCGAGAGTTCATACAGATCGATCGCGACCAGGGGGCGATCCGAGCGGATGTCTGTCGCCCGGCTCGGCACGGGAGTGCCAATCACGAGCGTGGTCGTTGCCGGTGCAAGCCTGCTGATTGCGGCGACGTAGGCCTCTTCGTCACCGGACGAGGCGAAGGAGTCCAGTTGGTCGAGCATCACGATGGGGGTGCGCTCCGCGAGGGCGACGGAGGCAAGGGCGACCGCGCGCTCCAGCTGCGGGAGTTCGACGAGGGTGCTGGTGCGGCGTACCGTCGCGGTGCCACCGCCCGTGACATCCGTCAGCACCGAGTTAACCCGGTCGAGCCAGCGCTGCGCACTGCGATTAGTCGAGAACAGGCGATACCAGGGCTGAGTCATCTCGAGTCGCTCGACCAGCAGCTCGCCGATAGTCACGCTCGTCTCGGTGCGCTGTGCCCCGCCCACGTCGCCGAGTGCGACGAGCGAGCGCACCTTGGCAGCCTCAGACGGCAGCGGATGCCCGCCAACCTGGGCGCGCCCCGATACGGGCTCGAGACGGCCAGACAGGGTCGCGGCGACAAGCCTGCGGTCGATCGGGTCACCACTGGCCACCACGATCGCACCCTTGGGTACGACGATGCTCAGCGGTCCCACCTCGTGCTCCTGGGAGCCGGAGACCAGGTACTCCGTGCTCAGCGCGACAGCGCCCTCGGCACTGGCCCAGGCAACCGCGGCGCGGTGCTCACGCAGCTGCTCGCCCTCGATGTCGACGTTGGGCAGCAGGCGTTGCAGCCACTTCGGCATCCACCAGGCGGCGCGACCGAACAGCGTCATGAGCGCGGGTACGAGCGTCATGCGCACTAGGAACGCGTCGAATGCGATACCCACCGCGAGTCCAAGCGCGATCGGCTTGATCATGTCACTGCCCTCGGGCACGAAGGCGAAGAAGACAAAGAACATGATGAGGGCTGCGGCGGTGACGACGCGGGCGCCGTTGGCAAACCCGTGGCTCACGGCGTACTTCGCGTCGCCGGTCTTGACGAACTCCTCACGCATTCCGCTGACGAGAAACACCTCGTAGTCCATGGCAAGGCCGAACAGCACGGCCATCAGAATGATGGGCATGAAGCTCAGGATGGGCCCGGGATTAGCCACCCCGAAGACGTGCGACAGCCAGCCCCACTGGAATACGGCGACCACGATACCAAATGATGCCACTACCGACAGCAGGAAGCCGACGGCCGCCTTGATCGGCACCAGCACCGAGCGGAACACCATCATCAGAAGCACGATGCTGAGCCCCACCACGATCAGGCCGAACGGCACCAGTGCGTTGGTGAGGCGACTCGAAATGTCGATGCCGATGGCAGTGGTGCCCGTGACGGAGATGGGAGTGTCGAACTTTGTCTCGATCGAGGGGGCCAGGTCGCGGATTGTTTGAACGAGTTGCTTCGTTTCGATCGAGTCGGGCGAGCTCGACGGGGTCACCTGGATGATCGCCGTATCGAGACCCTCGTCGGGGAAGCCCTGCGAGACGTACGCGACATCATCGAGACCCTGAAGCTGGGTGCGGATGCCGTCGAGGTCGTCGACGATGTCCACCGTCTGCGTGATGTCGATTACCACCACCAGCGGACCGTTGTACCCGGGACCGAACCCTTCGGTCACCAGGTCGTATGCCTTGCGCTGTGTCGAGTCAGCGGGCTGAGAGCCACCGTCGGGCAGGTTGAGGTCGAGGCTGAGCGCGGGGATTGCGAGAGTTCCGAGAATCGCGACAACTCCGAGGGTTGCGAGAATGGGTCGCTTGGTCACGCCGGTCACCCAGCGCATTCCCATCGATCGCGACTTCGCTCGATCACCGACTGCAGCACCCTCGGGCTGTGCGCGCTTCCAGGCTCGCGAACCCTCCTGGGGAATGAGGCGGTCCTTCGCCAAGCCCAGCAGCGCCGGCAACAGTGTGGTGGCGACCCCAATTGCGATGAGTACCGCGGCGGCCGCACCGACGCCCATGACGCTGAGGAAAGGAATCCCTACGACAAGCAGTCCGAGCAGCGCGATGATCACGGTGATTCCCGCGAAAACTACCGCGCTCCCGGCGGTGCCGACGGCCATCGCGGCGGACTCTTCGGGGTCTTCTCCTCTGGCCAGCTGGGTCCTGTGCCTGGAGAGAATGAAGAGCGCGTAGTCGATGCCAACGGCGAGCCCAATCATCAGTGCGAGCAACGGTGCCGAGCTCGAGACGGTCGCGAATGCGGTGTAGGTCATGATGCCGCCCATCACGATGCCGACACCGAGTAGCGCGCTCAGCAACGGCATCCCAGCGGCGAGCAGCGAGCCGAAGGTAATGAACAGCACGACCCCGGCGAAGAGAACGCCGAGACCCTCGGTGATCGTGATCGGCACCGAGGTCTCCTGGAACACCTGTCCGCCGAACTCGACCTGAAGGTCAGCGCTGTGGCCAATGGATGCCGCGTCAGTGAGCTGCGCGATCGTCTCGTCCGTGACATCCGTGCTTGCACCATCGAACTGCACCCTGATCAGAGCCATCGAGTCGTCAGTGCTCACCGCTTTGCCCGCGTACTCGTCGAACGGACCCACCACCGAGTCGATACCGTCGATCTTCGTGATCGCCGTGACGAGCTTGGCGATTGTGGCCTTCTCGTCTTGCACCGTGGAGCCGTCGGGCGCAACGACGACCGCCGTAGCACTTGCGCCCGCGACCGACGGGAACACGGCCTCGAGTCGGTCGAGGGCGGACTGGGACTCGGTGCCGGGGATCGCGAACGAGTCCTGCGTTTGGCCGCCCAGGGCGACGCCGGCGCCCAGTGACGCGATCAGCAACAGAACCCACACGCCGATGACACGCCAGGCGTTGCGGTAGGAGAAGCGTCCGAGACGGTAAAGAAGGGTTGCCATGATGACCTTTCGGTGATCGAGGTTTAGCGGTTCATAGGGGTGAGCAAATCGCTCAGGATGGTGACGAGAGCAACCCTGGTCTCGTCTTCCGTGTCGTCTACAAGGTCGAAAGTCTGCACGCTGCACAGCATGTAGGCGGCGCCGCCGAGCGCGATCCCGAAGCGCATTTTCTCTTCGAGGGAGTCGGTGTTAACGGCGAAGAAATTGGCGAGCGTGAGAATCAACGCGTTTGCCCGGTCGATCACTGGCACGTCTACCAGCGACGGACCCTGGTTGATAAAGAGGTTGACCTCGAGTCGGTACTTCAGCAGGAAGTCGACGAACGCGGCGAGGAACAACTCGCGGTTATCGCCAAACAGCCCCGCAACAGCAACATTGGTGAGGATGCTCTCCATGTCGTCGATCGCGGGGCCGATAGCAGCGGCAAGCAGAGCTTCCTTCGAGGCGAAGTGGTAAAGCACGCTCGATTTGGAAAGACCTGCGAGCTCCGCGATGTGTTGCAACGACGTCGCGGAATACCCGGCCCGCGCAAACTCGCTGAGTGCGATCGCGCGAAGGTCTTCCTGGGTCGTTGACATGATTTGACCGTACCTGACCGATCGGTCAGATGCTGACCGATCGGTCAGTTGTCGAGCGAACTGTCAGGTTCGCGGCTATCTGGATTCGAAAGCCGGGATCGGAGGCGCCGAAGATCGACACGACGATGAAGGTCATCGACCGCGTTGACCGCGGCAAGGTTCGGTTGCTCAACACGTATTTGGTGGGGTGGGCCTGATTGCGCGCGCGTCCGCACGAGGTATAACATCGTACTCAATCGGCCCCAAAGCAGTGGAGTACAACGAATGAGCATTTCGTCGCCCGTAGATAAGAGCGCAGCAGGCATCAACGAGCGCCAGTACCACATCGGAATCGCACCGGGCGAGGTGTCCACAGTGGCGCTTCTGCCCGGCGACCCCTTCCGGGTTCCGCTTGTGGCCAAGTTTCTCACCGACGTGAGGACGGTCGCTCACAAGCGCGAGCACATGACTATGACCGGCATGTACAAGGGTCGAATGATCACTGCAACCTCAACCGGTATGGGATGCCCATCAACGGCGATCGCGGTCGAGGAACTCATTCGGGTCGGTGTGACCTCATTCATCCGCGTCGGTTCATCCGCCGGCCTACAGGCAGGTGTCAAGCCGGGGGACCTCCTCATCAGCGAAGGCGCACTGCGTAACGACGGCACCACGGCCGCGTACGCACACCACGGCTTCCCTGCCGTGCCCGATCTCGAAATCGCGCTCGAGCTGGCGAAGGTTGCGCGGGAGCTGACCGCCGGGACC
>Ga0105046_10017292_pt1 | contig 11037 bp, 14 predicted proteins | sample MAT03_FD_78385 | JGI IMG/M metagenome (GOLD analysis project Ga0105046, IMG submission 78385) | Freshwater microbial communities from Lake Fryxell liftoff mats and glacier meltwater in Antarctica - MAT-03 (megahit assembly) | ecosystem: Environmental > Aquatic > Freshwater > Ice > Liftoff...
CCGTCGTGGGTGACGGGCTACGTCATCAAGGGTGCGTGGCGCTACCTCGAGCACGACTGGGTGGCGACCGAAGGCTCCTTCGTCTACGAGCCTCCGGGCGAGATCCACACACTGGTGGTGGACCATGTTGCCGGGCAAACGGAGATGATCACCCACTTCATGTCGACGACCAGGGGGCCTGCCGCCGCCGGGGAACCGGGCAGGTGACAGGGGTGCAGTCCCCGAGAGTGGAGTGCGCGTCGTTCTGATCTGGTTCTCACTTGCCATGTCAGCCAGCCTGGCCATGATGCTCGCGCACAAGCTCTTCGTTGCGGCGGATGAATCCAACTCCGCGATGACTGCCACGCACGCAGCCGGGACCGCATTGCCGCTGTTGGTGTTTCTGCTGGCCTACGTGGTGGGATGGTCGAAGGCAGCCACGGCAGGGACCGACAGCGATGGCCGTTGGTTTCGGCATGTAGTCGTCAGCGCCCTCATTGCGGCCTGGACGATGGCGTATGACCCGTCGAAGGCCGCGGTGTCGGTAGCGCTGTACGTCTTCTGCGCCGCTTGCGTGGAATTGCTGCGGCGCCATGCGCCCCTGCCGGCCAACGCCACCCTGTTCCAGATCGTCCAGGCGGCGGGCGGAGTTGCTGGCGGGTGGCTTGCGTCGTACCTGAAGTAGTTCAGGCAGGCAGGTCGGCCCTCATACTCGGTGGCGCAAAGGCAACCCGTGCGAATGGCCGCTTGGGGGCAGCGAGTTCTGCGGACCGTAGGTCTGCTTGGGTTCGGCGGACCAAACCGCTATCGCGGATGGCGCTTCGGCGCTGGGCTGGCTTGGCGACTGAGTCAAAGCGACCCACCTCGCCCGCCCTGTGTCGAATGGCTGCTGTCGGCGTTGACCGGGTACAGGAAGTCTCGGCCGAGTGCTGTCGTGGGCGACGGGCCGCCTTCCGGCATCTCGGCGAATCGTTTCCGCGCCTGAGGACACAGGGATTGCTTGCGCAAGATCAATCCCGTCGGGCCGAAAGGCAGGAAGATTACTCGGCGCAGACTCATCCCGAGCAGCGCCAACATGGCCACGTTGATGGGCGGCCGGACTGAAGGGGATCAAGATGAACTGGGATCAGATCGCAGGCAACTGGAAGCAGCTCAAGGGCCGGACGATAGAGCAATGGGGCAAGCTGACCGATGACGACTTCGATGTCATCGCTGGGCGGCGCGATCAACTCGCGGGCAAGATCCAGGAGCGATATGGCATCGCCAAGGACGAGGTCGAACTCCAGATCGCGAGCTGGGAGCGCAGCGCCACCGACGACTGGTTCCCGAAGAAGTAGTCGTCCACCCATTCGGAGAAGGCCAATGAATTCCATCAGGGTCTTTTCGATCGTGTTGATGATCGCCGGCATAGCAGCCTTGGCTTACGGCGGTTTCACCTACACGAAGGAAACGCACAACGTGAAGCTCGGCCCGGTCGAGTTGTCGGTCAAGGACAAGGAGACCGTCAACATTCCTGTCTGGGCCGGTGTCGGCGCGATCGTGGTCGGTGGACTGCTGCTGATCTTTGGCAGCAAGAGCGGATAGTCGTCCCCCGGCCGTGGGCGACCTCGTCGCTCAAAGTGCAGCGTCGATGGTGCGTCGCTTCAGCTGCAAGTCGGTTGGCTCACTCGCCGGCAGCGTGCCAACCGCCCGCCGCGGTCGAGTTGCCCGATATCAACGCCGCCGACGCGCCACCCCGGCCACGGCCACCAGGCCGGCGAGCATCAGTGCGTAGCTGCCAGGCTCGGGGATCGAGGCTACCGCGGCCACGCCAGTGTCGGGGAAGTCGGTGAATACACCGTCCACGCCCAAGCCCAGGTAGTAGGCCATCTCTTCCTGGGGGTTGCTGAAACCATAGCCGCTGGCGTTGTTGCGGTAGGTCCAGGTATGGATCTGCAAGCCTGCGGCGTGTGCTCTTTCAATGACACCGGTGCTGCCGCCGACGCGCCGGTCTTTGATCGAGAGCAGGCCGTCGCCGTCACGGTCCACGCCGTCGGCCACGGTGCGCACCAGGTACGGCTTCCAAGGCCCCACGCCGTCGGCGTAGCCCTTGATGAAAGCGAGGCCGTCGGCGGTCAGCAAGTCAGCAAAAGAGCGTGGGTCGCCGGCCAAGGCAAAGTCATAGGGCTTGTCGTACGGCGCCACCAGCGATATTGAACCGTCGGCATTGACGTCGTCAGCGTCGATCAGTTGCACCAGCTTGATGTCGGTGACGCTGTTCAGGTAGCGCAGGTTTGCCGACTCGAAGCTTTGGATGAAGACGGGTGTCGCCATGCTGTTGCCATAGGCCGTATGCAGTGTGCTGACCAGCTGGTTCTCGAAAGTGTTGCTGCCGAACAGATGGGCATGGAAGGTCGAGTGCTTCACCTCGGGGTAGATGCCCACGGTGCGGCCTGTGGCCCCGGTTTGCGACCGGGCCAGCGCGATCACTTCGTCCAGCGTCGGGATCTGATACAGGCCGTTGAAGCTTTGGTCCCGGCTGGCGCGGGGCTGGATGGCGCGCAGCGTCTTGATCTCGGCGAGCGTGAAGTCGCTGGCGAAATAGTCGGTGGTGGACACGCCGTCGACCATCCTGGTGCTCTTGCGATCAACGCCGAACTTGGTGGCCACGTCGGTGGTGCCACCCAGCATGGGCTCGTGGCGGGCGATGAGGACGCTGTCCTTGGTCAGCACCAGGTCGGGTTCGATGTAGTTGGCGCCCTGCGTGATGGCCAGGGCATAAGCCTCCAGCGTGTGCTCTGGGAGATAGCCCGACGCGCCGCGGTGGCCGATGACGATGGGCGCCTGCCCGTTCAGCGTGTTGTAGGTGGCCTGCACGGAGTCGGGCAGCAGGGTGGCGGCGGCCACGGTCAAGGCGGTGAGCATGAAGTGCGATCGCATGGCGGGAGCTCTCCTGGTAGTTGAAGCAACCGAGTTTTCGCGTTGGGTGTGAAGGTGGCGTGACAGCGGCCAGCCCCCCCACCTTCATATGCCGCCTGTCTCCCGGCGGCCCGGCCGCCCGGCCGCCCGGCGCACAACCGCGCCCGCCTCATGGCCGCATTGCCGCATTGCCGCATTGCCGTATTGCCGTATTGCCGTATTGCCGTATTGCCGTATGGCCCCTGTCTCACTGCGGGGATTGGCCCAGGCCCTACAGTGTTCTTTCACGCGGTCGCGTCGATAGCGAGAGGACACCCCTGACGATGGACGCCCACAAGAACAAGGTCATCCGCCAACTTCTCAACCACCTGCTGCGGCACCCCGAGCTGCCGAAGGACGTCGATGTCGAGCGTGCACTGACGATCCTGCAGGCGGCGCGCTCTGACGGGCCCTATTTGCTGCTGCACCGGACGCTGGCGCTCGAGGCCGCCCTGGCGCAGGTGCAGTGGCAACTGGGGCAGGTGCGCGCCGCCGCGGCGCCCGCAGTGCCGGCCGCTGGGGTGGGGACGGCGGGTCCTGCGCCACCGGCCGCGCCGGCGAGCGGGTTCCTGCGCGACGCTGCCGTGATCGGTGTCGGCGTGTTGGGTGGGGGCCTGCTGCTGAGCGGTATCGACGCGCTGCAAGGCGACAGCGACGCTGTGTCGGCGCTGCCTGACACAGCCGACCTCGGGTCATGGCTGGACGGCGGGGGCGGATTCCTTTAGTCGTCGCAGCGTGCGTTCTTCGACGCAGATTCCCCGAACGCCTCGAACGGGCAGCTTGCCGGCTGCCTTTCAGCTCTTCACCTGGCCAGTTCGTCGTGCCGGCTGGGCTGCGCGATTACCGCAGCATGCGACGCACATCATGCTGTCGGCGCTCGCCGAAGTGATGTTTCGTCACGGCGCCAAGGTGCATGAAGATGGCGAGGTAGAACAGCGCTGGCAAGACCAGGTTGTGCAGAGCTCCCACCCTCTCGGCCCACTGCGCATTCGGTGTCAGAAGGCCCGTGAACGACCAGCCATAGATGTCCAGCGCATCGCCACGCCATGCAGTGAGCAGCATGCCCGTGACGGGAAAGGCCAGCATGAGCCCGTAAAGGCCCACATGCGTCGCGCGGGCCAACCGCAGTTGCCAGGGCTGCAAGTCGGCCCTCATCGGCGGCGCAGGGCTCTGGCCCAGCCAAGTCATGCGCAGCACCACAAGCAGCAGCACCGTGAGGCCGAGCGCCTGGTGGGTCGCCATGTAGACGCCCCGCTCCGGGTGATCAGCCGGCAGCACGGAGGTGAACAGCCCCATCGGCATCAGGATGAGGATCAGCGTGCCGATGACCCAATGCGCGTAGCGCGAGACGCGGCCGAAGGCCGTCGGCGTATTGCGCAGCGGCATGGGATCGGTGACGCGCCGCCGGCCCTGCGCCCAGACCGCCCAGAGCAGGAAAAGTGCGGTGGCCGCAGCGATCGCAGCCTGAGCATTCAGGACGAAGGGCTTGATGCGATCGGTCAGGCGCGCATCAGCGGGAATGGCAGCAAAGGTGCCGTCGAGATTGGCGAGGACGATCGACCAGGCGATCATGACCAGAGCCAGCGCCGCCGTCAGCGTGCCCAGGCTGCGAAGAATGCGGCTCGAATGGTTGAGGCTGAATGCAAGGAACACAGCCAGTACGAGATAGAACTCAGTCACGCAGTCTTCCCTTCGGTCATCGGATTGTGTGAGACGCGGCGTCCCGCAAAAGCTGGTTGGTGGACTCCGCCCTGTCCGAACCGGCCCTGGCGTCGACCGCTCATGGCGGGCTCACCCCAAGCCGCAGCACCACGCGCTCGCGTCGCCACAGCGCCGAGATGGCGAAGAAGCCGAGCACGAAGATCAAGGCCCCCCACCACTCGGTGACGTTTTCCATACGGCCCTTCAGCGGCTCGCCGAACACGGCGGCAACGGTGGCGTTGACGACGCCCAGCAGCACCAGCGCGGTGCCCAGCACCAGCATCGCAGACTCCAGCACCCGCGGCAGGCGAAGCCGGCCCCGCTGCGCCAGTTGCTGCACCGCGCGGCCGGTGAGCAGCAGGTTCAGGCAGGTGAAACCAAAGTAGCCCACGGTGCCGTACTGCCGCAGCCAGCGGTACACCGGCCCTTCGGTGCCCAGAAAGCTGCCGTAGACGACCAGCGCCACGCCGGCCAGCAGCCCCAGCGGTCCGATCCATGCCATCGCGCGGCCGGTGGCGCCGGCCTGCAGCAGCCAGCGCGCCACCAGCAGCCACACCAGCGCCTGCAGCGTGGCGGCAGGCAGCATGATGGCCCGGAACAGATGGTTGGGCAGCTCGTGCCGGGCCGCGCGGCTGATCGATGTGCAGCCGTCGACGAAGGGGTTGCAGGTCGGCACCAGACCTTGCTGCATCGACAGCGTGGTGGCCAGTGCGGTGGCCAGCAGCGGCAACAGCCCGGCCAGCAGCGCAAGCGGCCACAGCGGCCATGGCGGCCCCAGCGGCGATTCGGCAACGGGCTCACCCGGGCTGCGCGGCATGGATCAGGTCCGCGGCTGCCGCTTCTTCGGCGTTGGTGAAGCCGTTGACACGCCGTCCGGCGATCCATGGGCTGCCATCGGGCCGCCGCGCCGACAGCAGACCCGCAGGCCCGTGGCACACGGTGCCGACCGGGGCCTTGCGCGACATCAGGGCTTCGACGAGGCGGCGCAGGTCGGCGTTGTCCTGGAAGTCCCACATCGCGCCGTGGACACCGGCCAGGAAGACGCCGACGTAGTCTTCGGCCTTCACGCTGGACAGGGGCCGGGTAGCTTTCATCGCGGCCCAGGCGGTAGGCAGACGCTCGACCTGATCGGCAGAACCCGAGCGCGGGTCGATCGGCGCCATGCCGCCCAACGGCGAAGCCGCGTGGACCTCGAGCCCGGCGGCGGAGAAGACCTCGTAAGGCTCGGTGTACTCGGAAGCCCGGACCCCCGTGGCGCGCCCGCTGCCGGGCACACGCGCCGTGTTGGCAAGCACGATCAGCACGCGGTCTTAGGTTGAGGACATCGCGGCCAGTGGCGCCGGCCACTGCGCCAGGCCCAGACGAAAAAAGCCTGCCCGATTCATCGCCAGCTCCTTGAATTCCCGCGTGATGTTGACCTTAGCGTGTCAATGCAGGCTGCGCCACAGGCCGCGATGGCAGCCCTGTCGGCGGCAGGGCTGAGAGCGCGGTCAGCAAGCCGCCGTCAGCCTGCGACCCAGGCCGGCCCAACGCCATGCCGATCAGCGGCCACGCCAGCAGCGCCACCGCAACGATCCCGACCCCCAGTACGTCGCGGGCCGGCGAGCGGGGCTCGAATGACAGGCCCGGACGCACTGCACCGGACCAAAGCAACACCATGCCATGCAAGGCGAAGACCCAGGCCAGGTATTCCGCGGTCCAGTTGATGGTGAGGTTCTCGATGCCGTGCTCGGCCATCACCTCTCTGACTGGCGCTATGGGCAGACTGGTGGGCAGACTGGTGGGCAGGCAGCGCACCGACACCCTCAGGCTGCCCTTGCTCGGCTGGTTGACCACGGCGGCCGACGGACGGCCTATTGAGAAGCCGGGGGTTCAGGCTCGAGCGCTGATTCCCTTGCCTGCCCTGGCTCCTCTCATCGTCCACTAGCATCCGCCCGCTTTGCACCAGTCCGGGTGCCGACTCAGGGGACCCGATGGAGCCGATCATGATCGCGCTGGCGTTTGCCGCCGGCTTTGCCGCGCAGTGGGTGAAGCTGCCCCCGCTGATCGGCTTTCTCGCTGCGGGTTTCGCGCTCAACGCGCTGGGCTTCGAGCGCACGGCCACGCTCGACGTGATCGCCAACCTGGGCGTCACGCTGCTGTTGTTCACCATCGGTCTGAAGCTCGACATCAAGACGCTGCTGCGCGGCGAAGTCTGGGGCTCGGCCACGCTGCACATCGTCGGCTCGACCCTGCTGCTGGCAGCGGTGCTGTTCCTTCTGAAGTCGGCCGGTCTGGCCCTGGCCACCGATCTGGGCTGGACGGCGATGGTGCTGCTGGGCTTTGCGCTGAGCTTCTCCAGCACGGTATTCGCCGTCAAGGTGCTGGAAGAGCGCAGCGAACTAAACTCTTTGTACGGCCGTATCGCCATCGGCATCCTGGTCATGCAGGACGTGTTCGCGGTCATCTTTCTCACCGCGTCCACCGGCAGCCTGCCCAGCCCCTGGGCGCTGGGTCTGATCGTGCTGTGGCCGGCGGCCAAGCTGATGGGTTTGATGCTCGACCGCGTGGGCCATGGCGACCTGCAGGTGCTGTACGGCGCCTTCCTGTCGCTGGTGGTGGGCTACGGCCTGTTCGAAGCCGTGGGCGTGAAGGGTGACCTGGGCGCGCTCATCGTCGGCATGCTGCTGGCTTCGCACCCGGCCACCGCCGGGTTGGCGAAGTCGCTGTTCCATTTGAAGGAACTGTTCCTGGTCGGCTTCTTCCTCAGCGTGGGCCTGGGCGCGCTGCCCGATCTGTCGATGGTGGTGATGGCCCTGGTGCTGCTGCTGGTGCTGCCGCTCAAGAGCGGTCTGTACCTGCTGGTGCTGATGCGCTTTCGGCTGCGCACGCGCACCGGCGTGCTGTCGACGCTGTCGCTGGCCAACTACTCCGAGTTCGGCCTCATCGTCGCCGCCGTGGCCGCCACCGCCGGCTGGCTGTCCGCCGAGTGGCTGGTGGTGATCTCGCTCGCGGTGGCCGGCAGTTTCGTGCTGGCCGCGCCGCTGAACGCCGCCAGTGAGCGGCTCTACCAGCGCTTCAAGGCGCCGCTGAGTCGGCTGGAAGCCGGCAGTCTGATGGCCGCCGACCAGCCCATCACGCTGGGCCAGGTGGACGCCGTCGTGCTGGGCATGGGGCGCATCGGCGGCGGCGCCTACCAGCGGCTGACCAGCCACCACGGCATGAGGGTGCTGGGCGTGGACAACGATCCCGACACACTGAAGACTCACCAGACCAGTGGCCGCCATGTCATCGAGGGCGATGCCGTGGATTCCGACTTCTGGGACAAGCTGGTCATCTGCGAGACGTTGAAGCTGGTGCTGCTGGCCATGCCGTCGCATACCGGCAATGTCTATGCCCTGTCGCAGTTGAAGCACCGGGCCAACGCAGGCCAGTTCGCAGGCCACATCGTCGCCATCGTGAAGTACGCCGACGAAATCGAGCCACTGCGTCGACTGGGCGCCGACGAGGTCTTCCTCGTCGACGCCGAAGCCGGCAGCGCGCTGGCTGACGATGCGCTGGCGGGTTGGCGAGGCAAGCAGGCGCGCACGGCGGTCTGAGGCGCAGGGCCGGTCCATCCCGCCTTCGTCGCGCCTGTCCGCGTGGCTGCGGCTTGACGTCGCCCTGACGTTGCCCTGACGTTGCCCTGACGTCAGACGATTGCAGCAGGCATCATGACAGCAGGAACATTGCTATCGTGATGCGATCCGCACCACGGTGACCCTCGACCCCGACGTGCAGGCCCTGCTGAAGAGGGCCATGCGCGAACGCGACACGTCCTTCAAGCAGGCGCGAAACGACGGCCTGCGGCAGGGGCTGCAAGCACGCGCCCAAACCGAACGCAAACCATTCCGGCAGATCACGTTCGACATGGTGCGCCCCTTGGTCGATCTGACCAAGGCCACGGCCCTGGCTGGCGAGTTGGAAGACCTGGACCGCATCGCCAAGCTGACACCCGGCCGATGAGGCTGCCCGATGAACCAGTGGCTTGACGCTCCGGGCGCGCACATCATCAACCCGGGGCCGGGTCATGCGGCATTGCTGGGCCGGCTGCTGCTGGCTGCGGGTACCGCAGGCAACCTCACCAGCGACGCGCACCTGGCCGCGCTGGCGCTGGAACACGGCGCGACCATTGGCACCTTCGACCGCGACTTCCGGCGCTTTGCCGGGCTGGACATGAAGTTGCTGGGCGGTTGACGTCGAGCCCGTGGCCCAGGCCGGCTTGACCAGCGGTTGAAGGCGAGGCTCCGCCGGCCAGGCCTTCCGCGAAACGCTCGGGAAAGCCCTGAGGAAGCACGGCGGTCACTCTCGCTCATACCCATGGCGACCCGAGCACAATCTTGCGCGTCGGCAACCCGGAGACCGAAACAATGCGATTCCAAAGAACGGCAGCGCTGGCAGCACTGTCCCTGGCTGCTGCAGCGCTGCTCGCGGCCTGTGCGACCGGGCCGAAGAGCGGCCCGATGGGCTTCTTCATCACCAGCGCCGGCAGCGGCAAGGGCGGTGATCTGGGCGGGCTGGCCGGGGCCGATGCGCACTGCCAGAAACTCGCCGCCGCCGCCGGTGCCGGCAGTCGCAACTGGCGCGCTTACCTGAGCGCACCGGGCGCCTTCCCGAGTGCCACCTCACCCGGCGTGGCCTCGGTCAACGCCCGCGACCGCATCGGCAGTGGCCCCTGGTTCAACGCCAAGGGCGAGCTGATCGCGCGCGACGTCCAGCACCTGCACAACGGCAACAACCTGAACAAGACCACGGCGCTGGACGAGAAGGGCACCGTCATCAGCGGCCGTGGCGACCCGGTGAACAACCACGACATCCTGACCGGTTCGCGTGAAGATGGCACCGCGTTCCAGCCGGCGACGGACACCACCTGCCGCGCCTGGACCAGCAGCACCGATGGTTCGGCCATCGTCGGCCACCATGACCGAATCGGCCCGCTGCCCGAGAACTGGGCCAAGTCCTGGAACTTCTCGCACCAGAGCGCCGGTTGCAGCGTGGAGGCGTTGCGCCGCACGGGTGGTGCGGGGATGTTCTACTGCTTTGCTGCGAACTGACCGCGGCAACACCCGGCAAAGCACAAAGGCCACCTGACGGTGGCCTTTTCGCAATGGCCGAGCGTCACCCGCTGCGCCTCTTCCAGCCGACCAGAGCGGCCAGCCCGCCGAGCATCAGCGCAAAGCTGCCGGGCTCGGGCACCGCAGCGACCTGCGCATTGAAGCCGGCGATCTGTTGCCCGACGAAGGGGCCGAGCGCCGCGTCGGTGGGCACATCGACGAACTTGTCGCGCGCCGCGTCGAGGACCCGGCGGAAGTCTCCGCTGTTCGGGTCGACCAGAACCTCGTCATCGAAGTTGCCGTTGTACTGGTAGATCTCGAAGCGGATCGCCGCGGCCGGGTTGCCGCCGAGGTCGATGGACTTGGTCACCACGGGGCAGGGGACATGCGGTTTGAAAGACCTGTTTCCTCTACGAGAGACTGCTGGACGACAGCGCCAGCAAGCTCTTGCCGAGCGACTCGGCCACTTCGATGCCGTCGACCCCCGCAGACATGATGCCGCCGGCATAGCCCGCGCCCTCGCCGGCCGGGTAGAGCCCGCCGATGTTCACGCTCTGGTGGTCGCGTCCACGCGGGATGCGCAGCGGCGATGAGGTGCGCGTCTCGACGCCGGTGAGCACCGCGTCGTCCATCGCGAAGCCGCGGATCTGGCGCTCGAAGGCAGGCAGTGCCTCGCGGATCGCGTCCAGGGCGTAGTGCGGCAGGCTCTCGCGGCCGGGCTCGGCGAGGTCGGTCGCGCGCACCCCCGGCGTGTAGGACGGCAGCACGCTGCCGAAGGCGCTGGAGCGCTGGCGGCGCACGAAGTCGCCCAGCAGCTGGCCCGGCGCGACGTAGCTGCCGCCGCCGAGCTCGAAAGCGCGCGACTCCCAGAACCGCTGGAAGGCCAGGCCATCGAGCGGGTTGACCTCGCCGGTCGCGCCGGTCGCGCCGGTCGCGCCGGTCGCGCCGGTCGCGCCGGTCGTGTCGGCGGCCTGCGGCGTCGTCTGCCGGTAATCCTGGGGCGTGATGCCGACCACGATGCCGGCGTTCGCGTTGCGCTCGTTGCGCGAGTACTGGCTCATGCCGTTGGTGACGACGCGGCCGACCTCCGAGGTGGCCGCCACCACCGTGCCACCCGGGCACATGCAGAAGCTGTAGACCGAGCGGCCGTTGCCGGCGTGGTGCACGAGCTTGTAGTCGGCCGCGCCCAGGATCGGGTGGCCGGCGTTCGGCCCGAAGCGCGCGCGGTCGACGACGCCCTGCGGATGCTCGATGCGAAAGCCGATCGAAAACGGCTTGGCCACGAGTGCAACGCCGCGCCGGTGCAGCATGGCGAAGGTGTCGCGCGCGCTGTGGCCCAGGGCCAGCA
>Ga0105046_10017293_pt1 | contig 11037 bp, 14 predicted proteins | sample MAT03_FD_78385 | JGI IMG/M metagenome (GOLD analysis project Ga0105046, IMG submission 78385) | Freshwater microbial communities from Lake Fryxell liftoff mats and glacier meltwater in Antarctica - MAT-03 (megahit assembly) | ecosystem: Environmental > Aquatic > Freshwater > Ice > Liftoff...
AACCGCGCCTTTATTCAGCCCATTCTCGATCGACCCAATTTGCATGTTTTGACGAACACGATCGTCACCAGACTGGTACTGGACGGGAAGCGCGTCACCGGCGTGATCGCGAACCGCAGCGGCGGATTGGCAGAGACGATCACAGCGGGAGAGGTGATCGTCAGCAGCGGTGCATTCGACTCGCCACGATTGTTGATGTTGTCCGGTATTGGACCGGCCGCGCACCTGGAATCGGTAGGCATCACCCCGGTCGCGGACTTGCCGGTTGGGGAGAACCTGATCGATCACCTGTTGATCGGCATCGTTTACAACTCGCTCCAGCCGATTTCCGAGCAAAACGCGTACTGCACCGAGGGGTGTGCATTCGCGAAATCGACGCCTGATCGCGCGGACTGCGATCTGGAAATCTCCTTCGCCACCACGCCGCACTTTGCGCCGGAGATGTATGACGGAGCCCCCAGATACACGATTATCCCCGGCATTACCCGGCCGAAGAGCAGAGGAACAGTACGGCTGACAGGCGGAGCAGCAAACAACGGTCTTGCGATCGACCCCAACTATTTCAGCGATCCCTATGATATGGAAGCTATGATCGGGGCAGTCCGGCTCAGCCGGAAGATCGGCGAGCAGGCTGCACTGGTGGAGTGGAACGGTGGCGAACACTGGCCGGGCGCATCCGTCGAAACAGATGAAGAGATCGACGAATACGTGCGCAAGGATGTCAGCACCTGGTTCCACCCGGTCGGAACCTGTCGGATGGGAGTTGGCGCGGACGCGGTTGTCGATCCGGCGTTGCGGGTACACGGAATCGATGGATTGCGGGTTGCGGACGCCTCGATTATGCCGGATATCGTTTCGGTGAATACAAACGCGGCGTCAATGATGATCGGGTGGAAGGCGGGTGCACTGGCGTTGGAGTGATGCGAGCCAGCTCAGGATCTACATTTCGATCTTGCCCGACGTGTCCTGGTTGACGTGCAGCACTCGGCTGACAACGAGTTGCGTCTCGGTCACGGTGGAGTAAATCAGATGGCGTTCGACCTGGAATGTCCGAATTCCAGGAAGAATGTCATTTCGCAACACTCCCAATTCGGGATGTCGGGTAAGGCTATCCAAAACGACATTAGGTTTCGCGCGATAGCGACCTCGTTGTTCTGTGCCCCAATGCATGCGGGTATAGAGGAAAACTGACTCGATGTCCGCTCGCGCATTAGGCCGGATTGTGAGACGCAGCTTACGGACAGACATCAGGGTTTGGCAGTTCCCCGCGCATGAACGCCTCTTCGGACTCCAGTTCCATCCGGTCCCATAACTCGGGGGTCAATTCTTCACTGTCGCCGTTTTCGACTCCGGCGCGAATCATCTCCCTGAGCTTGAGAAAACGTGCCTGCTCCTGCTCCGCGAGCGCCTGGAGCGCTTTTTCGATGACAATATCGGCATCATGAAACTGCCCGTGTCCGATCCATTTCCGGACCTGGGATTCAACCTCGGGGGTAAGTGTGATACTCATCGCATTGTCCTCCACTCGTCTCCCGAACAAACCGGTGTCACCTGCGTTGGATAAATTCGGCTCGTGTTCTGAAAAGAAGCGAGTTTCGAAAATCACATGGGATCTACAGGCTGACCGATTGATTTCGTCGCATTTCCAGGTTGGCAGGAGTCGTTCAATACCAATGCGTCCATTGTCACGTCTCGGAACCGACCGAACCCTTCCCGCCGGGAGAGAGACGAGCGATCGCGGCGCCGAAGTGAAATCGTTCGGTTTCGTCTCAGGCGCGAGTCAGTCTGGCTACCTCGGTCAAGCGGCGGACACTTTCATGGTTGAAGGGGTAGAGCCAGGTTATGAGATGACCAACGCCAGCATCGGCGTACGCGCGCATGCTGGTGGCAATCTCTTCGATCGAGCCGGTCAGAAACTTCGATGAATCACTCGCGTTGGCCGGGACGTCACCCAAATCTGGGAAGGCGACGCTGACGCCGACGGTCACCTCAAGCGTGGATGGGTCGCGACCCACCTTAACGCTGGCGTCATCAAGCGCCGAGCGAGCCGGCGTGAGTGCACTCACATCGCCGAGCCAGGCGGTATTCCAGCTATCCGCGTACTGGGCGGTCAGGCGCAGCATGCGAGGTTGTCGGGAGGCGATCAGGACCGGAATTTTACGGGATGGAGCCGGCAGCATTTCGCAATCCGGTGCGGAGACGTAGGTTCCAGTGAAATCGACCTTGCCCTCGCGGACAAGCGGGACGATTACCTGAAGCGCCTCTTCGAACCTGTCCGCCAGGTGGTCGAACGGGAGACCGAACGTGGTGAACCCCGGTTCATGCCAACCAGCACCGAGTCCGAGAATGAGGCGATCATTGCTCATGGCGTCGAGCGAGACGGCCATCTTGGCGAGCAGAGCCGGATTACGGAAGGCGGTGCAGACAACCATTGTTCCGAGTTCGACCCGGTTGGTGGCCTCGGCGAGACCGCTGAGCAGCGTCCATGCTTCCCAGACCCCGGATTTCTCCTTGCCGGGAAAGTGGAACATCGTGTGGTCGGGCACCCAGATCGAATCGAGTCCACCCTCTTCCGCGATCAAGGCGGCCGATCGCAGTTCCGGATAGCTCGGCACAGCGCCGGAAGCCGCGACATCAGCCGATACCAAAAAGACCCCGACCTTCATGCATCTTCCCCAATCATCGGATCGCCATCTGACTATCCGCGACTTCCTGTTGTCACGCTCACTGTGAACGTATGGTCTGGTTATCCGCCTTCCATTATAGAGATTCTCCGGGGCGCGAAAATCGCGGTGCTGTTCGATCGGCAGCCGCCATCCTCGACGCTGCCCAAGTTCGATGTTTTCGGCATCGTGCGAAAGTGATGGCTCAATGCAGTTCGAATGTCCGAGTTTTGCTGCGTACGAGTCTGGGTATCATTGTCGGCACAGGGATCGCCTAAAAAAATGTGCTGCCTCGGCAACGGGAAAGGATACGGTACCGTGCCGGCATTCAACCCACTCTCATGTTGACGAGAAGCCTGCTGGACCCCGAAATGGTTCCGGGTTCGCACGTTCCACTCTCGCCAACCAATCGAATGGCGCCGGGCTCAACTCCATTCAATCGATCTCCTCAAAGATGAAGAGAAGTCGCGGGTGACCGGATATAAGGCACGTCCGCAGACCAACTCAGAGAGCCGTGGTCACTGGTGAAACGTTCGGAATCTTCCTCGGTCCTCATGGGAACCATCGACAACGACGACTCTCGGTGATCACTGGGTTCGGTCGATTGCAGGTGGTGGGTAACGGAACGTGTATCGAGTTGCGATTTGCATTGAGCCATTGGGCCGTATCGCTGGTTGCCGTGGGAATGATTGGTTCACTGCGTGGAGTGGTCGCGATGTCGATTGGCGGGGATATCGGACCATTCGGGACAACTTCGGTAGTCAAGTGGGAGCAACTGCGATTATGGCCCCGTTTCTTCTCGTAATTTGCGCCGGGAATGTCGTGTGGGAACTCAGGGAAGATGCGTACCAAGATTTCGTGGTGAAAGGACTGCGTGCCAGCGAAGTTGACCTTTGCCCCGTTCCGGGTCAGGGTGGTTGAGCTATCACGTTGACTATTCGAAGTCGTCACTGGCTGGCATCGAAGTATCGTCGATGCTGGCGCCTGTCGTTGCATATTTGGTCATTTCTGAACATGAGGATTGTTCGCGAAGATCATCTCCTATGCCACGATTTTCCAGTAGGAGTCCTTCCGCACCACCAACCCGTCCCTGAACTCCCACAGGTCGCAACCCCGTACAGCTACCGACTCGCCGTTGAGCTTCGTGCCGGTCAATAGCCACTCGGAGACACCGCGGTCTGCGCGCGCCCAGTGCCGCGCCTCGTTGTAGCGCACGTCCGGGATCCCGGCGAAACGACTCACCAGTCCTTCCCGGATCGCTACCTTTCCCACGCACCGTGCTCCACACGGTTCCGGACCGCGAGGCATTTCCATGACGGCATCGTCGGCGAAGCAGGCGAAAATCGCCTCCAAATCGTGCCGGTTGAGGGCGTCAAGGATACGTTCCAACAAGGCGACCAACGACGCGTCATGTTCAATGCCGGATTCCATGTTGCGCTGCTTTCATAGCCGTAGGCAGGTCGATGTTTCTTTTCGGAAGATCCTGATGCCCGGCCGAATGTCGAGTTTAATCGGACGGCCAGGTGTGAGTGGTGCGATTCTCCTTATGAAAACAACAAGGTGCGGTGCGTAGGGCCATAGTAGCGAGTACATCAGCTTTGTCAATTCGAGAATCGATAGGTATTTGGCGAAGAGCAAAGCGATTCAGTCGTGGAATGGCCATCAGAGCATAAGGATCAGCAACGGAAAAATGGGACCCGTTTCGAATCCGTGAACCCCTGTATCAGCCACGCCTGCCTCCGTTGGTTGGAGCAGCGTAGTGCTTAGTTTTCTCGGCGTCGTTGTGCAGAGCTTGGCCCTCACTATGCCTTTTCGATGGTGTATGGCATCTTCCGGGTAAAGGATTCCACGTGTGGCGCTTCATGGGTGTAGCTCGAAAATCGCCGTCATTGATCACAACCCGCCCTATACTCGTGGCCATGACGACACACACGTCTGAACAGAGTCACGGGAGGGTTCTCGGAGATCCGCCGGACGGCTCCGAGTCCTTCGGAGATCGGGTGCTGGCGTTCTATCGGACGCTGGTTCGGCCTCAGGTAAGCGCGAGGCCAGTCGAATGGATTGATCCGTATCACTCGCCAGAAGTACGCCGCGCGATGGACGCCTTCTACGGCACTTTCTACAGCGACGATCGGCCGAGGTTGTTCGTATTCGGGATCAATCCGGGTAGATTCGGTGCAGGACTCACCGGGATTCCGTTCACGGACGGGTATGCGTTGGCGCACTCGTGCGGTATCCCGACGTCGCTGCCGCAGCGGCAGGAGTTGTCGGCAACCTTCATTCATCGGGTGATACAGAAGTGGGGCGGGGCGACGCCATTTTTCGGAGGGGTTTACATCACGGCCGTCTGCCCGTTGGGTCTGCTCTCTCGCGGCGTCAATTTCAACTACTACGACGACCGGGCTGTACTGAGCGAATTGGAGCCGTTTCTACTCGTTTGCATTCGGCGGCAGATAGATTTTGGTGCGCGTCGTCAGGCGGCGGTCGTCGTCGGATCGGGACAGAACTTTCGAGTATTGCAGCGCCTCAATGCGGAGCACGGTTTCTTCGAAGAATTGCGCGCGGTGGAACACCCACGGTTCATCATGCAATACAGGCGAACCGAGGTCGATCAGTATGTCTCGAGATACCTTCGTCTGTTCGAGGAGTTGCTCCGCTGAACAGGTGTGAATGGTCGGGCGGATAGTCGAAAGGTTGAGACGAATTGCGGAACACCGCCGGGAGACCCGGATCGAGGACGAATCTCGCCCTGGGTGCAAAACGCGGAACTCCTTCCTCATTTCCCGTTGCACTGTCTGCCAGGGTATGTGCATCTTTCGATGTCGCGGTAGGCTTTGCGGCAGCAATTCGTGCCGGTTGACCCACACGCGGCGGGGATATGGAGTAGGTCGAGATGGCAACACAGGGGCTCGCCCACCAGCCGGCGATGGCGGAGAGGCTGAATGCGGATTCGGGCGAGCCGTCGTGGGTCGAGGCAATTCCGGAAGCACGACGCCGGCATCTGCGCATCTGGTTGTGGATCGGCGCGGCGCTGACCGCCTGCACCCTGGTCGTTGGCGGGATTACCAGGTTGACCGAGTCCGGGCTGTCGATCGTCGACTGGGCGCCGATTGTCGGATCAGTTCCTCCGATAAGCGATGCGGATTGGCAGGAAGCATTCTCACGCTATCAGCAATTCCCGGAGTACGAGAAGCTCCGGCCGGATATGACCCTCTCCGAATTCAAACAGATTTACTTCTGGGAATACCTGCACCGGATGATTGGCCGCCTCATCGGCACGGTTTTCCTGATTCCTTTCGTCTGGTTCCTGATTCGCGGGTATTTCACCGGACCGCTGATCAAGCGCGTGCTGCTGCTCTTTGTGTTGGGTGGCATGCAGGGGGTGATGGGTTGGTACATGGTGAGCAGCGGACTGGTCGATCGACCGGAGGTGAGCCACTACCGGTTGGCGGCGCACCTGTTGCTGGCGATGACGATTTTCGGGTTTTGCGTCTGGTTCGCCAATGATCTGCTGGCTCGACCCAGGAAGCAGATTGCACGGGAATCGCGCAGGTACATGTTGCGTGAACTCGCCGGGCTCGGAGTTCTGCTTGTGATCCAGATCTTCTGGGGGGCGTTGGTCGCGGGACTGAATGCGGGATTCATCCTCAACACCTTTCCCCTGATGAATGGGAGTCTGCTGCCGCCAAAGATGTGGTCACATGATCCGCTGCTGGTGAATCTGGTCGAAAATCTCGCTACCGTGCAATGGGTGCATCGCGTGCTTGCAACCGTTCTCCTCATCGGCGCGATCGCGTTTTTCGCGAAAGTCCGGCGCGATCCTGCGTTGGCGCGGTTCCACGGCTGGAGTCTGGCTTTCTCCGGGTTGATCGTGCTCCAGTATTGCCTGGGCGTGACCACACTGCTCATGCACGTGAAAACCGCGATCGGGGTCACGCATCAGGCAACCGCGCTGATCATCGTCGGGGTGTGGATCACCTATCTCCATCAGGTGCGCCAGAGTGAACTGCGCAATTCTCTCGCGATAGCTCCAGCCAGCGACCGCTGATCGCAGTTCGCGTCCGCCACGGATAAATCAAGCGCGGTTACCAGCCTTGTCGATGAACTCCGGCGCAGGAACCTTCTAAGGACCTCCGGTAACCAGAGGCGCCTGCAGACAATTCGTGGCTTCGAGGGTAGCGAGACAGGGACTCCGGACTGTTGTGTCAGGTGGCCTTTTCCCCCTCAGCGAGTCCGCCTGTCGTCTCGGTCTCCGCGACAGGTGTTGGAGTTGCGGTCGGAACAGGGGTGGCAGTTGCCGTGGCGGCGGGATCGACACCGACATTGAGAACGGGCAGGATGCCGTCACTTGGAACGTAGACGACGTTTGCACTGGTAATGGCGCGGATACGTTCAAGATCCAGAATTTCTGGGTTTTCGCGAACTGCCTTACCGGTTTCGGCCAGGCTCTTCGCCTCCCCCTGGGCAAGAATGTAGGTGGCATCGGCCTCGCCCTGAGCGCTGATACGGACCTTTTCTGCTTCCTGCTCGGCAACGAGTGTCTCCTGTCGTCGCTGTTCGATCAGGATTGTTGCGATTTGGCGCGATTCGATGGCCTGCTCGTAGGCATCTGAAAAATTTGGTCGTTTGAGTTCAAAAAATTCGAGAATGAGCCCGGCTTCGGTGAACCGGGGAGCGATCACTTCACGCATCTCTGCCGAGATCGGTGCGAGATTGCCGAGATACAGTTCATCCGCCCGTTTCGTGTTTGCGACCTGACGAGAGAGTGTTCGGGTGTGGAATTTCACGACCCGCTCATTGATCTCCCCAGGTGTCTTTCCGACTTCGGCATAGATGAGCGCAACCTGGGCCGCGTCCACCCGGTACCGGACATTGAAGGTGATGACCAGTTGTTGTCCGTCGATGGTGACACCATCGACAGGCCCGCTCGTGTAATCGGCGTCTGTCTGTTGGGCATCGGCTTCGAGCACTTCGTAGTAGGTGGTCGCGGTTCGGAAGCAATGGAATTTGGTCATGACCGGGAGTTTGAAATGCAGACCCGGACCGGCGGTGCCAGTGACTTTGCCCCATCGGGTGACGGCGCACGCTTCGGTTGCATCGACCTGCTGGGTGAATGAGGCGAGAACGACGAGTGCAATTGCCAACGCAATTGCGATGAGGGCGATTCGGAGCCCGCGCGGTTTTGGAAGATCTTCACGCCTCGGGAAGTTCGCTGGAATTCTGTTCATATCGTTTGCTTCTCCATTTCGAATTGGGGTCAAGTTTACCGATCAGGCGTTAAGGACACGGTCCCGCTAGACGCAATCGACATTTCTCCGTGTCTCCGCTCAATAAGCATGGCACATTGGGCCGGATTTAACCCATTCCGGAAAGCTGAACGAATACACCAGATCCGTTTTCGGCCAAAACTGACGTCAGAGCGCGAAAGTAGAACCAGGCCAAACCCGGATTCAGATTGCACAGTTTGATTCCGGAAAATCCAGAATGGAACGGCGGTCAAGTTCGTCCCCGTGGGGTCGAGATTCCGGAGATGATCGATTGTCTTTAGCGGAATACAGCCGTGAAGAGACCCGTCGCCGGAATGGTCGAGATCGCTGACTTGACTTCGCAGTCGCCCATGCCCGAGGCCGCACCTGACTGGGCGACTCAATGGCCATGAAGTGAATTGGCGTCCTGCGTAACCGGTGCTAATGAATGTGAGCGGCCTGCCGATTCTGCAGGAGAGTGATCAGCTCCTCTTCTCCGTAGGTGAAGTCGTCTGAAACGAAGAGGCAAACGAGCTGCTTTCCCCTGAGTTCGGTGGGGAATCGCGATTGAAGCAGCTCGTGATGTCTCGATTCCATCACGAATATGATCTCTCCCCAACGCACATGTCCCGAGGTCACCTTGATGCGTGCGCCGTCCAATGTGCCGGCAGACCGAACCAGAAAGCGATTCTGCCCCGAGAAGAGGTGCTCGGCGGTAAGGCTGCGGTCTCGGTTGCGACTGCAAATGAAGAGCAACGTATCCGGGGCATGTTCACCACGTTCCACGGATCCTCCGGCATGATGTATTTGAAATCCTCATTCGACACCCGGTGCGGGTTTCGGTCGTGCGGTCGGTTGGAGCCCACCACGGCGGCGGTGGCACGTTAAATAGGAAAAGCGTTCGCCGGTTGCCTGGGTGGAGCGTCGGGCACCTTTGGGAATTACGATCGTGTCGCCGGTGCGAAGCGCGTGCGGTTGACCGTCAATGAAGACAATACCTTCGCCCGCAATGCCCACGAGCAGAACATCGACTTCCGGATTTTGATGTTCCCCTATCCCTTCACCGGTTCGGAAGACGAGCAGATTGAGGTTGAGATCGTCGCTTTGAGTGTTCCAGGTGAGACCGTGCGCCACTTCCGAACCGGCAAGGACGGCGAGGCGTCCGACCACGTGATCGGTCGCATCATCGTCGAAGAGGTGAGCCCAGCATGGCGGATCCCCGCCTTCGTCCGTCGATGTAGTCATTTCTGATCCTTCACCTGGCTCGACGCTACGATTCGGAAATCGGGAGTACGGGATAAACCGCGCCAGAGAGCGCGATCAACGCCGGTATGGTCGAGAGGATGTCATCTCCTGGTTCCAATGCATCAAATCGGAAACCACCGCTCTCACTCTGGAAGGAAAGAAGCGCGGCGACAGCGTTGTTCCAGTCCGCAGACTTCGGATTCTCGCCGGACGCCGTCAGGGCGGATATAACGAAACCGGTGGTGTTTGAGTCCGGTGGTGCGCCCGGGGAATAGCTGAACGCGCCGTCAGTCGATTGAAGGGAATGGAAGTACCCGAGTGCCCGTTGGACTGAAGGGTCATCGCCGTGTCCAGTGGCGACGAGCGCCTGAATGACAAAGCTGGTGATCACAGCATTTCCACCGCCTGGCGAGTTGCTGCCATCGACCGACCAGGAGCCATCCTCCATCTGGGTCGTCGTTAGGAAATCGATCGCGGAATCCGGGATCACTTCGCCGGTTAGCTGAAGCGCCATGAGGGCATAGGCGTGTTCACCGAGGTGAACACCGTACCGATGCACCGTTTCGTCCCAGGTTGAGAGAACGCGAGCAACCATGTCGACGCCGCCGATATCGCGAGGATCGACTCCGGCCGCAACCAGGGCGACGACAACTTTCGCATCGCCACCGGAGACAAGATCCGTGTTCGCGGGTGCGGTCGATTCGAGATAGAGCAGGGCGGCATCGATGTCCACGGAAAGACCGGTATTGCGGAGGGCAATCAGCGTGCTGACGACCTCCGCGGTGACACCGGGATCGATGTCGCCGCGCAAATCAGGAAAGCCGCCGCTATCGTCCTGTTGAGATTCGAGCCATTCCGCGCCCGATTTCAGAATGGCGCGTTTCGCCAGCGACTTTTGCGCGGTCTCAGCGGAGACGGTAGGTCCGCCGATGGCCGAGAGCGCGAACATGAGGCAAATGAGTGAAAGCAGACCTGAGCGGTGCAAGTCCATCGGTTTTCTCCTCCATTGATCGCGAACAATGTGTCTAACGCGGTAACGTTTAGCAATAGTAAGTGCCAAAGTAGCATCCGGAGTTTCCCGCGTCTATAGTCTGAAATGATGACATTGCCACGCCTTCACTGGAGATGAGCACGGGGAAGGGCCGAATGGAGAGGATCGCCGACACGAATTGGAGCGAGGCTTACCGGAAGTAATATGAGAGGTTCGAAATCGCGACCAGGAGAAAGGCAATAGCCACAACTGTGAAGTTGTATGGCCACAAACTGAGACCGCGCTGCAGACGACCTTTGTTGAGCGTCAATCGGGCAGCGCGGTAGTCGCGAAGGCCGATGAGCAACCACCAGGTGAACGGAAGAACGTCGATGAATCCGGACAAGTATTCGTTGCCAGATCGGGTCATGCAGGCGTTAACTCCAGGATCCGATTTCGGTGAAGCTGAAGAAGAGCGCGCCGGTGAGAATCATCACGATACTCGACCGATGGACTGCTCTGGCTTCTCGGAGACTGCCGAGATTGGGATAAGGCAGCCGGCGAAGGGGGAATTTCGGATGTGGTTCTTTCGTCATAGAACCTGACATGTGACGTTGCCTTGCCTGAGATGGATGTTGCTGTGAAGTCTTGTCGCGACGAATGCTGATAAACAGTATCAACTGATGATGAGATACGTGATCCGTAAAAAGTCCCGTTCGCGGAACTACCGCCGTTCGACGATTGGGGAATCATTTCCCATCCCTGGTTGCGAATTCAATCGATCAGCCATGAAGATGGAGGTGCGGGTTGAAAGCAATTATCTTCGTGCTATCAGTGCTGCGAGATGAAGAGCCGCGGTTCATTGGCCGAACGAGGTCGAACAAAGGCAACTGAATGACCATTACCCGACGAA
>Ga0105046_10017294_pt1 | contig 11036 bp, 7 predicted proteins | sample MAT03_FD_78385 | JGI IMG/M metagenome (GOLD analysis project Ga0105046, IMG submission 78385) | Freshwater microbial communities from Lake Fryxell liftoff mats and glacier meltwater in Antarctica - MAT-03 (megahit assembly) | ecosystem: Environmental > Aquatic > Freshwater > Ice > Liftoff...
CAACCTTCAAGTAAGTCTTCCAAATTTACCTTTTGAAGAATAATTTCATCAGGGACTTCAATTTCAACATAATATCGATCATTAGGTAAATCTTCACTGATATCCAAATGAACTGAAACCTCAAGCGTGGCTAGTGCTCTGCTTTCGGAAGTATTTACTATTTTTGTGCAGATACTGTTCCAACGATAACCTTCTACCATTGATGCTCCAATCCCTGTTAAAGTAGTTTCTAAATGCTTTTGTCTTTCAATCCTAAATACGATCATTAGGCAAGATTTCCGAATTCCAATGGATTTAGACTAAATTTAACTTCATTAATTATTGTGATGGTATCAAGCAAACTTTCTGGTGAATTTCCACCAATTGATAAATTAGATTTCTTCAACCAACGTTGAAATTTTTCTTCCTCATTATTAAAGACTTCCAGTCCATAATCAATCAATTCATTAATTAAAATTACTAATTCACTATCTCTGCTATCCAATAATGAGTGTTCGCTTTTATTTTTGTTGCATGTAGTTTGAGGGATTCCTACAATCGCTAAGACAGATTTAACAGGATTATTAATTCTTCTACTGATAGCTTCAATAGAATCATAGGGAATGCCGGCTCTTCTCTTACCAACGCGTTCAAGTTTGTTAATACTAATATTTGTTTTACCATCAGAATTTAAAGTGGATTTTCTAATTCTTATTACTTTACTAGATGCATTTTGAATGCTTCTTTTGGTGTCGAATGGTTTTGTGGATTTTGTTATCTTTCCCATAATGCAACTAATTGGCTGTAAATAAATAGCATATTTGTTGTTATAACTTTAAGTTTCTTTCAAAATTGCCGACAACAAAGGAAGATCAATTAAGATGCCTACCTATTTTGAACATTATCAAGTTAAATCAGATACCCAACTCGTCAAATGGGATCTTGTTTTCATATTTTAATTGGTCTGGTATGTGGGTTTAAATCTCTGAAGTTATAGATGAAGCTCAGACAAAATATTTTGTTAAGCTATAAGATTTACTACTTTTAACACAAGATGGAAAGCAAAACTACATTCCCAGCATATTAACTAAAGTATGTATTTCAATATTTGGCTTTATTACACCTTGGTATATTATTCTTGCGTCCCTATAAAATAAAATGGCGCAATTTCGTTCTGAGGTATTTCTCTTTCACGCCAAACGAATAGCCTGTTTTTTTAAGCAATATTTGTATTTTATATTCGCTCAAATGGCAAGGAATGCTTTAATTTATAGCTAGAAAATTAATTTTGTTATTTACTAAACGGATGCGCAAGGGATCCAACAATGGTTCACAATTACTCTTTCACGATTTTATTCCGTTGAATCACTTGTCCATTTTTGTCGGTAAGTATGATAAAATAAATACCTGCTGATTGTTCGGAAAGGTCAATGGAATCAACATTTTTTCTGTCGTCAAGTATTTTCCCTGTTGCGTTGGTCAACTGAACGTTAGTATTAGCAGAAAAATTAATTTTACCCCTTGTTGGATTTGGATAAACCAAAACGCTTGGTTTAGTATCGGAAATTTGCGGGATAGAGGTTGATCCCCCATTGCTTGTTTTAAAAATTTTACCTTTGTTTCCACAGGCGTATCCTGTCCATTCATCGGTAAAATCGATTGAATAAATATCTTCGAACAAGGCACTGCTGCCTCCACTTGCATCAACAAAGCTAACTCCGCCATCTACGGTTTTGTGAACTTGTCCCCAGCCACCAATATAGCCAACTTGCGTGTTTAAAAAGTCTAGATTGTAGCTATGATGGTCGTTATTGTGTTGCCAAATATCTCCCCCATTGACGGTTTTGCCAAAGTAAGCTCCGTACCACCCGCAGGTGTAAACGGTATCATTATTGGGAAAAAACGCCAAATCCTCTAACACGTGAAACATATTGCCAGCTTGCACCGATGCCGTATCGGTAATGTACCAGTTTGATCCACCGTCAGAAGTTTTTAGCACATAGCCCCTGTTGATAGCATAACCAACTGTATCATTGACCATAGCAATTTTCTTAATATCAACATCCCATAGGTATCTTTCCATATTAGCTGTTTTCCACGTTGATCCTCCATTTGTGGTTTTCGCCAAGTACCCATCAATGTTGTTCATTTTTCCGCCAATTAAAATGGTATTGCTGTTGAGTGCGAATACGGAATGCAGATTGATATATTTTGCCGAATCGAGAAATGAACAGTCCCATCCGATTCCTTCGTTTACAGTATGGCAAACGCTACCAGAATCGCCAACAATCCATCCTTCATTTGCTGTGATAAAATAAAGTTCATGAAAATTTACGCTTAATCCAGTATTTAAGCTGTTCCAATTTGAACCACCATCTGAAGTTTTAAGAACAGTCCCTTTATTGCCAACTACATATCCAATATTGGCTGTCGGAAACATTATTTCATTGAGGCTAACATTGGTGCCTGAGTTGAGTTGAATCCATTGGGCGTTTGCCGCATTGCTTCCAATCAATATTGCCAATATGATTAAATACTTCATTTTTAAGTTTTTTAGTTATCAATATTTGTAGGTTGCAAACAATTTGCTGGTGCCTTTTTGAAAATAATAACGTTAAACCATCGAATATTACCTCGATTCATTGACAAAAATAGTCATTTATTTCGTAAATTAAAGATTTGGAAAAGTAGGAATCTGAAACCATAGCTGGATTTTATCATCCTTAAGTGGCATAAAAGTGACAAGTTTATCTTAAAAAATCAGATTATCTTCTCATAAGTTAGTTTGCAATAGTTGCTTAACAATGCTTCTACATTTCAACGTACCAAGATAAAATCAGCTCTTAGTCTTTCCTAAATTGAAAAGAATATTAATTGTCTTCCATCATAACATCTATTCTTACATCGCTATCTTCTTCGTCAATAAGTGTGATGATCGTAGTATTGATGAGGTTCCAAATATATTTTAAAGTCAAATTGCCACTGGTGGTTCTGCTGAAACAGCCAGCGTACATGCCTAAGTAATCACCCTGTCTGTTAGGCTGGTAACTTTCTTGTTGACTGAAATTATTGTTTGCGTTTTGAACGACTGCTGCTGGGTTTACAGCTCCATTTCTGCCTTTAAATAGGCCAAAAACCCGCTTACTATTCAAACATGGATCGAGGGTTTCAACTGTTGGACTCAAAAAAAATAGAGGTTCGTATGCAAGACCCACACCAAAGGATGGGGTGACCCTTATAGAATTGTTGAGATTCTTAGGTGAGAGATAAACAATAATTTTATCGGTTTTTTCCGCCAAAGCAGTGAATTTCATTGTGATAGAATAAAAAGTGTCTTGTTTATAAGCTTGGAATCTTAAAGTGGTTACAGATTTCATTTGGATTTGGAATGGACCACCAACAATTGGGTTGATTGTTTCTTTCTGGAAACCTTTGTACACAACACAGCTTGTTTCAAGTGGATTCCCTGTTTCATCCAAAATGAAAAATTTTACATACCTGTTTCCTTTAAATGCCTTTTTAGAATAGTTGCAATTCAAGTTGGAGAAAATCATTAAACTGATTAGAACATAGAGGCTAATTTGTTTCATTTTTCATTGTGTTTGTAGCATAAAATTAGTTAAAATACTTAGTAAGCTGTGTAGTTTGTAAAATATTTTAATATTAATATTTTGTATTGGTCCATACCCCGAATAATATCCAATTGTTTTTGGTTCTCAAGTTGAGACTTAGCCACAAATCCATTGAAACATGCCTTTTCCAATAACATCAAAGCTTCATCCACACTGCCTTTAGTTGCTGCAACACAGGCTTGATAATAATGAAGCCGCCAGCCCTCAGCATTGATGTCGGCCAATTCCTTGCATTTTTCATTTAGTTCATTCATTTTATTCATTTCCAAGTACAACATTGCTTGCTTGGCCAATACAAGCTCTTTTTTAGGATCATTTTGATAAGCAATCGCATAATATTGTTCTGCTTCGCTATATTTTTTTTGCTTGAAGCGTAGGTAACCTATAAATAAATACGAATTGACTTGTCTGGAATTGATACGGGAGGATTCCTTGTAGCAGAATTCAGCTCGCTCTAGGTTTTTCATTTCTTCATAAGTTGCTCCGAGGTTGATGTATAGTACAGGATCTAAGGAATCTGATTGCATTGCTTTATCGTAATAACTCAATGCCTCTTCCCATTCCCTTTGATAGAAATGATAATTCCCCATACTTTTCAGGAAAAATACGTTGGTTGAGTCCACTCGCTTAGCTGCGTTAAAAATATCAGGACTTACTTTTTCATTGAAATTCCTACAAAGATTGTGGATTAGAAAGGCATGTGGTAAAATCCAGTTATCGGCGGATTGAATAGCTTGTTGTGCATAATAGAAGCAAGAATCTCTGTTTTTTAATTCCCTGATTTTTGTTTCAGCAAATATATTGGATAAAAAATAATTTGCCAATGGGTTTTCCTTATGAAATGCAATGGATTGTTCCAGTTTTTGAATGATCAATTTTACTGTATCTATATCGTGCCAATTAACATTTTGATTCCACATTGTAATACCTTCAAAAAGGTATTCTCTCGACTTAAAGGGTTTGAATCGGTAATCTTTGGGGCCAATGATTTCAGCAGCTCTATTCAGCAAAACGGGAATGTTCTTGTATATGTTCAATTTGTCTTTTCGCATTGCCGTAATTGTTTTGACATTCGAATCCATATACAGATTGATTTTAGTTTGTGCTTCATCTTGCAGTGCAGCCACATAATTTCTTTTAATGAAAGCATGCAATTTTTCAATTTTGGCAATGGCCAATAATTTAGAGTAATAGAATTCTGCACAGTCATCATTGGGAGTTAGGAATATTTTTTCTTTTATTCTGTTCTTGAAATTTTGGTAGTAAGACAAGATCAGAGTATCATTTTTATTCAGTACGGTTTCTTCAAAACTTCGGGCATCCGTCAAACCGAAATTCATGATAGCGTTCGAAGATTTCTTTGTTATTGAAGCGACCATGTTTTCATCAACAATACTGATGACCGAATAACCATCCCCATAAACTTGGGGAAGTTGTTTGGCAGGGGTGAGTTCACGAGTTACTTGAACTTGGAGGTAATGCTGCAATTCATTTAGAGTTACTTGTCCATCATGATCTTCGTCAGCCATTCCGTAAAGGCCTATTGTTAAATAGAAGCTGAATACACCTCGGCCACCCCCAAAACGTTCACCTTCTTGGCTAAATTCATTGGATTGGCAGGATAGAATTCTCACTTCATTTCTGAGCTGATTCGAAAGTCTTTCATTGGTAATGCCAGGTCCATATATTTTACCATTGGAAATTTGTCCAGCGCGACAAGCATCGACAATTAAACTTACTTTAATTTTCTTATTGTCTTGAAGAACCAGAATAATTTGATTTAAATCATCAGTCGAAAAATTTCCAACACTATAAATTGCACTTGGCGAATCATAACACAACAGATATCCATTTGAAAATCGGCTGTCTGCTTCACCATGGCCTGCAAAATAAATTATTGCTTCATCTCCAGGATTGCTCACGTCATACAACCAATTGAGTTCGGCTTGAAATTGTCCGGCAGTTGCCTGTTCATTGATTAATAATTTTATGTTTTCAGCAGGTAAGTTGCCTCCTGCTTTTGACATCAGATATTTGGCGAATTCCTCTGCATCTTTATCAGCATAGCGAAGGTCATTAATGATTTGGTTGTTGGCGTAGTCAGATATTCCAACTACGACAGCTCTACTGTTGTTTTTTGGAACAGCTTTATCATTTGAAGAGACAGGAGATAAACCCCTTTGCTGACCTACGGAAGGCGTAACTAATACCAGAAACGTCAGAATAGTTAATAGACTTTTCATGAATCATAGATTTATTTAATTATTGGAATCTGTATGATGATGACTAATTCTTTTATTTGAAATATTCATTTTCAGAATTTTCATCTCCAACAGAATTCATGCACTTTCTATGTTATCAATCAACTGCGTGTTTTGTTACGAATGTTTATTGCTTGAAGAATTTATTTTTTGTATTTCATAGTACTAACAGGTGCTGGCGAAAATTCCTGAACTTTTTGAATTACCAACTGACCATCCTTAAAAGGCCTTGAAAAAAATAAAGCTCATGAAATTCACGCTCAATCCAGTATTGAAGCTGTCATCACTTGAACCATCATTGATGGTTTTAAGGATAGTTCCATGATTGCGGATTACAAATCCGATATTGACTGTCAGAAATAGCTATTTCACCAGGTCTTTCTCCAGAACTTGCGTTTGGAAGTGTCTGTTATGATTGAAGTAAGTCTTTCAAAAAAAACTTGATAAACCATCCAATGCAATATTGATTTTCAGTCAACAATAGCTATTTTCCCGTAAACTTTTGAAGTCCTATTTTTCAGAATCAAGAAACAATAGAGTGGGGGGCAGGCATGAAAAAGGGGGACAAACTGTGTTAATTTATTCCCCCAAAATCCAATCACATACTATCTTAATGGTGTTGCAAAACCTATTTTATTTTCCAGATGGAAAGTATTTTTTGTTTAATAATTCTCCAATTTTAAAAGTTTGGTTAATGCAAAGTCATAATTTTTTTAAAATGCTGTAGATGTACTTTCAAAACAATTAAAAATCAAGAATATTTTCCCACTACCAGCCTTGATAATAAATAACTGACAGTGCTTTCGGCACCTTGGTTGAGGTTCACTTGATGTTCTTCCAAGCCATCGTAACAACCTCCTGTGCTAGGATTGTATATGATTTGTCGCAAATGATTTTCTCCTAAGAACCAATTGAATGCTATTTTAATTCTATCAGAATAGTGTTTGCTGTTATGCTTATTAAAAAAAGTATTAAGTGCTAAAATTGTATAGGCTATTTCAATGGGTTGCTCACCAAAATGGTTTTTATCTTGTCCCTTATGATGCCAACCTCGATTAGAAATCACCTTAATACTTTCACCATCAAAGGTGGTTTCTAATAGAAAATCTAAAGTTTTATGAGCAATTTCTTTAAATAACTCACTTTTGGTGCATTCACCAGCTAATAGCATTGCTTCTGGTAATAGCGCATTGGCATACGTCAAATATTCTTCATACCACTGCCAATTTTCAGTAGAAACACCCCGGTATTTGGATACTAAATTGTCTGCTAATTGGGTGATTAGTTCTAAAACAGCTTCGTTCTTTTTGAAATTGTAATAATAGTGTAAACCTTTTATACAAAAGGCAATGGCCCGTGGCGATTTAAAAGTTGAAATATTTGGTATAGCTTTTTGAAAAGCTGCCTCTACTTGAGCTTGTAGATTAAAATCCAATAACTGTTTTAATGATAAAAATTCGCCCAAGGCCCAAATAGCCCTTCCGTTGGCATCCTCAAGGTTTTCATCTTTATTTTTATTGAAAAAAACTTTATCAATATCAACGTAATTGAGAAAAGAACCGTCTTCCTGCTGACAATATAGGATAAATTTTAAGTAAATGGTTATCAATGGCAAATCACTAAATTTTCCTGTCAGTTCAAAGTGTCTTGCAACTGCAATTAAAGCCCTTGCATTGTCATCTATGGTGTAGCCTGATGATACATCAGGATCTGATATTTTGGCAAATTGAATCATCCCAAAATCAGTGGTTAATCGGTGTATGTGATCCAGATTGATTTCTGGAATTTTGCAATTCAAATAGAAAGGAGAGTCTTTTATTAGAGATTTTGCAATGTCAATATGAGCGATAGCGGCATTTTGCCATGCTGTCGGACTTATTTTATACAAAGCATTTAAACGCATTTCCTCCATCATTTTGGGATTGGAAAGTATCAAAATAGCGGCATATGCAAGTTGTTCAGCATTTCCAAAGTTGAAGTTGATGCCTGCACCATTCAGCAATTCCAATGAGTGTGGAATGGGAGTGGATATAACCGGACAGGCGGCCGCCATGGCATAAGCTAAGGTACCACTGACAGCTTGTTGAGGGTCTTTAGAAGTGAAAAAGTATAAATCGGTACGTTGTAAATATTCTAATAAAATATCCAATGAAAGATATTTATTGATAAACAAAACGTTTTTTTCAATTTTCAATTCCAATACCTTATCGTTTAGGAAATTTCGGTATTTTTCACCCTCATTTCTTATTACTTCTGGGTGTGTTTTCCCAATTACCAAATACAGAACATCGGGAAATTTTTCTATCAGTTTTGGTAAAGCATCCAATGCGGTTTCAATTCCTTTTCCCTCACTGAGCAATCCGAAAGTCGAAATAACGATTTTGCCTTTGAATGGAATACTATTTTTTAAATGCAATGGCAATGGCTTGATGAGGTGGGTGCCGTGGGGAATTATTTTTATCTTTTCGTCAGAAATTTGATATTCATTTTTTAAGATCTGAGCAGAGAGAAGCGTCATTACAATGACTTGAGAAGAAAATTCTGCAATTTTTTGAATTACTTCTTTTCTTTCCTCACTCGGTTGTTTCAAAACAGTATGAAATGTAGTGATAACTGGCTTTGCATTCCACTGAAAAAAATCAAGTATGTAATTTCCCATTTCGCCATCAAATAATCCAAATTCATGCTGCAGGTATATGATTTTAATTGCGTCATCAGTATTAACAGCTAATGCTAATCTTTTATAATCTTCTTTCAACCATGTTTTCAAAAAATATTTTACTTCATACGGGTATTCTAGTTTGACAGTATTTTTCTGCAATGCACAGACTTTGATGCTATGGCTGTCGCAAAACTTATTTTCAATGGCTGCAATCAAATCCTGACTATAGGTTGCTATTCCACATTTGCGAGGTGGAAAGGAGGTTATCATTAAAATTTCGCTGGTTTCCATGCTTAGTTTTTAAATTGTAGCAATTCAGCAATCAGTTCTTCTAAATTTACCGATGCGGCAGCTATGCGCTTATCGGCTGCACCATAATAGATATATAGAGTGCCATCAAAGAGGGAAGTTCCTGTTGGGAAAATAACGTTATTGACATACCCTGTTGTTTCCCACGCAAATTCGGGTTCAATCAAAGCATAGGGCAATCTTGCAATTTCTTTTTGGGGGTCATTTAAATCCAATAATGCCGCACAAGCGCTATAGACATAACCACCTGCTGTATCGTGTACACCATGATATATCAATAGCCATCCTTCTTTGGTTTCAATTGGAGGGCAACCGCCACCGATATACCCGATTTCATGATGATGTATAGAACCCATCAAAAAATGTTGATTGAAATGTAGCAAATAGTCCTCCCAAAACTCCTTTGTCAGGTCGCTGATATTGTGGACACTGGCAATTTGAATATCAGGTCTGATACGGTGCAAAAAAGTAAACTTTCCATTGATGGTTCTAGGAAAAAAAATGAGGTTTTTATCCCAAAGCAAGAGTTTTTTATCAGGATTACTTTTATTGTATTTATGAACATGAAATCGTTTATATTTTTCATTCAGATGATGGCTGCATTCGGCCAATCGACAGAATTCATCAAAAGTTACTTGAGGTACAATTACCCCGCGCTTCTCAAAATTAATTAAGTCAATAGAAGTTGCTAAAGAGCCTAAGGCATTTACACCATCATAAGCACAGTAACTCAAATAGTAGATGCCATCGATTTTTACGATTCTAGGGTCTTCAATTCCATGAATTTCTTCGTTAGTTGATGGAGCGATTAAGGGTTCTTTTTTTCTTTCTACCAATTTCAAAGGCCCCTCGTATTTGGCATAACCAATTGTGGAGTAATTGCCTTTCCGAACTGCTCTATAAAACATATGCACAGTGTTCCCTTCCTGAAAAATTCCAGGATTCAACACTCCTTCATTCTCAAAATCCAATTCCGTTTCCGCAAGGATTATACCTTCTTTTTTGATCGTTATCATATTCTATTAATTTTCAGCGAAAGAGAATCATCAGTTACTTTAATTGCAGTTCCTTAGTAAAAAGATCTTGCGGTTTGCAGGAAATACAAATCCACTTTGCCTAGTTCATTTAGGTTTCAATGCCTTTTTGTAGATGTTATTTTGCTTTCACTATCCATAATTTTTAATTCGTTGTCAGTTCTCCAATTTACCAAAAGGAGAATTTAGTAATCCTGATCTTTTGACGTATTTTTAGTGCCGAGGAATAATTTATAAGGGTGCAAACGGAGTAGGTAGATTCTGTCAGCTCAAACTAAAGTTTTAAAGGTTTTCTCTTAATAAAACAGAAAACATTTTTCTTCTTTCAAATTACCAAAGATGCAGGGCATAAATGCTGCAAACATATTTGCTCTTATAAGTTTAGCCTTAATTTCATGTGGATTTTGGATGCTAAGTCAGACACATATTTGACTTACTCGGTCGTAGAAGTCATGGCGTACAAATTATAGACGCCAAAATGCCTGACTAGCGTAATTATCTTTTTTGGTTCTGTTTTTTTAATAAATATGTTAGAAGTCAAGGCATTAATTTTTTGAAGAAAATACTTGATTAAGCTTTGATAAAAAATTCCTTAAGTTTTCAGCTTTATTTGATAACAGGCTTGTAACTCCTATTTGCAGAAGTGTTCCAAGTGCTATTTTTGCTGGGTTATTTGTATTTCCCACCATTATTTTTTTGGAAAAAAAACCAGCTGACATGGCTAAAGTTGTATTCAATAATTCAGATTTAAAATCGGGCAAATTAGAAATTTCTTTGAGAGTATTTTTTACGTAGTTTATAGGTTTTATGCTTTCGCCAATTGCTTCAACTTCAAGTTTTAAGCCTAATAGTAAATTGGCTTGTTGTATTTCCAAAATCTGAATGTTTTCTTCTAATGTTAAAAGTGAATTTTTAGTTTGCATTATTTTGACTAATTATTGATTTGCGAAACAATGGCATTGGCAGCTCCATTTTTGATGCTATTTCTTAAAAACAAATAAATAAACAAAAAGACTAAAGCATAAAAGGCTGCAACACAAAAAAAACCGTAATAATTATTATTCAAAATGTTCCCCAGCCACAGAGCCGCCCCAATATTTGCCATAAGGATAAATGAGGTTAACACAAGCATTAGGCTGGCTGTAAGCACCAAATTAGA
>Ga0105046_10017295_pt1 | contig 11036 bp, 8 predicted proteins | sample MAT03_FD_78385 | JGI IMG/M metagenome (GOLD analysis project Ga0105046, IMG submission 78385) | Freshwater microbial communities from Lake Fryxell liftoff mats and glacier meltwater in Antarctica - MAT-03 (megahit assembly) | ecosystem: Environmental > Aquatic > Freshwater > Ice > Liftoff...
GGCGCCGACGACTACCTGGTCAAGCCCTTCCACGTCGAAGAACTGCTGGCGCGCCTGAATGCGCTGCTGCGCCGGGCCGCGGGCTGGTCCAAGCCGTCGCTGGACTGCGGCCCGGTGAAGCTCGACCTGTCGGCCCAGACCGTCACCGTCAACGGCACGGGCGTAGACCTGACCAGATACGAGTACAAGGTGCTGGAGTACCTGATGCTGCACGCGGGCGAGCTGGTGTCCAAGGCCGACCTCACCGAGCACATCTACCAGCAGGATTTTGACCGCGACTCGAACGTGCTGGAGGTCTTCATCGGCCGCCTGCGCAAGAAGCTCGACCCCGAGGGCGAGATCAAGCCGATCGAAACCGTTCGCGGCCGCGGCTACCGCTTCGCCATCCCGCGCGACGAGTAAGCCGCCTTGGGCGGTTGGCGCACGCTTTCGCTGCAGACCCGACAACTGCTGGCGGCCAGCCTCGCGCTGGTCGCCTTCCTGGGCCTCACCGGCTATGCGCTCGACCGCGCCTTCGTTGAAACGGCGCAGAACGCGCTGCGCGAGCGCCTCACCGACCTCGCCAACGGCTATCTTTCAGGCAGCGAACTCGACCGCGGCCGCAGCTTCATCCCGCCCGAGACGCCACTGGATTCCCGCTTCATGATGCCCGGCAGCGGCCTCTATGCCAGCGTGCGCGGGGAAGGCATGCGCTGGGATTCGGCTTCGTCGCTGGGCCGGTCGCTGCCGCCCGTGGCGTTCCTGGAGCCCGGCGCCCGCCGCTTCGAGGGCCCGCTGGCCATCATCGACGCCCGGGGCATGGAGAACAGCGTTTACGCCTATTCCATGGGCGTTATCTGGGAATCGGCCGACGACTTCCGCCTCACCTTCAGCGTCTATGAGGACGCCGCGCAGATCCAGGACCAGGTGAGCGTGTTCCGGCAGGCGCTGTGGGGCTACCTGGGCCTGGCGGCGCTGCTGCTGGTGCTCGTGCAGACCCTGGTGCTGCGCTGGAGCCTGATGCCGCTGCGCAACGTCGAGAAGGAACTCGCGCGCGTGCGCCAAGGCCAAAGCCAGCGCCTGTCGGGCCGGCATCCGCGCGAACTCGAGTCGATCACCGAATCCATCAACAGCCTGATCGAGAGCGAGCGCAGCCACCTCGAGCGCAGCCGCAACACGCTGTCCGACCTCGCGCACAGCCTCAAGACGCCGCTGGCCGTGCTGCGCTCGAGGCTTGACGCCGACGCCGGCCACCAGGAGCTGCGCGACGACGTCGCGGCGCAGGTGCAGCGCATGAACGAGATCGTTTCCTACCAGCTCTCGCGCGCCGCGCGCAGCGGACATGCGCTGTATTCGGCGCCGATCGAGATCGAGGCGCGCGCCGAGGAGATCGTCGCCGGGCTTGAGAAGGTCTACGCCGGGAAGGGCGTGCTGTGCGAGTTCGACATCGACTCCAACGCGCGCTTCCACGGCGAACTGGGCGACCTGCAGGAGCTGCTGGGCAACCTGCTGGAGAACGCCTTCAAGTGGGCGCGCCGGCGCGTGCTGCTGAGCGTGCAGGTGGAGGGCGCCTCGTTGAACCGTCGCGCCGGCGTCATCGTCACGGTGGACGACGACGGCTCGGGCATCCCGGCCGAACAGGTGGAGCGCCTGCTGCAGCGCGGCGTGCGCGGCGACGAGCGCGTGCAGGGCCACGGCATCGGCCTGTCGATCGTCCAGGACATCGTGGTGGCCTATCGCGGCGAGCTCACCGTGGAGCGCGCGCCCGAGCTGGGCGGCGCCCGCTTCCGCGTACGCTTCCCGCCGGCGTTCTAGCCCGCGGGAATGGGCGAGGCGCCGTAGAAGCGGCGCAGGTGCGCGGCCACGGCGGGCATTTCCGCCGCGAGCAGCTCCGGCGCCGAGAAGTGGTACTCGCTGGTGACGGCGAAGAATTCCTCGGGAGACTCCGCCGCGTAGGCATCGATCGCGCTGTCGCCGCCGGCGTCGAGCCGTGCGCAGAAATGGTCGTAAGCCGCCTGGAAATCGCGCGCCCATTCACGCTGCCACTCCGCCGGCAGGGGCGGCGTGCCGTCCATGGCGCCGTCCAGGGCGTCGAGCTTGTGCGCCATCTCGTGCACCACCAGCTGGAACCCCGCCTCCGGGTCGGCCAGGTCGGCCTGCACGTCGTCCCAGGAAAGCACCAGCGGCCCGTGCTCCCAGGATTCGCCCGCCAGGTCTTCCTGCCACTCCTCCAGCACGCCGGTGTCTTCGTGGTGGTGCTGGCGCTGCACCCGGAACGCGCCGGGGTAAACCACCACCTGGCTCCAGCCGGCCAGGCCCTGCGCGCCGAACTCCAGCAGCGGCAGGCAGGCCAGCGCGGCCAGCCGCAGGCGCTGCTCGTCGTCCAGGGCCAGCCCGTGCAGGGGCGTGATGGTCTTGCCGGCGAGGAAGCGGGCGACCAGCCCGGCCAGGCGCGCACGCCGCTCGCCGTCCAGACGCGACACCCAGGGCAGGGCTGCCGGCAGCTGCGCTTCCTGGACGGGAGTCAGTGCCGGCGGGCGCGGGAACCATCGTGCGATCAGGGACTTCATGTCCCCAAGGTGCGGGCGGCGGGGCCGCCTGGCAAGCCTTCCGGCCTAGCGGATCATTCCCGGCAGCAGGCTGTGCCAGCGCGGGGTGCTGCGGCCGTTGGTGCCGCGCGGCCGGACGGGCGTCGGCGTGCCCGGGCGGGCCGACGACGACGTGCCCGCAGTGCCGGGGGTGGCCTGGTTGGCCTGCGCCGGGTCCTTTTCGCACTGCGGGGTTTGCGAATCCACCGGCACCGGTTCGTCCGCCAGGGCGCCGGCGGCGGCGAACGCAAGGAACACGGCGAGCAGGGTGCGGAGCATGGCGGACACCTGGAGTTGGTTGTTCTCTGGGGATGCCCAGACGGCGGAAAAGGTTGCGCGGCCGATTCTATACCCGAACCGCGTTGAGGCCGGGTGCAGTCTCATGCGGCGGTGCAGCATGGCGTTGCACCCGGCTTGCGGCAGACTCGGGCATCCCATGAATGCCGCCCTCCTCGAACTGCCGCGCGCCCTGATCCGCGGCCCCGCCCTGCGCCGGGCCCTGATCGCAGGCGCTCGCCGCGTCATCGCCCAGCGCGAGATGCTCAACAAGATCAACGTCTTCCCGGTGCCCGACGGCGACACCGGGACCAATCTCGCCTTTACGTTGGGGGGTGTGCTGGCGGGCGCGCTGAGCCGGCGCACGCAGGGTGCCGGCGACCTGCTGCGGCGCGTTGGCGAAGATGCGGTGGACGGGGCACGCGGCAACTCCGGCGCCATCCTGGCCCAGTTCTTCACCGGCGTGGCCGAAGCGGTGGGCCCGGTGCGCGCACTGGAGCCCGAGGTGCTGGCGCGCGCGGTGCGTGCCGGCGCCGATTCGGCGCGTCAGGCGCTGTCGGATCCGCGCGAAGGCACCATCCTGAGCGTCATCGCCGCCTTTGCCGATGCGCTGGAGCAGCGCAGCCACGGCAACCTGGGCAGCTGGTTCCGCGGCGCGCTCGAACACAGCCAGCGCGCGCTGGCCAACACGCCCAACCAGCTGCCGGTGTTGGCCAGGGCGGGCGTCGTGGATGCCGGCGCCCAGGGCTTCGTGGACCTGCTCGAGGGCATCGACGAGTTCATTTCGTCGGGCGCGGTGGATTCGGTCGGCGTGGCGGACGAACTGCCGGCCGACCTAGAAGCGTCACTGGTCCACGGCGAGCTGGGCGACGGCGACCCTGCGCACCGCTGGTGCAGCGAATGCCTGCTGGTCGGCGAGGGCCTTGATCGCGCCGCACTGCGCGACGCGATGGGCGCACTGGATTCGTCGTGCGTGGTGATCGCCGGCAGCCAGACGCGCCTGCGGCTGCACGCCCATGTCGCCGAGCCCAGCGCGATGTTCGCGGCCGCGGCGCGTTTTGGCCGCGTCGAAGGCGCCAAGGCCGACGACATGCACGCGCAGGCGCGCACGGCCGCCGGCGCGGTGGCCGTCGCGGTCATCACCGACAGCGCCGCCGACCTGCCCGCAGGGGAAATGCAGCGCCTGAACATCCACATGGTGCCGGCCCGCGTGAACTTCGGCGACCAGGACTACCTGGACAAGGTGGGCCTGTCGACCGGCGAGTTCTATCGCAAGCTGCGCACCGAAGGGGTGCTGCCGCGCACCAGCCAGCCGCCGCCGGGCGACTTCCGCCGCCAGTTCGAATTCCTGCTCTCGCACCATCGCTCGCTGGTCTACGTGGGCCTGTCGCGGGCGATATCGGGCACGCTGCAGTCGGCCGAGACGGCGGCCCAGCGCGGCCATCCCGATCGCACCCACGTGTTCGACACCGGCAACGCCTCCGGCGGCGAGGGGCTGCTGGTGCTGCGCGCGGGCGAGATGGCCATGCAGGGCGCCGACGCGCCGGCGATCCTGGCCGAGATGGCCCGCCTCAAGCCGCTCACCCAGACCTGGGCCGTGGCGCGCGACATCCGCCACGCCGTGCGCGGCGGCCGCATGCCGGCCTGGGCCCAGCCGGTGGTGGAGTGGCTGGGCCTGACGCCGATCGCCAAGATCAATCCCGCCGGCCGCATGGGCATGGCCGGTGGGCTGTTGGGCAAGTCGAACGTGCCGTTGCGTTTTGCCGCCTATGTGGCCAAGCGAGTGGATCGCCGCCAGGCCTGGCGCCTGATCGTCGGCCACTGCGATGCGCCCGGCGACGGCGGGGCGCTGCTGGCCGCGCTGCGCAGCCGCCTGGACGTGCGCGAAGGCTGGCTTGTGGAAACGGGCTCGGCCATCGGTGCGCATGCCGGGCCCGGCGCGCTGGTGGTGTCGCTGCAGCCGCTGGACTGACGGCTGGACGAGGCTGCCGCATAATGCCGGCATGACCGCCGCGCTGCTGATCATCGCCGCCTACCTGCTGGGCTCCCTGTCCGGGAGCCTGCTGCTGGGCCGCCTGCGCGGCGTGGACATCCGCACCCTGGGCAGCGGCAACGCCGGCGGCACCAATGCCCTGCGCACGCAGGGCTGGAAGTTCGCACTGGGCACCGTGCTGGTGGACGTGGGCAAGGGCGCGCTGGCGGCGTGGCTGGCGCTGCGCTGGGGCACGGGCGAGACGTGGCTGCCGTACGCGGCGGGCCTGGCCGCGGTGCTGGGCCACGTGTGGCCCGTCTTCCACGGCTTCCGCGGCGGCAAGGGCGCGGGCACGCTGGTCGGGGCCCTGCTGGTGCTTTGGCCGCTGGCGGTGGGGGTGCTGATCGGCAGCTGGCTGCTGGTGCTCACCGCCACCGGCTACGTCGGCTTGTCCACGGTGCTGGCGGCGGCCACGCTGGTGCCCCTGGCGCTGGCCACCGACGCCGACACGGTGCGCGTGGCGTTCGCGGTGGTGCTGGCGCTGTTCATCGCGTTCACCCATCGCGGCAACCTGGCGCGGCTGCGTGCCGGCACCGAGCCGCGCTTCGAGCGCGCCCGGCTGTGGATGCGCCTGCGCGGGAGGCGCGCGTGAGCGACCGGGCGCTGCTGCTGCGCCTGGGCCGCGCGCCCGCGTCGGGCGCCGAGCTGGCGCGCGAACTGGGCATCACCCGCAGCGCCGTGTGGAAACGCATCGAGTTGCTGCGCGCCGCCGGCGTGGACGTGCTGGCGCGGCGCGGCCAGGGCTATGCGCTGGCCGCGCCGCTGGCGCTGCTGGACGCGCGGGCCATCGCCGCCGCCCTGGTCCCGGCCGCGCGCGCCGAGCTGGCGGGCATCGAGATACTGTTTGAAACCGATTCGACCAATGCCGTGGCGCTGCGTGAAACCGCGCCCGCGCGCGGCACTCGCGCCTGGCTGGCCGAGCGCCAGACCGCCGGGCGCGGGCGACGCGGACGCCGTTGGGCCTCGCCGCTGGCCGCGCATGTCTACCTCACTCTTTCGCGGCGTTTCGACGGCGGCCTGGCGGCGCTGCAGGGCCTGAGCCTGGCGGTGGGCGTCACCGTGGCCGATGCGCTGCATGCGCTGGGCTACACGCGGGTGGGCCTGAAGTGGCCCAATGACCTGCTGGCCGACGGCCGCAAGCTGGGCGGCATCCTGGTGGAGATCGGCGGTGAGGCGGGTGGCCCGATACGCGTGGTGGTGGGCCTGGGTTTGAACGTGGCAATGCCGGCGTCGTCGGCCGGCGACATCGACCAGCCCTGGTGCGACCTGGCTTCGCTGTCGGCGACGCCGCCTTTGCGCCAGCAGGTGTGCATCACGCTGCTGGACGCGCTGCTGCCGATGCTGGCGCGCTTCGAGCGCGAGGGCCTGGCGCCGTTCGTCGAAGGCTGGGCCCGGCACGACGTGCTGCAAGGCCGGCGGGTGCAGCTGCACGTGGGCGGTCGGGTGCTGGAAGGCGTGGCCCTGGGCATTGCCGCCGACGGCGCGCTGCGGCTGCGCGACGCCACCGGCGAGCATCACCACCATGCCGGCGAAGCGAGCCTGCGCGCCGCATGACCCGCTGGCTGCTTGATCTGGGCAATACCCGCCTGAAGGTCGCCGCGTGGCGTCCGGGCGAAGGCTTGGGCGAGGTGCAGGCCTGGACCCACGGCGCGGCCGACTTCGCGCCGTCCATGCAGCGCTGGCTGGCCGGCGTGCAGGCCGGGGACCGCTGCTGGCTGGCGTCGGTGGCCGGCCCGGAGCTGACGGCCGCGGTGGCCGAAGCCCTGGCCAACCACGGCAACCCGGCCGTGCGCGCGCGCCCGCGGCCCGAGTGCGCCGGCGTGCGCATTGCCTACGCCGAGCCCTCGCGCCTGGGCGTGGACCGCTTCCTCGCGCTGCTGGCGGCCCATGCGCGCGGCGACGGCCCGTGGCTGATCGTGTCGGCCGGCAGCGCGCTGACCGTGGACCTGCTGGACGCCGAAGGCCGGCATCGCGGTGGCGTGATCGCACCGAGCCCGGAGCACATGCGCTCGGCGCTCGCGGCGCGCTTCCCCGCGCTGGCCTTCGCCGGCGGCGAGGCCGGTGATTTCGCCGGCGACACCGCCGACGCCCTGGCCAGCGGCAGCATCGGCGCGGCGGCAGGCCTGGTGGAACGCAGCCATCGAAAGGCCACGCGCCTGCTCGGCGTGGGCCCACAGGTACTGCTCAGCGGCGGCGGCAGCCAGCGCTTGGCCAGCGCGCTGGATCTGGACACGGACATGGCGCCGGGCCTGGTGCTTGAAGGCCTGGCCGTTTACGCCGCGCAGGCCGCGGGGAGTGATACGTGATCCTGCGCGGACTGGTGGTGCTGTTGGTGTGCCTGAACCTGGGCGTGGGGGCGTGGTGGTTGGCGCAGCGCGCACCGGTGCCGGCGCCGCCGCCGCCGACCGATGCCGGCGTCGGCAGCCTGGTGCTGCTGGGCGAATCCGAGGCGCCGCCCTCGGCGGACGACATGGACGCGGGCGCCGCGCCCGTGCCGATGCCCGCCACGCCCGGATGCCTGACGCTGGGCCCGTTCGGCACGCCGGCCGAACTGCGCGCCGCCATGGCCGCACTGACGCCCGCCGTGGCGCGCATCCAGTTCCGCGAGGTGGCCGCCACGCAGCTGCGCGGCTACCGCGTCTACCTGCCGGCCTCGGGCAGCCGCGAGGCGGCGCTGGTGGCCGCGCGCCAGCTGGCCGCACGCGGCGTGCGCGACTACTACGTGGTCACCGCCGGCGACCAGGAGAACACGGTGTCGCTGGGCCTGTTCCGCGACCTGGCCAACGCCGAGAAGCGCCGCGGGGAGCTTTCCGCGCAGGGCTTCGCCGCCGTGCTCGAACCGCGCACCGAAGACGCCGCGCAGTGGTGGATCGACCTGGCGGCGGAGCCGGGCTTCGACTGGAAGGCCTTGCTGCGCGCGTCCGCGGGCGTCCAGGCCAGCCCGATCGCCTGCGAGTGATCCGCGCCTCGGGTTAGAATCCGCGACGTTGCCGGCATAGCTCAGTTGGTAGAGCAACCGCCTTGTAAGCGGTAGGTCCCCAGTTCGAATCCGGGTGCCGGCACCATGGCTTCAGTGCGAACACAGCGCCGGGCGTGGCGTTCGCCGCGTAATTGCGTTCCTATAGCCCAAGGCAGTCCGACCCTCCCGGTCGGCGGAGTCCGCTTCGCGCATGGGCAACGAAGGCGGTATCGATGCACCCGCAGGTCCGGCGACCGACTCCGGGGTGACGCTCTGGCCCAGGCTGGGCATCGGCCTGTTGCTGGTGACGCTGCTCGACGCGTTGGTGATCAAGCCGGCGTGGCCTGCGCCGGGCCCGCCGGCGCTGCTGGCCTTGGCCACCCCCCTGCTGATCGGCGCATGGCTGCTGGTGCCCCGCGTCGCAGCGCATCGCGCGAAGTGGGTGCCGGTCATCGTGGCGCTGATGGCGGCGGTGTTGCTTGCCCTGGTGGCGTGGCCCGCGGCGCAGTGGCCGGAGCAGCCGGTGGCGGCCATCGCCACGGCGGCAGCGCTGCTGGGCATCGGCCTGGCCTGGCGCGCCGGTTCGCCCGCGCGCGATGCCACGGTGCGGGCGCTGGGGGCGGTGCAGCTGGGCCTGGCGCTGCTGGTCCTGGCCAGCGGCGGTTACCTCGCCGGATCCCATTCGCTGGGCCTTGCCGCCTCCGCGGTGGCAGCCCATGCGCTGCTGGGTTTGCACTGGCTGCTGCTTCGCCTGGGCCGGGGCGAGCAGCGGATGCTTCGCCTGTCGACGGCGCTGCTGGCCGGCGTCGGACTGGTGGCGGTGGCGGGCTGGGCCACCGGAAGCGCCGCGATTGTCCAGGGCGGCACCGCCTACGTGCCGATCCAGTTCAATACCGCGCTGTCCTGCCTGCTGCTGGCGGTCAGCCTGAGCCTGGTGGGCACCCGGCTGCATCGGCGCAGCTTGTTCCTGTTGATTCCCGTCGTGGTGTTGGCCGGCGCCAGCCTGGCGAAGGAGTACGACGGGCTGGTGCTGGATGTCGGTGAGTGGCTGATAACACACGACATTGTCGCCGAGGGCGTGATGCCCGGACGGATGGCGCCGAACACGGCGATGGGCTTCCTGCTCGCGGCCATGGGCATCGCGCTTGCGCCCGGTGGCTCCGACCCAGCGTACGGCCGTTGGGGCGCCACCTGGGCCTGCGGCTTCATGGTTTCGGTGATTGGCGCGGTGGCGCTGGTCGGTTACGTCGTCGACGTGCCAGCGGTTCGGGCCTGGGGATCGCACACGCCCATGGCCCTGCTGACCGGCATCGCCATGCTGGCGCTGGGCTTGGCCTTGGCCTATTCGGGCGGCGGTCCAGGCCCTGGGCAACGCGGGCGCGCCAGCTGGGTTCCTTTGGCGGTTGGCATGGCGGTGACCTTGACCTCGCTTTGGGTGTGGTCGGGAGTGAACCGCGACCAGGAACAGCGTGCGCAGCAAGCGCTGGTCCGGCAAATGGACGTCGTGGAAAAAGTGCTGATCGAAGGGGTGCACTCGCGCACGTCCGCGCTCGACCGGGCGGCGGCACGAATGGCCCAAGCGCCGGACCAGGTCACCCGGCAGTTTTATTTCCGGCTTGACGCGCAGCTTCTGGTTAGCGATTTCCCGAGCCTGGCGGCGGTGGTGTTGACGGACCCGGAAGGGGTGGCGCTGCAGGTGGAGTCGCGGCTGCCGAGTGCGGCGGGCCTGGTCGGCCGGCACGTGGATGCGGACGGCGCGTTGGCCGAGATTTTCCAGGCCGACGGGCCGCTGGGTGAAGGCGCTTCAAGCCAAGCCCGGGCGGCGGCGGCCGAACGCGGCGTGCTGCTCGTGCGTCCAGGCCGGCGGGAGACCGGCGAGACGGCCGGGTTCCTGGCGGCGGCCATCGAGTACCAGCCTCTGTTCGCGGTCGTGCTCAGTGCCGCTGTACCCCATAACGACCTTGCCCTGAGTCGCGGCCAGCAGCGGATATTCCACCGCGGCAATGCCGCGGGTACGCCCGCGCTGGTGCGCGAGATCGACCTGCTGGGCGCGCCGCTGCGCATCGAGCTGTGGCCGATTCCCACGCCGCCGGGAAGCGGCAACTTCGCCAACCTGCTGCTGTTCACCGGCCTGGCCACGGGGTTCCTTCTGGCGCTGGCGCTGCGGCTGGCGGTGCTGGCACGGGAGCGGGCCAACCTGGCCGAAAGCAACGGCCGCGAACTTGCCGAGCAGATTGTCCAGCGCGAGCGCGAGCGCGTTGCCCTGGCCGACGTGGAACGCGAACTGGCCTCGGTGTTCGAAAGCATCAGTGACGGCTTCTACACGCTCAGCCACGATTGGCGGTTCATGCTGGTCAATCCCCGCGCCGAGCAGTTGCTGCAGCGCCAGCCCGGTGAGCTGGCGGGCCTTGGCGTCTGGGACGCCTTCCCCGAGGCGCTCGGCAGCGAGATAGAAGTGCAGTTCCGAAAGGCGGCGGCCGAGCGCTGCTCGGTGGCGTTCGAGGTGGATTACGCGCCGCTGGGGAGATGGTTCTCTGTACGCGTTTTCCCGCATCCCAATGGCCTGGCGGTGTACTTCCAGGACATCGGCGATCGCAAGCGCGCCGAGCTGGCGTTGGCGCGGGTACTGGCCAGCTCCAGCCGCGCCCAGCGTCTGGCGCGGCTGGGTGCCTGGGAGTACGACCTGGAGACGGGCGAGCCGCATTGGTCTGACGACGTGCTGAGGATCTTCGGCCTCACCGGCCACGACGCGGCGCGCGGCCTGCCGGCGCTGCTCGAACGGGTGCACTTCAACGACCGCGAGCGCGTTCGCGAAGCGTATCGGGGCCTGCATGCCGGCAAGGGCGACATCGACATCGAGTACCGCGTATTGCGACCCGACGGGGAAAAGTGCGCGGTGCGCGAGATCGGCACGCTGGTGCAAGACGACCAGGGCCGGCCGAAGTTCGCCGCGGGTGCCATGCAGGACATCACCGACGCAAAACGGTCCGAGGATGCGCTGCGCGAACTGACCCGGCGCCTGGAGCAGTCGCTGGTCCTCAACCGCCTGGTGATGGACAACTCGCTGGACGTGATCTGCGCCATCGACGCCAACGGTCGCTTCAGCCAGGTCAGCGCCGCCAGCGCCGCGGTCTGGGGCTACCCGGCGAACGAGCTGCTGGGCCGGCCGGTCGCCGAACTGGTGCATCCCGATGACCGCGAA